>Ga0078972_1001727_pt1 | contig 78958 bp, 61 predicted proteins | sample YelNatPaOPGAMG01_FD_67568 | JGI IMG/M metagenome (GOLD analysis project Ga0078972, IMG submission 67568) | Hot spring thermophilic microbial communities from Obsidian Pool, Yellowstone National Park, USA - OP-RAMG-01 (SPADES assembly) (version 2) | ecosystem: Environmental > Aquatic > Thermal...
ATCTCTCCTCCCGGCTGGAGTCTGCTACCGGGCGCTCCGGCGCTTACCCGGACAGGACTTGCACCTGCTGGAACAACGCGTCTTTCAGGACGCACCATCGCTCCGATCTTAGCCATGCTCCGCATCCATCCAGCGGATTTTCTGAGGGCTGAGTAGTCTCGTACTGATGGCTCTGCTCCGACGGGGCGTGCGGATTGGCTTTCTGCGCACGCCCCGAGACCATATTGCTAATCTGGGTAGGTGGTGTCTTTACACATGCCGACGTCATTACCGCTCTTGACACAGTCAGCTACGGCGCACACATCCTTTCCGCAGTCGGCGGTCACTTGGCAGTTGCAGACGTACTTTGATTCTAGCTCCGAGTTGTCGCCGTCCGTTGCATACGCGGCTACGAGAGTTGAAACTCGGTGGCACCCCACAGACAATCGTTATCGACAGGCAGGGAACTGTCGCCCGAAGTTGGGAAGGGGCCTATAGCGGTTCGATTCAGGCCGACGTAGAGAAATATTTCGATGTCCGTCTGCCGGGTTTGACGAACTGAATCGCAATTGCTCGCGCCGTATGGAACCGCGTGAACGTGCTGTTCGCGTGGCCGGGACTGCACAACCAGGTGATGCGCATGCCGCCGGTGGTCGCCTCCGCCGTGCCCTACGCCGCCTCGTACAAGTTCGACTGGCTGGCCGCTTCGGGAACCGCTTGCCTGCTGGCCGCGCTGCTCGCGGCGGCCGTGCTGCGGATGCCTCCGCGGCGTTTCGCCGCCGTGTTCGCGAAGACCGTGAAACAACTGCTGCTGCCGGAGCTGACCATCGCCGCCGTGCTCGCGCTCGCCTTCCTGATGAATTACTCGGGCGCGACGGCCACGCTCGGCCTCGCCTTCGCCGCCACCGGGCGGCTGTTTCCGTTTTTCAGCGCGCTGCTCGGATGGATCGGCGTGTTCCTGACGGGCTCGGATACGTCGGCGAACGCGCTGTTCGGCAACCTGCAGGTGATCACGGCGGCGCGCCTGCATTTCAACCCGGTGCTGATGGCCGCCGCGAACTCCGCCGGCGGGGTGATGGGGAAGATGATCAGCCTGCAGAGTATCGCCGTGGCGGCCGCGGCGACCGGCATGGCCGCGCGCGAGGAGGCGAAGCTCTTTCGCTTCACGCTGCGGCACAGCATCGTGCTCGCTTCGCTGATCGGCCTGATCGCGATGCTCTATGCCGAGCTCGGCGTGTGATGCGCGCTGCCGCGCCGCAGTTCTTCGACCTGCCGCGATAAGGCGTCCAGCCGCGCCAGGAGCTCCCGTTGGCGCCGCTCGGCCGCCGGCGGCTGCTTCGCTTCGATGTAGAACACGCCGCCGGGCTCGAGCACGCACTGGTTGATCTCATCGAGGCTGTGATAGCCCTGCCGGTGCGCCACCATCAGCAGCTCGGCCTCGGAAACCAGCTCCTTGGCGAGCGCCGCGCGGCAGATCTTACCGTGCTCGATCAGCGTGGTGGGCTTGCCCTCGAGTAACTGGTCCAGCCTCCTGTGCCGGAACACGAACCGGACCACAACGTAGTTGATGCACAGCAGCGCGAACGCGCCGATCAGGCCGCCGGTCACCGAGTTGTCGTTGCCGATGATCGCGTTCTGCACCGCGTTCGACAACGACAACAGCACCACCAGGTCGAACGGGTTCAGTTGCGCCAGCTCGCGCTTGCCGAAGATTCTGAGCGCGATCACCAGGAACGCGTACACCACGACCGGACGCAGGATCTTCTCGGCCACGCCGAGCTGCGGCCAGAACATATCAGGGGAAAACATAAAACCGGTCAGAATTTCTGAAGCGCGCGCAGCAGCGAGCCGGTGTTTCCGCCGGCCGGCAGCTCCACGTAGTGGATGACGCGCCAGTTCTTGTCGAGCGCTCCGATATAACGCGCGCTGTTGCGGTCCGCGCCCAGCAGGATCACGTAGTAGGATCGCTGCGGATACCAGAGCACGCGATAGTCCAGCTCCTTCGACGATTCCCTCCAGCGGTCCTCGGCCGGCTTGCCCAGTTTCTTCACGACGTCGAAGTAATCGTCGGTGCGCGACAGCGACAGGAAATCCTGGTCGGCCGCGGTGAATTTCACGGGCCGCAGCCTTCCAAGCTCGATGAGCGCGAGCCCGACCACGACCAGCGCAACCATCCCGATCAGGATCTTGGCCAGCAGCCTTCCGGCCCGCGATTCCGGCGAGTTCCTGTCGGGGATGCCGGCGATCCGCAGCTTTTTCGGCGTGCCCGAGGCCGCCGGCGCGGTCTGTTCGTGCTGCGCACCCATCGCGGGCATTTCAAATATGCGGCGCTCGTGCGGCCACACCGCTCCGGCCTTGTATTCCAGTTCCCGCAGCAGGCCCACGATCGTCACCGGGTCCTCGATCGACGAGATCTCCCCCACGTATCGCCGCGGGATCCAGACCTGAAGGTCGCTCCTGGCATTCTGCACGAGAATCTCCGACCAGGTCTCGTTGCGCAGTTGCCATTCGTTATGCTCGACGTTCAGAATCGGGGGGTAGAACGCGAAGGTTCGTCCCTCGAGGTGTTCGAGCGATGCAGGGGCCTCTGCCATGGTTTTGAATATTATAGCTGGATCAGTCGATGCCGAGCCTGTCGAGAATGTCGCCCAGGTCCGCCGGCCGCACCACGATTTCCTGGCTCATCAGCTTCGGCGACTCTCGTTCGTCGAACGCCTGGAACAGCGCCATCTTCGCCACGCCGTACCGCTCCGTCGCGCTGAGCTCGCGCCCTCGCTCGCGCTCCCAGGAATCGATGCCCGCGCGCTCGATGAACACGGAGACGGGCGCGTAGGTCCGGCGGTCGGCCGAGGCCTGAAATACGTACTGCGAGCCGGCCCCGCCGCGGCGGTCGATTTCGCGCCAGCCTTCGTAAAAGTACTCGTAGACGTAGCCGCTCTGCGCGGAATAGTTCTTCTTGCGGCGCACCGGCGGCGCGCCCCTCAGGGGCGGCAGCCCTCGCTCGCGCAGTCTGCGGATCCAGTTGAGCACTACACGGATTGTAGCTAATCGCCGCGCGAAGTCCCATTCCAGAGATCAGCTATCATAGGAGCGAACGGGAGGATCATTGAGCGCAGCAGCACCCACCACACCCGCGCAGGCGAAGAAGAAGATGAGCCGCCGGCAGTCGATCGGCCTCGTCTTCGCCTGCACCCTGATCGGCGCCGTCGGCCAGATCTTCATCAAGCTCGGGGCGAAAGACGCGGACTCCAGTATGCCGTGGGCCACTGTGGACGGGGCATGGCACAACCTGTACGCGATGGCGACGAACTTCAACCTGATCGTCGGCTACTCGCTGTACGCGCTGATGACCGTGCTGTTCATCTTTGCGCTGCGCGACGAGGAGCTCTCGGTCGTCTATCCGATCATCTCCCTGAGCTACGTCTGGGTGGCCGGCCTGTCGGTCTGGATCTTCAGCGAATCGGTGAACCTCGCGAAAATGGCCGGCATCCTGATCATCGTGCTCGGCGTGGCCGTGCTCGGCCGGAGCGGGGTGGGCAAATGAACACACCCGTCCGGTCGATGTTGCTGGTGTTCGCGGCCTCCTTCCTCGGCTCCTTCGGCGCGCTGTTCCTCAAGGCGGGCGCCGGAAAACTGCACCACGGTCTGCGCTATCTCATCTTCAACCCCAAGCTCGCCCTCGGCGTGGTGCTGTTCATGGCGTCGTCGCTGCTTTACGTTCTGGGGCTGAAGCAGGGCGAGCTGAGCGTGCTCTATCCGCTGGTTTCGCTCAGCTACATCTGGGCCCTGCTGTGGTCGCGGCTGTTCCTGAAGGAGCCGTTCACGCGCAACAAGTTCTACGGCCTCGCGCTGATCCTCGCCGGCATCGTCTTCATCGGGATCGGCAAGCAGTAGGCCTGAAGCCGCCGGCTTTCAGCACCCCGCGAACAGCCTTGTGGCGCACGCTCTTAACGTGCCGTCTCCGCACTCCTGCGGACGCATGCGTCGCCAGGACCGGCGGCTCGGCGCCGGCGTACGCCACAAGACCGTCGCTGTGAACCCGGGCCGGGAGTTTCGAGCGTCCCCTGGTCACTGGCCGCAGTGCCCCGGCCCGCCCGGATACAGGCCGTTATTATATTCATCCAGAACACCGGCCCAGGTCTTCTGCGCTCCGCACGAACCCGCCGCCACGCAGGCGCCCGGCCCGTTCATCGTGAACCACGTCGCCGCCTGGTCCAGGATCGCCTGCACCCCGGCCGGCGCCGATGCCCCGTTCGCCACGTTCAGCACGGCCGCGATGTACTGGTGCGCCAGTTGGTAATAGCCCTGGCTCGCGTTGACCGGCGTGTCCATGACCTGCTGCCACGTCTGGCCGCTCAGGAAGAAGACCGCGTCCCGGGAGTAGGGGCTCGGCCAAGCCACGTCCGGCTTGCTCCCCCAGTATCCCTGTGTATAGGTGCATCCGTAGTTGCCTTCACAAGCCGCCGGTTCCTCACCCGTCCAACTCGCCTTGGGCGACGGCCCGAATGGTGTCCCCAGGTAATTCGAGTGGTTGAGGATCGTGATATTCGCCACGTTTCTGATGTACAGCGGGTTCAGCTTGGCGCCTTCCACAGAGTACTTGAACGTGGCCGCCGTGGCCATGCCGGCCGGTATTTCGTGCAGCGCGGGGGTGAAGCTCGCCACCTTAAGGAAATTGAAGTACTGCCCGCCGGGCATCTTTGTTTGAATCCAATCGTCGATCTGCAATCCGACCGTGTCCAGCGCTCCCTGGTTCCAGATCGAAATCACCCCGGAGTAGCGCCACGTGCTGTCGTCCACCTTGCACACATCCAGCGTCTTGTACGCCGACACGGTGGTGCCGTTGTTCCCTGGTTTCTGTGCGAACGCGCTGGCCATGCAGACCGCCAGCGCGCCAATCATGGCAATCGTCAGCTTGTGTCTCATAGGACTCTCCCGAAGTGAGTAATCGTGAAACTTTATTGAAACACCACAAACGGGGGTATCAATAGATTCTTTCGGAGGGTATTTTGGTGGGGCATATCCGGCCGGCAAGTTATTAAAAATATAGGACAGCACTCTACATGGTCCGGCACACACGTGCTAGAACTGGGACTTTTCTTGTATCTTTGGTACTGGTACCGTATGGCGTTAATCCCCTCTTCGGCGATATAATCCATCCCGTGATGCGGGGATGGGGCACTCTACGGGGAGCTTACTTCCGGCTGCCACACCACTACCTGACCCGCGCCGGATTCCTCGCCATTGCCAGCATTGCGTTTGCTGATTGGCGGATCGGCCCGAACATCTCCCTGGGAGTTCTGTACCTGCTTCCGCTCTCTCTGATGGCCCCGCGCCTCACTCGCGCGCAGATCGTCTCGACCGCCATCGCTTGCGCCGGCCTCTTCGAATTATTCAACCCCTTTGCCGCCGATGCCCATCTGTTCGCGCGGCTCCTGATGGCCTGTTTAGCGTTTGCTGGAACCAGTCTGTTCATCCGGGAACTCGCTCTCGACCACCGCCGCGCGCTCGAACACGAAGCAGGACTGCGCCTTCGCGCCGAACAGCAGGCACGCCTCGTCGTGGAGAGCAGCCTCGCCGCTCTCATCGCGACCGATGCCGCCGGACGGATCGTGCTCGCCAATGAAGCTGCGCATTCCCTGTTCGGCTTCCAGCCGGGCGCCCTCGCAGGCGCCGCCGCCGGCGACCTGTTGCCCGAGCTTCAGCCTTCCGTCTGCTCCGTCCAGACGGGAATCTCGCGCCGGATGATCGAGTGCACCGCCAGGCGCCGGGACGGCACGCGGTTCTTCGCGCAGGTTTGGATCGCCGCCATTCCCACCGACGGCGGGCCGCTCACCGCGGCTCTGGTCTTTGATTCTTCCGACAACCGCCGCAGCCGCGAGGAGGAACTCCTCCACCACAATCTCGCTTCCTGCCGAGTCCTGCTCGGCGGCGTCTGGCACGAGCTTCGGAACTTCGCGGCCGCCCTGGAAACCCTCCACTCCGGTCTCGCCCGTGCATCGGATCTGTCCACCCGCCCCGAAATCCGCGCTCTGGGTTCGCTTTCCGAGGCCTTCTCGAAGCTGATCTCGGATGGCGCTCAGGCCGGCCTGGTCTGCCGGCCCGAGACGGTGGACCTCCGCAACGTTCTTGGTGACCTGCAGATCATCCTCGGCCCGGCCTTGTCGGAAATCGGAGCTACGGCCCGCTGGCACATCCCCGGTTCCCTTCCGGCAGGCCTCGGTGATTCGCGCCACCTGCTGCAGGTCTTCCTTAACCTGGCCCGCAACGCCCTTCGTGCCCTGCGGGACGCCCCGGTACGCGAACTCCGCGTGCGCGCCTCCGCGTCCGACGGCCGCATCTCGGTCGAGTTCTGGAATAGCGGGCCCGCCGCCGCCAACCCGTATCTCCTGTTTCAGGCCTTCCGCTCCGGCGCCGGAAGCACCGGACTGGGCTTATATCTCTCCCGAGCCCTGATGCGCGAGTCGGGCGGCGACCTTCGCTATGCGCCCACAGCCGCCGGCTGCTGCTTCGTCGTCGATGTACCCGCCGCGCTCGAAATCGCCAGAGGAGCCGCATGAGCGATCGTCGCACCATCCGCCTTCTGCTCCTCGATGACCATGCTGTATTCCGCGAGGCGCTCGCCGTCTATCTCGCCGCCGAGCCCGGGTTCGAGGTCGCCGCCCGCTGCGCCTCCGTCGGCGACGCCCTTGACGCAGTCTTGCGCGAACCCATCGATGTCGTTCTCCTCGACCTCGATCTTGGTGACTCGCGCGGCGGCGCCTTTTGCACGCTCGCCCGGGAGGCCGGGTTTGCGGGCAGGATCCTCGTCCTCACCGCGCGAGTCGGCGAACTGGAAGCATTGCAGCTCTGGGCCGGTGGCGCTTCCGGCATCTTCCTCAAGTCCTCTTCCCCGGAGTTACTCGCCCCCGCGATCCGTCGTGTCGCCGGCGGCGAGACCTGGATGGACCCGGCGTTCTTTCCCGCCGCACCGGAACAACCCGCGCCTCCCGCTCTCGCCGCGCTCTCCGGCCGTGAACGGCTTGTGTTGATGCGCATCTACGAGGGCCTGGGCAACAAGGAAATCGCCGCCGGCCTCAATACCACCGAAGCTTCCATCAAATCGTCGATTCAGCGGATCTTCGTCAAACTCGGTGTGCGCTCGCGAAGCCAGTTGGTCCGCGCCGTCGCCAGGCACGTCGAGGCTCGTTGCTCCGCGCCCTCGTGAAAAAATCGCGGAAAGGGGCGGCGGGCGTTCGCAAGAGCAACGCTTCAGGCCGGCGGCCGACGGAGCCAGAGCTTCCCCCCGGCTTGTACGCGCTCCGCATTTGCAGTACATTCGGGATGGACTTCCTCGCGTGGCCGCGAGTGCTCCTCCGGCCCGTTCCACCGCACCCTCAGCGGCATCCAGGGACGGGTCAGCGGGGGCACCCGATGCGGCCCGACCCGGCAAGCGGGAGATGCTTGCGAAGGAGGAGATGATGCCGCTTCTACCCAAACTGCGGGACTTCCTGGATGAAAAACAGGTTTCCTACACGCACACTGTTCATCCGCTCGCTTATACCGCCCGGGAAGTCGCCTCGGCCGAACACATTCCGCCGCGCGAAGTTGCGAAAGTGGTCGTTTTCCTGAGCGAACAGGGTTACGGGATGGCGGTTCTGCCGGCCGACAGCGTAGTCGATCTCGAGCAACTGCGCCTGGACCTGGGCCTGGCCCGGCTGCGGCTCGCCACCGAAGCGGAGCTGGGCGAACTGTTCCCCGGCTGCGAATTGGGCGCCATGCCGCCTTTTGGAAATTTGTTTGGCATGCCCGTCTACGTGGACGGCCGCCTGGCCGGCGAAAACATGATCGCCTTCAACGGGGGTACTCATCGCGACGTCGTTCACATGCCCTACGCGGAATTCCAGCGCCTGGTCAACCCGCTGGTCGTGCCTTTCGCGCGGCGGGCCGGTGCGATCGCATATTGAACGGGTTCGCAGAGGGGGACGGGGTTGCCCCGGCAACCCCGTTTTTTTTGACTCCCCTTCGATTAATTTCCGTTGCTCTCGGTTTCCGTTCGGAGTGAAACCTTGTTCCAATCCGGAGGCTCGACCCCGAGCAGGTTGTGAACGAAGTAGTCGTCGCGATAGTGCTCGTTCGCGAGGATCCCGACGCCGTGGTTCTGGCCCGGTATGTAGTACATATCGAAATGCTTGTGGGCCTTAATCAGCGCGTTCACCACTTGCAGCGAAGAGGCCGGATCCACATTCGAGTCCATCTCGCCGATGATGATCAGCGCCTTGCCCTGCAGCCGGTAGGCATTGTCCACGTTCGAGGACGCCGAATACTGCGGCCCGAGCGGCCAGCCCATCCACTGCTCGTTCCACCAGATCTTGTCCATACGATTGTCGTGGCAGCCGCTGTTGGTCACCACGACTTTGTAGAAATCCGGATGGAACAGCACGCCCGCCAGCGAGTTCTGGCCTCCCGCCGACGTTCCGAAGATGCCGACGCGCGAGATGTCGTACCACGGATACTTCGCCGCCGCCGCTTTGTGCCACAGGATGCGGTCCGGGAAGCCGGCATCCGCCAGGTTCTTCCAGCAGACGTCGTGGAACGCCTTCGAACGGTTGCTGGTGCCCATGCCGTCGATCTGCACGACGATGAACCCGAGCTCCGCCAGCCCCTGGTCGCGATGCAGCGGGCTGAACGTCTTCGGAACGAAGGAGCCCTGCGGCCCGGCATAGATGTCTTCGATCACCGGGTACTTTTTCGACGGATCGAAATTGGTGGGCCGGACGATGATGCCCCAGATGTCGGTCTTGCCGTCGCGGCCCTTGGCCACGAACACTTCGGGGTTCCGGAAGCCGGCGGCCAGCAGCGCCGACTGGTCGCCCTTTTCGAGGGGAAGGATTACTTTCTGATCCTCGGTGCGCCGGAGTTCGGCTACCGGCGGCAGGTCCACCCGCTGCCAGCTATCCACATAGTATTTGCGGTCGCGCGAGAACGTCACGGTGTGGGTGCCGTTGGCGTCCGTGAGCTTCGTCAGGCCGCTGCCGTCGAAATTGATCCGGTAGTAATGAGTGAAGTAGGGGTCCTGATCCGGGTTCATCCCGCCGGCCTCGAACCAGATCTGCCGGTTCGCTTCGTCCACGTAATCTACGTTGCGCACCACCCATTCGCCCTTGGTGATCTGGTTCTTCACCTTGCCGGTGAGACCGTCGTATAGATACAGGTGCTCCCAGCCGTCCCGCTCCGAAGCCCAGATGATCTCCTTGCCGTCGTTCACGTCGTAGCGGTAGCGCCTGCCGGCCGAAAGACCCGGCCCGAGCGGGTTGTAGTAGATGAACGTCTTGCTCTCTTCGTCGATGAGAGCGCGCGCGGCGCCGGTTTCGCGATCGACCTCGATCACCTTGTATGCCTGGTGACCGCGCTGGTTGTATTCGAAGGTGAATGCGCGGCCGTCTTTCCACCAGACCGGCGTCGTGATGTCGTACGCGTTCGGGAAGAGCGCATGGTCGATCTCGATTTCCTTGCGTGTCTCGATGTCGAACAGCGCCGGATAGGCGATATCGAGCGCGTCGCCGGGCTTCTGGTAGTGGATTTCGGTGTACTTCGGCTGGAGCTGGTCGGTAGGCGACGATTCGATGTAATGGACCAGGCGGTCATAGCCCGGCCGCGTGTGATAGGCCACCAGCTTCTTGGAATCCGGCGACCAGGCAATCGAGCGGAACGTGTAATAGTTGCCTTCGGATCCGTCATAGCTGAGTGGGACGGCCGGGCTGTTCGACCCTACCGGCTTCAGGAACACGTTGTAGTTCTGAATGATGGCGTCCCACTTGCCGTCGAAGGACCGGCAAGCCTGCGGGGCGGCCGGTTGTTGCCATTGCGCGCCGACGCCGAGACGCGCTCCCTGCGCTCCCCGGGCCTGGGATTGCTGCGCCGCCTCTTCGCGGGGGCGCGGCGCGCACGGGGGCTGGCCCCGGCCCTGGCGGCCGTACTGCCCGTAGGCGCCCTGCTGCGGAGCCGGCGGCTGCCACTCGAGACCGTCCACCGGATCGCCACCCACCTCCATCGGAGCCGGGTCGTCGTCCGCCTGCGGATCGTTTGGCCGGTAGCCGGCCGGCGCCTGCGGAATCGCATTGCCCCTGGTGCACTTGTAGTCCGTCAGCGTGCACTTGTACATGAAACCGGACACGCCGAACTGGATCGCCTGCTCGTTATCGACGAAGGTCAGCCCGCCTGCCGCCGGGCCGCCGCGCCCGGAACCGGCTGCGGGACCGCGGCCGCCCGCGCCCGGCGCAAACGGCAAGGTCAGCGCGGTGTACTTTCTCCCGGTGGCGGCCGAGATCGCCGCGGCGAGCTTCTCGTGATCGAAGGCGGGCTTCTTCGTCGCCGCCGCCGCATCCACGAGCATAAATTCCGTGCCGCCCTTTACCGATTTCGAATACCAGAAGTGATCGGAATCCCCGATCCAGGTGGCCGGCCCGGGGACGTTCACCACGAGGCCGCGAACCTTCGCCTGCAAGTCGTGGGCGCGTTGATAGTCGGCCAAAGTTCCCTGCGCCTGCACCGGCAGGGGCGCCAGAACGAATGCGAAAAGAGCCGCGGCCGCAAAATGGCGTATTTTGAATGGCTGGATTTCCAACTGCATGCTTCCTCCTGAATTCCCAAAGAATCGATCGATAGCGGGCCTGTGCTGCGACGCCGCGATCGCCCTCTCCGGCGATAAGGCGACCGGCCGCCAGAATCTCAGGATAGAGACGACGATGGCGAAAGGGCCAGTGTTACCGCTTACATTATTGCGGCAGCGTGAAGTGCCGGGCCAGGCGCTTCCGCCTGCCCCGGCGCATACGGCACTGAAATGGCGTGATGAACGGAGAACTCAGCCGCGCCCGGCGGGGGATGGCTTCCCCGCATCAGGGGAAAAGGGCGCCCGGAGCTTGGGCAGCCGTTGCAGCTTTCTGAGGTGCTCCGGTGAACTGGACTGTGAGTGCTTGTCCTCCAGTTTGGCGGGAGGAGCGGGTTCTCGCATCAGGGCGGGTTCCGTTTTCGCCGTAGCTCCAGCCGGAGCCTTGGACCGGCGTTTCCTCGACACCGCCTTAGGTATCTTAATGTACGCCCCCAGGACGTGGGAGCTGCGGGACTGCGCTGGAACCGTGCTCTCCTCGGCTTCCAGCCATTCCTGCAGATTGTTCTTCTTGTGTTTTTCCAGATTCGCCATGAGCCAGCCCTCCTTGGATTCCAGCCATGGATCCTGATGTGTCTGGTTCGATTCTAGGACCGAACCACCAACCGTGCAAGCGCCTGCTTCCGGGCGGCGTCCAGCCCGGCCGAACGGCTCAATTCGACTCCTCACCGGCGCCGGCGCGCCGAATCATTGCCAGCCGCTCCCGGTATCTCTTCTGCAACCGGTCGCGAAAGCGCGAGACCGGCAGGCCCGCTTTCGCCGCCTGCTTCTCGAGAACCGCTTCGCCCGATACGACGCCCGCCCACAGCCGCGTTCCCGCCCATTGCATGTAACTCGGGTCGTACTCGAACCCGAACGCCGCCAGCGCCGGCAGCGGCTGGTCGTAATTGTTCGGCAGCCCCAAACTCTCGAACGGGAACCCCGCGGCCCAGTCCACGTGATAACCCACCCGCCTGTTCGACGGGTTCACCGAAACCTGCGCGTGCGTCACGCAGTTCCGCGGCGAAATCCCGTACCGGCTCCGCAGCATCTCCACCAGCATCGCCGCCGCGCGCGTCTGCGCCGGCGTGATCGACGCTTCCGCCTGTCCAGGCCGCGTTTCAGCCTCGAAAGATACCCCCAGGAAACTCTCGTTCAGGTTGATGTACAGCCATTGGCCGTCCGACCAGACCGAAAATCCCGCGTGGTTCGCCGCATCGCTCTCCGCCACAACCCGGTACACGCGCCCGAAGCGGTCGATGAGGAAATGATAGGCCCGCTTTTCGCGCACGTACTCGACCAGCGATTGCCCGATCCGCTTCAGCACGCCGTTTTGCCCCGGCTCAAACGGCGCCTGCCGGCTTTCCGTGGCGTGAAACACGATACCGGCCGGATCCGCGCGGGCAGCGCCGCGGCCCTCGCCCTCCGCCGGGAATACAACATAGGATCGGGCGTGAGTGCCGGTCGAGAACCGCGTGTCGATCCGCAGGCCGTTGCTGTAGATCTCCGAATCGCCCGCCTTGTCCACCAGCCAGACGGGCGGGGCGGCTTGCGCCGGCGCCGCCGGACCGGCAGCCGCGGCCGGTTTCTGAGGAGCGGGGACGGCCGCGGTGCGCGCGGCGTGCTCGGGGACGGGTCTCGACGCCCGCGTCGCCCATCGCGCCGCCCATATTGATAGGATCGCAGCCGCAAGCAGCGCCGCCGCCGGCGCCGCAGCCCGGCGCCTGTTTCGCGCCCGTGGAGCCGGCGCAGGCGCTACCGCCTTGAGGAATCTCAGCCGCAGCACCGGATCGCCGATCAGGCCGGCAAACGAGTCCACGAGCGGCCGCGAGCAGGTCTGTCTCCTCTCTCCACTGTCCATACCTGCATCGATATCGGCGGCTTGCGCAAGAAACTTAAGTAATTTCTCTGCGGGACCCTAATGTTTTTTCTCCACCCCTCCGAATAAACAGTTGTGAAACGAATTCAGCCCTGCACAAGGCGGACCGCCCAGGCCCTTGAGCCGCTTCGGCCCGCTGTCGTGGCTGAAAACAGCACCCGGGAGGTCCTTCATGTTTAGACGAATTTTCCGGTTCTCCTACGATGGCGAACCGGCATCGCACAACGGAAATCATTCCAACGGGGTCGCCAGGCATGCGGTCGCTCTGGCCGAGCCCGAGGAGGAAATCGAACCGGCGCCGCAGGCGGCCCTGCCACCCGCGAAGAACAACCGGAGGACAGCCGCCGAGCCGGCCCGCAGCCGGCAGGACGCCCCTTCCTTCGACCAGATCTACGAAGCCGCCGGGATACCCGCGCCGCGCAGCGGCTACACCATTCTCAAAGTCGCCGAGATGGTCAGCAGCCCGCACGTTGCGGCATTGTCGCCCGATGCCAAGCGCTGTTCCGTGCTCATGGCCCTGGAAGCAGCGGGCGTGAAGCTCGAAGAACTGCTTCAGGACGGCGTCGTCCGGCAGCGCGCGCTCGCCGATCACGAAGCCGCCGAGCAGCGCAAACTGCAGGAGTTCGAAGCCGGCAAGGCCGAAGCCAACCGCAAATTGCAGGAGGAGCTGGACCGGCTGACGGCGGATTACATGCGCAGAATGCAGGCCAACCTCGACGAAGTGGCGCGCGAACAGGACGATTTCCGCGCCTGGCAGAAACGCAAGCAGCAGGAATCGCAGCGCATCGCTGAAGCGGCGGCGTTCTGCGTGCCGGCCGAAGGCGGCCCCGGCAGCTTGACTGCGGTGCTCGAGCGCGCTACGGCGTCGCTCAAGTAGGCGAACAATGATTCCCGCCGTGCTGTGTGTGGTGGCGTTGTTGCTGTTCCTGTGCCTCCGGCCGGGAGGCAGGGTGCCGTGGAGCCCGGGTGAGATGCAAAGGTTACGGGACTTCTCAGACCGGGAGCACCGGGATGGTTTTTTCCCGTACGAATAGATCGATTCGAGGAGACAACTTATGAGTAATGCCGAAGAGCAACCCTATACGCAGCCGATCGGGCTCGATGTCGGCACGAGCCGCATCGTGGTAGCGCGCAGCGCTGACAAGAACTACCAGTACGACATGCAGCTCAATGCGTTCCTCACGCTGCCGTACTCGAAACTGGCCGAAGGCCTCCTGCAGCGCGAGAACGTGTTTCACGAGGTGAAGGGGTCGGAGATCGTCGTGGCCGGCAACGACGCCCAGAAGTTCGCAGAGGTGTTTCACGTCGAGACGCGCCGGCCGATGCAGAACGGCGTGCTCAACCCCCAGGAACCTCACAGCCTCGCCGTGCTCCGGCAGATTTTCGGCAAACTGCTCGGGAAGGCGAACAAGGAAGGACAGAAGGTCTTTTTCAGCGTGCCGAGCCGAACCGCGGCCGGCGAGCAGACCATCGCTTATCACGAAGCCTCGATCCGGCAGATCCTGGAAGAGATGGGCTACGAGGGCAAGCCGATCGAGGAAGGCCTCGCGGTCGTGTTCGGCGAGCTGGCTTCGGCCAACTTCACCGGCCTCGGCATCTCCTGCGGCAGCGGCCTGTGCAATGTCTGCCTGGCCGTGCTTTCCGTGCCCGTCATGACCTTCAGCGTGCCGAAGGCCGGCGATTTTATCGATTCGCAGGCGGCCGTCGTTACCGGCGAGCTGGCCACGCGGCTGCGCGTACAGAAGGAACAGAACTTCCGGCTCAACGGCATGAACGGCGACCGCGTGCACAACGCGCTCACCGTCTACTACGACCAGATGATCGCCAATCTGGTAGAAACGCTTCGGAACCACCTTTCGGCCGCGCAGCGGCTGCCCAAGCTCGACCAGTCGATTCCGCTGGTCCTGGCCGGCGGCACCGCGATGCCGAAGGGTTTCATCGAGCATTTCAGCAAGGCCTTGCAGGCCAATGAGCTGCCTGTCCGCCTGTCGGAAGTCCGGGTCTCGAGCGACCCGCTGAACTCGACCGCGCGCGGCGCCCTGATGGCCGCCCTCTGCTGAGGAAAACCGGTGACAGTACACTCATTCCCCGATTTCATCGGCGGCATGGGATCCGGCTCCGGCGCGGCATCGCGCTCGACCTGCCACGCTGAACTCGACTGCGCGCGCCGCGGCGCCCGTCTCCCGCGGCGCCCGCGATCGTGAGATGATCGACTCTGCCCCGGCCGGCTCTCCGGCGCGGCGGAGGTGCTCGACGGACGGCGTCGATCGTTCGTGAGCGCTTTGGGAGGTTTCGGCATGTTCGGACTCGTGCCGCTGGCGACGGCCGCGGCAGTCACGGAAAAAAAGACCAGGTATTACCTGCTCGAACAGTATTTCATGAAAAGCGGCCCTCAACTCGGGCGCATGCACGAGTTCATAAGCAAGTCGCTGCTGCCCGCGATCGGGCAGGCCCATTCGGGGCCGAAGATTTACCTGGAAGCGCTGATCGCGCCGCACACGCCCCAGTTCGCAGCGATCTACGGCTTCGAATCGCTCGACCATATCGAGAAGCTACGCGGCGCGGTAGGGGGGAACGCCGCTCTTCAGAAAGCGATGGAGGCACTGGAGGCCGGCCCGGTGCCCGCATTTGAGGAGATGACCTCGACGTTGCTCGAGGCAGCGCCCTATTCGCCGGAAATCGCCACGGCGGCCGCAGGATCCGCGCCGCGCCTGTTCGAACTGCGCGTCTACCGCTCGCCGACTTTGCGCCAGCTTCAGGCGCTGCACGAGCGCATGGCCGGACCGGAAATGAAGATCTTCCACCGTGCCGGCGTCCGCCCGATCCTTTACGCGTCAACGCTCGTCGGAACCCGCGTGCCGAGCCTCACGTACGTGATCCCGTTCGACAATCTGGCGGCCCGCGAGAAGGCATGGGCCACATTCGGGGCGGATCCGGAGTGGCTTAAACTGCGGGAGGAATCGACGCGCAAGCACGGTGAGATTTCGAGCGTGCGCCAGATGACAATCTACCGGGCAACGCCGTACTCGCCCGTGAAGTAGCTTGCCAGAGGCCGAGGCCGGTTTACCGGCCCAGCGACGGGTTCGGCCGGGCAGGTGTTCGCGTGTCCGAGGCCGCTTAGCCTGGCGGCAGCATCCTCGAAATGTCGTTGTAGACGGTGAAGACCAGCACGGCCATCAGGAACACGAACCCCAGCTTCAGGAACGCTTCCTTCACGCGCAGGCTGAGGTCGCGGCGCATGAGCATCTCGACCAGCAGCATCAGGATGACGCCGCCGTCCAGGATCGGAATCGGCAGCAGGTTGAACACCGCCAGGTTCAGGCTGAGAAGAGCCATCAGCCCGAGGAATGCGATCGCGCCCTGGCGCGCCGCTTCGCCGGAAAGCTGCGCGATGCCGACAGGTCCCGACAGCGACTTCGCCGACATCCGCCGCTCGATAATGCCGACCAGAAACCGGTACATCAACGTGGCGCTCTGTGCGTTCTGCCGGATCGATTCGCGCATCGCCGCGGGCAGCGACAACTGCGTGGTCTGCATGCGCGGCTCGAGCGAAACGCCGATCACCCAGCGTTCGGGACCGTCCAGCTTGGTGTAAACCGGCTGCACGCGGACGCGCTCCTCATGACCGTCACGCAAGATGTCGAGATCGACAGCCCGGCCTTTGCCGCCCTCGATGATTTCATGGAGCCGGTGCTGCGACCGCAGCGGCTGCCCGTCGGCCCGCAGCAGCACATCTCCGCTCTGGAGCCCCGCCTTCTCCGCCGGCATGTCCGGGTATACGCCCGCCACCTGAACCTCGCCGAGTTCCTGCCAGCCCGCGACGCCCAGCCCCGACTGCGGATCGCTCTTCGGCGTCACGGTGGTCCAGATGTCCTTGCCCTGCCTCAGAATCTCCACCTGCATCGGCCGGCCGGCGTTGGAGATTTCTTTGATAATGATCTGTTCCCAGGTCGGATTGCCGAGGTCGCCGATCCGCACGATGCGGTCGCCGTCCCGTATTCCGGCCTCCGCCGCCGCCGAGCCCGGCGTCACGTACCCGATTACTCCTTCCTGCGACGGCGAGAGCGGCTTCGGGTACCGCACCATGTACACGCCCGTGAGGATCGCAACCGCCAGCACGACGTTCATTGCCGGCCCGGCCATCGCGATGACTAACCGCTGCCAGCGCGGCTTGGCCAGAAACGCCCTCGGGTCATTGACGTCCTCATCCCCGGGCTGATCGCCGGCCATCTTTACATAGCCGCCGAAAATGATCGCCGACACCTTGAAATCGGTCTCGCCTCGCTTGACGCCGAACAGCCGGGGGCCGAAGCCGATACTGAACGTGTCGATCCGTACATCGAACCACCGGGCCGCCCAGTAATGCCCGAGCTCGTGGACCAGGATCATCACGCCGATCAGGACGAGTACCGATACGAATGTCACCATAAAGTTAAGCTCTTACCGCGGACCGGCTGGGTTTTTCCGCGCGCCTTCGGCCCACGATTTCGCGGGCCAGCTCGCGAGACTGTTCGTCGATTTCGAGGACTTCCGCCATCGTGCCGGCTTCACGAGCCGGCGTTCGGGAAAGCGTCTCCTCCACGACCTGCGCAATGGCGGGGAACGAGATCCGGCCGCCCAAAAAAGCTTCCACTGCGATCTCATCGGCCGCGTTCAAGGTGCACGCCGCCGAACCGCCCGCTTCCTGCGCTTCGTAGGCCAGCTTGAGCAGGCGGAACTTCTCCAGATCCGGAGGCCCGAATTCCCACTGGCGCGCGACTCCCCAATCCAGCCGCGGCACCGGCGCCGGCGCGCGATCGGGATAGGTCAGGGCGTACTGGATCGGCATCCGCATGTCGGTCGCCGAGATCTGCGCCAGCACGCTGCCATCCTTATATTCCACCATCGCGTGCACCGAGGATTGCGGGTGAATGACCACATCGACTTCCGCCGGCCCCACACCGAACAGCCAGCAGGCCTCGATGACCTCAAAGCCCTTGTTCATCATGGTGGCCGAGTCGATCGTGATGCGTTTACCCATCTTCCATGTGGGATGATTCAAAGCCTGCTCCGGGGTGACCGAGGCCAGATCTTCTTTTGGAGTGTTGCGGAAGGGGCCGCCGGATGCGGTTAGGATCACCCGCGCGACTTCGCTGCGCTTGCCGCCCCTCAGGCACTGGTGGACGCCGTTGTGCTCGCTATCGACCGGAATCAGCTCGGCGGCCGCGGCCCGCGCCGCTTCGGTGACCAGCTTGCCGCCGGCCACCAGCACTTCCTTGTTCGCCAGCCCGATGGTCTTGCCCAGCCGCACCGCTTCGTAGGTCGCCTCGAGGCCGTTGACGCCCACTATGGCCGACATCACAAAATCCACCTCCGGCGCGCGCACGGCTTCGACGCGGGCCTTGCGCCCGAACTCCAGTTCGGGCCAGTCGGATTTCGCGAGATCGGTGGCGCCCAACCTCTCTATTAGACTCAGCCGGGCCTTTTCCGTTGCGACCACGGCCAGCCGCGGGCGAAATTCAACGATCTGCCGCGCGAGTTCCTCCACGTTGTGGCCCGCGACCAGCGCATGGACGCCGAATTCCTCGCGCCAGCCACGTAGCACGTCCAGAGTATTGCGCCCAATGGAACCGGTGGAACCCAGTATCGTCAGTTGTCTCATCGCTGCCCGGAAAACGAAGAAAAATCATAACATGTGTGACAGCCGGCTGCTCTGCAAGCGGGACACAGGCAGCCAGCGGGCAGACACGCGATGTGCTTCATCCTTTCCATTATCGCAGTAGAGAACGCGGGTGGAAGCGGAAAAGCATGAGACCGGTGCGTCGCGACGAGAAGGCAGTCCGGCGCACGCTCACCCCCGGGTCGAGCTGCCCCGGTCAAAGAAGTGCTCGACGTCCCCGGGAGAACGCCGGCGGCGAGCGTTGAGGAAGCCGCGTCCCGATCGCTCCCGATTACATTCCCAGGTCTTTCCGGATGGCCGAAAAATCGAAGGCGGCGCGTCCTTCCAGCCGGTCGCGCTCTTCGCCGTTTTCCATCATTCGAAGCAGATCTTCCAGCGCGCGCCGCCCCGCTTTCGAGCGAGCCGCCTGCCGGGGCGTCTGCCCGCCCAGCGCGGGCAACCGTTCGTCGATCCAGTGCGCGTAGTGCTCACTCTTCATCTTGCTCACGAGCTCACGCTCGACCTCCGGCGGCAGGGCCTTCTTCTGCGCGGCGCCTCGCGGCTCCTCCCGGTCCAACAGCCTTCTCTTGATTGCGTCCAGCGATTCGAACGAGTCGCCCAGGTGCCGCAGCCACGCGCCGCCGAGCTCTTCGATCAACTGCCGTCCGGTCTGGAGCCGCTTTCGCGAATTGCATTCCAGCCGGAGCCTGCCGTTTCGTACTTCGATGTGGCCATAAGACCGGCGCGGCCCCTCGCTTCCCGGCTCCAGCCAGGCGAACGAACGCGCGCCGGGATCGTCCTTTCCCTCTGCCTCGAACGGTTTCGCCGCCTCCAGCGCGGCGATGAGCGGCGCCTCGTCTTCAATCCGGTAGTCGGCCGTGCAGAATTCCAGCTCGTCGCCTTCCGCGTTCACCACGCGCAGTCCGTCCCATTGTTCCCGTATCAGTTCCTCGATAACCCTGTGCCAGCGGTGGCTGTTGGCCCGTACGAACGCCGCGGCGTCCTGTCCAGCCTCGCGGCTTTCGCGTTCGATTTGCTCCCTGAACCGCGGCAGCAGCGGGCGCGGCAGGCTGATCCCGACGCCGGTCAGATACCACCGCCCCTGGGAGCGATAAATGCGGCCCAGCACGCAGTCCCAACGCACCAGGGAACGCGAGCAGTTCACGTCGTGGACAAAGAACCGGTCTCCCGCGAACAGATCCTGCAGTTCGACGCCCGAGCCCTCGTCAACGCGCTGAACTTCCCAGACTCCGAAACGCGCATCGCGCCAGGATTCGACCAATTCGCGCTCGGCGGCGGTCAGGCGCCCGGTGCGTCTCCGCAGATATTCCTCCACCAGCGTTCGCCCAGTCGAAGCCGGCCGAAAATCGTGGACATACCATTCAAGGAAGCCGCCGAGGAGCTCGCCCTCAAGCTGGTCCGGATCCTCAGGCAGCCGGCCCCAGTAAAGCAGAAAAGCGCGAGCGAAATCGGCTTTGCTGCGCCATTCCGCGCAGTGCTCGATCAGGTCATGATGCAGCCTTTCGTCGAGGGACTCGGCGGCACGCCCTTTGGTTGCGCGGGCGGAATTCGGGCGTTCAGATTCTTCGTCGGCGGCAAGGTGGCACTTCTTGTACTTCTTGCCGCTGCCGCACCAGCACGGATCGTTGCGCCCCGGCCGCGGTGGGGCCGCGACGGGCGTGATCACCTCTTCCTCGTCGTCCTCATCCTCCTCTTCGTCCTCATCCTCCATCAGAATGCGATTCAAACAGATCTCCTCGATGGTAATTCCGGCGATCTCTTCGTTCTCTAACATCGACGCGAGGCCCTCATCCGATTTCTTGCGGACCCATTCGCGGGCTTCCTTCGACAGCAGGTGATGGAATTCCCGGAAGACCCGCTCGGCCTCGTCCGCGCGTCCCAGTTCGTTCAAAGCTTCCATGATTGTGGCCAGCAACCAGGGCGCGTCGTCCTCTTGCGCGAAACCGGCAAAGCCCTCCAGCAAACTCGTTAAGGCCGCTTCGATGCCGGGCGTCTCCGGCAGCAAATCGATCTGTTCGGCCAGCGCGCAGCGCAGAGTCGCCCGCGCGCCTGCCCCCGCCGCCCGGAAGCGGTCCAGGGCTTCGGCCGGGAACCGCTGGCCCAATCGCCAGACGGCCCAGTTGGCGTGCAGGAAAACGGGCCGATCACTGAAATCGATCAACTCCAGCAGATCTTCCAGGATCTCGGGCCCGGCCGTTTCGCCAAGCAGCGCAATCATCAGGCTGACCGCATCCAGCGGCAGCGCGGATCGCCTTTCCGCCCAATCCCGCAGCGCCGCCCGCCAAAGTGGGATCAAGGGGCCGGGATCCGACAGGATGTCCTGCAACAGCCCGGCATCCATTCCGCCGGCGGCCTGGCGCTGGAGATCGTTCAACAGTTCAAATGGACGCAAGCGATCACAAGACTCCGACGGGGCTTCCCGCTCCAGCGTGATGGCGAGCGCTTCGAAAGTCACCGGGTCGTTGAAATCGAAGGCAGCCCCCTTCATGTGCTCGCGGAAATGCCGGACCGCTTCTTCCGGCACCTTTTCGTACAGAGCCAGTTTCCAGATCGCCAACCGAAGAAGACGTCGCGAAAGGGGATCGTCCCCAGCTTGACGTCGGCGGGCGTCCGACAGCGCCATGTACGTCATATAGTCGCAGGGCATGCGATCGAGCGCTTTCCAGTAGCAGGACTCGGCGCCAGCCAGGTCGCCCGCTTGGGAGAATCCATTGCCCCGTAATATGTAGCCGCCGCCGAAATCGGGATCGACCTCGATGAGCCGCGCGCCGGCCTCCCCTTCCGAGATGGCTCCGGCATCGCATTCACGCGCGATTCGCGCACGCTTGTGTCGTATGGATTCGGGTGTGAAAAGCATGGATTACACTAAGGTACTACCGTCGCGCGGGCAGCGGCGCGAAATCGTTTCCTGCGGTCCAGGCGACCCGCGCGACCGGCCACGCCGCAATGGTTGATTCCGGCCAACCGGATGGCGCGACCGATGTGTCGATCAGCGGCGCCGCCCGACAGAGTGCTGAACTATTGCGTTTTTCAGCTTTTTTCACCTTGAAGCTTCTTGGGGGTGCCGGGGAGGATTGCTTCAGGGGTCTTTTTTTATTAGAGGTTAGTCTCGCTTTGGTGGGAGTTGCCTCCCCGGCTTATTTCCAATATTAGGATATGCCCTTCCGGAATGCAACAAGAATTTGTATTTTCTGCACCAAAGATGCATTATGAAAGTCGTTTCATCTTGATCGGCGCCACCTCGACTCCGGCCAGTTCTTCTAAGACCTTGATTGTAGAGCACATATCCTCATCGGCATAACCTTTCGCCAGCGCGGCCTGGAACAGTTGCTGCGTGAGGCCGGTGAGCGGAAGCGGCACGTTCAGCTCCTGTCCCGTCTCCAGCATCAGTCCGATGTCCTTGTGCATCCATTTTGTGGAAAAATTTGTCTCGAAGTTGCGGTCGAAGACGTACGGGGCCTTAAAAGAAACTAATCCGGACTTAGCCGCGCTGTTGTCGAGGATCTCGATCATGAGTTCGGGATCGACGCCGGCTTTCGTGCTGAGCACCATCCCCTCGTTGAATGCCTGCATCAGGTTCGAGAGGATCAGGTTCTGGGAAAGCTTCGCGCTGAGCCCCAGGCCCGGTCCGCCGCAGTAATAGAGGCGTTTGCCCATCGGCTCGAAATACGGGCGGACGCGCTCAAACACCGCGCGATCCCCGCCGACCATAAAGGTCAGCGTGCCTTTCTCCGCGCCGGGCTTCGAACCGGTGCAGGGCGCGCCGAGGAAATGGATGCCCTTCGCGGCGAGTTGTTCGCCGATAAAGCGGCTGCGGGCGGGGGCGATCGTGCTGGCGTCCACCACCACGGATCCGGGCGCCGCGCCCTCGATCACGCCGGCATCGCCCAGAATCACGCGTTCGGACATCGTCGTGTTGCCGACGCATACGAACGTGCATTCGGCGAACTCTCCGACCCTCGCCGGGGTCGCGCAGAACACGCCGTTTTCCGCCGCGGCCAGTTCGCGCGCCTTGGCCTCCGTGTGCGACCATAACGCCACCTCATGGCCCGCGCGCAGCAGGTTGCGCGCCATCGGGTATCCCATGATCCCCAGCCCGAGGAATCCAAGTTTTGCCAAGTTTGCCTCCTTTGGCCCGCAGCAACGGTATCAAAACCGCAGTTTGCGGGGAAAAGATCAAATTACCAGATCCTGTGGAGTTACTGCGGCGTGGGGGCCGCCCGGGGGATCGCCGCGGATGGAGAGGCTGCGGGTGCGGATGGGCGCGCCGTGCGCTACGATGGCAGCGATGCCCCGCCGCCGAAGCACGGAAACGGCCGCTGCGCCCGAAGCGATCGGGGGCGAGTTGTGCAGCCGCGTGAGGCAACTGCGCGCAGAGCGGGGCTGGTCGCTCGAAGCGCTGTCGCAGGCCTCCGGCGTCAGCCGCTCGATGCTCAGCCAGATCGAGCGCAACCAGGCGAATCCCACGCTCGCGGTCACGCTTCGGATCGCGCGCGCCTTCGGGATCTCGCTCGGCGATCTCATCACCAGTCCCGGCGCCAGCTCGCTGGTCGAGGTCATCCGCGCGAACGACCACGCGTATCACTATCGCTCCGACGAGAACTGCTGCATCCGCACGCTCTCGCCGCTGCACCTCGAAAAGGACGTGGAATTCTACGAAGTGCGGCTGCAGCCGGGAGGAGCGCTGCGAAGCTCGGCGCATTTCAAAGGCACCCGGGAATTTCTTACCGTGCAAAAAGGGCGGGTGCGCGTGCAGTCGGGGACCGATCAGGAGGATCTCGATCCGGGCGATTCGGCCAGCTACCGCGCGGACGTGGAGCATGCCCTGTTCAACGTGGGACGCGGCGACGCGATTGTGTTTCTCGTCGATATTTACGCGTAGCGGGCGCACAACCGGCGGGTGGTGAGGAAACCCGCAAGCCGCGGGGTGTCGCGAAATCTATCGCCGTGTCGCAGGATTTAGCAGACGTTTTTCACGGCGGTTTCGGAGATGCACTCCGAAACTATGAATTCGCCGCATTGCCGCAGCTACAAACGAGTTGGCACTCCAGTTGCCCCTGAATCTGCGCGATGATCCACCACCAGAGCGCAGCGATTTCCGATGATGAGGTGCTGAGGCGTCTTCGATCCGGGGAGACCGGAATGTACCAGGTCTTCATGGACCGCTATCACCGGCGCGTGTTTTCGATGCTCCGCGGCATACTGCACAACGATGCGGAAGCCGAGGACGCGGCCCAGGATGCGCACCTGCGGGCGCTCACGCGGCTCGACCAGTTCGACGGCCGCTCCAGCTTTTACACCTGGCTGGCGCGCATTGCCATCAACGAAGCGCTGGCGCGCATGCGGAGCGCATCCCGTCACACGGTGCTCGCCGTCTCGGACGACAACCGCGGTCTGACGCTGGTCTCGGGCCATCGCAATCCCGAGCAGCAGGCCTTCGACACGGAGGTCGAGCGGGCTTTCGAGCGCGCGATCGAGTCGCTGCCCGAAGCCTATCGGATGGTCTTCCGCCTCCGCGCCATCGATGAGGCCAGCACGGCGGAAACGGCCGACCGGCTGTCGATCAGCGATCAGTGCGTGAAGACGCGCCTGCAGCGCGCGCGCGCGTTGCTGCGCAGGAAATTGTGCGAACCGATGAGAATCGAAAAGCGCCGCTCCGGCGTGCGCCCGGTTCGGGGGCTCGAAAAACAAATGCAGGCCGAAAGGCTCGAAGAACAAAAACAGGCCGCCTGACACTTCCGCGGCGGGCGACCCATCGGGCCCGCCGCACCTTCTTTCCCCTCCTGCGAATCCTGCCACGCTGTCGCGAAACTCGTCACCGCTGTTCCGCCCCCCTGCATGCGATTTCAACCACATAAGCGCGCGGCCGGCGTTCGGAACGTCGATTGCTCTCGACATAGGCAAAGCACCAACCTCACTGGGGCAGAGGAGAGCAAATGCGGTTTTTGTGCATCCTGGGAATCTCACTCATGATTTCTGCTGCCGGGCAGGCCCAATCCAACGGACCCGAGCGCATCGACTTCCGGGGACATGTGCAGGGAAGCGGGCTGGAATCTTTCAGCAGCCTGACAGTTCAATTGCGGGACTCGAACGCATTCGTCAGACGCGCGCCCGTCTTCAGCAACGGCGATTTCGAGTTCACCAGGCTGCCTGCGGGCGAGTACGCCGTGTCGCTCGTCGACATGAGCGGCGACGTGCTTTGGCAGGACTTTATCACGGTTCGAGAGTTCTCGCCGTCGCTGATCATCCGGCTGCCGGAGCGGCGCCAGCCGCAAATCGGCCCGGGCGGCACGATCTCGGTGCAGGCGCTCGGGCACAAAGTGCCGAAAGACGCGCTCAAGGAGTATCGCTCGGGCCGGAAAGCGTTCGACAGCGGCGATTACGCCAAAGCGGTGAAGCATCTGCAAAAAGCGCTCGAGAGAGATCCCGCTTTTGTCGATGCATACAACGACCTCGCGGCGACCTACTCGCACATGGGGCGGCAGCAGGAGGCGCTCGACGAGCTGCACAAGGCGTATGAGATCGATCCGAACTCCGTGACAGTCAACCTGAACCTGGCCGCCGCGATGCTGCGCGCGAATCAGTTCGCCGGGGCGGAGGAGGCTTCGCGGCGCGCGCTCGGTCTGAATCCCGATCTGCCGCAGGCCGACGTCATCCTCGGCATCTGCCTGAACGCCCAGCATCAGAGCGACACTGAAGCGCTGTTCTATCTTTTGCGGGGCGCGAGCCGCTACCCCGAGGCCAGGCTCACGGCGGCACGGATCCTTGCGAACACGGGCAAGCGGAATGAAGCGCTCGAACAGTTGAAGAAGTACCTGGAAACGAATCGCGATCCCAAGCGGCGCGAGCAGGTCGAGCAGTGGATGGCCAAACTGCAATGAACCGGGGTCGAGGGCGGCGAGCGATTTCCGCTGCATGGCTGGCGCTGCCGGCGCTGTTGTGCGCGCAGCCCGCGCAGGTCACGCGCGCGACGCTCGACAACGGAATGCGCGTGGTGATTGTGCGCGATACGCTGGCGCCGGTCGTGACCACGATGATGAATTACCTGGCCGGCTCCGACGAGACGCCGCCGCACCTGCCCGGCCTCGCCCACGCGCAGGAGCACATGATGTTTCGCGGCAGCCCCGGCCTTTCGGCCGGACAACTCGCCAACATTTCCGCGGCGATGGGCGGCGAGTTCGACGCCGACACCCAGCAGAACGTGACGCAGTACATCTTCACCGTCCCCTCGGCCGACCTTGACGTCGCGCTGCGGATCGAAGCGATTCGCATGCGCGGCGTCACCGACAGCGAGGCGCTCTGGCGCCAGGAGCGCGGCGCCATCGACCAGGAGGTCGCCCGGGATCTGTCGAACCCCGAGTTCGTCTTCTACACGAAGCTGCTCGAGATCATGTTCCGCGGCACGCCCTACGAGAACAGCGGCCTCGGCACCACGCCGACGTTCGCGAAGACCACCAGCGCGGAGCTGAAGCGCTTCCACCAGGACTGGTACGCGCCGAACAACGCGATCCTTATCGTGTGCGGGGACGTCGATCCGCAAAGAGCGCTCGGCGAGATCAAGGCGCTGTTCGGCGGCATCCCGTCCCGGCCGCTGCCGCCGCGCCCGAAGTTCCAGTTCCAGCCCGTGAAGCCGCAGACGATCAACCTGAGCACGGACCTGCCGTACGGGCTCGCGGTGATCGCCTTCCGGCTGCCGGGGTACGACAGCCCCGACTATGCAGCCGCGAAAGTGCTCTCGGACGTGCTCTCGAGCCCGCGCAACGCGCTCTATGAACTCGTCGTGCAGGGCAGGGCGCTCGCGGCCACGTTCGAGCTGAACGGTCTTCCCAAGGCGAGCGTGGCCTTCGCGGCCGCGGGTTTCCCCGCCGGGCAGGCCGGAACGACGCTGGTGGACGATCTGCGAAAGGTGCTCGCCGGCGAGGTGGCGAAGGGCGCGAGCGCGGAGCTGGTGGAGGCCGCCAAAAAGCACGAGATCGCCGACGCGGAGTTCCGGAAAAACTCGATCTCGGGACTGGCGGCCGCATGGTCGAAAGCGGTGGCCGTCGAAGGCCGGCAATCGCCGGAGGAGGACGTGCGCGCGATCGCGCGGGTGACGGTTGCCGACGTGAACCGGGTGGCGCGGCAGTATCTCGATCTGAGCCGCTCCGTTACCGCGATCCTCACGCCGCAGCCTTCCGCCAAGCCGGTCTCGAGCCAGCGCTTCGGCAAGGAATCGTTCACGCCGAAGGAAGTGAAGCCCGTGAAGCTGCCCGCGTGGGCCGAGCAAGCCTTGGCGAAGCTGACCGTGCCGCGCTCGACCGTGCACCCGGAAGTGACCACGCTCGGCAACGGCCTGCGCCTCATCGTGCAGCGCGAGTCCATCAGCAACACGGTCAGCGTCTACGGAAACATCAAGCACAACGCGGATCTGGAAACGCCGCCCGGCAAGGAAGGCGTGTCCGACGTGCTGTCGGCGTTATTCCCGTTCGGCACGAAAACGCTGGACCGCGTAGCGTTCCAGCGGGCGCTCGACGACATCGGCGCGGAGGAATCCGCCGGGACGAGCTTCGAACTGAAGGTGCTGCCGGAGGAATTCGAACGCGGCATCGAGCTGCTCGCGGATAACGAGCTGAACCCCGCGCTGCCGCAGACCGCGTTCAACACGGTGCGCAAGCAGGTGGCCGAGGAAACCGCGGGCGAGCTGAAGAGCCCCGATTACCTCGCCGACCGCGCGCTCGACAAAGCGCTGTTCCCGAAGAACGACCCCACGCTGCGGCAGCCCACGCCCGCGAGCGTCGCCGCGTTGACGCTCGCCGACGTCGAGCAGTATTACCGCATCGTGTTCCGGCCCGATCTTACGACGATCGTGATTATCGGGAACATCGCGCCGGAGCGCGCGCGGGCGGCGGCGATCAAGTACTTCGGCGCCTGGAAGGCAGCCGGACCGAAACCCGAGACCGACCTGCCGCCGGTTCCGCCGAATCCGCCGAGCTCCGTGCTGGTGCCGGATCCGAGCCGCGTGCAGGACAGCGTGAAGCTCGCCGAGACGCTTGGGCTGACGCGATTCGACCCGGACTACTACCCGCTCGCGCTCGGCAATCGCATTCTGGGCAGCGGCTTCTATGCGAGCCGGCTGTACCGCGAGCTGCGCGAGGTGACCGGGCTGGTCTACTTCGTCAGTTCGTCGCTGGTGGCGGGGCGCACGCGCGCCGCTTATAGCGTGGAGTACGGGTGCCTGCCGCAGAACGTCGGCAGGACGCGCGCGATCGTCGAGGCGGAGGTGCGCTCGATGCAGGCGCGGCCTGTGAGCGCCGGCGAGCTGCACCGGGCGAAGGCGCTGGCGCTGCGCGAGATTCCGCTGTCGGAGTCGAGCGTGTCGAAGATCGCGGATGGCCTGCTCTCCCGCTCGCGCGAAGGCCTGCCGCTCGACGAGCCGGTCCGCGCCGCCGAGCGCTACTTCGAGATGACCGCGGGCGACATTCAGGCGGCATTCGCCAAATGGATGCGGCCCGACGGCTTCGCGCAGGTCACCCAGGGACCGCCGCCGAAATGAGTGCTCGGCCGGAGCGGGGCCTCTCCGGCCCTTCCGGCTTCGTGCGGGCATCCGGCGATCAATCTCACAAAGACACAAGGAAATTCAAAATACTTTCTTTGTGTCTTTGTGGTCTTTGTGTCTTCGTGTTACATGAACGAAATGGCCGCGGAAGATGTGTGCCGCAGCCCTTTGGGCTTCGCGCCCGCGCCAGTGCATTCGGCCTTCTGTTTCTGCCGCACCCCGCTGGCCCAGGAAATGAGTGCTCGGCCGGAGCGGGGCCTCTCCGGACCTTCCGGCTTCGTGCGGGCATCCGGCGATCAATCTCACAAAGACACCAAGAACACAAAGACACAAGGAAATTCAAATTTCTGTCTTCGTGTTATATCAACGAAATGGCCGCAGAGGATCTATGCTGCCGCCCTTGGGCTTCGCGCCCGCCCGAGTGCATTCGGCCTTCTGTTTCTGCCGCACCGCGCTGGCCCAGGAAATGAGTGCTCGGCCGGAGCGGGGCCTCTCCGGGCCTTCCGGCTTCGTGCGGGCATCCGGCGATCAATCTCACAAAGACACCAAGAACACAAAGACACAAGGAAATTCAAATTTCTGTCTTCGTGTTAGATCAACGAAATGGCCGCAGAGGATGTATGCTGCCGCCCTTGGGCTTCGCGCCCGCCCGAGTGCATTCGGCCTTCTGTTTCTGCCGCACCGCGCTGGCCCACGCGCGAGGGCCGGCTTCAGTCCCCCGCCCCGGCGGAGTCCGCCTCGGGTTCCTCGAGGATGCGGTAGACGGTGGCGCGGTTGATGCCGAGGATTTTCGCCGCGCGGGCCTTGTTGCCGTCCACGCTTTCGAGCACGCGCAGGACGTGGCGGCGCTCGACCTCGGCCAGCGTGAGCGTCTCCTCGCCCGCGACGGCGGGCTGCTGCGCCGCGCGCGCGCGGAAATGCTCGGGCAGATCGCGCACGTCGATCATCTCCGACTGCGCCATCATGCACGCGCTGCCGAGGATGCTCTTCAGCTCGCGCACGTTGCCCGGCCAGGAGTAGCGCGCCAGCACCTGCTCGGCGCGCGGGGTCAGGCCGCGCACGGTCTTGCCGAACTGTTCCGAGAGCTGTTCGATGAAGTGGCGCTCGAGCAGCGGCAGGTCTTCCTTCCGCTCGAGCAGCGTCGGCAGCGTGATCTCGACCATCGACAGCCGGTAGTAAAGGTCCTCGCGAAAGCGCTTCTGCGCGATCAGCGAGCGCAGATCCTGATTGGTCGCGGCCACCACGCGCACGTCCACTTTGCGCACCGCCGGCGAGCCGACGCGCTGGATCTCGCGATTCTCCAGCACGCGCAGCAGCTTGGCCTGAGTCTCGAGCGGCATGTCGCCGATCTCGTCGAGAAACACCGTGCCGCCGTTGGCGTATTCGAACAGGCCGGCCTTGTCCTGCGTCGCGCCGGTGAAGGAGCCCTTCAGGTGGCCGAACAGCTCGCTCTCGAACAGAGTCGGCACCACGGCGGAACAGTTGCACACGGCGAAACGCGCGGCCGCAACCGGGCTGCGCGCGTGCAGCGCATGCGCCACGAGCTCCTTGCCGGTCCCGGTCGCGCCGGTGATGAGCGCGGTGCGGAAATGCGGCGCGACGCGGCGGATGCGCACGAACACTTCGAGCATCGCGGGGCTCCGGCCGACGATGCCTTCGAACTGGTGGGCCTTCAGCAGCTCGCCGTCGAGATCGAGGGCCAGCCGCCGCTGGCGCGCCTCCTCGACCAGCTTGCCGACGCGCTCGCGCAGCAGCGGGATCGCCAGCGGCTTGGTCAGGTAGTCGCTCGCGCCCTTGCGGATGGCCTCGACCGCGGAGTCCGTGGAATAATGTCCCGTCACCAGGATGACGTTGACCTCAGGGGACGCCTCCAGGATGCGCTCGAGCAGCTCCATGCCGCTCATCTTCGGCATCATCAGGTCGGCGAGCACGATCTGCGCGTTCTTGCTCAGAACCAGTTGCAGGCCCGCGGCGGGATCGGTGGTCGTGTGGATCTCGACGGGCAACTGTTTGAGGGCCGCGGCGATCAGTTCCAGGCTTTGGGCGTCATCGTCGATCGCAACCAGCGGAACTGCGAATTTTGCGGCGCTGCTCATGCTCGGGTTCCCTGGAAGATAGTTTCGCGCAATCCGGCCCCGGTTGGAAATGGGCGCTACGCCGGCGCATCTTCCAGCAGCTTGCGGATCTCCACCGCGCTCACCGGTTTCGTAACGTAGCCGTCGAATCCCGCATCGAGCGCCTTTTCGCGCTCGCCCTGCATCGCGTTGGCGGTCACCGCGATGACACGCAGCGACCGGAAACGCGGATCGGCGCGCAGCTCGCGAAGCACGCTGAAGCCGTCGAGCACGGGCATGTGGACGTCCAGCAGCACGAGATCGGGCGGGGCTTCGGCGATTTTGTCGAGCGCCTCCCGCCCATCGCCGGCTTCGACGATCGTCCGGTCCGGCCCCTTGAGAATGGCGCGCATCAACTCGCGGCTCACGGCATTGTCGTCCACGACCAGAATCGTTCGCATCGCCATCACGTCCGCTCCGGCGGGAAAGTGAAATGGAAACAACTTCCCTTCCCCGTCTCGCTCTCCACCCAGATCTTACCGCCATGCAACTCGACGAGCTTGCGCGTGATCGCCAGGCCCAGTCCCGTGCCTTCCTTGGCGCTCGACGCGGCGCCCACCTGATGGAATTCCTCGAAGATCGCTTCCCGCTCCTCGGGCGGGATGCCGATTCCCGTATCGCTCACCGAGAAGCGCACGCCGCCGGTCTCGGTGCGCGCCGATTCGACGACGACGCGGCCGCCGTCGGGAGTGAACTTCACGGCGTTGCTGAGCAGGTTGTAGAGGATCTGCTTGAAGCGCGTGCGGTCGGCGTAGAGGTTGAGCTCGGGCGAGACGCCGGCCGCGACCCGGATCTTCTTGATCTCGGCCAGCGGCATGATGACCGACAGCACCTCGCCGAGCGCGTCGGCGGCGGCGAAGATCTGTTCGGCCAACTGGATCCGCCCGGCCTCGATCTTCGACAGGTCGAGCACGTCGTTGATCAGGTCCAGCAGGTGCCGCGCGCCCTGCCGGATGTGCATCACGTACCTTGTGTAGGTTTCATTGAGCGGCCCTTCGGACTGCTCATCGAGAAGGTCGGAGAAGCCGATGATGGCGTTCATCGGCGTGCGGAGTTCGTGACTCATGCGCGCAAGGAATTCGCTCTTGAGCCGGCTGGCGTTCGCGAGATCTTCGTTGCGCCGCGCCAGTTCCTTGTTGAGCACGCCGAGCTCGGCGGTCCGTTCGGAGACCAGGATTTCGAGGTCCTCATTCAGGCGCTGTATATGCTCGTCGGCGTCATGGCGCTCGAAGGCGGCCGCCACGATGCTGGCCACCGTTTCCAGGAAGTGCACGTCGTCGTCGGTGAAGGCGCGGCGGCTGGTGGAGTGCGCCGAGAGCACGCCCACCTGCCGCTGCGACTCGCCGATCACGATGCTGATGCCGCTCACGACGCCGTGTTCGGCAAGAATCGGCGAGGGGCGGAAGCGGAGCTCCTTGCTCAAGTCCTCGACGATCACCGGTCCGTTCGCCAGCAGCGTGTAGCCGGCCTGCGAGCCCGTGCCGACAGCCACCTCCGCGTTTCCGACGAGTCCTTCCCGCCAGCCGGCGCCCGCGCGCAGCCGCAGCGAGCCGTCCGGCCGCAGATCGAGCAGCGCCGAATATTCGACCGCGAGCACGCGCGCAACCAGCCGGACGACGCGCCTGAGGAGCTGATCGAGGTCGTCGGCCTCCAGCGCGACGCGCCCGAGTTCCGCCAGCGCGCGCTGCCGCGCCACTCGAGTCTCCAGCTCCGCTTCGGCCCGCTTGCGCCCGGTGATGTCCTGCGCGATGCCGACGAACCGGAGGATGCGCCCCGAGGAATCCCGTACCGGAAACGCGCGGTCCCAGACCCAGCATACGGAGCCGTCGGGACGAACGACGCGGAACTCCTCGTCGAATTCGCCGGCCGTGAACAGGTTGCGGTACGCCTCCTCGAAGCGTTCGCGGTCCTCCGGGTGCACGGATTCGACGAGCGTCCGCGGGTCTTCGATCGCGCTCGCGGCGCTGCGGCCCCAGACGTGCTCGTAGGCCGGGCTCGCGTAGAGGATGCGCCCGTTGGAGGCGTCGGCGGTCCAGAACACCTCCTGGATGTTCTCGGCCATTTGCCGGAAGCGCTCCTCGCTTTCCCGCAGCGCCTCTTCGGCCCGCCGCCGCTGCGTTTCCTGCCCGATGCCTTCGAGCGCGAAGCCGACGTTCGCCGTCACTTCGTTCAAAAGCTCGACGATCTGGTCGTCGAAGTAATCGGTCTCGGCCGCATAGACATTGAACGATCCGATAATGCGGCCTCCGGCGCGGATTGGAAACGCCGCCGAGGAACGGTATCCGCGCTCCAGCGCGTCCTTGCGCCACGGCAGCATGCGCGCGTCGCCGGCGATGTCGTTGGAGACGAAGTGGCGGCCCTCGCGGATCGCGCTGCCGGTGGGCCCCTGGCCGAAGGGCTCGTCCCTGGTCGAGACGCGCATGACATCCAGGTAGTCCTCGCCCGTCCCCCAGTGCGCGGCCGGCTTCACCAGCCCGGTGGACTCGTCGAGGATGCCGACCCAGGCCATCTTGAGCAGGCCCTGCTCGACCGTAATGCGGCACACGTCGCGGAACAGCGGCTCGGCCTCGCGGATGCGTACGATCGCGCGCCCGACATGGCTCAGCACCGAGTACAGGCGCGTGAGGCGCATCAGGCGGTCCTCGAAAGTCTTGCGGCGCGCGATCTCGCGCCGCAGGCCGTAGTACACGCCGAAGAGAATCGCGAAGCTGAGCGCCGATCCGATCGCCAGCATCAGCAGCGTGAAGTCGTTATCCGCATGCGCCTGCGCGCTGCGCTGCGCGAGCTGCTTTCGCTGCTCCGCCTTCATGCTCTCGATGCGCGAGCGGATCACATCCATGAGTTGATGCCCACGACCGGTTTGCATCATTTCGCGCCCGGCCGCGAATCCGCTGCCGCTGGTGATCTCGATCTCGTCCTCGTTGAAGCGCAGTTTGTCCGCCACCAGCCCGCGCAGCCCGTCCAGACCCGTTTGTGCAGCGGGATTGCCGGCTGTGAGCGCTTCGAGCCGCTTGAGGGTGCTGCCGACCTTTTCGACCGCGCCGTAGTAAGGATCGAGATAAAATTCCTGCCCCGAGATCAGATAGCCGCGCGTCGCGCTCTCGACTTCCAGCACCTGGGCGAGCAGGTCGTCGAGCGTGCCGATCAGGTTGTGGCTGCGCGCGACGGAGAAATCGGCGTCCACCAGCACTTTCGTGTTGCGATAGGAAAGGACGCCGATCACGGCGAGAATCAACAGCGCAAGCGCAAATCCTGTCCTCGTGACGTTCTGCACAGGTAAGTCCCGGGATTTGGGATTAATAGGATCGTATCACCGCGAACCGGCGAATGTGGACGGCCGCGCGGCGCCGGCGTTCGCCTGCCCGGATCCTCTAAGGGCACGACTCGGGCAGGCGGAAGCGCCTGCCCCACCAAGGTACGCCCACAGAATCTGGGCACCTCGAATGGGTGGCGACGCGGGTACGCACAGGCGTGCTCCACATCGGGCCGCAGGCGCGCTGGCTGTCGAGGCAAACAGCAGAGCGTCGCAAATCTGGGCGGATTTAATGTTTCCATCACGCGCCGCGGCGGCCGGCCGCGCGGACGCGCCTCCCGCAGCTTTCGGCAACTCATTGATTGCACGGCCTCGATTGCTCCGAGCGCAGCCGGCACGCGGTATGGCGCGGCGCTTGCAGTGCCATTTGCGGCTGAGGTTCGGGCCTGATGGTTTCTGAAATGAATCCTGTCAGCGAAAGCACTCATTGCAGCAACGCGACTGTATCGATTTACGGGTCGCCGGAGGAAGCGCAGGCTGCGATTTCCCGGCTGCGGGAGTGCGGCTTCGACCTGAGGAATCTTTCGATCATCGGGCGCGATACGCACAGCGAGGGCCAGGTGTTCGGGTATTACGGCGGCGGCGACGGACCGGTGCGGTACTGGGGAAAATCGGGGGAATTCTGGAGCGCCGTGTGGTCCACGCTGTCCGGTTGGGGGTTCTTCACCGTGCCGGGCATCGGGCCGGTCCTGGTGGCGGGGCCGCTCGGCGGTTGGATCGTCTCGGCGTTGGATAACGCGGCCATCTTCGGCGGACTCAGCGCGCTCGGGGCCGGACTTTACAGCATCGGCATCTCGAAGCGCAGCATTGTGGTATGCGAAGCGGCGCTGCGCGCCGACCGCTATCTGCTCATCGCGCACGGCGCGGCCGGCGAGGTCGCCAACGCCAGGCAGGCGCTGCACGACAGCGGCGGGTTCCAGTTGACCGCATGAAGAGAAGAACGAAACCTCGCGGCTTTGTTGCGCATATCAGAAATAGACGGAAGTAATTTGCGACTGGGAGCTTGCTGATGAATCGCCCTGCGGCAGTGGTTCTGTCGATCGTGCTGGCCGGCGCGCCGGTCTTTGCAACCTCGAACGACGAGAAAAATCCGGATAAAATCGGCCAGCGCGACGTTGGCAAAGGCATTAACTTTTATTCCATCGAAAAAGAAATTGCGATGGGCAAGCAGATGGCCGAAGAGGTCGAGCGCGACTCGAAGATGATCAACGACCCGGTCGTCACCGAGTACGTGAACCGCGTCGGCCAGAATCTGGTGCGCAACTCGGACGCCAAGGTGCCGTTCACCATCAAGGTGGTGGACTCCGACGAGGTGAACGCGTTCGCGCTGCCCGGAGGATTCTTTTTCGTGAATTCCGGCCTGATCCTGAAAGCGGACAACGAGGCCGAACTCGCCGGGGTGATGGCGCACGAGATCGCTCACGTGGCCGCGCGGCACGGCACGCGCGAGGCCACCAAGGGCCAGATCGTCCAGTACGGGACCATCCCGCTCATCTTCATGGGCGGCTGGACCGGCTATGCCATCCAGGAAGCGGCCAGCATCGCGATTCCCATGGGCTTCCTGAAATTCTCCCGCGGCATGGAGGCCGAGGCGGACATGCTCGGCCTGGAGTACATGTACAAGACCGGCTACGACCCGACGGCGTTCGTCGATTTCTTCGAGAAAATCCAGACCCTCGAGAAGAGAAAGCCGGGCACCATCTCCAAGGTGTTCTCGACGCATCCGCCGACCGCGGACCGCATCAAGAAGGCGCAGGAAGAAATTCAGCAGGACCTGAAGCCGCGTCCGGAATACATCGTGGACACCTCGGAATTCGAGCAGGTGAAAGCGCGGCTGGCGATGCTGGAGAATCGCAGAAAGGGCAGCCTGCAGGATCTGAACCGTCCGACGCTGCGCAAAGCGCCGGGCTCGACGAATCCCGACGATCCGAACAGCAGCAACGGGGACGACCGGCCGACCCTCAAGCGCCGCTAAAATCGGGCAGGCGCTTCCGCCTGCCCCTTACCGGTCCGCTTTCCTTTCGAACAGAAACGCCGAATCCACGAGCCGGCTCTCCCCGCCGTCGTTTACCGCGAACTGCGCGGGCGTCATCGCGCCCAGCCTCGGCCGGCGGTCCCAGAGCGACGCGCCGGCGAAATCGCCGTCCTTCCGCAGCGCGTAAAAATTCAGATCGATCTCGAGCAGCCGCCGCCGGTCGTTGTCGAAGTTGCGCGCCACGCGCTTGAGCGCATCCAGGCACGCTTCCTTCGCCGTCATTCCGTGGCGCATGTTCTCGACGATTGTGTGGGCGCCGCAGATGCGGATGTTCTCCTCGCCGCGGCCGGTCGAGCCCGCGCCGCCGACCTCCTGGTCCACGTAGACGCCCGCGCCGATGATCGGGGAATCGCCGACGCGCCCCGGGATCTTCCACGCCAGGCCGCTGGTTGTGGTGACGCCCGACATCTCGCCCTTCTCGTTGAGCGCGATGCAGTTGATGGTGCCTTTGGGCGGATGCACGGCGACGTCCCAGGCCCAGGCGAGCGTCGCGTCGTCGGCATTCGGAAACTGCTCCTTCAGCCACGCCATGGTCTTCTTCGGCGGCGCGTCCAGGCCCGGCCCCCAGTTGCTGTGGCCGCTGTCGTCCTTGAGCGACATCTTCCACGTGACCCAGGCCAGCCGCGATTTCTCGGTCAGCAGGTCCGTCATCTCGAAACCCATCGCCCTGGCGAACCGCGTGGCGCCCTCGCCGACCAGCATCACGTGGTCGGTCTGCTCCATAACCAGCCTGGCGACCTTCGACGGGGTCTTGACGTTGTGGATGCCGCCCACGGCGCCGCAGCGCCGCGTCGGTCCGTGCATCACGCTGGCGTCCAGTTCGACGACGCCCTCCTCGTTCGGAAGCCCGCCGTAGCCGACCGAGGGGTCGTTCGGGTCCTCTTCCACGATGTTCACGCCGGCGATCACCGCATCCAGCGTGTCCCTGCCCGCGTTCAGCATCTCCATCGCCTTCGTGCACGCGCGCAGGCCGTTGGCGCTCGAAATCACGATCTTCTTCGGCGCCGCGAATGCGCTCATGGTCAGGCCGGCCGCCGGCAGCAGCGCCGAGCCCATCAGCAGTTCCCGTCTGTTCATCTCGTCTCCATGCCGCGCGCGGCGCGGCCTTGCGAAAGTATCCTGCTTTCGTGCCGGAGGTTGCAACCGGGCGCAAAGCGGCCGGCCGCAGACGCGGGCGGCTGCCCCACAGATCGCCGCCCGGCCTTTACAATAGAAGGCTGTTATGGCAGTAAATGGCCGCCTCATTCTTATCCTGGCGTTGCTCGCCGCCGTGCTGGCCCCCGGCGCCCAGCGCAAGCCCTCCAAGCGCCCGCAGGTGGAAGTCGTGCGGCTTGCCGCCGCGCGGCAGACCGACGGCACGATGTCGATCGACGGGCACCTGAAGAACTCCGGAGAAAAGCCGATCGCGAACCTGACGCTCGTCTTCAACCTGCTGGCGCCCGGCAAGGAGATCGTCTCGGCCGAGCGAGGTGAGCTCGATGAAGAAGTTCTGGAGCCTGGCCAGGAAGCCGAGTTCCATTGGGCGATGAAAGACAACCCGCGAGCGGTGAAGCTCACAGTCAACGCCGAAGACCGCTCGGGCAACGAGGTCACGGTTCTCAAGCCCGGCCCCTACACGATCGAGTAGCTACACTAAGAGTTCGATGCTCGAACGAATTTCTCCCGCCCGCCGGCTTCATGGCAGTCTCCGCCTGCCGGGCGACAAATCCATTTCGCATCGCTACGCGATGCTGGCGGCGATTGCCGAGGGCGCCTCGCGCATCCGGAATTATTCGACCGGCGCCGATTGCGCATCCACGCTCGGCGCCGTGGCGGCGCTCGGGGTGCCCGTCGAGCACGACGGCGGCGATGTGATCGTGCGCGGCCGCGGCATCTCCGGCCTCGCCGCGCCCGCTGCCACGCTGGATGCCGGAAACTCCGGCTCGACGATTCGCATGCTCTCGGGCATCCTCGCCGCGCAGCCGTTCGCGAGCCGCATCGACGGCGACGAATCGCTGCGCCGCCGCCCGATGGAGCGCATCATGCGCCCGCTGGCCGCGATGGGCGCGAGCATCTCCGCGCGCGACGGCCGGTTCCCGCCGCTCGAGATCTCGCCCGCGAAGCTCCAGGCGATCGACTACACGCTGCCGGTGGCCAGCGCGCAGGTGAAGACCTGCGTGCTCTTCGCCGGCCTCTTCGCCGAGGGCGTCACGACCGTCCGCGAGCCCCTGCGCACCCGCGATCACACCGAAATCGCGCTGCGCGAATTCGGCGCCCAAGTGGAGGCGAGGCCGGGCGCCATCTCCGTTCATGGCTGCCCGAAACTCAAGGGCCGCGAGCTGACCGTGCCCGGCGACCTGTCCTCCGCCGCGTTCTTCATCGCCGCCGCGCTGCTCGTTCCCGATTCCCTGCTCTCGATCGAGGGAGTGGGCCTGAACCCGACGCGCTCGGCGCTGCTCGATTTCCTGGTCTCCGCCGGCGCGGACATCCGCGTGCGCGATCTCGAATTCCGCGCGGGCGAGGGCGCGGGCAACCTCGAGGTGCGCCATTCGCGCCTGCGCGGCGGCGTCATCGAAAAGGGACTCACCGCCGCGCTGATCGACGAAATTCCCGTTCTCGCCGTGCTCGGCGCGGCCAGTGAGGAGGGCCTCACGGTGAAGGATGCCTCCGAGCTGCGCGTCAAAGAGACCGATCGCATCGCCACGCTCGCGGAAAATTTCCGCCGCATGGGCGTCGCCATCGAGGTGCTGCCCGACGGCTTCCATGTGCCCGGACGACAGCGCTTCCAACCCGCGGAGCTCGACTCCTTCGGCGACCATCGCATCGCGATGGCCTTCGCCGTCGCCGCGCTCGCCTCGCCCGGCGAATCCGTCATTCACAACGCCGAAGCCGCCGCGGTCTCTTTCCCGGAATTTTTCCGTATACTGGCTGAGATCCGCCAATGAGCTCGGACGTAGAGGCGCCGGACCTCGCGGCGCGCGGCCTCATTCACGACCTGAACAACGTATTCACGACGATTCTGGATGCGGCCGACCTGCTCGCGACCGATCCCGCCTGGACCTCCGTTTCCGCCATTCTCGAGCGCAGCGTGGCGCGGGGCCGGCGCATCCTCGGCGGCTTCTTCGCCGATTCCGGGCCGTCGCTCGATCTGGCCGCCGTGGTGGAGAGCGCCATCGAGTTCGCGCGCGATTTTCTGCACGGACGCGAGATCGATGCCGAGTTCCGCTCCTCGGTCGAGCCGGGCGTCCGGCTGAAAGGCTCGTGGGTGGGCTGGGAGCGCGTGTTTTTCAACCTGCTCATCAACGCGGCCCAGGCCGGCGGGCGCGCGCCGGTGGTCGAGGTGGAGGGCCGGCGCGCGGGCCGCTGCGTTGAAGTCACCGTCGCCGATTCCGGCCCCGGCATCCCGCCCGAGATCCTTCCGCGCATCTTCGAGCCCGGCTTTTCGACGCGCCCCGCGCGCCCCGGCATGGGGCTGCACATCGCCGAGTCGATCGTCGCCCGCAACGGCGGCCGCCTCTCCGCCGCGAACCGTCCGGCCGGCACGGGCGCGATCTTCCGCATCGAACTGCCGCAGTTGTAGGGCAGACGCGGCCTGCACGGGACTCTGTCGCCACCCGACCTTATTCGGGCAGCCGAGTTGCTGCCTTGCGCTAAAATTGGAGACTTGATGGCGCTATCGGAACCAGCCGGCATCCCCTTCGCAATGCTGCTGGTTTTCGGCTCCGCCAAGCTGCTGGCCGAAGTCTTTGAACGCCTGAACCAGCCCGGCATCGTCGGCGAAATCATCGCGGGCGTCGTCATCGGCCCGAGCGTGCTTGGCTGGATTTCCCCGGACGATTTCCTGGGCGCGCTCTCGCAGCTCGGCGTCATGTTCCTGCTGTTCCGCGTGGGCCTGGAGGTGAAGTCCTCCGAGCTGATGAAGGTGGGCGGCACGGCGATGCTCGTGGCCAGCGCCGGAGTCGCCGTGCCGTTCGTGCTCGGCTGGGGCATTCTGCGGATTTGGGGGCAGCCGCAAATCGAGGCCGTGTTCACCGGCGCCGCGATGGTGGCCACCAGCGTCGGAATCACCGCGCAGGTGCTCGCGGACAAAGGTCTGATGGCCGCGCGCGCGAGCCGCATCATCCTGGCCGCGGCGGTGATCGACGACATTCTCGGCCTGCTCGTGCTCGCCTTCGTCAGCAGCCTCGCCCGCGGTCAGGTAAACCTGCCCGGTCTTGCGATGACGGTGGCCCTGGCGTTCGGCTTCACGCTGATTGTGGTGAAGTGGGGAACCGGCACGGTCCGCCGGCTGGTGCCGCGCATGCAAGAGCGGCTGCGGATCGGCGAGGCGCAGTTCGCGATATCGATGTGCGTGCTGTTCGCGCTTTCGCTGATGGCGGTGTGGGTCGGCGTCGCGGCCATTGTCGGCGCTTTCCTGGCCGGCATGGCGCTGTCGGACACCGTCGGCCGGCGGCTCCGCGATCTGGCGCACGGCGTGACCGAGCTGCTGGTTCCGTTCTTCCTTGCCGGCGTCGGCATGCACCTTCGCCTGGACACGCTGACCAACCGCTCATCGCTGCTGCTCGCGATCGTCATCCTGTTCGCGGCGCTGGCCTCGAAGCTCATCGGCTGCGGTTTGGGCGCGTACGCGCTCGGCATGGCCGACGCGATCCGCGTCGGAGTGGGCATGATGCCGCGCGGCGAGGTCGGCCTGGTGGTCGCGCAGATCGGGCTGAGCATGGGCGTGATCGCCCCGGAGATCTTCGGCGTCGTGGTGTTTATGGCGGTGGCCACCACGCTGATCGCGCCGCCGCTGCTTGCGCTCGCCTACCGCAACGTCCCCGCCTCGAAGGCCGCCGCGTCCGACAGCTTTCGGCTGGGATAACGGCGGAGCACGCTACATATACTCGGGCACGTCGATCCCCAGCACACCGAGGGTGCGCTCGAGCTGCAGCCTGTAATACCCCGTCAGCCAAAGCAGAAACACCTTCTTCTCGCGATTCTCCTCGGTCAGCACCGGGTACTCGTGATAGAAGTTGTTGAACGCCTGCGCGAGCTGGAAGGCGTACTTCGCGACGTGCGCGGGCTCGCCCGACGCCACCGCGCGCTCGATCGCCGAGCCCGCCTTCGACGCCGCCAGAACGAGCTGCCAGAAAGCCTCCGATGCAAGCTGGCGCCGCAGCGCCTCCGCGTTCAGTTCGCAGGCGAAATCCGGCAGCGTCTCGCCGCGCTCTTCGAGCTTCCGCCAGATGTTCCGCGCGCGCACGGCCGTGTACTGCACGTAAGGCCCGGTCTCGCCCTCGAAGCTGAGCGCCTCCTGGAAATCGAACGCGATCACGGAATTGCGAGTGAACTTCAGCAGGAAATAACGCAGCGCGCCGACGGCAATCTGCGTGGCAATCAGCCGCTGCTTTTCGGGCGTATCCTCGGGATGCCGCGACGCGACCTCGCCGAGCGCCTCCTCGATCAGCTTATCGATGAGGTCGTCGGCCTTCACGCCGAGCCCTTTGCGCCCCGACACCTCGATGTACGGCCGCTTGCGGTCCTCTTCAGACAGCGCGATGCCGAGCTCGACCGAACACCGCGGCGACAGCGCCACCATCTCGTAGGAAAAGTGGACGGAGCGCTCCGCCTGCTCATTGAACCCGAGCGCGCGCAGGCCCGCCACCACCACGTCCTGCAGATAGCTCTGCCGCGAATCGATGACGTTGTAGACCTCCGAGCCGTGCCCGAACTCGGGCGCGCCCTCCGTGGGCTGGTCCGTGCTGACCCAGAGCGGATGCCCGTCGGGGTACTTCATCAGCGGGCGGTAGTAAAAATCCTTGCCGAGGAGGCCGAATTTCCAGAGCTGGTAGGCGATGTCCTTGCCGACGTAAGTGACCGTGCCGTTCGAGCGCACGATGACCTTGCTGTCCTCGCTCTCCGCGTCGCCGGAATACGCCGCGCCAGGCATCACCCAGCAGCCCGCGTTCTTGCCTTCCGTCTCGAAGTAGATCGCCTTGCGCTGTTTCAGCAGCTCGAACGCCGTGGCCCAGAACTTCAGATGCAGGATCTCGCTCTCGCGCGGCAGCACGTCGTACTCGATGCCCAGGCGCAACATCGTCGCGAGATGCGCGTTCACGATGGCGTCGGAGACGATGTGCGCCAGCTCGGCCGAGGCGCCCTCGCCCGACTCGATCGCGTGCAGCGTGTTCTGCCGCCACGCCAGCGCCTGCGGGTTCTCCTGGTAGTACGCCGAAACGCGCGCATAGAGGTCCCAGCAGAGGTAATCGAACCGGCCGCCGGCGGCGATGAGCCGCTTCACGTCCTCGGGGCCTTTCGCTTCCAGCCGCTCGAAGCCCACCACGACGTCGGCGACCTGCACGCCCGTGTTGTCGATGTAATTCTGCACCTCGACGCGCCGGCCGCGCGCGCGCAGCATGCGGACGAACGTGTCGCCGAGCACCGCGTTGCGCAGGTGGCCGATGTGCGCGGCCTTGTTCGGGTTGATATTCGTGTGCTCGACGATGATCTTGCCGCCGGCGGGCTCGGGCTCCGCCTCGGCGCCGCTCACGAGGCCGAGCGCGTACCGCGCGCGGTCGAGCCGCACGTTGATGTAGCCGTTGCCGGCCACTTCAAGCGCAGCGATGCCCTCGATCGGCGGAAGCTCGCGCGCCAGTTCGGCCGCGATCGCCTTCGGCGCTTTCTTCAGTTGCCGCGCGAGCTGGAACGCGACCGGCAGCGCGAGCTCGCCGAACTCGGGTTGCCTGGGCGCTTCGATCGCGACGCCGCCTTCGTAGCCGTAGCGGCTTCGAACGAACTCGGAAACAGTCTTCTGGAGGGTTTTCTCGATGTTGTGGAACACTTAAGAAACGAGTATAGCAACCGCGGGGCGGCGGCTCCGAAGTTATAATATGGCCGTGCCGAAAGTCGTTTTTCTCCCGATGAACACGGTTGCCGAGTTCGATCCCGCCGCGCTGCCGTACCAGGGCCACGGCAAGCCCGGATCGCTGCTCGATATCGCGCTGAATTTTGGCGTGCCGCTCGAGCACACCTGCGGCGGCAACTGCGCGTGCACCACCTGCCACGTCATCGTGAAGGAAGGCGACCGGCATCTCTCCCAGATGGAAGACCTCGAAGCCGACCGCCTCTACAGCGCCGCCGGCCTCACGCTGCACTCGCGCCTGGCGTGTCAGGCGGTGGTGCTGGGTGACGTCGTGGTGGAAGTCGCGGGCGAGTAGCCCCCTGACGCCGGCCGCGGCGCGCCCGGAGTAGAATTGAGCCCTATGCGGCTACTATTCACGATTGCCGTCACGGCGGCGGCTGCGCTGGCGGCGGATAATGGCGTGCTCGCACACGTGGCGGCGCACGCGGAGCGTTTCGGCCAGGTCTCGCGCGCGATCTGGGAATCGCCGGAACTCGGATTTCACGAGACCAGGAGCTCGGCCCTCCTCGAACAGGCATTACGCGAAAACGGCTTCGAGGTGCGCGCCGGAGTGGCGGGCATGCCGACGGCGTTCACCGCCTCGTACGGCAGCGGCAGCCCGGTGATCGTCCTCCTGGGCGAGTTCGACGCCCTGCCCGGCCTTTCGCAGACGGACCGCCCGGAAAAGTCCGCCGTGACGCCGGGCGCGCCGGGACATGCCTGCGGGCACAACCTGCTGGGGTCCGCTTCCGCGCTCGCCGCCGTCGCGATCAAGGAGGAGATGCAGGCGCGCGGCCTGAAGGGCACGATCCGCTACTACGGAACGCCCGCGGAGGAAGGCGGCGGAGGAAAGATCTACATGATCCACGCCGGGCTCTTCCGGGACGTGGATGCCGTACTGACCTGGCATCCGGGCGACGCCAACAAGGTCGACCTGAGCTCTTCGCTGGCGACCAACGGCGGCATCTTTCGCTTTTACGGGGTCGCGTCGCACGCTGCGGCGGCGCCGGAACGCGGCAGGTCGGCCCTGGACGGGGCGATGATCATGCTGAATGCGATCGAGTTCCTGCGCGAGCACGTCCCGCAGGAGACAAGAATTCATTACGTCATCACCAATGGCGGAAGCGCGGCCAATATCGTTCCCGCGTACGCCGAAGTATCACTGATGGCGCGGCATCCCGATGCGAACGAGCTGGAAACCATTTGGTCGCGCATCATGAAGTGCGCTCAGGCCGGCGCTCTGGCCTCGGAAACGCGCATGGAATTTACGCAGGGCACGAACTACGCCAACGTTGTGCCGAACGATGTTCTGGCCGAGGTGCTGGGGCGCGCGATGCGCAAGGCGGGCGGATACGAATACACTCCGGAAGAAAAGCAGTTCGCCGAGCAACTCGAAAAGACGCTCGGGACGGCGGTCAAGAGGCCGGGTCCTGAACAGCTCGATATCAGCAAGGCCGAAGGGAGCGGGTCCGCATCGACCGATGTGGGCGACGTGAGCTGGGTGGTTCCGACGGCCAGTTTCCTGGCCGCGACGTTCGCTCCCGGAGTGGGCGCGCACACCTGGCAGGCGGCGGCCTGCGCAGGGTCGAGCATCGGGCGCAAAGGCATGGTTGTCGCGGCCCGCACCCTGGCGCTGGCGGCGGTGGATCTTTTCGAAAACCCCGCCGAGGTCGAAGCCGCCAAACAAGCGTTCCAGAAGCGTCTGGCCGGGCGCGCCTGGACCACCCATATCCCGAAGGACGCCAAACCGCCGATCGACGGCGTGCATTGATCGGGATTCTTCCCGGCATGGAGGTGCGCCCGATTCGCGGCGCCGGCGCGCCTCCCGCCGGTCGGATTTGCCTATAATCGTACGTGCCCACCGATCCAGCCCTTGCAAAGCTCGCCAGAAAGAAAGTGATCGAGAGCGTCATCTTCACTGCCCTGCTGGCTGGGATTCTGATCGCGGGGTCGGGCCGCATCGATTGGGCTGAAGGCTGGATCTATATTGTCGTAGTTTCGTCGGGCCCGGCTATTACGACCCGAATGCTGATCCGCAAACACCCCGACCTGCTCCTCGAGCGCTCGAAGCTTCAGCGCGACACGAAGCCCTGGGACAAGGTGCTGGCGGGCCTGATTGCGATCGTGCTTCCGCTGGCGCTATGGATTGTCGCGGCGCTTGATCGCCGCCACGGCTGGTCGCGCATTCCCGCCGTCTGGCAGGCCGCGGGCTTCCTCGTGATTGCCGCCGCGATCCTGCTGGTGCACCGCGCGATGTTGGAGAACCGCTTTTTCGCGGCCACCGTGCGCATCCAGAAGGACCGCGGGCATTCGGTGGTTTCGACCGGTCCTTACGCGTACGTGCGCCATCCCGGCTATGTCGGCATGATCGCGTTCAACCTGGCAACTCCGATCGCGCTCGGCACCGCTTACGCCATGATTCCCGCCGCACTCTGCGCGGGCGTGCTGGCGCTGCGCACCGCGCTTGAAGATCGCGTCTTGCGCGCCGAGCTCCCCGGCTACGCGGGATACGCGCGCCGCGTGCGCTCACGGCTGATTCCGGCCGTCTGGTAACCGTTCACCTCAGCCCGGCCGAGTTCCTCCGATGGGAATGGGCTCGCGCGCCGGCAAACCGGATTCCAGCAGAGGCTATCGTTCGGGAGCCCTGATGTCCCCGAGCAGCTTATCGACGGACCCCTCGGGCAGCGCCGCGTCGAGCGTGATCGTCTTCTGCCGCCGCTCCGCCTTGATCGCCTCGTAGGCATGCAGCATCTCCGGGTCGCGGATGCCGAGGCGGCCCAGCGCGAGCAGCGCACCCAACGCATTTTCGAGCGCCTTGGCATCCTCCTCCGTGCGGCACACCGCTTCGGCCGAGACCTTCACGCCGTTCGTGAAATCCGCCGCCGCAGTCAGCGTATCGACCGGCGCGAGCAGCTTCGCGAAGTTCGCCAGGTTGCCCGTTTGTGGCGCGGCGGCGGCAAGACCGCCGAGGCCGCCCGCGGCCGCGAGCCAGACCTGCCCGCGAGCGGCTGCCGTTTGCATCTGACGGCGCAGCGCGGCGGACGGGCCGTCGCCATGGCCCCTCTGGTCGAGCACGAAGCGCACGGAATCCGCCGGGCCCGCGACGATCGTGCTCGGGTTCAAGAACGCGAGCGCTTCCGCGGGGCCGGTGAACAGCGTGTAGCCCTGGTACCGCGTGCGGGTCATTCCGGCCGGTGTCGCGGGCTCCGCTCCCTCGTCCGCGAATTTCCCGCGCGCGAGCAGCGCCGTGTGCCTGCCGTCGGTCGCCGCCAGGATCTGCCAGGCCTTGTTCTTCAGATCCACGCCCGGCGTTTCGAAGCTGCGGGAAGCGGCCCACTTCCGGTAGAACGGCGTCGCGCGCAGCGCCTCGGCACGCACGCCAAGCACGGCCGTCGCATCGCCGGGCACGAGCGTCGAGAGCGCGGGATCGATCAGCGCCGGGCGGCGCACGCCGCACGCCACCAACGCGATCGCGAACGCCGCGCACACAGCAGTTTTGCGCATCACTTATTCTGTTATACGTCGAACGTGACCGTCTTTCGGAACCCGCGCGTTTTCCACGCGCCGTAAAGAACACCGGCCACCAGCCACGCCGTGCCGGCGAGCTTCGCCGGCCAGCGCAGGTTCAGCCAAATGTAAAAACAGATGACCAGCCCGCCGATGGGCGCGGCCATGCTCGTCCAGCGCCGCTCGCCATCGCGGCGCGCGCGCAAGAACGCCGCCGTGTTCACCCCCATGAACGCGATAAACGCGCCGAAGTTCAGCATCTCCGCGCCAAGCTGGTAGCTGAGCGCGAAGGCTCCGAGGAGCGCCAGCGCGCCGGTGAACAGCACGTTGTTCCGCGGAATGCTGCGCTTCGGATCGAGGACGCCGAAGAAGCGCCGCGGCAGCGCGTCCTCGCGCCCCATGCCGTACAGCAGCCGCGCCACGCCAAGCTGCGCGCCCATCCCCGAGCCCACGTTCGCCGCCAGCAGCGCAAAGTTCACGAGCTGGAACAGCATCGCCCCGCCGGCCTGCCCGGCCACCCACGAGAACGCGGTGTCCACGTCGGGAAACGCCTTGCCCGCGGGCCACACCAACTGCGCCGCGTAGACCTCGACCGCCGCGAGCACGCCGGTGATCAGGCACACCAGCACGGTCGCGCGCGGGATGTTCCGCCGCGGGTCGCGCACCTCTTCGGAAAGTGTCGAGATGCCGTCGAAGCCGATATACGTGAGCACGGCGATCGAGGCGCCGGTGAACAGGCGCGGCGCCGAGAACGTCCGCGGATCGTAGAACGGCCGCATGAAGAACGCCGCGCCGTGCGCAGGCCCGCCGAAGACGTACCGCGCCGCAGCCACAAGAAACACCGCCACCACCGCGCCGAGCCCGATCGCGATCGCCTCGTTCGTGTGCGCGCTCGCGCGAATGCCGCGCAGGTTCAGCCCGGTGAACAGCAGCGCGAACATCACCGCCCAAGCCGCGTACGGCACCGCGGGAGCGATATTTCCCGCCGCCTTGCTGCACCAGATCACGCAGATAATCGGGTTCAGCATGTAATCCATCGCCATGCTCCAGCCCGTGATGTAGCCGAGCGCCGGGTGCAGCTCGCGGCCCACGTACGTGTATGCCGAACCCGAGCTCGGATACGCGCGCGCCATCCGCCCGTAGCTCATCGCCGTCAGCAGCATCGCCGCCATGGCGATCAGGATCGCGGTCACCACGTGCCCGCGCGCTTCCTGGTCCACCACGCCGAACAGCGGCATCGGCGCGGTCGGCTGGATCAGCACGATGCCGTAAAAGACGAGATCCCAAAGACCCAGCGCGCGCTGGAGGCGCGGGGCGGTTGCGGCCGGGCCGGAAGACGGAGCAGGCATGAACCTCTAGATTGTGACATCATGCAGTCGAGGATGCCAGGAGCCGGCGGAAATCTGAAGTCCTTCCTGCGGGGCGCGTTCGATCATCCCGTGACGCATGGCGGGCTTGTGTTTACGGCCGTGATGCTGCTGCTGGCCGTCGCCGCCATGGTGTCGGCCAACAACCTGCTTTTCCTCATCGTCGCGGCGATGCTCGCGACGCTGATGATTTCCGGCCTCGTCAGCCGTCTCTCGCTCGCCGGCCTCGAGCTCGACTTTCAACTGCCCGATCACATCGTCGCGCGACGCAAACAGGCCGGCCGCGTCTACGTGCGCAACAACAAAGCCTGGATGCCCTCGTTTTCGGTGCACGTCAGCGGCGCCGAAGAAAGCGTGCTCACCGAGCTCTACTTCCCCGTCATCCCGGGCAAGACCATCGTGGACGAGATGGTGGACGTCTGCTTCCAGAGGCGCGGCATTTACCACGACAACGGGTTCCGCTTTTCCACCTGCTTCCCGTTCGGCTTTATCGAAAGGCGCGCGCACGTCATCCTGCGCCGCGATGTGCTCGTGTATCCGTCGCTCGACCCGCAGCCCGGCTTCGAGGACATGCTGGCCCTGGTCCGCGGCGACCTGGAAACGCCGTTCCGCGGCAGCGGCCGCGACTTCTACCGGATACGCCCGTACGAGGCCCTGGAAAGCGCGCGGCACGTGGACTGGAAGGCGACGGCGCACGTCGGCTCGCTCCAGGTGCGCGAGTTCGCGCGCGAGCAGGAACGGCTGCTGGAGATCTTCCTCGACCTGAACGTGCCGCCTCACATGCAGGAGTGGTTCGAGCGCGCCGTGGACGCCTGCGCGTTCCTGGTCTGGCGCATGGCCACGCGCGGCGCCCGCGTCCGTTTCCGCTCGCAGGAATTCGACGTCTCGATCCCGGAAAACGGCGACGCTTACACCATCCTGAAATACCTTGCCACGGTCGAGCCGCTCCCCCACGCCAAGCCGGCCGACGGCCCCATCGACGAGGAAAGCTGCCGCATCGTCTTCACCGCCTGCGATGCCGAGCGCTTAGCCGAAGCAGGCTGGCACCCGGCGCGCTTCATGGGCCCGGAAGGAATTGAGTAGGGCGGACCCTCGGCCTGCGGCCGGGCTCCCAACCCGGCCAAAATCTAATTAGTTGTTTGGCCGGGCTGGGAGCCTGTCGAGGCAGGAACGGAATAGTAGCCGCGGCGCGCCCTGATCAACGCGTTCGGGTTCCGCTTCTGCGCTTCCGGCGCGAGCCGAACCTCGATCTGGTGGAATTCGCGCCTGGCGGCAGGCTCCACGTAGAAGCCCAGCAGATACCGCATGCGAATTCGACGCATGAGCTCCGGGAACTTCTCCTGAATCAGATCGCCGGGGATGGCCTCGCCTCCCGTCGCCTGGACCGCATCGCGAAGCGAAGCGCCGGTGCGCTGCCCGCCGCCAATCCGGCGGCTCACCCGCGGAATCCCCCAAACACCGCCCACGCCGGCTTCCCGGGACGGTTGTTCCCCCCATACGCAAACTACTTCATCGAGAGTCGCGTCTGCTTCAAGCAAATCGGTGATCAGGGGATCGAGCCCGGTCTTCGACCCGCGTTCGATGTCGTCGGTGACCGCCACGATCACACGACGCCTCGCCGGATCCCTCGGCCGGGGGAAGAGCGCCGTTGCGGCTTTGACGGCATCGTACAGGTGATCGTATCCCTGAGGGCGGCGAGAACGATGTTTAGTGAGCTCTCCGGTATCGGCCGTCATTGGAACATCGACCTGTGCCGCCGAATCGCTGCGGAGCAACGCGGCGCGGTCGCCGGGCCGCAGTTCTGAATACGCGGCCGCCACGCCCCGATAATAGGCGTTGATGTCCTTTGCCGGGCCCCAACCGGTCTTGCCGTAAAAGAGGAAAACGAAATCGATGGGCGTGGTTTCAAAGTGAAACTCACGAATTTCCTGGCGGTGGCCTTCATCATAGATTTCGAAATCCTTCGGGCCGAGCAGCTCCACAATCCGGCCCGTGCCCTTCTCGGTAACCTGAACATCGACCATGACGAGTTGAGCGTGGGACGAGAATCGCGGCATCTGCTGAGCGAAAACGGCGGACAAGGGACCAAGCGCGAACAGCGGGAGCCATTTCGCTTTCATTGTTCTTCCCCCTTGCAGACCGCAATCGCGCGCCTCAGAATGTATCCGTTCGTGTCCACCACAACCGCCTTTCCCCCGGTCTTGTTGAGGGTCGGCTGTAATTGCCGCGCGGCAAAGCCGGCGTCCGGATAGGGAATTTCGCGATGCTCGACCTTCGAGTGAGCGATATCAGGAGCGGGACTGGCTATGAAGAAGCCCCAGACCGCAACGCCCCGCGCTCCTGCCTCGCGAATGATATCGGCGGGAGTGCGTCTCGAGCCCTGATCGACGTCGTTTGTGATGACGGCAATCACGCGCCTGCGGGCCGCATCCGGCGCCGCCGGAAACTGTTCGAGCGCCAGCGAGACGGCATCATACAGGCAAAGCTTTCCGGAACGTCGAATTGCCGGGTGGATCGCCGCGTTGAACGCTTCCTGAATCTTTGTCCCATCACTCGTAAAGCCCGTCTGAAGCTTCGCGCCGGAGGAATAACTGATCACCGCGACGCGATCGTCCGAACCGAGTTCGAAGGTCGCCAGGCGAGCGCCAGCCGCGACGAAGTTCATCGTACGGTCCATGTTCCGGCTGACATCCAGCACAAACGCTATGTCCAGGGGGGAACTGGTTTGAGCAAAGGCGAAGCCGGCGAACAACAGCGGAAGCAAGCAGCTTTTCGGCGCCATGGCTTACTGCTGGACGGATTTCGCCGCGATGTGGTTTCCGGCTGCTTGCGGCTGCAGCCTGTTGCATTTCCGTGCTGCGAGGCCCCTTGGGGCCCCGCCTTTCGCCGCGCATTCCGGCGCTCGTTCAGCGCTTACTGGATCAGCCCTACCTTCACCGCCGACGGGAACTGTTTCGAGTGGAACACGCGCTCGGTCGCCTTCTGGAAATCCTCCGGCCGGGCCTTGTAGATATCCACAAACTTCTGCGGATTCCGGTCCGTCAGCGGGAACCAGGAGCTCTGCACCTGCACCATGATCCGGTGCCCGCGGCGGAAGGTGTGATAGATGTCCGGCATCACGTATTCGAGCTTCACCGTCTGGTTCGGCACGAACGCCTCGGGCTTGTCGTACCCGTTGCGGAAGCGCCCGCGGAACGGCTCGCCGCGCACCAGTTGCTCGTACCCGCCCGGAGTGGCGTCGTTCGGATACACGTCGATCAGCTTCACCACGAAATCGGAATCCGTGCCGCTGGTTGAGACGAACAGGCTTGGCGTCACAGGGCCGGCGATGGTCACGTCGTGATCCAGAGGCTCGGTCGCGTAGACCAGCACGTCCGGCCGCTGGGCCGCGAAGCGCTGGTCGGCCACCATGTACTCGCGCGCCATTCCCATCACGATCGTGCCCATGTAGGGCACCGGCCGGTTCGGATCGCTGATGTATTCGTCGTAGCCCGCCGCATCCTCCGGCGGATCGAACGACAGCTTCCCGCCCGCGTGCAGGTACAGCGCCTCCGGCTTCGCGTCCTTCGGCGGCCACGCGTCCAGCTTGCGCCACTGGTTGAGCCCGGTCTCAAACAGGTACGCCTTCGGCATCCTGCCGTCGCCCTTGTCCTTCAGGTAGTACATGAAAAACGGGAACTCGATGTTCTCGCGATAAAACTCCGACGTGTTCGAGTTGAACTGCACCTCGCCGAGCGACGCCCCCGTCGAGCGCGACCAGCCGCCGTGGAACCACGGTCCCATCACGAGCGTGTTCGCCGGCGCCCCGCCCTGCTTCTCGATGGTCTTGAAGACGTTCAGCGCGCCGTAAAGATCCTCGGCATCGAACCACCCGCCCACGGTCAGCATGGCCGGCTTGATGTTCTTCAGGTGCGGCAGGATGTTGCGGGCCTTCCAGAAATCGTCGTAGTTGGGATGCGCGATCAGGTCCTCCCAGAACGCCACCTGGTTGTGCAGATACTGCTCGGCGCCGGAAACCGTGCCCATGCGCAGGTAAAAGTCGTAGCCGTCCGGAGTGCCGAAATCGAATCGCCGGCCCGCTTCGGTGGTCGGCTCCGGCCGCGGCCAGCCGAACCCGGAAAAGAACCCGAACGCATGCGCCAGGAAGACCGCGCCGTTGTGGTGGAAGTCGTCGCCCACGAACCAGTCGGCGATCGGCGCCTGCGGCGAGACCGCCTTGAGCGCGGGATGCGCGTCGATCGACGCCATCGCCGAATAGAACCCCGGATACGAGATGCCGTAGACGCCGACGCGCCCGTTATTATGCGGCACATGCTTCACGAGCCAGTCGATGGTGTCGTAGGTATCCGAGCTCTCGTCCACCTGCGTGCCCTGCTTGTCCGGAATATACGGGCGCATGTCCACGAAATCGCCCTCCGACATCAGCCGCCCGCGCACGTCCTGATAAGCGAAAATGAAGCCCTCGCGCCCGAACTTCTCCGACGGGCCGAGGTCGGTCTTGTAATTATCCGAACCGTACGGAGCGACGCTGTACGGCGTCCGCGTCAACATGATCGGATAGCTCTGCGACGTGTCTTTCGGCACGTAGACGGCGGTGAACAGCCTTTTGCCGTCCCGCATCGGAATCCGGTATTCGTATTTCGTGTAGTGGGCCCGAACGTATTCGAGCCCCTGGGCGGGGAGGAGCGCCACCGCCATCGCAAGGAATGTAAGCGAACGAGCGAAGGTCTTCATTGAGCGGCAGTATAGCGCGATTCGCGTGCAGCCAGACGCCGGCGGCTGCTCCACAGTAAAATAGACGACCGGTTCCATTTCGAGGAGATCGTTCTTGTTCACTCGCATCCTGTTTGCTCTCGCCCTTGCCGCCGCCGCGTCCCGGGCTAACGACGCCCGCGTCGCCGTGGCCGTGCGAACCAGCGAAAAGATTCGCATCGACGGCGTGCTGAACGAGAAGATCTGGAGCGAGGCGCCCGACATCGGAGGGTTCGTCCAGCGCGAGCCGAACTCGGGCGTTCCCCCCACCGAGCCGACCAAGGTCTGGGTCGTTTACAGCAAGGATGCGCTCTATATCGGCGTGCGCTGTTTCGACAGTCATCCCGAGCAGATCGTGGCGCGGCAAATGATGCGGGACGGCCGCCTGCGCGACGACGACCAGCTCGAAATCCTCATCGACACCTTCAACGACGGCCGCAACGCTTACTATTTCGCCACCAATCCGGCGGGCGCGCTGCAGGAGGCGCGCATCACCGAGAACGGCCAGTTCAACATGGACTGGGACGGCATCTGGAACCTGCGGACGCGCGTCGATGAGCAGGGCTGGACCGCGGAGTTCGAGATTCCGTTCAAAACCCTCGGCTTCAACCCTCGCGCCGAAGGCTGGGGGTTCAACGTGCAGCGCACGCTGCTCAGGCTACGCGAGCAGTCGCGCTGGGCCTCACCCTCCTACGACGCGAATTTCTTCCAGGTCTCGAAAGCCGGCACCATTACCGGCATCGGCGAAATCTCCCAGGGGCGCGGGCTGGACGTCAAGCCCTACGGCCTGCTCGGCTACAGCCGTGACATAACGCGCGCCGATGTCTCGCAGGGCGTTCGCGACGGCGGCCTCGACATTTTTTACCGCGTGACTCCGAACCTGATGTCCACCACCACCATCAATACCGATTTCGCCGAGACCGAGGTGGACACGCGGCAGGTGAACCTGACGCGCTTCCCGCTGTTCTTTCCCGAAAAACGCGCGTTCTTCCTGGAAGACGCCGGCATCTTCAACTTTGCGCCGGCCGCGGTGCAGGACTATTCGCATTCCAGCGACTTCGTGCCGTTCTTCTCGCGCCGCATCGGCATGGTGAACGGCGAAGAGGTGCCGATCCTCGCGGGCACGAAGCTCACCGGCAAGATCGGCCGCTTCGATGTCGGCCTCATGGACATCCGCACGCGCGATTCCGATGCCGCGCCGGCGGAGAACTTCACGGTCGGGCGCATCAAGGCGAACTTCTTGAAGGAATCCTATATCGGGGCGCTGTTCACGAACGGCGAGCCGACCGGCATCACCCGGAACAGCCTTGGCGGCATCGACATGCGCCTGGGCACCTCGAACCTGTTCGGCACGGGAAAGAACTTCAGCATCACGGCGTTCGGATCGAAGACGTACACTCGCGGGCTCGTGGGGCACGACAACGCCTGGGGCGTCGATGTCAATTACCCGAACGACGAGTTCGCCGCGCGCTACCAGTGGCGCGTCATCGGAGAGAACTACGACCCCGCGCTCGGCTTCGTGGCCCGCCCCGCGACGCGCTATGAGGACATCCGCCTGGAATACCGCCCGCGCCCGCACCTGTGGAACGTGCGGCAGATGTTCCATGCAATCGAATACTCGAGTTACTTCAATCTGGCGAACCACGCGGTGGAGAGCCGCAAAGCCGTCGCGACCCCGTTCAAGTGGCAATTCCAGAGCGGGCAGGCGTTCGATTTGAACTACCAGCCGCAGTTCGAGCGCCTGTTCGTGCCGTTCGAGATCCACCCCGGAATCTTCATCCCGGCGGGTGCCTACTGGTTCCACCGCGGCGTCGCCGACTACAATTCGCCGCAGGACCGCCCTCTGCTGTTGGAAGCGTCGTGGACATTCGGCGGCTTCTACACGGGCACGGACCACGAAGTCAACACGACGCTGACGTGGCGCAAAGACCGGCACGTTTCGACTTCGATCCAGTTGCAGCAGTTCTTCGTCGACCTGCCGCAAGGCTCGTTCCGCACGCGCCTCGCGCTGTACAAGCTCGATTATGCGTTCACGCCGTTCCTGAGCCTGTCGAACTTCATCCAGTACGATACGGACAGCCGCAACCTGGGCGTCCAGAGCCGCCTGCGATGGATCGTGACGCCCGGCAACGAACTATTCTTCGTGGTCAACCACGCCTGGGAACAGAACACGCTGGACCGCTTCGAGGCCGTCCGGACAAACGTGCGGGCAAAGCTGAATTATACGTTCCGGTTCTAACCGGCTATCCGCGTTCTTCATTTCCTCGCGAACGCGCAAGAGAAGCTTTTGACTTCCTTTGTGTCCTTTGTGTCTTTGTGTCTTGGTGTTTAACACGCAACGAAACGCCTGCCCGCAGCCGCCCCGCCGCAAACCCCTCGTATCTTTGCGGCCTTCGGCTTCGGCCGCACATTCGGCCATCATGTCTCACAAAGACACAAAGAGCACAAAGACACCAAGAAAATGTTCTTGCGCGAAATTGCCGGACTGCCCGCGCTTATTTCCCGCCCAGCAGGTTCTTCGCGATCGTGCCGAGCTGCATGTTGCTCGTGCCCTCGTAAATGGGGCCGATCTTCGCGTCGCGGTAGTATTTCTCCGCGGGGTAGTCCTTCGTGAATCCGACTCCCCCGAAGACCTCGATCGCCATCGAAGCCACTTCCTCGGCGACCTGCGAGCTGAAATACTTCGCCATCGCGGCTTCCGTGGTGAACGGCTGCCGTGCGTCGCGCAGGCGGGCGGCGTTATACACCAGCAGCCGCGCAGCTTCGAGATTCGTGGCCATTTTCGCCAGGTCGAACTGCACGCCCTGGAACTCGGCGATCGGCTTGCCGAACTGCTTGCGCTCCTTCGCGTACGCCAGCGCGTTCTCGAGCGCGCCGCGCGCGACCCCGATCATCTGCGCGCCGATGCCGATCCGCCCTTCGTTCAGCGTCTCGATCGCCACCTTGTAGCCCTTGCCGACCTCGCCCATGACGTTGGCCTTCGGCACGCGGCAGTTGTCGAGAATCAACTCGCACGTGGAGGAAGCGCGGATGCCGAGCTTATCCTCTTTCTTCCCCACCTGGAAACCGGGGAAATCGCGCTCGACGATGAAGCAGGTGATGCCGCGATAGCCGGCCTCGGGGTTCACCGTCGCGAACACCAGGTAAACGCCCGCCTCGTAGCCGTTCGTGATCCACAGCTTGCGGCCGTTCAGAACGTACTCGCCGTCCTTCTCGACGGCGCGCGTCGCCAGCGCGAACGCGTCCGAGCCCGCGCCCGCTTCCGAGAGCGCGTAGGCGCCCACCGTATCGGCGGCAAGCCGCGGCAGGTAGCGTTTCTTCTGCTCGTCGTTGGCCCACCGCAGCACCGCGTTCAGCACCAGCGTATTCTGCACGTCGACGACGATCGCTGCCGAAGCGTCCACCGCCGCCATCTCCTCCACGGCCAGCACCGCCTGAAAAAACGTGCCGCCCTGGCCGCCGTACTGCTCGGGCACTTCGATACCCATTAAGCCCAACTCGAAAAACTGGCGAAGCAGATCCTTCTTGAACAGCGCCGCTTCGTCCATTTCCCGCACATATGGCTTCACCTGCTCGCGCGCGAACTGCCGCACGCTCGCCTGAAACATGCTCTCTTCTTCGCTCAACATTGTGAGCGGATAGGCCTGCACTTCACTCCGGTATGGCGCAGAGGACATGATATTTTTCCGTTCTCCCGGGAACGATTCTACTAAAACCGCGGCGGCTCGCGCGGGAACCAAACCGGCGCCGGCGCGTCTACAATCGGAGAGGATTCTCATGACGCCCTCCTCGCGCCTGGCGCTGCTGCTGCTATGGGGAACCGCTTGCCACGCCCAGATCCTTGGCGGCACCGCGCCCGCGGGTCCGCCCGCAAATGCCGAGGACCGCGGCAGCATCCAGGGCACGGTGGTCAACTCCGCTACCGGCGAACCCATCCGCAAAGCGCAGGTGACGGCGGTTTCGCTCGACCTTCGCGGCTCGTCCCGCGCTTCGGCCTCCACCGATTCTTCCGGCCATTTTCGCCTCGACGACATCAACCCCGGCCGGTGGCGGCTGATCGCGACTCGCAACGGCTTCGCGAACGCGCGCGGCGGCGCCGGGCAGGCGTCGGCCATCGTAACCGTCGCGGCGAAGCAGAACGTGCGCGACGTGGTGCTGAAACTGGCGCCCGCCACCGTTATCAGCGGGCGCGTGCTCGACGAAGACGGCGAGCCGGTGTTGCACGCCCAGGTGCAGGCCCTGCGGGTCACCTATGGGCGGGGCGGCCGGCGGCTCTCGACCGTGGACTCGGCCTCCACCGACGATCTCGGACAATACCGCCTCTTTGGCCTCCCCGCCGGCAACTACTTCGTGCGCGCGAGCTATCCCAACGCCGCCGTGACCCGCGGCGCGCGCCGCGAGTCATCCGGCGCCGCCCAGGACGAAGGCTACGCTCCCCAATACTATCCGAGCGCATTGGATCCGGCGCTGGCCGTCGTGATCGCGGTTCGCGCCGGCGACGAGCAGCGCGGCATCGACTTCCGCTTTTCGCCGATGCACATGGTGCGCGTCCGCGGCCGCGTTTCGGGGGCCACCACAGCGCGCATGCGCGGGGTGATGGTCGGCCTCTCGCCGCGCCGCGAGGGCGGCGACTCGGCCGCATTTACCGGCTGCGACGAGTCCGGCGCATTCGACATTCGCGGCGTCGTTCCCGGCTCCTATGACCTGATCGCGTTTCAGGGCGGCCGCGAGGGCGCGCTGAGCGCATGGCGGCAGATCGAGGTGGGGGATACCGATCTGGACGGCATCGAACTGGTGCTGCGGCCGGGGGCCGACCTGGCGGGGCGGGCGCGCATCGAAGCCGCCGGCGGCGCGCCGCCATCGCTTCAGAACGCGCGCGTCTCGCTCCTGGTGGACGACCCGCGCATGCCGTTCAACCCCCCGGCCCCCGCCGCCGTGGGCGAGGACGGCTCGTTCGTGCTGAAGGGCGTCGGCGAGGGCGTTTACCGTCTGGATATCGCCCCGTTGCCGGACGACTGCTACATCAAATCGATCAAGGCCGGCGGCGCCGAGGCCGTGGACGGCCGCTTCACCGTCGGGCAGTCCGGAACCGGGCCGATCGAGATCGTGCTGAGCGCGGCCGGCGGGCGCATCGAGGGCGCGGCCGCCGCCGGAGATCAACCCGTTCCCGGCGCCACCGTTGTGCTCGTGCCCGAGTCAAGCCGCCGCGATCAGTACGGCCTGTACCGCGATACGAAGGCCGACCAGAACGGCCGCTTCGCGTTCAACGGCATCGCTCCCGGCGACTACACGCTGTTCGCCTGGGATGAAATCGAGCCGGGCGCCTGGCGCGACCCCGCCGTGCTCGACAAGTACGGCAAGCAGGGCCGGCAGATCCGGGTGGAAGAGAAGAGCCGGCAATCCTCGATCGACGTCGCGGTAATTCGCGTGGGCGAGAATTGACCGGCGCGGCAGGCTCCGCCGGCGCGCTTAGAAGCTGCTCACCTTGCGTCCCGGCCGCACCACCTGCAGGCCGCGCATGGATTCGATTTCGGCCAGCCGCGCTTCGATGCCCGCCAGCAGTTGATCGAGTTCCTCCTCGACCACCGGCGCTGCGAGCACGTTCACATCCGCGCCCAGCAGGCCGCGCGAGAGTTCGTAGTCCAGGCCTTCCGACAGCAGGACAAAAGCGCCGACCTGCGGCCGCACCCTCTCGTGGAACTCGATCCAGTTCAGGCCCGGCAGGCCGATCGCGCAGAAGACGATATCGAAGCGCAGCCGCTGCACGAGGTCGATGCCTTCCTCGGCGCTGGCGGCGGGAATGACGCGCGCGCCCCGGTTCGTCAGCGCCTTCACCAGGTGCTCGCAGCCGGAGGCATCCGGCTGCACCACAAGACAGGTGAAGGCGCGGTGGTTTGCGCCATCGGTCACCACGAGCGCCGGCGCGAGCGGCAACTCGATCTCCACCCGGCACTCGTCTTCGGCGACGCGCACCAGCCGGATGTCGCCGCCATGGCCGCGAATGATCCCGCGCGACACGCCTTCTCCCGGCGCCGACTCGGACGCGCGAACCCCGCCCAGCGGCGGCCTCGCCCGGTCCACCGAGTACGCGATTTCGATCAGCGCGCGGCGCGCCAGCACGCTCGTGCCGATCGCCAACCCCTTCTCCGGCGTCTCGGCCAGCGACTGCTCGGCCTGGATCAGCGTGTCCAGAAATACGCGCTCCAATTGCCCTTGCGAGCCCAGCACGTAGATCGGGCTTGGGCACAGCATGTCCCGGTACGCGAAGCCCCGAGCCGACCATTCCGGGCTGCGGAACTCGATCAGGTTCCGGAGCAGCGCGTTCAACTCGACCCGCTTCACCTCCGCGCGCTCCGGCTGCATGAACGAGACCAGCCGCGCCACGATGTCCGACGCCTTCCTGGCTTCTTCGGAGATCAGGGGCAGCTCGTGCCAGCTTGCCGCCGGCGAGGTCACGGCGGAGCCGGCCAGAGTCGAAATCGCTTCGAGCGGCGAGCGCAGTTCCGAGGCGACTCCCGAAATCAACTGCCCCACCGCGGCCAGCTTCTCGCTGCGGAACAGTTGCTCGCGGATCGTCTTCTCCTCCATCAGCCGCAGCGCGATGGCGATCTGGTTGGCCAGGTGCTGCGTGAGCACCCTGTGGTCCGCGGTGAATTCCAGCACCGAGCCGTTCTGGTAAACCTCGAGCACGCCCAGCAGGTCGGATTCCGCGAACATCGGCACGAACATCACCGAGCGCGGCTGCTCGCCGGGGCGGCCGTCGGGGAAGAACGGGCTGCTGCGCGTGTCCGTGATCGTCAGCAGCGCCTGGTTGCGGAAACACGCCGCCGCGCCCAGCGGCAGCAGGCCTGCAGGCGGCTGCACCGCGAGCGAGAATACAACCGGGTCCGCTCCGCCCGCGATCATTTCGAGCGCTTTCGATGCGCGGTTGTACAGATACAGGCGAACGCCGGAGCACCGCACCGCACCCGGCAGCACCGCATCCAGCTTCTTGACGATCTCCTGCGCCGAGGCCACGCCCGTCATTTCCTCGCCCAGCCGGTAAAACGTCCGCACCATGTTGCGCTGTGCCGCCATGCGGCGCTCGCGAATCCACCACAACCCGACTGCGAAGCCGAGCGCGGCGAGCGAGAACGTGAACCACTCCGGCGAAACCAGCCAGCGCTTTTTCACCAGAACGATATTGTCGTCGTCGGAAACCACGAGCTGGAACTGGCGGTTATAAGGCGGCGACTTGCAGTTCTGCGAAGCGATGCCGGTGATGCGGACGTCGTCGCCGGGATCGAACCGCGCCAGGTCCGGGAGCTTTTCGCGCCCGCTCACCAGCGGCAGAAACACTCGCAGCGGGCGCTTCGGATCGCCGATCAGCAGGAATTCGCCGCTCTCGGTTGCGCCTTTGTCGATTACCCGCCCGTCCGTGGTCACCAGAACGCCGAGAAACCGGAACGCCTCCAGGCTTGCGATGTCGAGCTTGCGCGGGGCCGGCGCCACGCCGTGCTGGATCAGCCGGATCTGCGCCGGAATCACGACGGGCAAACCGGCGCGCTTCGATACCGTGCCGCGGACCTCGATTTCGTCCCCCGGCCTCAGCCGCGCAAACTGCGACAGGGCGCCCTCGAGCGTCAGCCCGTGGCCGGTTTCGTCCTGAATCGCGAGGTGATTGTAGAACAGGTACTCGATCGGGCTTGCCGATACGGTTCCACGGACCGTCACCTGCTGGCCGTCCATGGCGGGCGCGAACTCCGCGCCGCGGCGTGATGCCGCCTGGTCGAGCGGCACTTGCGCGGCCGCGCCGCCCGTGCACACCAATACCGCGCCGGCGCACAGCAATGCGCGCCGCTTCAGCCGGCCTGTTGCTCGGAGAGCCACGGCTCCAATCCAGGGTCCAGAAAGTCCGCTATATTCAAATCGGCCGGCCCCAGCCGGTCGTGAGTCGTCGTCAGCCCGACGACGCGAGCGCCCGCCGCCCGCGCCGCCTCGACGCCGGCCAGCGAGTCCTCGAATATAATGCACGCCGCCGGCGAACGTTTCAATAATTCTGCGGCACGAAGGAAAACTTCGGGATCGGGTTTGGGCCGCTTCACCTGGCCGCCGTCCACCACAGCCCGAAAATAGCGGCGCAGCCCCGCGGTGTCGAGCACGAAATCGACGTTCGCGCGCTCCGCGTTGCTGGCCACGGCCATCGGCAACTCCTTCCGCTTTTCCAGAAATGCCCGTAATCCGGGGACGAGGCGTTCGTTGAGCACGGGCCCCATCCGGCGGCGGTACAGCTTTTCCTTCTCCGCCCCGTGCCGCAGCACCTCGGCGGGATCGAGACCTTCGCCGAACACCGACCGGACGATTTCATCGTTGCGCCGGCCGTACATTCGCGAATCGAAGTCGCCGCCCACGGAAATGCCGCAGCCGGCGAGATACTCCCGCCAGCACGCCGAGTGCACCGGGTTGGAATCGACGATCACGCCATCCAGGTCGAAGATCAACGCCCACCCCGGCTGCCGGGACACTACACCCATCTTGTTCAGAACAGGAATGATACCACGAACCAAAGGCGAATGGGCCGGTGGCGTGGTTACATTTCAAGGCGCCCCGCGCTCGCCGCCGGCGGCCGCGGCCCGGCCGAGCCGCCCTGACTTTCCGGCAACGCAATCCCGGCCTGCTGCGTTCAACGTTCAGAGTAGAATGTACGAAGGAAAACCTATGCGATTTCTGCGCTCTCTGCTCACCCTGGTCGCGGCGGGATCGGCGCTCGCTCTCTCCGCTCAGGAGTCTCCGGCTCGTCAGAACCAGCAACCCGGCTGGAAGAAGGAGGAGGCGCCGAAGGCCGGCGAGTTCGTCGTTCAGTCCGGCACGCGCATCCCGCTGAACCTCATCAACAGCATCAGCACGAAGCACTCCGCCGTGGGCGACCGCGTCTACCTGGAGACCGCTTTCCCCATCGTCGTGAACGGGCGCGTCATCATTCCCCCGGGCAGCTACGTCGAAGGCACGGTGACCGAGGTCAAGCGTCCCGGCCGCGTCAAGGGCCGCGGAGAGCTTCACCTGCGCTTCGATTCGATGGTGCTGCCGAACGGGGTGACGCGCGACTTCCGCGCGCGCATCGGCGGCATGGACGGCGACAAGCGCGAGGAACTCGACAAGGAAGGCAAGGTGAAGAGCGAAGGCAACAAGGCGGGCGACGCGCGCACGGTGGGCGAAGCGGCTTCGGCCGGCGCCACGGTCGGCGCGATCGCCGGCGGCACGCAGGGGCACTACGGTCTCGGCACCGGCATCGGCGCGGCGGCAGGCGCCGCCGCGGGCCTGGCCGGCGTGCTGCTGTCGCGCGGCCCGGACGCCATCCTCGCCAAGGGCACCACCGTCGAGATGGTTCTCGACCGCCCGATCACGTTCGAAGAGTCCGAGATCGATTTCCGCAACGTGATGCCGCGGCCCGGCTCGACCATGGTCATCACGAACCCGGACCAGCAGCGCCAGTCGCTGCCGGGCATCGGCCGCCGCTGGTAATTACAGCTTCAGCCTGCGCAGCCGCAGCGCGTTCGAGATCACCGAGACCGAGCTGAACGTCATCGCGGCGCTCGCGATCACCGGGCTGAGCAGCAGCCCGAAGAACGGATACAGCACGCCCGCCGCGAGCGGCACGCCCAGCATGTTGTAAAAGAAGGCGAAGAACAGGTTCTGCCGGATGTTGCGCATCGTTCCGCGGCTGAGCCGCCGCGCGCGCACGATGCCGCGAAGATCCCCCTTCACCAGCGTTATGCCGGCGCTTTCGATGGCCACGTCCGTGCCCGTGCCCATCGCGATCCCGACCGCCGCCTGCGCCAGCGCCGGCGCGTCGTTCACGCCGTCTCCCGCCATCGCCACCGTGCGCCCCTGCTCCTCGAGTTCCCTCACCACGTCCGCTTTCTGCTCCGGCAGCACCTCCGCGCGCACCTCGTCGATGCCCAGTTGCCGCGCGACCGCCTCGGCCGTCGTCCGGCTGTCGCCGGTCAGCATCACGATCCGCAGGCCCTCCCGGTGCAGCATCCGGATGGCTTCGGGCGTCGAGGGCTTCACCGTATCGGCGACGCCGACGATGCCCGCGGGCCGTCCATCCACCGCCACAAACATCACGGTCTGCCCTTCGCTGCGCCGCCCGGCCGCCTCCGCTTCGAGCGGAGAGATGTCGATCCCGAGCTCCTCGAAGAGCGCCGCATTCCCGAGCGCGACCGTCTTCCCGTCCACCACGCCCATGACGCCCTTGCCGGTTACGGAACGAAACTCCGCCGCGCCGGATAGAGCCAGGCCGCGCGCGGCCGCTCCCGCGACGATCGCCCCCGCCAGCGGATGCTCGCTCCCGCGCTCGACGCTTGCCGCCAGCCGCAATACCTCGTCGTCGCCGGCGGACACCAGCTTCGGCTTGCCTTCCGTCAGCGTGCCGGTCTTATCGACAACCAGCGTGTCCACCTTCTCGAGCACTTCGAGCGCTTCCGCGTTCTTGATCAGCACGCCCGCTGTCGCCCCGCGCCCCGTGCCCACCATCACGGCCATCGGCGTCGCGAGTCCGAGCGCGCACGGGCAGGCGATGATCAGCACCGCCACCGCGTTCACCAGCGCGTGCGCCATGCGCGGCTCCGGCCCTAGCAAAGCCCAGACGATCGCGGTCAATCCCGCCAGCGCCACGACGATCGGCACGAAGTAGCTCGACACGACGTCGGCCAGCCGCTGGATCGGGGCGCGGCTTCGCTGCGCCTCGCTCACCATGCGCACGATCTGCGCCAGCAGCGTGTCGCTGCCCACGCGCTCCGCCCGCATCACGAATCCGCCCGTGCCGTTCACCGTTCCGCCGGTCACGCGGCTGCCGGAGGTCTTCTCCACCGGAATCGGCTCGCCCGTGATCATCGATTCGTCGACGGAGCTTGCGCCCTCTTCCACAATGCCGTCCACGGGCACGCGCTCGCCCGGCCGCACGCGTAACCGGTCGCCGGGATGAACCCGATCGAGCGGCACGTCCTCTTCCGCGCCGTCCCGCAGCAGCCGCGCCGTCGGCGGCGCCAGCCCCAGCAATCCCCGAATCGCGCTGCTCGTCTGCCCGCGCGCGCGCAGTTCGAGCACCTGCCCGAGCAGCACCAGCGTCGTGATGATCGCCGCCGCCTCGAAGTACACCGGGATCTCGCCGTTCGGCCCGCGGAAGGACGCCGGGAAGACGCCTGGCGCCAGCGTCGCGGCGAAGCTATAGAGATAGGCCGCGCCGGTGCCGATCGAGATCAGCGTGAACATGTTCAGGCTGCGATTGACGATCGACCGCCAGCCGCGCTGGAAAAACGGCCAGCCGCCCCAGAGCACCACCGGCGTCGCCAGCGCGAACTGGATCCATGCGGCCGCCGCGCCCGAGATCCACATCGCGGCCATCGCGATCACCAGCACCGGCGCCGTAAGCGCCGCGCTGATCCAGAACCGCCGGCGCATTTCCACCAGTTCCGGGCTGACTTCCTCGCCCGCTACAATCGTCCGCGGTTCGAGCGCCATGCCGCAGATGGGGCATGAGCCCGGTGCATCACGCACGATCTCCGGATGCATCGGGCAGGTGTATTCCACCTTGACTGCGGGCGGCGCGAAGGTAGCGGGCTCCAGCGCCATGCCGCACTTCGGGCACGCGCCCGGCCCGATCTGCCGCACCTCGGGATCCATCGGGCACGTGTACTCGATGCCGGCGGTGGCTGGCGCCTCTGTCCCAAGCGCCTCTTGCGCGTGGACAGAGGCGCCTCTCACCGGTTTTCCCGCGATGCCGGCGGTGGCTGGCGCCTCTGTCCCAAGCGCCTTTTGCGCGTGGACAGAGGTGCCTGTCACCGGTTTTCCTGCCGCAGGCGCAAGATACTTCTCCGGCTCCCGCTCGAATTTTTCCAGGCATCGCGGATTGCAGAAGTAGTACGTGGCGCCCTGATACTCGTATTTCCCGGCTGCCCGCGCCGGGTCCACTTTCATATGACACACCGGATCTTCGGCGGCCGGGGCCGCAGGCGCAAGATACTTCTCCGGCTCCCGCTCGAATTTTTCCAAACACCGCGGATTGCAGAAGTAGTACGTGGCGCCCTGATACTCGTATTTCCCGGCTGCCCGCGCCGGGTCCACCTTCATATGGCACACCGGATCGACCGCCATCTGCCGCGGCGCGTTCAACACCGGCAATCCTCCGATGCTCACAAGACCGGTGTTCTCCTTCTTTTCAGGGCCCATATGCTCGAATGATTCACGAAAGGGGCTGGATGTAACCCCTCCTTCCCAGCATATCTTTTTTGTCTGGTTACCAGCCGCCAAACTCAAGCAAATGAGGCGCTCTGGATCTAAGAGTTTGGCGTTATAATTTGTTTAAATAGTGAACAGACCCCAAGTTCGCCGGCTGGACCGGTGCAAGCTGAGGCAAACCGGCCGAGCCGGAATCGATCTGGAGATGTCGAGTGGGTGTGACTTCGGCGACAAAAACGCAAACCGCGCAAGTCCCCGGCCGCGCTCTCCTCGTATTACAAATCGCCTCCCGATTGATCGCCTTGCCTGCTGAATCGGTTATCGAGGTCGTCCCCATGGCGGCGCTTTCGCGCCTGCCGGGCCAGCCTGCCGTGCTCGAGGGATTCCTGAACCTGCGCGGCGCCGTCATCCCGGTCCTCCGCCTGGGACGGCTGCTGGAGGTTGCCGAATCCGAGCCCGGCCTGTACACGCCGCTGGTCGTGCTGCACACCGCCTCGGCTGATTTCGCGGTAATAGCCGACAAGGCCCTGGAGATCGTGCCGGTTCCGGCGAGTGCTTTCGTGCGCGCCGATGAGCAGGCGAGCTTTAATGCCTGCGCCGAGGCCCAGGTGGAAGTAGACGGCCGCGTAATCGCCGTGCTCTCGCCCGAGCGGCTTCTGCTCGAACAGGAGCGGCGGTCGATCGCGGAATTCCAGGCTCGAATGGAGCGGCGGCTGGCCGAGTTGGGGGCCGGCCAGGCATGAGCCCTCCGATGATCGTGGCCGACCCGAGCTACGGCCGGCTGAAGCGTCTCGTCATTGAGCATACGGGCCTTGCCTATTACGCCGATAAGGACAACGATTTCGCCGCGCGCATCTCCCACCGCCTCTCCGCCCGCGGAGTTCGCGATTGCACATCCTATCTGCGGCTGCTCGACGGCGGCAAGCCGGGCACGGAGGAGATGGACGCTCTGATCGCGGAACTGACCATCGGCGAGACCTACTTCTTCCGCCAATCCGAGCATTTCGACGCCTTGCGCGACACCATCCTTCCCGAGATGCTCGAGCGCAACCGCCTGACGCGCCGTTTGCGGATCTGGAGCGCGGGCTGCGCGAACGGGGCCGAGCCGTATTCGATCGCCCTCGTCATCCGGGAAGCGCTGGGCGATAGCGCAGCCTCCTGGAACGTACGGATTCTCGGGACCGACATCAACCGCCGCTATCTTGCCGAGGCGGAGGCCGGCCGCTTCAGCCAGTGGTCGTTTCGCGAAGAGCCCGAGCGCCTCAGATCCCGCTATTTCCATCGCGAGGGCAAGGAATGGGTCATCGCGCCGCAGGCCAAAACCTGGCTGTCCTTCCTGCACCACAACCTGGTGAGCGATCCCATACCCCCGGCCGGCGAGGCGCCGGGCTTCGACCTGATCTTCTGCCGGAACGTGATGATCTATTTCAGCCAGGAACTCATCCGCGCGACGGCCGCGCGCCTCTACGACGCGCTCGCCGAGGGCGGATGGCTGGTGGTCGGGCACGCCGAGCCGAACGCGGAGAACTTCCGCCTCTTTCAGGCGGTGATGGCTTCCGGCATCACGCTTTACCGCAAGCTGGAAGCGCGGCAGCCTCAAGGCGTGCTTGCGCCGGCCGAGCCGCCGCGATTGCCACCGGTTCCGCCCCGGGCAATCGCTGCGGCGCAGCCTGCGGAAAAGCCGCGTCCAGAACGGCCCCGGCAGCCGGCGCCCGCGCCGACCGTCGAAGAGGTGCGGCGGCTCGCCGACCGCGGCGAGTGGCGCTCGGCCGCCTCGCGCGCGCAAAAGCTCGTCGAAGCCGACAGCCTCAATCCCGCCGCGCACTTCATGCTCGCGCTCGTTCTCGAACACACCGGATCCACAAACCAGGCCGTGCAGTCGCTGCGCCGCGCCATCTACCTGGACCGCGCGTTCGTCATGGCGCATTATCACCTCGGGCTCATCCTCGAACGGCAGCGCGATGCCAAACGGGCGCGCCGCGCCTTCGAAAACGTTCTCGAATTACTCGGCTCCCGCGCCGGCGATGAGGTCCTCGATCACGGAGACGGCATTTCCGCGGCGGACCTCAGCGAGCTGGCGAAAATGCACCTGGAGCTGTTGAATAAGCGATGAATCAGCGGGCGAAAATCGATTGGGAACAGGCGCACCGGCGCCTCGAGGAGAGCCGAAGGGCGCTCGAGGAAACCCTGGCGCACGATCCGGCGCGCGTGCAAGCGGCCTACCGGGAACGCGCGCGCCGCCTGGCGCGTCCGGCCGATCCCCTTGGCCACGTGCCCATCGTCCGCATCCTGGTGTTTCGTGCCGCCGGCGGGCGGTACGGCGTCGAACTGGCGGCCCTCTCGGAGATCGTCTCCAAGCCGCGCGTTGCGCGCGTGCCCGGCGCGCCGGCTCAGCTAGCCGGCGTCTTCCAGGTGCGCGGCGAAATCCGCCCGGCATGGGATTTCGCGCGGCTCATCGGATCCGCCGGAGCCGCCGGCGACGGAGGCGCGGTGCTGCTCGTGGCATCAGCCGCCGGCGAGATCGGGCTGCGCGTCGATGAGGTAGAAGGAATCATGGAAATACGCCGGGCCGATCTTGCGCCGCCCCTTGAAGACCGGCCGCACGTGAAATGGATCACTCCGGAGCTCATCGTCGTCGTCGATCCGGAGAAGCTTTTGAAAAAAGAGGATATCGGATGAGGAATCTGCGAATCGGCACACGGCTGCTGCTCGGATTCACCCTGATTGTGGCCCTTACGGTGGCCCTCGGCTGCTACGCGCTCTACGAACAGGCGCAGGCGCGGCAATTCACCAATCATATGGACACTCGCGATTTTCGCGTAGTGCAGGCCATCCAGCAGCTTTCCGGAAGCGAAAGCGACATGCGCGCCACGCGTGAGCTGGCCATGATGAACGCCGCGCTCGAAAAACTGCGCCTGCCGGCCGAGAACCCGGCCGCGCAGGAAGCCGCGTGGCACGCCAGCCGGGACGAAAACCTGAAGCTGCTGAACGATCTCGAAGCCTCCACAGTGCAGTTTGAAAGGGACTCGCTCACCGCCGACCGCGCCGGCGAGTGGCGCGCCATCCGCGCCGCTGCCGTCAGCGCCCGGCAGTCGCTTCTGGCGCTCACGCCCGATGTGAACACGATATTCGCCCGCCTCAATGCGGGCGACCTCGCCGGCGCGGTCGCCATCCTGCCGAAGGTCGAGAAGATGCGCCAGGATTATGAAGCGAAGCTGGCGGCCTGCCAGCAGCAGGCCCAACAGCAGGTCGAGCTGGGGCGCAGTTCGATCGAGTCTTACTATGTGAAAACCCAAACCTCGGTCATCGTGGGACTCATCATTGCCGCGCTGGCCGGCACTTTGCTGGCCATCTTCATCCAGCGCTCGATTACCCAGCCGCTCGCCGGCTTCATCGACTTCGCGCAGCGCGTCGGCAAGGGCGATCTGACGGCCGAAGCCGTCGTGCGGCAGCGCGATGAGCTGGGCAACCTCGCTATGAGCCTGAATTACATGGTCGCGGGCCTGCGCGATGTGGCGAGCCAGACGCGCGGCGTGGCGGAGAACCTGAATGCCGCTACGGCCGAGATCCTCGCCTCGACGCAGCAGCAGGCCGCCAGCACCGCCGAACAGGCCGCCGCCGTCCAGCAGGCCAACGCGACCATGGCCGAGATCAGCCAGTCCGGCGCGCAGATCTCCGAGCGCGCCAAGCAGGTGGCCGGCGGGGCCGAGGCTACTTCGAGCGCCAGCAGGAGCGGCCTGCAAGCCGTGCAGAACACCACCTCGACCATGGAGGGCATCCGCGAGCAGGCCGAAGCGGTCGCCGAAAACGTCATCGCCCTCAGCGAAAAAACGCAGGCCGTCGGCGAGATCATCTCGACCGTGAACGACATCGCCGAGCAGTCCCACCTGCTCGCGCTCAATGCCGCCATCGAGGCCGCCGCAGCCGGCGAGCACGGCCGCGGCTTCGCCGTCGTAGCGAGCGAAATGAAGAACCTCGCCGAGCAGTCGAAACAGGCCACCGTGCAGGTGCGCTCGATCCTCGGCGACATCCAGAAAGCGATCAACAGCTCGGTGATGCTTACCGAGGAGGCGGTGAAGCGCGTCGAGTCCGGCCGTCTGCAGGCCGACATCGCCGACCGCACCATCCGCGAGCTGACCGGCAACATCCAGGAGAGCGTGCAGGCCTTCCAGCAGATCGTCGCCGGCAGCGCGCAGCAGCAGATCGGCTTCGAGCAGGTTTCCCAGGCTTTCCGCAGCATCGGAACCGCCGCGCAACAGGCCGCCGCCAGCACCAAGCAGTCCGAAAAGGCCGCCGCGAATCTGAACGCCCTCGCGCAACAGTTGCGCGGCGCCGTGGAGAGATACCGGATTTGAGAGGAATCGATCCCAAACTGCTCGCCATCTTCGAGGCCGAAGCGCGCGAGCACATCCAGCGCCTGAGGGAGCTGGTGGACGCCGGAGCCGCGCCCGCCACCCTCGATGAGGCGCTGCGCCGCGCGCACACCCTGAAGGGCGCTGCGCGCGCCGTCGGCATCGAATTCATCGAGCGTGTCTCCCACCGCCTGGAAGCCCTATTCTCCCGCACGCGCGAGGGCGCGCTCACGCTGGACTCGCGGGCGCTTCAAGCTGTCCGGCTCGGCATCGACGCCGTCGAGGACGGGCTCGCGGCCGTGTTGGCCGGAGGCGCCGAGCCGGATGCGGAGGGCGTTCTGGCCGGGATCGAACGAGCGCTCGACCGGAAACCCGCCGCGACTCCCCTCGAGCCCGCGAGCCGCGCGGAAGCGCCTCCCCCGGCGCCCGTATCCCCGCCCCAGCCCGCGAGCCGCCCGGAAGCGCCTCCCCCGGCGCCGGTATCTCCGCTCCAGCCCGCGAGCCGCGCGGAAGCGCCTCCCCCGGCGCCGGTATCTCCGCTCCAGCCCGCGAGCCGCCCGGAAGCGCCTCCCCCGGCGCCGGTATCTCCGCTCCAGCCTGCGAGCCGCGCGGAAGCGCCTCCCCCGGCGCCCGCATCCCCGCCCCAGCCCGCGAGCCGCGCGGAAGCGCCGGCGCCCGCACCCAACCTGGTTCGCGTCGATGCCCGGACCGTGGATGAGCTCGTTCGTTCCTCGACGCAGTTGCTGGCCGCCGGCAGCAGCCGGCTTCAGGCCGCTCGCGGCCTCGACGAGCTTGTGCGCGGCATCGCGGCCATCGAAAAAGAATGGGCGCGCCTGCGCCGCGAGCTTTCCTCGGCCGCCCGGCGCCAGGCCGCCGGCCCGGATCCTCAGCTCGCCGAGCGCCTCGATCTGCTGAGCGGCCATATCGAATCCCTGCGCAAGCAGGCCCGGGCCTTCAACCGCACCCAGCAGCGCAGCTCATGGGAGCTGCACCAGTTGAGCGAACAGCTCTACTACGAAGCCTGCGCCGTGCGCATGACGCCCGCCGGAGCCATCCTCGATCCGTTTCACAAGATGGTCCGCGATCTGGCTCACGCCGAGGGCAAAGAGGTCGAGTTCACCGCGGCGGGGTTCGATGTCGAGGCGGACCGCCTGGTTCTTCAGGCGATCAAGGATCCCATCATGCACCTGCTGCGCAACGCGGTGGCGCATGGCATCGAGACACCCGCCGAACGGACCGCGGCGGGCAAGCCCCGCGCCGGCGCGGTCTCGCTTCGCATCGAAGCGCACGGCGATCGCCTTTACGTCGCCGTGGAGGATGACGGCCGCGGCATCGATTTCGCCAGGATCGCCCAGGTGGCCGCCCGCCGCGGGCTGATCCCGGAGGGCGCGCCCGAATGGCAGTCCCCCCGCGCGCTCGCGCGGCTTCTGTTCGAGCCCGGTTTCTCCACCTCCGCCGATGTAACCGCGCTGGCGGGGCGCGGCATGGGCCTTTCCGTAGTCTATGAGCAGCTCACGCGGCTGCAGGGGGAGGTGAGCTTTCCCGAGAAAGCCGGCCCGGGCGCCGTCGTGCTGCTCTCCGCGCCGTTGTCGATTTCGACCCACCACGTGGTGCTCGTGGCGTGCGGCGACCAGACCTGCGCGATCCCCGCGCGGGCGATCGAGCGGCTGCGCCGCGTCCGGCCGGAAGAGATCCAAATGATCGAGGGCAACGAGGCCATCCGCATCGACGGGCGTCCCGTCCTGCTGGCCAGGCTCGCGGATCTGCTCGAAGCGCCGGCGCCCGAGGCCGCCGCGGAGCCGTCCGACGGCAAGCCGCCCGCGGCTTTCGTCATCGTGCTGGAGTGGGCCGGGGAACTTGCCGGACTCGTCGTCGATCGCTTCGTCGACGAGCGCCGCGCCGTGGTCAAGGATCTCGGGCTTCCCGCGGCGCAGGCCGGCATCTCCAGCGGCGGCGTGCCGCTCGATGACGGCGGCGTCGCCGTCGTGCTGAGCCCCGCGGGTCTGATCGACCGGTTCCGCCGCAATGGCAAGTCCCCGGGCCTGAAGGCGGCGGCGGAGGCCCCGCCGCGACGCCCGAAAATCCTGGTCGTGGACGATTCCGTCACCACGCGGTCGCTCGAGAAGAGTATTCTCGAAGCGCACGGGTATCAGGTGCGCCTGGCGGTGGACGGCGTCGAAGCCCTGTCGCAGATCCGCGCCGAGCGGCCCGATCTCGTCATTACCGATATGATGATGCCGCGAATGGACGGCTTCGAGTTGCTCGAACGCATCAAGGGCGACCGCCAGCTCGCGCCCATTCCCGTCATCATCGTCACTTCGCTCGAGCGCCAGGAGGACCAGGAGCGCGGCCTGTCGCTCGGCGCCGATGCCTATGTCGTGAAGCGCAAGTTCGACCAGCGGGAGCTTCTGCGAGTGGTGAGGCAAATCCTATGAGGCCGATCCGCGTGTTGATCGTCGAGGACTCCGCCGTTGTGCGGGAACTGCTGCGCCGGATCATCTCCGCAGACCCACGGCTGGAAGTAGCCGGAACGGCGTCGAGCGCCGAAGAGGCGCTCCCCTTGATCCGCAAGCTCGCGCCCGACGTCATCTCGCTCGACATCCGGCTGCCCGGCATGAACGGCTTCGAAGCCACACGGCGCATTATGTCCGAACGGCCGACGCCCATCGTGGTCGTCTCGGCCGCGGGCGCCGAGTCCGAGGAGATGAACCTGACCATGGAGGCGCTCAAGGCGGGCGCCGTGTCCGTGGTGGAGAAGCCGCCGGCGGCGACGCACGAGGATTACCGAACCATCGCCGAACACCTGTGCACGCAGCTTGCGATCATGAGCCAGGTGCGGCTGGTCCGGCAGCGCGCCATCGTGCAGCCGTCCGCGCACCCGGTGCGCGCCAGGCATGCCGGCGGCTACCACGTGCTGGCCGTCGCCGCCTCCACCGGCGGGCCCAACGCCATGCTGCAACTGCTGAAAGGGCTGGGCCGGGGTTTTGCGCTCCCCATTGTCGCCGTGCAGCACATGACGCCGAATTTCGTCGAGGGCTTCGGCGCGTGGCTGGCCTCGGCGACCCCGTTTGCGGTCGAGATCGTCAACGACAGAGTTTCGCTTCTGCCGGGCCGGTTGTACTTGGCGCCGCCGGGGAAGCACCTGATGGTGGACCGTTATTGGGCCTGGGCGGAGGAACGCGGTCCGGTCTGCAACCACCGGCCGTCCGCCCACGTGCTGTTCAAGTCGATGGCGCAGAACGTTCGCGACGCCGGAATCGGCGTCCTGCTCACGGGCATGGGCGACGACGGCGCCGAAGGATTGCTGGAAATGAGGCGCGCGGGCGCGTACACCATAGCCGAACACGAATCGACCGCTATCGTCTACGGCATGCCGGCCGCCGCGGTTCGCCTCGGGGCGGTGTGCGAAGCTTTGCCGCTGCCCTCGATCGCGCCGCGGATTCTGGAACTGGCTGCTGCGCCGCCGGAGGACGTTTGATGGAAGGTTCGTACCGGATTTTACTCGTAGAAGACTCGCGCACCCAGGCCGCGCGGTTCGAGGCTCTGTTCACCTCGGAAGGATGGGAGGTGGCCTGCTCTCTCACGGCGGAGGAAGCGCTCGATCGCCTCAACCACGCGCGCCCCGACCTGATCATCGTCGATTACTACCTGCCCGGCATGAAAGGCGACGAGTTCTGCCGCGAAGTTCGCATGAACGTGAACACCCGCGGCATCCCGGTGCTGATGCTGACCGTGGGCGGCACGCAGGACGCCGAAGCGCGCGGGCTCGAAAGCGGCGCCGACGACTATCTGTCGAAATCGGCCGATCCCGACATCCTCCTGCTGCGCGTGCGCGCCTTGCTGCGGAAATCCCGCAGCGCGCCGGCCGTTCTCGAAGATGCCGGAAAATTCACGGCCCGCGCCAGGCTGCTCGCCATCGACGACAGCCCGACCTACCTGCAATACCTCTCCCAGGAGTTGAGCGCCGAAAGCTACGCCGTGGAAAAAGCCGCCTCCGCCGAGGAGGGCCTCGCGCTCATGGCGCGGGAGACGTTCGATTGCGTGCTGGTCGATCTGGAGATGCCCGGGCTCGACGGAATCGAGGTTTGCCGGCGCATTACGGAGCTCCGCCGCAATTCGCAATCGCCCCTGGTCACCGTCGTCGTCACCGGTCATGAGGACAAGGAAAACATGACGCGGAGCCTGGAGGCGGGCGCCGACGACTTCGTCGGCAAGTCCGCCGACATTTCCGTGCTCAAGGCCCGCATCCGCGCCCTTTTGCGCCGCAAGTTTTTCATGGAGGAGAACCGGCGCATCCTCGAGGAGCTGAAGAATAAGGAGCTCGAAGCCGTGCGCGCCCGCGCCGAAAAGGAAGCGGCCGAGGTGCGCGCCACGATGGCGGAGAAGCTGGCCGAAAGCAGCCGCGAGATCGAGGAGGCCAACCGCAGGCTGCGCGAGGCGCTCGAGGTTACCCGCGCCATCACCGACAACGCCGCTGAAGCGCTGTTCCTGCTGGACGCCGGCGGCCGCGTTACCTTCGTCAACCCGGCGGCGGAACGCATGTTCGGGTTCTCCCTCGGCGAGCTCCTTGGCCAGGTGTTGCACGAGAAGATCCACAAGGTGCGGCCCGACGGAACGCCTTACCCGGCGGATGAGTGCCCCCTCATGCAGTCGTTCCGCACCGCCGCCACCTTCACCGAGCAGGAGGATGTGCTGCTCCGCAAGGACGGCGCCTCCGTCGAGGTGTCCTGGTCGAGCGCGCCGGTCCTCGAGAACGGCAAGGTGCGCGCGGCGGTGCTGGTGATCCACGACATTTCCGAGCGGAAACGTTCCGAGGAAAAACTCCGCCTCGCGCAGCGGCTCGAGAGCATCGGGTTGCTCGCCGGCGGCGTGGCGCACGACTTCAACAACATTCTTACCGGCATCATGGGCAATGCCAGCCTCATCGAGGAAGACCTCCCGCCCGCCGCCGCCGACCGGATTCGGGCGGTCATCGACGGAGCGGAGAAGGCCGCCAACCTCACCCGGCAGTTGCTTGCGTACGCCGGCAAGGGCCAGTTCGTCATCGAGCAGATCGATTTTTCCGAGCTGGTGCGCGACATGACCGGCCTGATGCGCCTTTCGGTCCCGAAAAACGTCGAGCTGCTTTATAGCCTCCGCGACCGGCTGCCCCTGATCCTGGCCGATCCCGGGCAGATCCAGCAGATCGTCATGAACCTGGTCATCAATGCGGGCGAGGCGATCGGGCCGGAGGGCAACGGAACCGTCTGGGTCTCGACGGGAGTTCAGGAATTGCAGCAGCCGGTTACCGATGCCGCCGGCATGCAGGCCGCGCCGGGCTGCTACGTGTTCCTCGAGGTGAAGGACACGGGCTGCGGCATGGATTCCCAGACCAGAACGAGGATTTTCGAGCCGTTCTACACCACCAAGTTCACCGGCCGCGGTCTTGGCCTGGCGGCCGTGTCCGGAATCATCCGCTCTCAGAAAGGCGCCATTTTCGTCGATAGCGCTCCCGGCGCCGGCAGCACGTTCCGCGTGCTGTTTCCCGTGGCGCGGGTCTCGAACGACCAGCCGGGGCAGGCCGGCGGAGCGCGGCGCCCCAAAGTGCTGGTGGTGGACGATGAGCAAACCGTGCGCGATTTTCTGAAAGCGGCGCTTGAACAGCACGGCTACTCGGTCTTGCTGGCGCGCGACGGCTCCGACGGGATCGAGCTCTGGCAACAGCACCGCGATGAGATCGTGCTCGTGCTCCTCGATCTGGTGATGCCGGTCATCGGAGGACAACAGATGCTCGCCGAAATCAAGCGCCGCGATCCGGGCGCGAAAGTCCTGCTCACCAGCGGCTACAACGAAGAGGAAGCCAAGCGCCTTTGCGCCCGCTACGAGGGCACGGCCTTCATCCAGAAGCCCTACAGCGCGCGGGCGCTGCTGGAGCACGTCCAGGCCGCCATCGGCGCCGTCGCCTAAACCGGGGACAGACGGGACGTTTCCCTTGAAACCGGGGAAAGTTCTAAGCCATGCCGCCCGAGGCGACACCCGCGGGCATGAAACCGGCCGCCGGCCGCGCCTCGCAAATGGCGCCTCCGCCAGCCTCTCCCTCGGCATTGTTGTAGAATCGGACCTGATAGGCTTCGGTTCTCCGGACCGGCCTGGGCGTCGGATCCATGATCGGTTTTCTCAACAAGAGCGTGGCTCGCCGGGACGCGCTGCCATCGCTAGGTCACCTGGAAATCGCGGTGCTCGAATCGCTGTGGGCGGAGGGCGAAGGCAACGTGCACGACGTCGCCGGCCGCCTCGGCCGGCCTCTCGCATACACCACGGTGATGACGACGCTCGATCGTCTCTTCAAGAAAGGTCTGCTCGATCGCCGCAAATCCGAGCGCGCCTTCGTCTATTCGCCGCGCCTGTCCCGCCAGGAATGGGAGCATAAACGGGCCGGCGATCTCGTCGCCGGTTTTCTCTCCGGGCTGAACCGCTCGGGCGAAATGCTCATCTCCTGCCTGGTGGACGCGGTCGGCAATCATGACGAGGCGCTCCTTGACCAGCTTGAAAGGAAAATCAGGGCCAGACGCGGCGAGCTCGAACGGCGGGGGAAAACATGACCCTCGCCTACCTGCCGCGGCTGTTCTGCGTTTCCATGGCTGCGTTTTTCCTGGTGCATTCGGCGCTGGGGCTGGCAGTCGCGCTCCTGTCGCCGGGGGCGGTCCGCGCCGCGCAGCGCATGAGCTCGCGCTCCGCTGCCCGCCTGCTGCTGACCCTGCGGCTGCTGCCCGCGGGCTTTGGCCTGTTCGCGGTGGCTGCGTTCTGCATCCCGAGCTACTGCCGGCTCGAGCCGGACGCCGGCGCCGAAAGCGTGAGCTTCGGATTCCTCGCGGCCGCCCTGCTGGGCCTGGCGATCTGGATCGTCTCTCTCACCAGGGCGTGCAGCGCAGCCGGCAGGTCGCTGCGCTACGTCCGGCAGTGCGTGGGCCGGAACACGCGGCTGGCCGGCCCACGCTGCGAGATATGGCTCGTCGAGGCGCCGGTGCCGGTTTTGGCGCTCGCGAGAATCCTCCGGCCGCGGCTTCTCATTTCGAAGAACGTCGTGAACGCGCTATCGGAGGACGAGCTCGGCGCCGTGCTCGATCACGAGCGCGCGCACCGCGCCTCCTACGACAACGCGAAGCGCCTCGCGCTGCTGCTTGCGCCCGGCCTTCTGCCGTTCTACAGCGGCTTCGGAGCGCTCGATCGCAACTGGGCGAGGTTCGCCGAATGGGCCGCCGACGATCGCGCCGTGGCGGGAAATCCGCTGCGCTCGGTCTCACTCGCCGCGGCGTTGGTGCGCGTCGCCCGCCTGGGCCTGGCGACGCCCGCGCTGATGAGCTCGTTCGCGGACCGCCGCGATCTGCCCGCGCGCGTGGACCGGCTGTTGCGAACCGCGCCGCGCCGCGAGCCGCGGGCGCCGCGGGTTGCGCCCCTCGTGGCCGGCGCGGCCCTGGCGGCAGCGCTCCTTGCCGCGGCGCTGCAGCCTGCCGCGACGGCGTCGGTCTACCTGTTGTTGGAACGGCTGGTGCACTAGCGCGGGTTGCCCGAAAGATATTCGGCTACGATCGCTGGTAGTAAACTCGCGCCGGCTGTACCCTACGGCATACATGCCTCGCTTTTCGTCACTCATCGCCACTGTGTGTCTAGCGCTTCCGCTCGCCATGCCGGCGCAGACGCCCGACACCGCCACGATCCAGGGTTACGTCCTCGATCAAACCGGGGCCGCCGTGCCCGGAGCCGAGGTCGCGATCACGAACGAGCTGACCGGGCTCGAGCGCAAAGCGCGGACCGAATTGTCCGGCGGCTTCTCTTTCGCGGGCCTTCCGGTCGCCGGTAAGTACCGTCTCACGGCCGTGAAACAGGGCTTCGCCAAAGCGGACCTGAACGACATTGCGCTCTCGGGCGGGGCCACGGCGAAGATCAGCATCCGGCTGAACGTCGCGAGCGAACAGTCGCAGGTCACGGTAACCGGCGTTGCCGGCGAGGTCCGCAGCGATCAGCCGCAACTGGGCGAGCGCCTCGACACGAAGCAGATCGAAGAATTGCCGCTGCTCGGCCGCAAGATCACCTATGTGCCCCTGTTGAACGCGGCCAATCATCCGGCCATCAATCAGGGCGACGTCTTCTTGAACCAGAACCTGTTCACCACGAACGGCTCCGGACGCCGGCAAACGTCCTTCGTGATCGACGGCGTGACGGGCAACGACAGTTGGGGCCGGCAGACCCTGTTCACCAACATCCCGCTCGATGGCGTCGAGGAAATGACGGTCCTCGAAAACGCGTTCTCCGCGGAATACGGCGCCAGCATGGGCGGCGTCGTCAACATGGTGACCAAGAGCGGCGGCAACGCGTTCCACGGCGATCTTCTGGAACTGTGGCGGCCTTCCGCCACGGAAGCCAAGCTGTCCGGCTTCACGCCGTCGAAGGCGACCAGCGGAAACCAGCTCACGAACGATACGCTCGGCCAGTCGGCCCTGTCGCTCTCCGGGCCAATCGGCAAGGACGTCTGGTTCTTCGTTTCCGGAGAATTCAGCCGCGAAAACCGCGCTTCGCCGGTTACCTCGCCCATCGCCCCGGGCGAGTTCGTCGGCCATTACCGCGAGTGGCCTGTGACGGCGCGGCTCGACCATCAGATCAATCATGCGAACAGCATGTTTTTCCGTAGTTCGATCGACGGATACTACGACACGAACCCGAACGGAGCCGTGGGAGGCAACAACTTACCCAGCGTGGACCGCGTGTTCCGACGCCGTACTTACTCCGAGGAACTAGGCGAGACGGCGACGCTGAGTCCCACGCTGTTGAACAATGCGCGCATACAGTTCCAGCTCGGATCGCCGATTACGCAGTTTGACCCGGTGGTTTACGGCACCCAGTATGTGGTCCCGATCTCGACCGGCGGCACTTTCACCTCCGGAACGTCGCAATCCGCGCTGCTCATGAACCGCCAGTACGAGGCCAGCGACACTCTTTCGGCGGTGCGCGGGCGCCACCAGTTGAAGTTCGGCCTCGACATGCTCCACTCGCACAACGGCGGCGACAGCAAGGAGTACGGCGGTCCTATCTACCTGGGCCAGTTCAGTTACAATACCTGTACCGGACCGCTTAGTTACTGCGAAAGCCCCGCCTATCTGAATAACATCGCGAACGTAAAGAGTTACACGCAGAGTTACGGCGCCGGAAGTTACACCGTGGACGATACCTTGTGGGCCGCATTCGTGCAGGACGACTTCCGCTTCCGTCCGGACCTTACCTTCAATCTTGGCCTGCGCTACGAGCGGCAGACTTACACCGACGCCGGCAGGGATTTCGCGCCGCGCGCCGGGTTTGCTTACGACCTGCACGGCAAGGGCAGGACGGTGGTTCGCGGCGGCTTCGGCATTTACTACGCGCAGGTCGTCGATAACGCGCAGGCGTCCTACGTTCTGACCGGCCCCACCGGCGTCTTCAATTACACCGCCGCGCCGGGACAGGTCGGGTTTCCCGCCAGCGTGTCGGCCGCGCCTCTGCCGGCGTTTCCGGCCGGCGCCGTGGCGCCGCTCCGGAGCCTCTACATCCGCCCCGGCGACAGCGCTTACTATGACCGGTTCTTCCCCACTTCGGTGCTCAACGGGTATCCCGACAAGCTGCTCAACCCTTACTCCGAACAGTGGAGCTTCGGGGTCGAGCAGCAACTCAGGCCGAACTGGGTGCTGAGCGCCGATTACATCGGGTCTCACTCGCTCCGGGTTCTGCGGCCGCTGGATCTCGATGCCCCCGCGCCGTTCGTCCGCACCGCTCCGGGGCAGATGCGTTCCGCGCAGGCCGCCAACTGCACGCGGCCTTACTGGATCTGGTGGTATGCGCAGAACGGCGGAACATGCGGCAGCTCGCAGCCGCCGTACTCGGTCATCCAAAGCGACGTGAACAACGGCTTCGCGTACTACAATGCGCTGAACGTCAACCTGAGCCATTCCTTCGGCAGGCGCCTCTCCATGCTGGCGAGCTACACCTGGTCGCACGCGATCGATAATGTCGATCCGGACGTGCCGGGCAGCGGCCAGAATCCGAACGACCCGAACTTCACCGGCAGCATCGAGAAAGGGGACGCCATCTTCGACCAGCGGCAGCGTTTTGTGCTCAGCGGGGTGTACATGGGACCGCTCGGCATCAACTTCGGCGGCATGGCTACGCTGGGCTCCGGACTGCCTTACAACGTCGTAACCGGCGTCAACAACAGCGGCGACACCGGCGCCACGGCCGACCGTCCCGTCATCAACGGCGTCGTCATCGGCCGCAACACCGGCCGCGGCAATGCGATCTACGACTTCTCGCCCTTCCTCGAGCGGGATTTCTCGTTCGATGAGCGGCTGCGCCTCGTGCTGCGCGCCGAGTCGCTGAACGTGCTGAACCACGCCAACTTCGTGGGCTACAGCGGCACCTACGGCAACGGCGCCCAGCCCGGCCCGGGCTTCGGCCAGCCGCTCACCGGAATCACCAACCAGCTTCCGGCCCGCTCCTTCCAGTTCTCGCTGAAGCTCGGCTTTTAGGACGGGCAGGCGCCTTTCTACGGTAGCCCGCGCCTCTGCCCCAAGCGCCTTTCGCGCGTCGTGGAAAACGGTGGCTGGCGCCTCTGTCCCAAGCGTCTTTTGCGCGTGGACAGAGGCGCCTGTCACCGGTTTCCACCCCCCACCGTTCTTCGTGGAAAACGGTGGCTGGCGCCTCTGTCCCAAGCGTCTTTCGCGCGTGGACAGAGGCGCCTGTCACCGGTTTCCA
>Ga0078972_1001728_pt1 | contig 78958 bp, 54 predicted proteins | sample YelNatPaOPGAMG01_FD_67568 | JGI IMG/M metagenome (GOLD analysis project Ga0078972, IMG submission 67568) | Hot spring thermophilic microbial communities from Obsidian Pool, Yellowstone National Park, USA - OP-RAMG-01 (SPADES assembly) (version 2) | ecosystem: Environmental > Aquatic > Thermal...
AATCAAAAACCCCGTGAAATCCGTCACTTACGTGGGAAATCACGGGGTTTTCTGATCTTCTGTGGTATTAGGCCCGGAGGGATTCGAACCCCCGACCAAGGGATTATGAGTCCCCTGCTCTAACCGCTGAGCTACGGGCCCATCATGCGCTGGAGGGAGTGTTCTCCGGCTTTGGAGGTATTCAGGAATTCTCTCTGCCCTGTTCCTCCTGTTATACCCCCTCCCGCCTGTTATTCTGGTTCCTATATTTTCCCAATACCACCGCGCAGGGTTATGGGAGCGGCCCAGCATCTTGCCGCCATAGCATCTACGTCAGCACAACAAGTGGTGGGTGCCTTGTGGCGTCTGGGTAATTCTGTGCTGTAGTGCTAATTGGCCTTTGTGCCCGCGCCTATCATTTCACACCAAACTCAATGAGGTGCGGGTAGTCGCATCATATTCCGTTGCCGCAAACTGCATCCATGCGTTCCATAGTTTCTTGAAAACTTTGGGCAACCAGCCGAGGCCCGCGTCGGAAACATGGGTTTGTCGTTTCCGACGACGGGTTGTTTCCGGTTTGCGTGCCATCCGGGCGGATTGTGTGTTTGTACGCTTCAGCACCCCGGTCGCGGTGGCTTGACTGTCGTCTCGGTGATCCGGTCCAAAGTGAGCCACCGCTCCTTTTGGCGTTGCCTTCGCGCACTTCTTATTATAACGGGTGTTCCGGGGGCTCACGACACCAGGTGGACGATGGTCGGGCGTGCTCCGCGGTGTGCTGTCAGCGCGTGCACATCCAGGACCGGAACGTCGCATCTCGGGACCCTTGCACGACATCCAGGCAGGTGGAGTGTTTCCCACTTAACCCCAAAGTTCGGGCGTTTCTTGGCAGCCTTGTTGGACGTGGTGGGGTCACGCTGTTTAATAGAGGAATTGTCATCGAATGGAGCGGTCGCGGGGGACTGATTCGGAACTTGGTGCGTGGAAAACGTGAAGAAAACCGCGCGGCAACCACACATTTCCAACGGAAAGGCGAGGGTATGCGGCTGATTGTGCTTGGCAGCGGTGGTTATCACCCTAGTGAACGGCGTCATACGCTGTGTCACGTGATTCCTGAGGCGGGTGTGATCCTGGATGCAGGAACGGGATTCTTCCGCGTGGGCCGATTTCTGGACGAACAGCCGTGGCACATTTTTCTGACGCATGCCCATCTGGATCACATCATCGGGTTGACCTACTACTGGAGCGTCTCACGGGATCGGTCGCTTGGTCCGATCACAGTTTGGGGAAGTGACAAGACCATCGAAGCGGTGAAACGGCACCTGTTCTCGGAGCCGTTGTTCCCCAAAATGCCGCCGTACGAGTTCGCGCTCATCTTGCCGGGGGAAAAGGTAACGGTGCCGAGCGAGCGGGAATCGGGAGAATTTACTGTGACGAGTTTTCCCCTCAGTCACCCCGGGGGTGCACAGGGCTACCGATTTGATTTTCAGGACCGGTCGGTGGCCTACGTGACGGATACCACAGCGGCCGCCCGGCCAACCTACGTCCAGAAGATCATGTGTGTGGATGTGCTCATCCACGAGGCCTATTTTCCACCGGGTTATGAAGATCTGGCTTTGCAGACGGGCCATGTGTCGTCCGTACAGGCCGCCGAGGTAGCACGGGAGTGTCAAGCCAAAAGGCTACTTCTCGTGCACGTAAATCCCCTGAGCGAAGATTCCGACCCCCTCAGGATTATGGAAGTACGGGCGGTGTTTCCGAATGTTACTGTGGCAGAAGACGGGATGAGTCTGGCCCTCTGATTGGGCGGGCTAAAGCAACCCTTTATTGGGGGATGACCGTTGGTTGACCGGCGGGTCGCTTTTTAGGTACAATTCGGCCAGACTAATATGGCTTAACCTCAAACCGAGGAGGCCCGCCGATGCTGCCCGCCTCGTGCTTTCTGTTTCCCACGTCCTGGTGTTCTGGGGCCGATCACGGCGTACGGGGGTCGCCCGACCAAGCCCGTTGCGGTGCGACGGAGCGAGGCGGCCGTTGTTCCGGGAGTAGTGGAACACGTATTGGTGCAATTGGGCTAGCGCTCAAGGGAGTTCTTCTCTTTGGAATGCTTCTGTTCGTGAATAATCGCCTGTGGGGCGGTGATACCGCGAAGGTGGATTTCGATCGCCAGGTGCGGCCGATTCTTTCGGATAACTGTTTCACCTGTCACGGTCCGAATGCCGCGGCTCGTCAGGCGGATCTCCGGCTGGACCTGCCCGAGGGCGTTTTCGGTTCGGCCGAGTCGCCCGGGGTAGTGATTCCGGGGAAAAAAGAGGAAAGCGAGCTGTATTTGCGGATTTCGGCGGAAGACCCCGAGGAGCGGATGCCGCCCCCGAGTAGCGGGAAAGAGCTGACGCGGGAACAGATCGAGCTCATCGGTCGGTGGATTGATAGCGGCGCCAAGTGGCAACCGCACTGGGCGTTTGTGACGCCCCAGCGACCGCCTCTTCCGGATGTTTCGCGCCCGGAGTGGTGTCGAAATCCCATTGACCGGTTTATCCTTGCACGATTGGAGAAAGAGGGGCTTGCTCCATCTGAAGAAGCCGACAAGGTAACGCTTCTCCGCAGAGTGACGTACGATCTGACAGGTCTCCCGCCCACGCCGGATGAGGTGGACCGGTTCCTGCAGGACGATTCCCCCGATGCCTACGAAAAAGTTGTCGATCGTCTTCTGGCATCACCGCATTTCGGAGAGCATCGGGCACGCTACTGGTTGGATGTTGCCCGGTATGGCGATACGCATGGGCTCCATCTGGATAATTACCGTTCCATGTGGCCGTATCGGGATTGGGTCATCAAGGCCTTCAACGAAAACAAACCCTATGACCAGTTTATTATTGAGCAACTGGCGGGGGACTTACTTCCCAACGCAACGCTGGATCAAAAAGTGGCGTCGGGGTTCAATCGCTGCAACGTGACGACCAGTGAGGGCGGGGCCATCGACGCGGAGTTTCTCGTCCGATATGCCGTGGACCGCACAAGCACGATGGGCACGGCGTTCATGGGTCTGACAGTGGGCTGCGCGGTCTGCCATGACCATAAGTATGATCCCATCACTCAAAAAGACTTTTACCGCATGTACGCGTATTTTTACAGCATGGCGGACCCGGCGATGGACGGAAATAGCGACCGGACGCCACCCATCGTGAGTCTCCCCACGCCGGAGCAGGCAACCAAGAAGGCGGCCCTCGAGGAGGAACGGGCAGCCATCGAAAAGCAGATTCGGGAGGAGTTGGATAAGGTCGATTACCGCGATCCCGATGAGGAAGAAACCGGTCCTGCACCGAGCCCGAGGGAGATCGTGTGGATTGACGATGAGGTGCCCGCGGGCGCTGCGTTGTCGGCGGATGGGCACCCCTGGGAATTTGTGGAAGCCGGTGATCCAGCGGCGTTTTCGGGCAAAAAAGTCATGCGGCGAAAGGCCGAGGGCCTCGCGCAGCACTACTTCACTAAGGCCACCCAGCCACTGGTCGTGGGGGATGACGACACGCTATTCGTCCACGTTTATCTGGATCCCCAGAACCCGCCGCGGGAAATCATGCTCCAGTGGAACGACGGGTCGTGGGAGCACCGGGCATTCTGGGGTGAGGACCTCATTGAGTGGGGGCAGAGTGGCAGCCCCAGCCGAAAACGAATCGGCGATCTGCCGGCCGCCGGACAGTGGGTACGGCTCGAAGTCTCGGCAAAGGATGTCGGTCTGGAGGCGGGTAAACAGATCAACGGCTGGGCGTTCACCCAGTATGGAGGAACGGTTTACTGGGACGCCGCGGGTATCGTGACGACGGCCATTCAACCAGGTGAGAAGTTTCGCAGTCTGAAACGCTGGGAAGCAGTCGTGAAGCGGGGCAAACCGGACACCTGGCCAAAGCCGGTGGCTGAAATCCTCAAGAAGTCGGCGGACAAGCGGACCCAGGAAGAGCAGGCCAAACTGCGTGATTACTTTGTGGAGTTTGTCTACGAGGACACGCGGGCGATATTTGATCCGCTCCATGCCCGGCGGGACGAAGTGGACAAGCAGCTCAGGGAACTGGAGAGCCAGATCGCGGTGAGCTTGGTGTCGGCCGACCTGCCGCAACCCCGAGAGGCGTTTGTGCTGGAACGGGGCGACTACGAAAAGCCGCGGGAGAAAGTGGAGCCGGGTGTCCCCAGTGTGCTGCCGCCGCTGCCTCCTGATGCACCGCCGAATCGGCTCGGCCTGGCGCGTTGGCTTGTCCAGCCCAATCATCCATTGACGGCGCGGGTGGCAGTCAACCGCTTCTGGCAGGAAATATTTGGCACGGGATTGGTGAAGACCTCTGAGGATTTTGGCACGCAGGGTGAACGCCCCAGCCATCCGGAACTTCTGGACTGGCTGGCGGTGGAGTTCATGGAAAGCGGCTGGAATGTGAAACATCTCTTCCGGTTGATAGTGACCTCGGCCACCTATCGGCAGAGTGCGAGGGTCCGTCCTGAGTTGCTGGCGAAGGATCCTGAAAATCGGCTGCTTGCCCGTGGTCCACGGTTCCGGCTGGATGCAGAGGAAATCCGCGATACCGCTTTGTTTGTGTCGGGATTGCTTGTGGACAAAATCGGTGGACCGAGTGTCAAGCCATACCAGCCGGAAGGGCTCTGGGAAGCAGTGGGCTACACGACGAGCAATACCGCGAAGTTCGTCCAGGATCACGGCGAAAAACTTTATCGCCGCAGCCTGTACACGTTCTGGAAAAGAACATCACCTCCACCCGGACTGGTACTGTTTGACGCGCCCAGTCGGGAAGCCTGCGTGATGCGGCGTGCCCGCACGAACACGCCGCTCCAGGCCCTCAACTTGATGAACGATGTCCAGTATGTGGAGGCCGCGCGAAAAATGGCGGAACGTCTCCTCCAGAAAGGATTCAGCGATCCTGGCGACACCGCGAAGTACGGTTTTAAGCTGGTGACGTGTCGCGAGCCTAAACCGAGCGAACTGGCTGTGCTTCTGGAGCTTTACCGGTGGCAGCGTGATTACTTCGAGAAGAACCCACCGGCTGCGGAACAGCTACTCCAGGTGGGAGAATCACCTCGCGATGAACAACTTCCCGCGCGAGAACTGGCCGCCTGGACGATGGTGTGCAACGCGCTACTGAATTTGGACGAAACCATCACCAAGCCGTAGCAGCCGGCTTGGCATAGTGTTGTAAACACGGTCTCTTTTGGCCGGAGAGAACGCCATGGATCCCTTCGAAGAATATCGGCTCCTGGAAACACGACGGCAGTTTTTCGGGCGGTTGGCGCGGGGGCTGGGACCGATCGCGCTGGCTTCTTTGCTCAATGAAAACCTGTTTTCGTCAGTCGCGGGAGCGGTTCCGGAGCGTCAGCCCGGTCGGTCCGGAGTGCTGGAGAAACTCCATTATCCACCGCGGGCCAAACGGGTCATCTACATGGTGATGAACGGGGCCCCGTCGCAACTTGATCTCTTTGACTACAAACCCAAACTGCTTGAAATGTTCGACGCCGATTTGCCCGAGTCGGTCCGAATGGGTCAGCGTTTGACGACCATGACGTCGGGCCAAAAACGGTTTCCGCTGGCTCCGTCGATCTACAAGTTTGCGCAGTACGGGCAGTCGGGAGCGTGGATCAGTGAACTGCTCCCTCACCTGGCCACCGTGGTGGATGAAATTGCCATCATCAAGAGTATGCACACGGAGGCCATCAATCATGACCCGGCGATCACATATCTCTTAACGGGTTCGCAGATACCGGGGCGTCCCAGTCTGGGGGCATGGTTGTCGTACGGATTGGGGTCCCTCAACCGCGATCTACCGACGTTCGTCGTGCTCCATTCCACGTGGAGCGCGAAGCGAGATGCCCAGGCAATCTACGAGCGATTGTGGGGGGCGGGTTTCCTGCCGTCGTACCACCAGGGCGTGAGCTTTCGATCGAAGGGGGATCCCGTGCTCTATCTGAGTAATCCCCCCGGTGTGTCGCCCGAGTCGCGAGAAAAAACCGTTCAGGCGGTCGTCGAGCTCAATCGTGAACTCTACAACGCGCTGGGAGACCCCGAGATCCAGACCCGTATCAGCCAGTATGAGATGGCGTTCCGTATGCAGTTTTCTGTGCCGGAGCTCACCGATCTCTCCCAGGAGCCAGAAGAGACGTTCGAATTGTACGGGGAGGATGCCCGGAAACCCGGCACTTTTGCGGCCAACTGTCTGCTTGCACGGCGGCTTGTGGAACGGGATGTGCGATTCGTCCAGATTTTCCATCGCGGTTGGGACCACCACTACGACCTGCCGCGGGACCTTCCGCTTCAGTGCCGCGATGTGGATCAGGCCTGCCGGGCCCTCATCATTGACCTGAAGCGCCGGGGATTACTGGAAGACACGCTCCTGGTCTGGGGCGGTGAATTCGGCCGGACGGTGTACTGCCAGGGAACGCTCACCAAGACCAACTACGGCCGCGACCACCATCCGAGGTGCTTTACGATGTGGCTGGCCGGTGGGGGTGTTAAACCGGGCATTGTGTACGGAGAAACCGACGATTTCAGCTATAACATCATCAAGGACCCGGTGCACATCCACGATCTGAACGCTACGATTCTCTATCTCTTGGGGATCGATCACACGAAATTGACGTATCGGTTCCAGGGCCGGGAGTTCCGGCTCACCGACGTCGCCGGAAACGTGGTGAAGGGAATCCTCGCCTGACGCCGCTGGTTTCTGATTACGGTGCGCGGAGGAGCTTCTCCAGGAATTGGAGCGTCTCCTCGGGGAGTTTGCGGTCTGCGTGCGGCGTGATGGTGTGCAGCCAGAGCGCTTTTTCCGCTGCTTTTTTGGCCCCATCGCGATCTCCCAGTGTTCGCAGGAGCTCGGCAAGCCCGGCGTGATACCGAGCCTGGTGGGGATAAAGGTCGATGGCACGGCGGGCGAAGGTAACGGCTTTCGCGAGGGCTCTCCGGTCGTTCGTTTCCTGGAACAATTGTTCGTAGGCAAGAGCGAGAACCCAGGAAGCGGCATGGTGATTGGCAGCCCGGGGGATAAGTTCAGCGGCGTAGGTGTCGAGCTCCTTGGCCCGCTCCTGAGGAGACGACGGTCTGGGTTTCCGCAGGACGGTGGAGAGGTCGGCCGCGTCGGATTTGCTGAGCAACGATTCCGCGGTCTTTTTCTGCGGATCGGGACCCTCCGCCTGCCACAATTCCACCAGCCGCATCCAGGGCTCGAACGCCCAGGGATCGGCCTCGGCAGCCAGTCGGCAGAATTGTTTGGCACGATCGATCGAAAACCGTCGCGCGGCGATGGCCTGAGCGAGAAGGCTGCGGGCCTGGAGCACAGGCGAATAGGCTGTGGTGTAAAACGCAACAATCAGCAAACCGAAAAATGCCAGGGTGGCAAATCCAGCCCAGGTGGGAAGCGGCACGGAAAGGCCCCAAGGGGAAGCGAGTAGGCGGAGTCGCTGCGACCAGCCGCCGGACGCTTGGTTATCTGATAAGGATTGTCCCGTGAAGTGCCCGGTTGGAACATCGGTCGCCAGCACCCAGAACAGCCAGAAGCTGCCCGCGACACCGGGGAACGTGAGTCCGCCTGCTGCCAGCCAGTTAACGCCAATGGCACCAAGCGCCGCGGCGAGGATTCCAGGGGCCAAGGTGCCCGCCTGAATCCACGGCCAGAGTCCCATCCCGACGAGAATAGCCAGGGGAAGTCCCACCAGTAAGAACGTCAGGTCCTGGGGGGCCGAGCTGAGTAGTCCCAGCCAATAGCCTGCCGGCCAGGCCAGCAACCATCCCAGTGCAATCGGCCACAGTTGCTCGCGGCTGTGAAGAGCTGTCCTTTGCGACACACCCACGAGTGCTCCCGCCGAGGATGGCCGGGGGCCCGCCGACGAGTTGGTGGTCGAGTCTGATCGTGCGCCCTTGAGGTTCCAGAAAGTGAGCCCAATTGCCAAGAGGAAAAGCACCCCGGCGGGAATGCCTCCCGTGGCGGTCACTTCCAGAAGAAAATTGTGCGGGTCGGAGATCTCCTCGCTCGCTTCGGGAAGTTTGTATCGGGTGTATGCGTAGCGGAAATTCCCCGGCCCACAACCCAACAGGGGCTGATCGGCGATCATGTTTATAGTGGCCCGCCAGTATTGCCAGCGATAACCGAGAGATTTCGTGGCCTCGGATAGGACCTGCCAGTCGATCCCCCGCGTGGTGATGGCCACTGTAAGGGCCAGCGCCAGCAAAACCATCACGGCCATAAGCACTCGGCGTGCCACTGAGCCGCGGAGCGAGGTTCCCATAGTCAGAAGAATCACCATGCCACAGACGAGCGCGACGTACGCCGAACGGCTTTTGGTGAGAACCAGGCAGCACAAAAGACCGGCCAGCCCCAGAATGCATAATGCCAGAGCTGCCCAAACCAATCCGCGCGTGGGTCCCCCCACAGATCCGTCCCGGGAAGTGTTGTGCGTGCGCGGCGGCGAGGTGCCGGAGGCGGTCTCGATGCTGGTGTCAAAAAGAAGTTTCACATTGCCGACAACTGCCGCAAGAAGGACAAGACACCAGGGCAGAAGAAAACCGGCCAGCGAGTTGGTCAGCGCAAACGTGGCCAGGGGCTCCCGACTGAAGAGCCGATTCTCGAACTGTGTCAGACCGACCGGATCCTCGAGCAGGTCGTCCCAGCCAAGCTCACGGAGGAGTTCGGTGCGGCGAGTTTGGTAAGCCGTCCGTAAATGGGGTAATTCCACGAAATACTGGTACAGCCCGTAAAAGGCCACGCCCACGGCAAGGGCGGCCATTCCCGCCAAAACCGCGCGGCGTTCCCGATCGGTGAGGTTCAACTGGCGGAGAAGCTGCCACAGCACATAGTACCCCACCCACACCCAAAGCATGTTGATCGCGGGGCGGGCCGTCCCTGAGTAAACAGCGCGAAGCGCGGCCAGCACCAGCCACACAACGGTCGCCAGGAAGGCCAGGTCCACACGCTGGAGTTTCACTCGCCACCCAGATCGGCCGAGATTGAACACGATTCCGATGAGGACAGCACCGAAAAGCAACATGGAGGGGGCGACGTCATCGCCCAGATCGGCGCCCTCGCTGGGAAAGAGCGGCCGGGCGACGAGGAGGAGCGTGACCATCGCAAGCAAAAACGCTCGCACACCAGAAGAGGAACGTCTCTCCTGGTTATGCGGCACGGCAGCTTTCTCGCCCGAATCCTGACTGGGTGTCTCGCGCCTGTGAGGAATCCGCTGTTTGCCCATCGTGAAGGATGCTGAAAAATGGCAAGAGGATGCAATATTTCAGGGCGAGGTGCCCTCTTGCCTCATGGTACACCGACCGGGCAAAAACCCAAAGCGTCTGACCCATCCCCACTTTTCCTCTGCCAACGGGGACCTTCACAGGGGTTCAAATGGGAGCGAGATTCAACCCGGCGGGACCTGCGGAATTTTTTCGGAGGGGCACGCTTGTCGTGCCCGGCGCAGGCAAATGGAATACCGAACGTTGGTAAACGGACTCCGGGATTTTTCAGAGGGGCACGCTGGTCGTGCCCGATGGCCCTTCCCGCTGCGGCGTCGATAGGGGCGATTCATGAATCGCCCCTATCTAAAACCCACGTGAATTGACAGTGGATTATCCAGGGTCGATAAGCGGACGTGACAGGCAGGTCCCTCCGAGAGATTGTCCGGAGGGGCACGCTTGTCGTGCCGGTTCGGTTCTCGCTCAGCGTTCTGCCAAACCGGCTCGCAGGGCACCCGTCTGGACGGAACGGGTAAAAGCGAACCCGAACCTGGTTTTGGGTGTCCGTCATCCATGCCGTGTGCTGGACACCGGCCGGATGGTCTGGCCGGCCTGGCCATCACTTGTCGCAATCTCCCCCCAAGGTTAGGATAGCGCTTTTACGGACATACGGACGAGGATGCTATGCGGCACATATTATCGGCTTTAGTGCAGAACGTACCGGGCGTACTCTCCCATATTGCGGGAATGCTCGCCTCACGCGGGTACAATATCGACAGCCTGGCCGTCGGCGAGACGGAAGATCCGCGGCTTTCGCGGATGACCTTCGTCGTAGTCGGGGACGATGCGGTCATCGAGCAGGTCCGAAAACAACTGGAGAAGATCGTCACCGTCGTCCGGGTGGATGACATCAGTTCGCGAGATTATGTGGAGCGCGACCTGATGCTCATCAAGGTGTCGGCCCCGCCGGACCGGCGCGGCGAAATCCGCGAGCTGGTGGAAATCTTCCGCGGACGCATTGTCGATGTCGCGCCGGAAAGTATGATAATCGAGATTTCCGGTCAGGAGAAAAAGGTCGAGTCCTTCATCGAGCTGATGCGGCCGTTTGGGATTCTGGAGTTGGCGCGGACCGGGCGCATCGCAATGGTGCGAGGGAGTTCGTCGCTCAGGAATTCTGACAACCACGACGATCAAGCGTTGGCAAATTCTCGTTGCCCCAGTGGTTCCGGTTGATGGGACCACGGTGCCTGAGGGGCATAGTCCGGGTTTGAATCAGGAGCAAAACCATGCCAGCCAAGATTTACTATGATCAGGATGCGGATCTGTCACTGTTGCAGAAGAAGACGGTGGCCATCATCGGATACGGCTCTCAGGGACACGCCCATGCCCAGAATCTGAGGGACAGCGGCGTTCGGGTGGTGGTTGCGGAGTTGCCGGGAACCCCGAATTACAAGCTGGCGGTAGAACACGGGTTTCAACCGGTCTCCGCGGAAGAGGCCACCAAACAGGGCGACGTTATCACGATCCTGCTGCCCGACGAAATCCAGCCTGATGTGTTCCGAACCTCGATTCGGCCGCATCTCAAGCCGGGAAACGTCATCGTGTGTTCTCACGGATTCAACGTGCACTACGGGCAGTTCGATATTCCGGAGGGCGTGGCGGCTGTCCTGGTGGCTCCCAAGGGGCCTGGGCATCTCGTGCGCTCGGAATTCGTGAAAGGGGGCGGTGTTCCCTGTCTGGTGGCCAATGGGCCGAACGGCACCGAGGAAACGTTCAAGCTGGCACTGGCCTATGCAAAGGGGATTGGCGGTACCCGGGCAGGCGTCATCGAGACGACCTTCGCCGAGGAAACCGAAACCGACCTCTTCGGTGAGCAGGTGGTCCTGTGTGGTGGTGTCAGCGAGTTGATTTGTGCCGCCTTTGAAACACTTGTCGAGGCCGGTTATCAGCCGGAGCTGGCCTACTTCGAGTGCATGCATGAGCTCAAGCTGATCGTCGATCTCATGTACCAGGGCGGTCTCAGCTACATGCGGTACAGCATTTCCAACACCGCTGAGTACGGCGATTACACCCGCGGCCCACGGATCATCACCGAGCAAACCCGTGCGGAGATGAAGAAGATCCTCAAGGAAATTCAGACCGGCGCATTTGCCAAGGAATGGATTCTGGAGAACAAGGCCAATGCGCCGATGTTCAAGGCCCTCCGAAAGAAAGCACGCGCCCACATGATCGAAGAAGTCGGTCGCAAACTCCGCAAGATGATGAAATGGATCGACGCCAAAGAGGTTTGACGCGTGCTGGGTAATCCCGCGCGTTGAAGATCGAATTTCAGGGGATGTTGCGGGCGTGTTTCACCGGGCAGGACAAGCGTGCATTTGCGAACGATTTCTTGGTAGGACCCGCTTGTGGGGGTCCGCCTTTCCGGAGGGACCTGCTCGTCAGGTCCGCCGTTCAACGTTTGATCATCCATTGCCTTCTTCTGGGGACTGAAGTCCCGCGCGGAAAGCGGTGCTAAAGCCCCGCACTCCATGGAGTGCGGCGATTTATCGCCGCTTTCTGGTGAAGGCTTTAGCCTTCACAACCTTGTCGTCGGGCAGGATAGAAACGGAGTACCGGTCGGGGTGGGACCGAACCCTGCAATCCATGCAATGCAAGGACGCTTTCCACGGTCCGCTTTTCCGACGTTAGATAAACCATGCTTCCTCACCGGGCACGACAAGCGTGCCCCTCCGAGGGTTCATCGGACGCCGTCGAAGGCGTCCCTTTTGGTAGGGGCAATTCATGAATTGCGCCTACCAACATGGCGTTTTGCCCTGACGAACGTATTTTGGGGGCGATTCATGAATCGCCCATACCACGACTGGCGGGACCTGTTTGTCAGGTCCGCGTCCCAATTTTGGATGATCCATCCCAATTCACCGGGCAGGACAAGCGTGCCCCTCCGACCCCTCGGAGGGACCTGCTTGTCAGGTCCGCCGTTCAACGTTGGATCATCCATTGCCTTTTTCCGGGGACTGAAGTCCCGCGCTCCATATGGAGTGCGGCGATTTATCGCCGCTTTCTGGTGAAGGCTTTAGCCTTCACAACCTTGGCGGCGGGCCGGATGGAAACGGAGTGCCGGTCGCGGTGGGACCGAACCCTGCAATCCATGCAATGCAAGGACGCGTTCCACGTCCGCTTTTCCGACGTTAGATAAACCATGCTTCCTCACCGGGCACGACAAGCGTGCCCCTCCGACCCCACGGAGGGACCTGCTTGTCAGGTCCGTCGTTCAACGTTTGATCATCGATTGCCTTTTTCCGGGGACTGAAGTCCCGCGCGGAAAGCGGGGCTAAAGCCCCGCACTCCACATTCGGCGTTAGCCGGGGATGCGGTCTGAGAAGCCCAAGCCGTATAATGACAAAGCGGCCGAACCACCTGCGTTTTGCGCAAAGGTTAATGCGCGAAAGGCAAGACGGCACACGCGAGAATCAAAATATCTTTTCCAAAAGAGGTGAATGTGCCATGGCGGAGGGCTCTTTCAGCGGGAGTGGCTTTCAGTGTCCGTTGCCGCTTGGCTCGTCGGACACCATTCAGCTTGCCCACGGCGGGGGCGGCCGACTCATGCGGCAATTGATCACCGAGTTGTTTCTGCCCCAATTTCGGCACACCGGCGAGACCAGCGAGGGCCTTCGCGAGCCGCCGCATGACAGCGCGGAGATCCGCCTCGGCGACGGAACACGGATGGCCTTCACCACCGATTCATTTGTGGTCAGTCCGCTCTTTTTTCCGGGCGGAGACATCGGCAAGCTGGCCGTCTTCGGCACCGTGAACGACCTGGCGATGTCGGGCGCCAAACCGCTGTGGCTGAGTGCCGGATTCATTCTTGAAGAGGGACTGCCCCTGGACACGCTTCGCCGGGTGGTGCAGTCCATGCGCCAGGCCGCCGAGGAGGCAGGGGTCCGCATCATCACCGGTGACACCAAGGTGGTCGATCGGGGAAAAGGGGACGGCATTTACATCAACACGACGGGGCTGGGCTGGATCCCCGAAAACGTGCACATTTCCCCGTCCCGGATTCGGCCGGGGGACAAGATTCTGCTGTCGGGAGACGTCGGCCGCCACGGTATCGCCATCATGTCGGTCCGCGAAGGCTTGCAGTTCGACAACGCCCTGCCGAGTGATTGTGCGCCGCTTCACCGGGTGGTTCGGGCAATGGTGAAGTGCGCCGCCGATGCCATTCATTGCTTGCGGGATTTGACACGCGGTGGGCTGGCTTCTGCACTCAACGAGCTGGCCATGGACGCCCACGTGGCGATGGTCATCAATGAGCAGGCGATTCCAGTGGAGCCTGCGGTGGCGGCCGCCTGTGAACTGCTTGGGCTGGACCCCTATTACGTGGCGAATGAAGGGCGGTTTGTGGCGGTGGTCAGGGCCGACGCGGCTGAGGAGCTTCTAGCGGTTTTGCGCGAGCAGGCGGGTTGTACCAGCGCCCAGATCATCGGCGAAGTCCAGCCTGCCCCGGCCGGTGTGGTGGAGCTGCGGACGGCCTTAGGGGGTTCACGCGTGCTGGATCTCCTTTCAGGAGAGCAAATGCCGAGGATCTGTTGAAAGCGACATCGCGTGTCCGCTGACCCGTGTGGCTTTTCTTAAAGGCAGGCAGTTGCCAAAATAAGGTGGCGATTGTGATCTTGCTTCATTGATGGCGACGATTGCTGGGCGTGTTGCTGTTTGTCGAAAGGAGCTCATCCGATGCGCGCCTGGGTGTTTGGTGTCCTCGGTTTTGCCGGCCTCATGGCAATGGCGGGTACGCAGGTGGCCCGCGGTGAAGGCGGTGACGTGATCTTTGCAGATCGATTTGAAGGAAAGCTGGCGGACGGATGGAAGTGGCTTCGGGAGCAGCCAGGAGCATGGCGGATTCGGGAGGGTGGCCTGGAAATCCGTGCCCTGCCCGGCGATGCCAACACGGTCAAAAACGCGCTTCTGCGACCGGCGCCGGACCGTTCGGCCGGTGCGTTCGCGGTGGAAGTGACGGTTTCCAATCTGACGCCGCCGACCGTCCAGTATGAACAACTGGGAATCACCTGGTACGTGGACGGCAAACCTGTCTTCAAGCTCGTTAAGGAACGGATCGACGGGGGTATTTACATCATCCCTGGACGTAAACCGGTGGAGAACGTGCCCATCCGCCTGCGGCTGATTGTGAAAGGGGACCACTGGATCGCGCAGTATCGCCCGGCGGGAGAGAAAGAATTCCTCACCGCAGCCGAGGGGACCCTTCCCCAACCCAACAATGACGAGGTCAGCCTCCAGTGTTACCATGGGCCGGAAAAGGAAGAGCACTGGATGCGGTTTGAAGACTTCCGCATCGTGCGTTGGCCCCAATAGGGTTAAAACAGGAGAAAGTAAGTAAGCTGCTCCAGTCGGGTTTCGCAGAAAGGTCGCGTAACCTGATCGCGTCGTGCGGAATTGAATGGCTTCTCTATGCACGGAGAGGGGGTGAGCGACAAAAATTTCTTGCTGGGCCGACTTGCAAAGGGCCGTCGGACGTGTACACTATCAGCAGATTTTTCGTTTTGGCCACGGAGCCATTGCCTGCCTGATTCGAGACGGAGCTGGACTGGCGATCACGGTTAGGATCGCAGGGACAGGACACCGTCACGGTCGTCGGTGCGAAATGGGGCTTCGGGTGAGAGGCACGAGGCTTCCCGCTCGGGCACGCAGAGGGCGATCTAACAGAAAAAGCAGTGTTGGCACATTGAACGGCCGCGGGGCACCGATGCGTCAGCCTGGAGCATCTGGGATGTGGTTCGCCGAGTCTTCCCCACGTAGGATATGCACCTTTGAGCTTGGCTGACCGCGGTTTGTCCTCAGGGAAACACCAGGGTTAAGGCGGTAGCACGGCAAGCTCGTCTTCGTCCGTGCGCTGACCCTGCCGCCCAACCCGCTGAGTCGGCAGCTTTGAGTCACCCTTGAGGCGCCCCCGGCCGTCTTATTCTTCTCAGCGAGTCACCTTGCGACTTCTTTTTTCCCGGAATGGCTCGCTGCCCGGTGACAGTGAAACGGTCAATGTTGGTAGGGGCAATTCATGAATTGCCCCCTGCCAGGGAGCAGCTTTCGTGATTGCGGCAAAACACCACACACCGCCAAGGTGCTGAAGGCTAAGGCCTTCACCAAAAAGCGGCGATAAATCGCTGCACTCCATATGGAGCGCGGGACTTCAGTCCCCGGTGAAAGAGAATGGATGATAGAACGTTGCACGGCGGACCCGACAAGCACGTCCCTCCGGAAGAGATTCCTTCGGATCGGAGGGGCACGCTTGTCGGGCCCGGTGAAACTTTTGGCAGACTGCGTGAACTTCAGCGCAATCGCTTGGGGCGAAGCTGCGCGGCGTTGCGCGAAAGTGTTATCGGCCGCGTTTCTCCTTGCGGCGCCGCTTGAGTTCTTTTTCGCGGAGTTTGCGGAGCTTGGCCTTCTCTTCGGGACGGAGCCGCTTCCCTGTACTGCCTTTCACGCCGCGGAAAATGACGCCGGGGTCTTTCGCTGCCTGGGTCATGAGTTGGTACATCATCTGCATTCGACCGCGGAGCCCCTGGCTGGCCATTTCCCGCATGATCTGTGAGATCGGCTCAAACAGGCGCACGAGCTCGGCGACCTCCTGGGGTTTGACACCCGCCCCAGCAGCGATGCGGCGACGGCGGCTGAGATCGATGATCTCCGGCTTGCGTCGCTCTTCGGGAGTCATGGAGTCGATAATGCCGCAGAGTCGCCGGAAAGCGCGGTCCGTGTCCACCTCATCGCCCATGTCTTGGAGCAACTGGGACATGCCCGGCACGAGCTGAATCACCTGGTTGAGTGGCCCCAATCGGGTGGTTTGCTCCAGCAGGCGACGAAAATCTTCGAGGGTGAATTCCCCTTTTTGCAGCCGTTCCTGCTGCCGGAGGGCTTCTTCCTGATCGATTTTCTGCCGGGCCTGTTCGATGAGCGTCATCAAATCGCCCTGGCCGAGGATTCGGCTGGCAATCCGTTCGGGATGAAACTCCTCGAGGGCGTCGGTCCCTTCGCCTGTTCCGATGAATTTGATTGGGACCCCGGTGACGTATTTCACAGAAAGGGCGGCGCCACCTCGCGCGTCGCCATCCAGTTTGGTGAGGATGACACCGTTGAGCGTGAGGGCTTCGTGGAACGCCCGGGCGCTGTTCACGGCGTCCTGGCCCGTCATGGCGTCCACAACGAGATAGACCTGATCAGGCTGAATGAGGCGGTCGATGGCGGCCAGTTGATTCATGAGGGCCTGATCCACGTGCAGTCGGCCAGCGGTATCCAGAATGGCCACGTTTGCTCCGAGGGCGGGCATCTGTCGGAGAGCGTTGCGGCAGACGACGAGAGGATCGGTAGCGCCTTTTTCGACGTACACCGGCGCACCGATTTTTTCGCCAAGAATCTGAAGTTGTTCGATAGCGGCGGGGCGCTGGAGGTCGGCCGCCACCAGCATCGGTTTGTAACCCCGTTGCTGGAGGTAACGTCCCAGCTTGGCCGCCGTGGTCGTCTTCCCAGATCCCTGAAGACCGCACAACATAATCGTGGACCCCGACGGCTTGAGATGAAGGTCGTGGTCCACGGGGCCCATCAGGGCAACAAGCTGTTCGTAAACAATGGTGAGGAGTTGCTGGGTGGGACGCAGGGACCGCATGACCCGCTCGCCCAGGGCCTCCTGCGAAACTTTTTCGATGAAGGCCTTGACGACCGGCAGGCTCACGTCGGCTTCGAGAAGGGCCTGCTGAACAAGGCGCAGCCCTTCCCGCATGTTGGACTCCGTGAGCTTGCCCTGACCGGCCAGGGTGCGGATCGCTTCGTACAGACCAGCCTGGAGTTTTTCAAACATAAACCCGAATCCTCACCAGTGTGCCCCTCAAAAAACAGATGGAGAAAAACCCTGCTCGAGTGATGCGGCCCGACGGGGTGAAAGCGGTCGATCGCCCTTCAGGTCTAGGGGATTCCTTCGCTGCGCGACACGACCACCCCAGTTGCCCCGGTTTGGGATGGTCCCACCGCGTCAACCGCGCACATTCTCAGTTTAAGCTCATCATACTCGGGGCAGGGCCAGGCTGACAATCGGCAAAATGGCTGTCACGCGTGACTTTCATCGGAACCTTTGAATCCGCCACTTTTACATGTATGTACATGCTGGATTCTCCCCGTTGTGCGAGAGCGAATCAGATTGGGATTGTCCAAGGTTGGATCGCGGACCTGACAGAGAAATTGGAGGGGCACGCCTGTGGTGCCCGCCGACACTAAACCAATCAAATGTCGATAGGGGCGATTCATGCATTCCCCTGACATAGACCCAAAATGATACCTCGCGAACCGCGAGTCGCCGTGAAATGGCGGAGTTGGCAAGCAGGTCCCTGCGAAGCGGGGAGTGGCGATTCATGAATCGCCAATGGATCGCAGGGTGATACGGCCTACTCTGCCTGCTCTGATGGGACCATCACGAATGGCCCCTACTGACAGGGCATCGACTGGGGGCGCAATCAGAGATTCTCGCCCGACAACGCTTGATTAGGCCTGTATTCCAGCGTAAGATAATGGCAGGGTAAATGAGAATTAATCTCAACAACTAGACTTTATTGAGACATTAACGGTAATGGGGTGCTGAATTGCTGGAATGATTGCGGCGGGCTTGATTTGAGTCGGATATCGGCGTTTGCCGTGTTGCGGAACCGCAATTTTTAAGCCGTCTCCCGTGGCAACAAGTGAATGACGAGGCCGCCATGATTGGATTTGCGTGGAGGAGAGGAAAATTTTGGGGGGATGTTGCCCAGGCTGGTGAGACATTGCTGGCTGACTTGCAGGCCGGGCAGTCCGCGCGAATCACAGCCCTGGACGGGCCTCCGGAGGTAGTTCATCGCTTGCAGGAGTTGGGGCTTCGGCCGGGGACGGTGGTGCGTGTTTTTCGGCCGGGAAATCCGTGTATCGTGTGGCTGGGAGGGAGTAAGCTGGGCGTTCGCATGGACGACGACGTGCGAATCCTCGTGGAAGCATTGCCGGGACATCACGGGCATCCTCACCGGCATCGCCACGGGTGGGGATCGGATCCATCCTCGCAGATGGAATCGGTTGCAACGGCTCCGAAGGCAACTCCCGAGAATTCTTCGGCCGGCACGGCCGGAGAATCGCAGACGCGCTGACCTTCCGACCCGATGCCGGCGGGAAGCCGCGGCATGCCTGTCTCTCCATGGGTGTAGCGTGTTTGCGATTTGATGCCCGTGGCGAAAAAATCTAACCGAGAAATCCCTGCGAAGTCTGCTCGAGGCCGGTTGGCCTGCCATGACACGCGTGACCGCACCCAAAAAGTGTGTTTCGGTTGCCCTGGTCGGGAATCCCAACACGGGAAAATCCACGCTTTTCAGCGCGCTGGTCGGGGTGTACCAACGGGTGGGGAACTATCCCGGCGTGACGGTGGAAAAGCGGACTGGCCGATTCGAGTTCCAAAATCAAACATTCGAGGTTATCGATCTTCCCGGCCTGTACAGTCTTTCTCCCCGCTCTCGGGATGAATTGGTGGCCGTCAATGTGTTGCTTGGCCGAGAGCCGGGCGTCGAGCCCGTCGACGTAATTGTCTGCGTGGTGGATGCCTCCAATCTGGAGCGCAATCTTTACCTGGTAAGCCAGCTTTTGGAGTTGGGGTTGCCCATGGTGGTGGCCCTGACGATGGTCGACGTAGCGGAACGCCAGGGCATTCAGATCGACGTGGAGGAGTTGAGCCGCCGCCTTGGTGTGCCGGTGGTTCCTGTTCAAGCTCATCGCGGAATCGGCGTGGGACGGGTTCGGCAGGTCCTTCACGGATTGATTGAGAAGGGAATACCGCCGTCTCCGCGGTCACCGCTTCCCCGGGAAGTCCAGTTGGAGATTGAACGGATTTTCGGAGATTTGGAGAGTCGTGGCCTGCTTGCCCGAATTTTCGAGCCAGCCAGTGAAGACAGTCGGGCGTCACACTCTCATCGCAGTCCCGCCATTCTCCGGTTCTGGCTGGAGCGGCTCCTTTTGGACGCGGGCGGATTTCTCCGTCAGAATGTCTTGGATGGCAAGCATCCGGATGTGCTGAAACTTTTGGTTGAATCGCAGCAGCGGTTGGAACAGGCGGGCTTCGCCGTTCCGGAAGACGAGACGCATTTCCGCTATGAATGGGTCCGTCAATTGCTTGAGGGAGTCGTCAAAGCACCGGAGCAGCCCCGCATAACGTTGACGGACCGCCTGGACGCCGTGCTCACCCATCGTGTTTGGGGGCTGATGATTTTTGCCGCCGTCATGCTGCTCATGTTCCAGGCGGTGTTTCGGCTGGCAGAGCCGTTCAATCGGGTCATTGATTTCGGGGTGCAAAGCTGCGCTGCTCTGGTAAGATCGCAGCTCCAGCCGGGGGCTTTCCGGGATCTGCTGGTGGACGGGGTCATCAGTGGGGTGGGAGCGGTGCTCACCTTCATCCCTCAAATTGCGATCCTGTTTATCTTTATTGCCATCCTGGAGGATTGCGGTTACGTGGCGCGGGCGGCGGTACTCATGGACCGTTTCATGTCCCGCATCGGCCTGAGCGGCAAATCGTTCATCCCAATGCTTTCCAGCTTTGCATGTGCGGTGCCCGGCATCATGGCCACGCGGACCATCGATAACGAGCGCGACCGCCTGACGACGATTCTCGTCACGCCACTTTTGACGTGTTCTGCTCGATTGCCGGTGTATGCCCTGTTGATAGCCGTCTTTATTCCGGACTATCGATACCTGGGTGGTGTCGTGGGTTTGCAGGGGCTGGTTCTGGCGAGCCTGTACGTGCTGGGGGTGGCGACTGCGGTGACAGTGGCTCTGCTCCTTAAGCGAACAATCTTCCGCGGTCGGTCGCCCACCTTCGTGATCGAACTTCCCAGCTATAAATGGCCGTCTCCGCGGACGGTTATTTTGCGGGTATGGGAGCGGGTGGTCGTCTTCCTGCGCAATGCCGGGACGATCATCGCGGCGATTTCGGTGCTGGTTTGGGCAGCGCTGTATTACCCGCATGATTCCGCAAGTATCGATAGGAATCTGCTCAACCGCCAGGCTGAATTGCGGGTCCTGATCGAGACGCTTCCCCCGGAATCACCACAACGTGAGGCCTGGGAGAAGGAACTCGATCAAGTCGGTGCGGAAATCGCGGCGGCCTACCAGCGCAATAGCATCCTGGGACGGATGGGACGGGCGATTGAGCCGATCTTCCGTCCGTTGGGTTGGGACTGGCGAATTGGGACGGCGGTTCTGGCCTCGTTTCCCGCCAGGGAAGTGGTGGTTGCGACTTTGGGGGTGATGTTTAATTTGGGAGATATTTCCTCGGACGATGTCACGTCCAGCCAGGAACTCCATGCTCGGCTGCGCTCCGCTACTCGGGAGGGAAGCAATGAGCCGGTATTCAATATCCCTGTGGCCCTGTCCCTGATGGTCTTTTACGCTTTGTGTGCCCAGTGCGCTGCCACTTTGGCGGTTATCCGCCGGGAAACGAATAGTTGGCGCTGGCCGGTTTTCACATTTGCCTACATGACCACGCTGGCCTATCTCGGAGCACTTGTCACATATCAATTGGCTAGTAGAATTCTGACAGGTGGAGCCTGACAAATTTGCGGCATCCTCCTTTGCGGTGGAGGTTCCGAATTGTGAGCGAGTTGGGTACTCATCTGAACATCATGTGGCAGGACGTGGCGGCCTGGCTGACGGTCGTCGTGGCAGCTGTGTATGTCATTTGGTATTTCCGCCGCGGCGAAGGTGGCCATTCAGTGGGGTGCAGCGGTTGCAGCCACTGCCCGATGCTGAGCGAGATCCAGCGCTGAGCGCGCTGAAGCGAGCTTGTCTTCGATGCCAGCGAGCCTCGCTTTGGTTGCTTCTCCCATTCGGAGGGACCTGCTTGTCAGGTCCGTTTTTCGACGTTGGATTATCCATTCCCTTGCCTCGGGCACGACAAGCGTGCCCCTCCGTTCCGAGGGAACGTCATTCGGAGGGACCTGCTTGTCAGGTCCGGTTCCCAAGCTTGGATCATCCGCTTGACCAATCAAGCCCCGACGGCTCAGTTCGGTTGCGGGTTAAACGGTAGGGGCAATTCATGAATTGCCCCTACAATCTCGGAGGGACCTTTTCCGGAGGGACCCGCCTGTCGGGTCCGTTTTTCGACGTTGGATCATCTATTCCCTTGCCTCGGGCACGACAAGCGTGCCCCTTCGACCTTTCGGAGGAACCTGCCTGTCGCGTCCGCCTGGTGGGAGGGCCGACTGGCGGATGTGTGATCTGTGCGGAATTTGCGGAGGTGGCGAGCCTTTCCTTTTCACGGAACAAGGCCAAAGAAGCAGCGTGGGCAGGCAGGATGTTCTAAACTCTTTTGGAGCGCCTTCCCGCACGGGGGAGGGACACAAACCAACCAGCGGAACTGGCCCGAGGCCTGCCTGAAGCCGAATGCATCCTCCGTGGGAAAAAACTTTTGATTGGCTGGGAACGACTGGAAACCGCGCGGCGGTTGAGCTCCTCCTTCGCGCTCTGAAGTCCGAAACACTGGAGATCCGCCGGGCGGCTCTGCTGGCCCTGATGCGCAGGCCCGAGAAAGACGCCCCCCTCGTGGTGCTCCGGGAGATCGACCGCACCGACGACGGCTGGCGGGATTGTTTCAAGACGCTTCCCAGCGCTTTCCAGGAATTCCTCCGCGACCAACTGGTTCACGGAGATCCCAATCGGCGGCGAGAAGTCTGCCAGTTTCTCGTGGATACAGATCAATTTGACTTCGTCCCGCTACTCGCTCATCTGCTCGAAAACCGCAAGGTGGAGCCACGGGATACACTTGCCAGCACACTTCACGCCCTGTGCCGCAAACTGGGGACGCTGGTGGAAACCTCGCCGGCGGGGAATGAAGCAACGCACATCATGCGGACCGCCGAGCAGGTTCGTCGGGCTCTCAACATTGCGGCGGATCGCTATGCCAAGCATGAAGCCCCCGAAATCCTGGAGAGTTTGCTGTTGCTTTCGGCGGGCTATTCTCGCCTGTTTTTGGAAATCATTCGGCAGCCGGGCCATGCCGCGCGGGGTGTTTTACTGCATCTGCTGACGACCGACACGTCCTCGGCAACGCTGAAAGTGCTGTGCGATTTTCTCAACCAGCCGGACGCCCCGCAGGAAGTATTGCGGATTATTTCGCGGCGGGCAGATCTGCCGTTCCTCCGCCATTGGCTCCACACGGTAAGCAGACCTTTGCCCGCCACAGTTCGACGGCACCTGAAGTCTTTGCGGTCTTTGAAGTTTCTGGAAAACCTGGAGGGCTTGCTGCCAATTCTTGACGAAACGGAGCAGAGTGCGCTGGTGGAAATAGTCGTCCATTCTGGAGTGTCGCGACAGGAGGCCCTTCGCGTTGTTGGCAAGGTTTTGACCGAGGGCCTGCCGGGGGCACGTCGTGCCGCGGCCGAGGCACTGGCGGATTTCCATGGTGCCGAGGCCAATGAGCTGGCATTGCGGGCGATGTCAGATCCCGATCCGCTGGTGCAGGCGGCCATTCTGCCTCAGTTGCGCCAGCGCGGGGTGGTGGGGGCTTTACCGCACATCATTCGGCTTCTGGAAAGTCCGCACCCTGCCGTTAGGAAGGCCGCCCGAAAATGTCTCCGCGAATTCAGCTTCTCGCGATTTCTTCAGGTCTGGGACCTTCTGCCTGCCGATATTCGGCAGAACACGGGGATGCTGGTGAAGCGGGTAGACGGCCGAACCTCGCTCCTGTTGAGGGCGGAGTTGCTTTCGCCGTTCCGGTTGCGGCGGTTGCGGGCGCTTTCCGTCGCCCAGGAACTCAATTTGGTGCCGCGGGTGGAGTCCGCGATCATCCCGCTGCTGAAAGACGAGGACCACGCCGTGCGGGCGGAGGCGGCGGCTGCCCTCGCCCAAAGCGACTCCGTTTGGAGTTACCAGGCCCTGGTGGATGCCCTGGAGGACCCCAACGCGGTGGTTCGGGCAATAGCTCAGCGGAGCCTGGAGCTGCGGCGACAGCGACAGGAATCGGCAGAGCGGTCTGCCAAGGAAACGGAAAAAGCCTCCCCTACTCAACCCACGGTGACAACTCCCTCCTCAATCGATGCCGCCAGAGTTGCCCCGGAGAACGCTCCCAGTCCATAGGGTGGTCACCATGTTGTGGAAGCACAAACTCTTGTCATCGAGAATTTGCCCCCTGAATAGCGTGATGGGGCACTGTACTGCTCTCCTGTGGCATGGCGTTTTAGCGCTTCTTTGCGCACTCTGGGTGTTTGAACCCGCGGCATGGGGTCAACGGACGGCCCCCCTGGAATCCCTGCGGCGGGAGTTCCAGCGGCGGCAAACGGGAGAGGTGCTGCCCACAAGCCATTGGAAATGGTACATCCTGGGATTCTTGGCGTTGGTTGCCGTGCTGGGTGTTGCCGTGTGGATGGTGGAGCGGTTTCGCAGTCGCCGCCCCTACACCAGCCGCTGGCTCCTCTTTCTGGAACTTTGCTGGGTTCACCGATTGCGATGGCGCGAGATTTGGGAGTTGTGGGGTTGGATTCGCCGAGAAAAAATCCATCCTCCCGCCCGAGTTTTCTGTGAACCCGAACTGTGGGAGGACCGTGTCGATTTTGTGACCCTGGCCGCTGGTGGTCGAGATGGTTCACCGTGGACGGCGCTTTACGAGCGGTGTTTTGGGCGGCTTACCCCGACGGCGCGCAATCTTGCCCAGGCCAGTCCAGGCAGCGCGGAACCACCGCCGAGGACTGAGGGAAACTGAGCGCGCAGGTGCAGGTCCAGCTCCCGCAGGACGCGCGGCAATCCAAGGGCGATGTTAAAAGGCTTTCGTCTGGCCCGGCATCGCGCAGGGATAGATCCCATCTGGCCCTGGTTTGGGTTGCGGCACGCTGTCCCACGTATAGCCGGACGGTGACAGATCCACCTTTGAATTGATCGCCTCGTCCCAGGTGACGATCTGGCCGGAGTACGTCGCCATGCGCCCCAGGATGGCGGTCATGGTTCCCAGGACGGTGTGATCCACTTCGTTGTAGGGCTGTCCCGCTTGGAATGCGGCGAGAAAGTCGTCCCATTCCAATTGATGTCCATCTGGCCCGCGCTCGACTCTCACAGGTTCCTTGCCTTCCACGTGGATGATGGCGTGGCCGTGGCCTTCAATACTGACGTAACCCTTCGTGCCATGAGCGTGCTCGGAGAAGCTGTCCCAGCAGCCGGGAATGTGGCGGCAGTAACTGTAGGCGCGGGTGCCGTCTTCATAGGTGAATTCGACGGCGTGATGATCGTAGATTTCGCCGTAATCCTTCCCGATTCGGAACTGGCGGCCGCCCATCCCCTGCGCCGAGACCGGATGCTTGTTGCCCATCATCCAGTTGAGGACGTCCAGATCATGGACATGCTGTTCTACGATGTGGTCGCCCGAGAGCCAGGTGAAGTAGTACCAGTTGTTGACCTGGTACTGCATCTCGGTCTGCTCTGGTTTGCGCGGACGCACCCAGACGCCGCTGGAGTTGAAATAGGCCCGCATGTACTTGATGCGTCCGATTTCGCCATCCCAGATACGGCGGATCATTTCCTTGTGTTTGATTTCGTGTCGGAGGTGGTGTCCCACCGCCACGCGGAGACCTTTTTTCTTGGCTTCTTCGTTGGTGGCGATGATGCGGCGGACTCCCGGGGCATCCACCGCCAGGGGCTTTTCCATGAACACGTGTTTTCCGGCCTTAACGGCCGCCTCGTAATGCATCGGCCGAAATCCCGGCGGACTGCACAGAAGGACGATGTCGGCATCGGTTTCCATGAGCTTTTGATAGCCGTCCAGGTCGGTGAAGCGGCGCTCGGGCGGAACATCGACCCGGTCGCCGAACCGGCCTTTGAGAGCCTGATAGCTCGCTTCCAGGCGTTCGGGAAAGGCGTCATGGAGGGCGATCAGCCGCACCTGGACGCCCACTTTGTTCGACATCGCGTCCGCCGCCGCGCCTGTTCCTCGGCCGCCGCATCCGGAGAGGGCAATCTTGATCACATCGCTCCCCGCGGCATGAACCGCCGGTATGTGCTGCGATAACAAAACCAAACCCGTGGCAAGCGAGCCCTTCTTCAGAAAATTCCGCCGCGTGTCGTGTTTGCCCAGGGTGGGAAACTCGTTCATGGGTACGCCTCCTCAACATGTTGGAAACGGTGGGTCATAAGGCTGGCACAGGACAGGATGTGCTGCTAGTTTTAACACTCCCACGGGGGAAAATCAAACGGCCCGCATTTGCCGTGCCATCTTTTGTGACCTAGATTAGTCATAGCGAGTGGTGCGGTCCTCGAATTTATGGGGAACCAAAAACCCGCACGCGGATCCCGCATGTTCGATGCGAATATGATCCCTTCAATTTGCCGGGTTTGCCGTGGCATTTTGAGCGCGACCCGTTAGGACTGCGCCTGAGACAAAGCTGAGGGTTAGCAACAATTCGGCCGAAAGGTCTTTTCCAACGGGAGGTTGCAGCGACCGGGTAGTCACACAGTTCTGTCCATTGTGGCCATCCTGAAGGCCAGAACAGATGGCGTCCAATTCTCTCAAGCGGTTTCGCCACCTGTAAAACAACGTCCGATTTCCCATGGAATCCCCTCGGCACACCCCTGGCAGCATGGAGCCCCGCGAGGCGGTGGACCGCTGGCTCAACGAAATGCTCGCCGGCCAGCGGGAGCTGCAAACCGTCCTGGAGGACGCCTTTCGAGAACTGGGGACAGCGGTCGAGGACTGGCTGAAAATCCAGGCGGCGCGCGACGCAGAGCTGCGGGACCGCGAATCGGCACTGGTTCGCCGGGAGCAAGAACTTGCGGCGGCGCTGGCACGTCACCGGGAAACTGAGGAGCAACTTGCGCGTCTGCGGGAGCAGGTCGAAAGTCGGGCGGCCGAAGTCGATCGCCGTGCCCGGGAATTGCAGGCGCGGGAGGAAGAGTGGCAGCGGCGTCTCGCCCAGTCCGAGGACCGCGACAAGGAACTTGCCAGGCTCCGCGAGTTGATCGGCGAGCTCCGCGCTTCCCTACAACCGGTGACCACCACGTCCTCCTCCGAACAAACAGTCTCGCGGCAGGAACTGGTTCACTGGCAGCAGAGAGCGGAAGATCTTGAAAACCAACTGGCCGAGGCCGAGCGTCAGAAAGAGCTTTTGGAGGCAGAGGTCAACGTCCTCCGGCATCGCGCGATGGAGTGGCTGGAGATGCTGGCCGATCAGCGGCGTCAGCTTCTTGAAGAACGAAACCGCTGGGCCGGTGAGATCCGTCAGTTCCGTCGCCTCATCGAACTGCTGCTCGACCGTCACCTGGAGCCCGTGCCGGAGGGACACGATGAACACGAGTCCACGACACCACGGGTCATTCCCTACGAACCGCTGGAGGCCCGCTTAACAGGGACCGGCGACGCCTTTCTGGATTCCCTTTCCGCGCAATTTGAGCAGCTTCGCAAGGAGTTTGATCGCCGTCGCGGAAAAGAGGGGTGACGCGTCGTCGCGGGAGGGTGGGCAGACGAGGGTCATTCACGGCTTTCCCCGCCTGACCAGTCGGCCTCTCCAAGTTGCGGCAAGTCTTCCAGGCTCTGCAGTTTGAAAAGCTCCAGAAACCGCTGCGTGGTGCGGTACTGCGCGGTGCTTTTTCGGGCGTCGCCGTCGGGATAGGTGACGGAAATGAGATCCCGCCGGACAAGCTGCGCGAGGATCGCTCCGCTCGGTTTTCCCCGCAGCCGGTTCACCTCTTTCACGGTGATTGGCTGACGATAGGCCACGATCGCCAGAACTTCCAGGGCTTGCTGAGAAAGTCGGACCTGCCGAACTTTGCAGAAAAAACCCTCCCGCAGGCCGTCGAACTCTGGCAGAAGCTTCATTCGGTAACCGCTCTGCTCGAAGACGATTCGATAGGGCCGACCACTCGCCTCGTACTGGGCATTGAGCTCAGAAACAAGGCGTGCGATCTCATCGGGGCGGACACCGCGCATGATTTCAGCGGCCTGGGCGGGGGACAGCGGCTCGTTACGCGGATGGCCCACGAAAAGGAGGGCTTCCAGAATGCTTTTGGGATTGACCGGAATGGAGGACGGGGCCGGTGCGCCGACCGATTGGTCGTCGGAAGGCGTGGACGCGGATTCGGTATGAGGAGGACCAGCTTCGGCAGATGGAGATTGGTTGCTCAGAGGCTGGCCGGTGGCCTCGGCGAACGCCCGAGCGAGGTCCTCCAGCGTCACCGCTTCTTCCGGAAGGGATTCGTCGGAGGGAGGATGAAAATCGCCCGCCTGTGCCACCACCAATCGGCCTCCTTTCCCTTGCAGCCCATCAGGGTGCGGTCTGCTATTCGATAATTCGCTTGATCAACAGCCCCTGATCGACGTTGAGGTCGTAGCCCCGGCGGAAACCGACCGGGATCGAACGGTCAAAGAGGAAGAACCCGCGATGCCGTTTGATGTCCCCGGTGTCACTGCCCAGCTCCTGTCCCAGCATGTAGCCGTCGGGATAGATGTCGAGGATCTCCTGCGGGGACAGGCTCACACCATTCACCAGGAAGTTGCCTGGTGTCTGTGGATCCGGTTGCATGACCTCAGCCACCGGTTGCACTTCGAAGTAACCGATGGTTACCCAAATGGCGTACACATTGGACCGCGTGGTCACAAGGTTGCCGAGTCGCATGAGGTCTCGATAGCGGAAGAAGGGGTTGCGATTGATGTCGCAGTACTCGTATTCATGATTTTGCGAGGGATTCTGCGGATTGGTACTGGGTGCCTGGAAAAGGGGCACGTGGGTAAACTCCATCTGTCCCGTGTTGGGATTTGGGACGACCTTTTCACGCAGCAGGGTGGCGTTGACCTCCCGGCCGATAACGTCCTGAAGAGTCGGGTTGGTGGGATTAACCGGGCTTGTGGGCGGGACGTTACTGAACCCACCGAAGCTGCGGAAGGGATTGCCAAACCGCGTTGGATAATCTGGATTGTTCAGCAGAAGTCGGGTGTACGAGTCAGGCGGGAGGAGCGGAGTGTTGGGCACCGTGGGCGGCAGGCTGGGGAAACCCTGATTGGGCGGCACATAGAATCCCCGACGGCTGTCCAGAAATTCGTGCCACAGTGCCACATAGGGATTGGTGGTATCAAACCAGTTGGCAGGTGGATTGAGGATAAGCTCGGGTCGGTTCATCAGCCCCGCCCAAACCTGGGGCGCATAGATGGTGTTCAAGTTGATTCGACCCGGCTCACGGAAGTACGAAATCATGTGGTTGGGCGGAGTGAAACGGTGCGGCGGGGAACCCGGCGGGGCCGGAGGCGAGATGCGCTGCGCGGTCTCTGGATTCAACTGCAGTTCCGTATCCACAAACGGGGACGGCACCCGCACAAATTCCAGAACGCGGTGGAACTCAGGGGCCGTCGGACTGTTGCCCGCTCCCGCACCAACAGACCAGAAGTAATTGGTCAGGTGGGGATAGGGTTCGACTTTGTTCGGCTCAAAATACTGGTCCGGTTGATCAGATCGATCGGGCTCGTACGGGTTGGGTTCTGGTTCACTCGCTGTCGGATCGGTGAGGGGCACGCGGTAGTACTTGTAGTAATTGTTGGCATCGTAAGCGAGCAATCGCGAACTGGGCAATGCCGGTACCAGGAGAAGTTCTGTCGCGCTGGTGTACGGCCGGTTCAGCCACGTGAGCCACGGGAAGGGACGCTGTGGATCACCGTTATACGGCACCGGGCCTGATCGTGGCGTGCCGAAAGGTTCACTCAGATAACCCAGCGTATGCTTGAGTCTGCGGTTGAAGATCCCCACAGGCACCGTGGCCCCGTCATTCTGCACCGGTTTGTCGAGCGGTTCCTGTTTCCAAAGAATGACGTCGTGGTAGGTGTCCTGGATAACCGCGTTATTGCTGTTGTCCAGGGCAGGCGGATCATCGTTTCGCTCGCCACGCTGCCGCGTGTGGAACATGATGGGATCGGTATGGCTGATCTGGGCCTGGCCATCGGCGGTGAAGTCTTCCTTATTGGTTCGGCTGTTGAAGCAGGTCAGATCCACCGGGGCGGAATCCACCGTCCGGTACGGGTTGAGAATCGGATCATAGGGCTGCGTGGGGTCGGCCAGCCGCTGCAGGTGAATGATGCGAAACCGTGTCCGCGTTGTGTTATGCCCGAAGAGGTGGTCCCAGTCTTCGTCGGCTTGGAGGTCCGTCCGCTGGGCATCGAGGGGCTTGTCGATAACCTGGGGCGATCCCGGAGGATTCTCGTACCGCCCGGTGGCAGGATTGTACTTGATAGCTTGACCGGCCTCGTCGGTTTGTGTGGCTTCCAGCTCATCGTAGCCGGTCGCGGGTTCGGAGACGCTCAGCCGCATTTCCTTGTCGCCGGCCAGAGTGCCGATTGTCACATAACCGCGATCGATGCGAATGCCCACAGGAGGGTTGATTCCCGTCGGCAGGGTGTCGAGGTTCTTATCGACGATCACCTGGTTTCTCAAGATGCGGATGTAACGATCGGTATTTGGATCACCCTGATCAAGTTGGAAGCCGATGTACGTGATGTCGCCATCAGGTCGGCCGGCCGGGCCGATGACCGCATAGCGGCCGGGCAGGATCTTGTCGATCTCCCCAGCGTACGTATTGCTGGGATAATAGCTGACCGGAATGTTGGCCTCTTCGGGGAAGCCGTTGGCTGGACGCGGAACAAAATAAACAGCCCGTTCAATCTGCGGGCGTTTGGCAGGATCAGGATTGTCGGGGTCTTTGGCCAGACCCGGTTGATCGGGATCGGCTTCCGCCCGGGTGACGATGATTCGCCAGATCGGCTGACCGGCGGGATTCAATTTCGCCAGATCGACCCCTGGCCGGGGTTCCGGCTGAGTCTTGGTGGGATTGTCAAATTCCCCAGGACTCGGTTCGTTTTCAAACCAGGGGTTGTACAACTCAACAAAGAGGGAACCCTGTGGTCGATAACGCTGATCCAGGTCTTTGATCTGATCTGCCTGGTCCTCTTCTTTCGGATCGTTGGTGCTTGGTGGATAGGCATAACCGTAGGCCGACAGGTCCTCCGTTCGCCGGTCATGGAAGGCGAGCGTCTCGGTGATGAGGAGTTCGGGGCGTTCACAGCCCCACACCGTATGCTGCGGGTCGGGAGTGGGGTTCCAGCCGTCGAAGGGATTCTCGTCGAAGACGAAGCGCGTCATGATCGAATCGCGATCGCGAAAATCAACCGTATTGACGGCCCACTGGGCGATCATCCGGGCGGTGTTGAGACGGCTGCCGGTGACAGTATCGAGGAAATTCAAATCAGCCACCGACATCATGAGGACATAGAGATGCCTGGCCAGGGCCTGATGGGGATCTTCGGTGGCCCCGGGGAGACCATCGCCGTCGTAATCAAAGGGGATTGCGCTGGTCGTACCAGTGGCCGTGCGATAGGCCCATTGATCCTGACCGGAGAGGGCCTCGCCAGGTTCATCGACGACACCGTTATTGTTATTATCAAGACCATCACCCAGCGGCCGATTAATGTTGAGTCGCAAACCGGCCAGGACGTCCGGCGGGAAAAGCACCCACAGGTCCTGCGGTGCGGTCAGATTGAACCGCTGAACGATGCTCTGAAGGAGCTGGTTTCCCAGTTGCTGGCGCCAGCGATAACTTCCGGCAACGGCGGCGACCGGGAGGTCCCAGCTCTCCGTCGTGATCATGTGCCGCACACGTACCAAGTCGGGAATGAGCTTGCGGAGTCGCTGCGGGAGATCCCAGCTGTCGCGGTCGAAGGGGCGCAGGATCGCTTCCAGTTCGGCCGGTGTGAACGGGGCATCTACCGCATCCTGTTGGCCGGATTGAATGAGGCCCTTTCCCCCACGGCGAGTCAGTTTGACCTTGTAGGGGTTGTCCGTGACGGCCGCCGTCCAGAGGTTCTGCGGCTGTACATAAATCGGTCGGCCGCGCAGATCAAGACCGACACACAGGGCGCCCATCATGTCAGGAGGACTGCCGTAGATCGTGGGATTGCCTGGACCGAACGGCTGAGGAAGTGTGGTCCGCCAGTCGATTGGATAGGTAAAGAATTTGTTGGCCAGCAGTGCGTCGGGTTGTCCGGCCAGTCCTGCTGCCGGAAGAGGCGGTGCGGAGACTAGACGGGTTCGCTCTCCATAACGGCCCATGATGGGGCCCAGGAGCGGATCGGTCCTTCCCACAAGCAGGATAGCGTAGAGGTTCTGCCAGGGCCCGGGGGAGCCGCCACTATTGGTGAGCAATTCAAAGAGCGGCCCGAGGTTGATCTCCGCCGGGCCAAAGCCAAGGCCACGGAACCAGTGCCGTAATGGATTGAACTGTGGATTGGTCGGATCCGGATAAGGAAACAGGACGCTGGGATTTTCACCATCCGGGAACGCGTCGCCGTTGGTGTCCGCACCCGCTGCGAGGATCCAGTTTGCTCCCAGCGGAGCGCCGTCAACGTTGAGCGTGTCCTGCTGATAATACCGCGGGTCGGCCTGGACCAGCGAGCCATGGGCGTTGAGATTCAGTCGGCCGTCTAGGTCCACGCAGAGGATGGCCGCCAGGGGCTTATAACGCCTTCCATCGGGCAGTTGACGGACAGGCAGACCCAGGTCCACCCAGATACTGTCGGGTGTCCCGTCCCCGTCGTTATCCACATCCCAGCGCCACGAGTTGGGATTGATGCTCAGGAGCGAATCCGGTTGACCGTCGTTGTTGGTGTCGTCGAATCCCGGCTGGTAGGTCGGATTACTACCGTCGAAATTGGGGTGGAACACGCGAAGGGGCCGGAGAATGAATTTCCGCTCGAACAGGGCCACTTGACGCCTCACCTGGGGGTCGGGGATTGTTTCTGGACGCAGAAGGTAATTGAACCGCACGGCCGGATCGCTGATCGAGCCCCAGTTGATGATGTTGCCGTAAATCGCCTGGTTGAACCAGTAGGCGATGAGCGACACCCGGTGGAACGAGGGCTCCGGCACAAGCGTCTCTCCGGTGGCAGGGTGCGGCAGCACCATTGCCAGAAACATATTCTGGTAGTCGGCCGCATCGTAATCTTCGTTGGCAGAAAGCAGTCCATCGTCCGCGGTGCCGGGCACGCCATCAGGTCCGGCATATTGCAGGAGAAACTCTCTCACCGCGGCATTCGGTGTGAGTGCGTACGGCATTCCCTGGGGATCAGTCGCGGCCAGCCGATCCGTGTTATTAAATCCCACCCCCGTGCCCGAGAACGCCCGACCATCGATGAGGTAATTGATGGCCTGGCCACTTTGCAGTTTGTTCTGGACGGCGGCAAGGGAAACGCTCTCGGGGGCCACCACGAGAAACCGATTGTTTACGGCATCGTAGTCCACGATTCGCGTCGTGATCCCCGCTACTGGAGGCGTGAGGAAGGTGAGCGGACAACCGACCCATCGTTCGGGATTCGGGAAAGTGGGGGGAAAACCCCAGATCTGTCCGCCAGCCACGGGAACAAGGGTGGGAGGAGCCGGCGGGGAGAAGGGCGGGATCGCTCCCGCCACCCATTTCTCTCCGTAAACGTCCTCCAGAAGGCTGTGACACCAGATGGAGGAGTGGGGGTTATTGGAGCCGCGGATCACTTCCAATGCCACCTGCATGACCGTCTGGTCGGGCGGATCGTACTGCTCCTGGAAGCGTTTGGCGGCCTCCGCTCCCCGCCGGGTGTGTCCCGTCAGGACCACATACGCCAGCACAATCAGCCCAAACACCGAGAGGATCGCCAGCGTCAAGAGCAGGACAACGCCTTTTCGTGGGGTCGATTTTGCCTGGATCCTCATGTTCATGTACCTCAAATGTTGCTATCCGGTCCACCTGCCCTGGGCGACCGGGATCGCTGTCGTGCTATCGTTCAAACATCCGGGATGGGTTCGCCGTTTGACGTGCCCGTGCTGCTGTGCACGTCTTCCAGGTATTCTGACCGATGTCGTCCGGTCATCTCGACGGGGACCCACCCGCCGGGACGCTTCATCGAGCCGGGAACGACGAGCGGCTCAGCACCTCTGGATCGATCACTTCGGTGTACACGCCGTACACGTTGGTGCACAGCACGGCCTGAGTTTCCACAGGCACGCCATCCCCATCGGTATCGTTATTGGTGCGAAGACACCAGGCGATGTTCCAGTCCGGTCCGGCCACGGTGACTTCTCGGAAGTAATTCTGGTTCTGATTGATCACGTCTCCCGCAGCCACCACGCGGTACCACAGAAACACGTTCTGCATCAGCGGCGGATTGTTGCTGATGACGGCACGCCCGGCCAGCAGAATGTACTGGCCTTCGGGGATCTTCAGGTATTCCTCGGCCTGAGCGGCATCCGTGACAAGGCTTGCGGGAATGGAGAGCCGCAGGTCGCCCCCGCCCAGGAAATTTGCCGTGGCCACTCGCTCTCCAGGGACTTCTGCCGTGGGATCATCGCGCCACAGGAAACTCCGATCGCGGAACACCACGGCAGAGACAAGATACTTTTGTGTCCCGGACGGGATTCTCGGCACCTGAGGCACCACCGTGACCATCCAGGAGTACATTCCCTGGTAATCGGCGTAGAGCGGGTTGCCGGACGCGGTGTCACCTGGCAATGTGGGCAGCGGAACCGCCGCCCCTGTGTCCGTTCGGAACAGCAACCGTGGGCGGGAGAGACGGCTGGGATCGAACACCAGGTCGTCTTCTCCCACCACAAGACGCTGCCAGATCTGAGGGTTCATAAGGATCGCTTGGATGTTCGCCGGCAGTGCCGGATTGGCCGCAATGTTGACGCTGATCCGCACCATGCTCACAGCGGTACCGGGCGGATTGTAGGGGAATCGCCCCAGGTCTGGGGATCGGGCGTTCGGCACAGCTCCCTGCTGGTTGTTGATTTGGGCGATGTACAGGGGGTCGATGCAGAAGGCCTCGCCGAGCGGGAGGGGCTGGTCCCGACTGGAGACGACCGGTGCACCTTGAACGGTAAGCCAGCGCACCGGGTCCAGCCATTCGCGAACCCGGACTTCGGCCAGGGCGTTACGCCCGACGGTCGCCGTCCGATCTGCAATCAGCGCCCGCATCGCCGACATATTGCCGATCACCACCACGGCGGCAATCCCCAGCATCCCCACGGTGAGGATGAACATGGCGATGAGGACTTCCAGCAAACTGAAACCGCCCTGCTTCCCGGCAGGGGATGACCTCGGGCGGGTTACCGTTTGCATCAGGGTTGTCCCAGGATGAATCACCTCAGCGTCCTCCCACGCCTTTCATCTGTCGGGCATCATTGCGAGCAGTGTACAGATCGTTGGGAACCTTGACGTTATTGACCAGCGTGGTGCCGCTTACCGGGGCCGTGACGGCCAGGCCGGTGTTGGGATTGATCACCAGCCAGTAATTCGTCATGTCCTGCCAGTTGTAGAGGCCGTCCTCAGCGAGGGAAGGCCCTCGCTGAGTTGGTGGACTGCTTGCCATGGCAGGCATCCGCTCCCAGCGACCGATGAGGAGATAGATCGGCTCTGTGACCGCGGATTGTGTGTTCTGATAGAACACGCGCTGGGCACGACCATCAGGAGCAAAGAGCACGATGACGGGGGTTGGGTCCTCAATTTCGGGAGTGCTCGGGTTGTGGTCCACGGGGACGAAACCGCTGGGGTTTCCCATCAGGGCCATGCTGTCGGTTCCCGAGGAATAAAGATCAATCACCGTTCCTGTCGGCAATCGCACAGGGGCCGCCGCGGTCGATTCGGGGCGGCGATAAATCTGGAATGTCACCGGACGCGAACCAATCCCGTTGGCAGGGTTTTCCGGCGGGAACGGGGCCGAGGGATTGTTCGTCACCGGCCAGGGTGTGTCCGCCACGTCCTCGAGTTTCACCAGAAGCACGGCGAATGGCGTGCTCTGAACCGGGAAGTTGGGATCACCGATGAGATTATCGGGATCCGCGTCGGGGTTACCATCTCCATTCAGATCCAGTCCTACAATCCGATAACGCACTCCCTGGGACTCGAACGTGATGACGTCTCCCACCGCCACCGGAAGCGTCTGGGTAAGCATGCTTGCGACCTCGGCTGTGTTGAGACGGACCTGAAAGAGCGGGCTGGTCCCCAGCCGCCTGACGATGGCCCGGGCACCGATCACATCTCCCGCGTAGGCCGGCGGTTCTTCTACCATCCGCAGAGTCACGGCGGCTTCGGGTTGGATTTTCAGGCGTTCGATGGACACGCCGACCGGCCGACCGATCTCCATCGCGCGATTGCGGGCAGCATAAAAGAACGCCGAAACCGTTCGCGATGCCTCACGAATTCGCCGCTGCTCCATCATCGGCCGCAGTCGCGGCACCATCACCGCAAGGAGAATCAGCAAAATCGTGATCACGACGAGCAGTTCGATGAGCGTCACACCGCGTCGCTCGTCGGGAATCGGCTTTTTGTGCATAAAAACCCTCGCCCACCAGCCGGTCATGGCATGGTCTCCGCACGGTGGTTGTGGATGTTGTCCTGATGGCAGCCGAGGTAGTCGTCAGGGTTGTTCGGATCGTCGGCGGACGCTCCCACGGGAAATGTGTACCACTTATCCCAGTTGGCGAAATATCCAAGCTGGCCCTGGAGGTCCAGCCCGTAGAACCCATCGGGACCGGGGGAATAAATGAGCGGTACCACCCGCCAGGCTCCCGGATCAACGCGAAGCGGATCAAACGGATCGTGATCGGCTGCTTTTTCTTCCGCGGTGGCCGTTGCCGGGAGTTGAATGTCGGAGTCCGGGAACGCCACCGGACAACGGATGAAATAGATGGGATGGCCCCAGCCGTCCACAAATTCGAAATAACCATCGCCGTCGGTGTCTGCAATCTCGTTATCCGCGAAAAGTTCCCGACTGCCCGGCGACCCTTCGGTCACGATCAGATAGAGCAGTTCTGCCGGCGAGTGCTGGCCGCTCGGCATTTTCTGCAAGAAACGGCGGAAATACCGCCGGGCGAGAGCCGTTCGCGTCATCGACCGGGTGACGGGTTGCCCGTTGGGCAAAGTCAGCGTGAGTGAAATGGGCAGGTTCTCGTCGGCAGGGGTCAGATTGTTGGAATCGTTTGCCGGCCAGGTAACGTCACTCAGCCGATCCGGCATCTCCCAGGCCATGATGCAACGAATCGCCCAGAGGCGAAATCTGGCCGCCACCAGAGGAGGCAAACCGCGGGTGTCAACGGGAACCCGGCGGGTGCGGTACGAGTCGTAGCGCTCCATGATGATCTGGTTGATTTTGGCGATCGTGGCCTTGGTTTTCGCCACGCGACCCTGCTGCCGCACCCGCAGAATCGCTCCCCAGGTGATTCCCATCAGGATGGTGATGATCACGATGGTGACGACCAGTTCGGCCAGCGTGAAGGACCGTCGCCTTCGCCCGAGGAGAAACAGGATCGGGATGGTTCGGATTTTCCCCATCATTTGATTTCATTCTCCAGCCGGGTGGCGAAATTTGTGATGTTGTCGTAGTCGCCCTTGGTGAAATTGACGCCGTTGTCGCTGATCGGCCAGGTGGTCGGGTCAGCCTGCCGCGGACCACCGTAATCGCCATCCAGACCTGGATGGATGAGCTGGAATGAGTCGGGATTCCGCCAGTTCTCGCTGGTACTTACCCGATAGGGCACACAGCCAAGAGGGACGAGATTACTCTTGGTCGCGTAGGTGCGGGTGCCGTCGGGGGCTCGCTCGGAACGAAAATAGACCACGCTCGGCGGCTGATTCGAGTCGGAAACGATACGGGTGTCGGGAACGTAGGTCATGACCGAAATCGGTGATCCCGTCCAGGCGATTTTCGTTGGATCGAATTCAAAGAGGCTGCCTGTCCGCGGCTCACCCCGCTGGATGGGATTCGCCTCATCCGCGTGAAATCCCACAGGCTTGTACACACTGCCCGGTTGCAGGAAGGGATCGCCCGGCTTGATGTCGGGCAGACCTCCCAGCCAGAAGACGAGGGCACTGCGGGCATCGAGAGCGTCCAGGTCGATGTTGTACTCGTTGGCAAGCCGGAGCTTCAGCGTGTCGTAAAGCGGGGTGGGCGAATTGACAACCGACGGATCCACTCTGAAGCGTGGCCATCGCCTCCGGATATGGCGCTCGATATCGAGATTGCGGTTGGGGCCGGAAAAATCGGGAGGAAACTCGCCGAACTGGTTCTTGTATTCCATGAGGGCGGCTTCCAGTTGTTTGATCTGGGTGTAGATGGCCGCCTCGCGGGCTCTGGCACGGGCCGTGATGGTGGCCGCCGAGATGAGCGCTATCAAAATCCCGATGATCACAATGACCGTCAGCAACTCAACCAGGGTGAAACCCCTGCTTTTCCACCGACGCTCCGGCCGTATGCCGATTGTCGCCATTTCAACACCGTTCATAACCGGTCTCCCGAGCTGTGCCTGTGTGGTCTCCACGATCATTGTAAAGGCACCTGCCTTATCAGGCGGTCGATGTCGCCAAAAAACAGCGATGCGTAACGCTGTTGTTCCCGGTTCCGGGTGATTCCACGAAGAATCAGCAAGTTGCTACTGGCTGACGCACCGCGGAAATCCTCCCGTCCAGTGATCCTGTTCGGCAAGTGGGAGAACGTTTCCCGCGTCCGGGCAAAATCCTTGTCTCGCAAAATGGACACGATCTCCCTACCTGAAAGGTGCCCTTGCCCAGGCACCATCGGTTGCTGGCTGGCCCGATGAGTTGTCCCTCCGTGCCGGTCTTCTGCTGGAAGACCTTGTTTCTCAACCGGACAGTTTTTGAATCAGTGCGATCAACGGCAGGAAGAGGGCGATCACGATAAATCCCACCATGCATCCCAGCACGATGATCAGCACCGGTTCAAACAGGCTGAGGAGGCTTTCGGTGATGATCGCCACTTCCTCGTCGTAGTTGTCTGCGATCTTGTACAGCATTGTGTCAAGCTCGCCCGTCTCCTCACCCACGTCCACCATGTTGATGGCGATATCTTCCATGATGGGGTTGTTCCATCGGGTAAGGTACAGGAGCAAGCCGATCGGCCCACCCAGGAAGAAAAAGAACCAGAACGCTGTGACGGGATGGAAACCGGGGCGTGCATTGTCCTTGAGCGGCTTGGCAATGGTTTCTCCTTCCCGAATCGCATCCAGCACCCGCTGGTACAGCCGCTCAAACACCGCGTTGGTGGCGGTATCCCGCGTGATCGTCAGGGCCTCCAGGATCGGCACACCGCTGGCCACTAGGGTGCCCAGCGTCCGGGTGGTTCGCGCGATGATGTTCTTTTCCACGAGCTGGCCGAAGATCGGCAGCCGCAATTTGAACAAATCCCACCCAAAGCGACAGTACGGGAACATGTTCACCAGCTTGATGAACAGCCAGATGCCCAGCGGGATGCCCGGCAGCAGGAACCACCAGTGGATAACGGTCTGAGACACGTTGATGAGGATTTGCGTGGGAACGGGAAGATCGGTCTCGAATTCCTCGAAGATTTTCTGGAACTGAGGCACGATCTTGATCATGATGAACGTCAGGATGAGGCACGCGAACACGATCACGGCGATCGGATAGACGAGCGCGCCTTTGACCTTCCGCTTCAACCAGAGTGACCGTTCCTGAAATTCCGCGAGACGGCGGAGAATAACTTCCAGGGCGCCACCGGCCTCACCGGCCTTGACCATGTTGACATATAGCCGGTCAAACGCCTTGGGCGCCTTGGCCATCGCCTCGGAAAGCGTGGCGCCACCCTCGATTTCTTCAATGACGTCGATAAGACAGTTCTTGAGGCTCCCGAAGAGGGAAGGCTTGGCCTGGGCTTCCAGGATTTTCAGACTCCGCAGGATAGGCAGTCCTGCGTCTTGAAGCACCGACAGTTGTTTGGTGAACGTGGTCAATGTCTTGGCATTGACCCGCCCAATGGAAAACGTCTTCCGCGATTTCGCTTTGGCGGTCTTTTCCTTCTTTTCTTTCTGTGGGGCGATCCGCGTGATGTAATACCCCATCTGGCGGATCGTCTGTTCGGCTTCCTCCTGCGTGGCCGCCTCGATGACGTCCCGGATCTCCTGTCCGGTGGCGTCCATTGCTTCGAATTGAAACTTCGGCATGGCCTGGTCCTCACACTGCGGGGCAGGGACACCGGATGTGCCACCTGGCCCAGCTCAGCCGATCCGACTCTTCCCGAATCCCTTGCCTCTCTATTATTCGCTGCCGCTCACTCAGATGATGCTCAAGCCACGAAATACGCCTTTATTACGCTTCAATGGTCGTTTCCCGGACGACCTCTTCCACTGTGGTGATCCCCTGGTAGATCTTTTCCAGGCCATCCTGACGCAGTGTCTTCATGCCTGCGCGGATGGCCGCGTCCCGGAGCTCTTCCGTCGAGGCCCCCCGGTGAATGAGTTCGCGAATTTCCTCCGTGATGGGCATCAATTCAAAAATACCCGTACGACCTTTGAAGCCGGTGTTGTTGCAGTTGGCACAGCCGCGACCGCGGTAAAAGGTTTTTCCAACCACGTCCTCGGGCGTCATTTCCAAGTCTGCCAGGGCCTCTGTGCTAGGCACGGTGAGTTCCCGGCATTCCGGACAGATCTTGCGGACCAACCGTTGGGCCAGAATGGCTTCCACGGTGGCCGTGATGAGGAACGGCGGCACGCCCATGTCGCGGAGCCGGGCAATCGAACTGGGCGCGTCGTTGGTGTGCAGGGTGCTGAACACCATGTGCCCGGTCAACGCCGCCTGCACGGCGATTTCCGCCGTTTCCAGGTCACGGATCTCGCCCACCAGAATGATATCCGGATCGTGCCGCAAAATGGCGCGAAGCAGATTGGCGAACGTATTTCCGATGTCCGGATCGATGGGAATCTGCACGAGGCCGTCGATCGTGTATTCCACCGGGTCTTCGGTGGTGATGATCTTGTCTTCAATGGTGTTCAGTTCGTTGAGCGCGGCATAGAGCGTGGTCGTCTTTCCCGAACCGGTGGGACCGGTCACCAGTACGATCCCGTGCGGCCGGTGAATCACTTCCCGGAACTGCGCCAGCGTCGTCGGGTCCATCCCCACCTGATTGAGGTCGAGCATCACCACGGACTTGTCCAGAACCCGAAGGACGCAGCTCTCTCCGAACATGGTGGGCAGAACGCTCACCCGTAAATCGACGGGATGGCCACCCACCGTGAGACGGATTTTTCCGTCCTGCGGCAGACGACGCTCGGCAATGTCGAGGTTGGCCATCACTTTGATCCGCGTGGTGATGGCGAACGCCAAATGCCGGGGCGGGGGAACCATTTCGTAGAGCACACCGTCGGAGCGGATGCGGATCCGGAATTCGTTCTCGAACGGCTCAAAGTGCAGGTCACTGGCGTGCTCCTTGATGGCCATGAGGAGCACCATGTTGAGGAGCCGCCGGACCGGGGCACTCTCCGCGAGGGCTTCCACGCTGCTCAGGTCGATGGGGCCGTCCTGTTCCAAGCTCTGGGCCGCTTTGACCAGCTCACTGTCTTTCTCCAACTCCTCGATAATCCCCTCAATGCTTTCCGCCCCCGAATAGTAGCGTTGCAGCGCTTGTTCGATCTGACGCTCGGTGGTGACCACCGGCCGGATCTCGTACCCCAAAAAACTCCGCAACTCGTCGATCACGGACAGTTTCTGGGGTTCGCACATCGCGATCGTCAATGTGTTATCATGAAAAGAAATAGGCACGATTTTGTAGAGCTGAGCCATCGGCTCGGTGATGCGGTTCAGGACCTCCGGTGGGATGGTGAGTTCGTTGAGCTGAACTACCGGCAGGTTGAACTGTTCCGCCAGCGCCTGGGCAAGCTGGTCATCGTTGATCAGCCCCATCCGAATCGCAATCTGCCCCAGGAGCTCGCCTTTATGCTGTTTCTGCTCCTCAAGGAGCATTTCAAGCTGGGATTCCGTGATGAAGCCCAGGTCCACAAGAATTTGACCAATCCGCCGAAGAGCCATCCGCTTTTCCTGCTATCCTGCGATGCGCTTTGAGTTGACCTGACAGCCGACAAAAACACCCACACAGGCCGGAAAGATCTGCCTTCCCGGTCCACACTCTATCTTAGCCAGTCGCAAGTATTTATCCAAATGTCGATAGTTCTCTTATCTTCGCCCGTTTTGGGCCATTTCGCGTTCCAGGCGACGCCGGGCTTCCTCTTCGTCTTCGAGGATACCCCGTTCGGCCGCTGCGATTCGGGCGGCCAGTTCATCCGGGCTATTGGCCCGCAGAAGCACTTCCTTCTTCTCGCATATTCCATCCCGCCACAGCCGGAAGAGGTGGTCGTCCAGAAGCTGCATTCCCAGCTTGTGGCCGGTCTGGATGGCCGAGTTGATTCGGTAAGTTTTATTTTCGCGGATGAGGTTTGCAATAGCGGGGGTCACGACGAGCATTTCGTAGGCCGCCACCCGTCCCCCACCAATCCGCGGCAGCAATTGCTGGGACAGAACGCCGATGATGGACGTGGAAAGCTGGGTCCGGATCTGTTCCTGCTGGTTGGTGGGAAAGACGTCGATGATTCGGTTGACGGTCCCCTGCGCCCCGGTCGTGTGGAGGGTTCCGAACACGATATGGCCTGTTTCCGCGGCCGTGATGGCGGCCTCGATGGTTTCCAGATCACGCATCTCACCAACGAGGATGATGTCGGGGTCCTGCCGCAATGCCCGACGGATCGCCTCCGCAAAGCTCGGGACATCCACTCCCACTTCCCGCTGGTTGACCGTGCATCGCTTGTGGGTGTGGTAGAACTCAATGGGGTCTTCGATGGTGATGATGTGGTGATCCACATTGTTGTTGAGGTAGTCGATGGCCGCCGCGAGAGTCGTCGATTTACCGGAACCCGTTGGCCCGGTGACGAGGATGAGCCCCCGCGGCCTCATGATCAGCTCCTTGAAAACAGGCGGCGTGCCCAACTCCTCGAAAGTCATTAACCGGTTGGGGATTTGCCGAAGCACCATCCCCACATAGCCTTTTTGCTTGAAGACTGACACTCGGAACCGGCACTTGTCGCCGAAGGCAAAGCCGAAGTCGGAGCCTCCCACCTCCTGAAGTTCTCGCTGGCACCGCTCCGGCGTGATGCTTTTCATCAGGGCGACGGTGTCCTCAGGTTCGAGGACCTTGGTTTCCAGCCGCACCAGTCGGCCGTCAATGCGAAGAACAGGCGGCTGCCCCACGGTAATGTGAAGGTCACTTGCCTTCCGAGTGACTACGGTGTTGAGAAGCTTGTCGATTTGAAGCTGTGACATACCCCGCCTCGATTCTTAAAAGGTACCTGGTAATTTGACTGGCCCTGTTGAACCACAGCACCGACACAACCCTCCCCCGACGAATTATTCTGCCGCCCGATACCACAGAATGCGGTAACACTCCAAACCAGCGGCGCTGTGAGCGCTGATGGGAAATCAGCGGAGTTCTTCCTCCGGACGAGCCACCGAGAGCAACTCTTCCAAGGTTGTCTTTCCCTTGAGAACTTTCTGGAGGCCGTCCATGTAGAGGGTCTTCATCCCCTCCTGGATGGCTACACGGCGGATTTCTGCCACGGGGGCGTTCTTAAACGTAAGTTCCCGAATCTTCGGGGACATGATCATCAATTCGAAGATACCCATCCGACCGCGGTAGCCCGTGCCGTTACAGCGACTGCATCCCTTGCCTCGGTAGAAGGTAGCACCGGCCATCATTTCGGGGGTCACGCCAGCCATCTCCAGGACGGCATCACTGGGCTGATAGGGTTGCTTGCACTGCTCGCACACGACCCGCACGAGCCGCTGCGCCATGATCGCCACGACGCTGCTTGCCACCAGATAGGCGGGGACTCCCATATCGATCAGGCGTGTAATGGAACTGGGCGCATCGTTCGTATGTAGTGTACTAAAAACGAGGTGTCCAGTCAAAGAGGCCTGAATACCCATCTGGGCAGTCTCCAGGTCGCGCATCTCGCCGACCAGGATCACGTTCGGCGCCTGCCGCAGCATGGCGCGAATGACCCGCGCGAAATCCAGTCCAATCTCGTGCTTGATCTCCACCTGGTTGATCCCCGGCAGGTAGTACTCCACGGGGTCCTCCGCGGTGATGATCTTGCGGTCGGGAGTATTCAGCTCGTTGAGGGCCGCATACAGGGTGGTCGTCTTCCCCGAACCGGTGGGTCCCGTCACCAAAATAATTCCGTTCGGCCGCTTGATCAGTTGTTTGAATTTGACGTAATCTTCTTCGGAAAATCCCAGTTGGCGCAAGCCAATTTTGATATTGTCTTTGTCCAAAATCCGCATAACCACAGCTTGACCCCACGTGCTGGGGAGGATGCTCACCCGCAGGTCAAGCTGCTTCTCGCCAATGTTCATCTTGATACGACCGTCCTGCGGCCGACGCCGCTCGGCGATGTCCATCTTGGCGAGAATTTTGATGCGTGACAGAATAGCACCGAGCAAACGGCGGGGGGCATTATCCCGCTCGACGAGGTATCCGTCAATCCGGTAGCGGATGCGAACGCGGTCCTCGAACGGTTCAATATGGATATCCGACGCCCGAAGCTGCACCGCCTCCGAAATAATCAGGTGCACCAACCGCACGACAGGAGCACTCGACTCGTCCACGTCCTGTACGGTGCCCACGTCGGTATCCACCTGAGTGAAGTCGATCGCCGTGTCCGTCACTTCGGTGATCATCGTGTCACGGCTCTCGCCTGATGTCTGGCCGTAATAGCGGTTGATCGCCTCCTGAATTGCTTCTCGGGGCGCCAGGCAAATCTCAATGCGCTTGTTGAGAATAAAGCGCAGCTTATCGAACGTGGCAAAGTCGTCGGGATCGCTGACCGCCACCTTGAGCTGGCCGTCTTCCTCAGCCACGGGAATCACCACATTCTCACGGGCCACCGATTCCGGCACCTGCTCAATGACGTGCGGCGGAATGGACGTACGAGACAGGTCGATGTACTGGAGGCCGTGCTGTTCGGCGAGAACCTTCATGACCTCCTCGCCAGTGGCATAGCCCAGGCGGACGATCGCGTCGGGCAATTTCATGCCGGATTGCGCTGCCAGTTGGCGGGCTTCTTCGAGTTGGTCAGCACTCACAATGCCCCGTTGGACAAGCAAGTCGGTGTAATCGGCACGGCGTTTCACGGCCATGGGACAAGCCTCCCAAATTGGAATAGGACTGGACTATATTTTCAGAACTCCCCATTTCCACGGTACCCGTCGGCATTGTTCATGTCAACAACGAGACGTAACAAAATCCGCCAGGACATGCATGACTGACAATTGCCGCCAGGAAACGCAGTTGAACGGCCGACGTGAAAGTTGGCCGCTTCCACCGGGCGCATGGGAGGAACGGCTTCCACCCGGCCGGTCACACGTTTTCATCCGGATCGAGGGCAGGGTTGTGAAGGCTAAAGCCTTCACCGAAAAGCGGCGATAAATCGCCGCACTCCATGGAGTGCGGGGCTTTAGCCCCGCTTTCGGCGCGGGACTTCAGTCCCGGCTAAACACCAATGAATGATCCAATGTCAAACGACGGACCTGACAAGCAGGTCCCTCCGACGGATCTTTCGGAGTGGCACGCTTGTCGTGCCCGGTGAAGCGGCATGAGTCACAAATCGGTGTTCATCGGACCCGACAAGCGGGTCCCTCCGCACCCGGTCGGGGCAATTCATGAATTGCCCCTTCCGTCCAAGGTGCCGCCAAATACTCTCTAGAGCCGGGTCGGCCACCAAGGACCCGGCATTACTCAATTCGTCGCTGGCGGGTACAATAATCGTTTTCGAGCAACTCAGCAGTTTCGGCGGAGACCGACCAGCCGATCTGTCCACGGGCGTGGCACAGCCGAGTAGCGGTCACCGTACTGGCATTCGGGGTGCCCGGCTTCGAAAGGCTGGTGATGCGAACATCTTGAAAGCGAGAGGTTGAACGATGGCCAAAGGCGGAAAAAAGAAGAAAGCAGAGGTTGTCTTCTTGGTGTGTGAAGAGACGAACGACTACAATTACGCTCTGCGACGCAAGCCTGGTGGCGAAAAGCTCCGTCTTAAGAAATTTTGCCCTCGTTGCCGGCGGCACACCTGGCACGTTGAAAAGAAGAAGTGAAAATGGTGTGGCCTCGGACCCGCCGCTGTGATTGTCCCTCTCGTGGGGATTTCTCAGGCTGGAATGAGGAGCCGGGGCGATGAAAAAGCGTTGGCGGATTCAGCCGCACGACCAGGGGGCGGTTGCAGACCTTGCGCGTCGAGTTGGCGTCCCGGCCGTCATCGCCCAACTTCTTCTCTGCCGTGGTATCCGCGATCCGGAAGCCGCGGAGCGATTTCTCTCACCTACCCTGCACAGGTTGCGGCCTCCTGAGTTGTTGCCGGACTGCGAGAAGGCGGCCGATCTCCTTTGGGCGGATATTCAGGCGGGCCGCCGGATTGCTGTCTACGGCGATTACGATGCCGACGGCATCACGGGCACCGCGATCCTGTGGAAGTGTTTGAAACTCCTTGGGGCCGACGTGAAGTACTACGTCCCCAGCCGTCTGGAAGAGGGCTACGGCCTGAACACCGTTGCGCTGGAGCAATTGGCCGGCCGAGGAGTGAAAACGGTTGTCACCGTGGACTGCGGGGTGACAGCACGCGAGGAAGTGGCCCATGCCCGTCGGCTGGGTATGGAAGTGATCATTACCGACCACCACGAACCCGGGCCGGATTGGCCGGAGGCGGCCGCCATTGTCCATCCTCGGGCGGCGGGGGGTGCGTATCCGTTTCCCTGGCTAAGCGGGGCGGGCGTGGCCTTCAAGTTGGCCTGGGCTCTGGCTCGCAGGGCGGGAAATGGAAAGCGGGCGAGTGCCCCATTGAGGGACTTCCTTGTCGAAGCGGTGGGCCTGGGGGCCGTCGGAACTGTGGCCGATGTCGTGCCCCTCAATGATGAAAATCGGATCTTCGTCCATTACGGATGCACGACGAGTTTGCGGCAGCGGGTGCCCCTCGGGCTTTCGCTCCTTCAGCAAGTCACACCCGCGGGAAAGAATGGACGGACGGACAGCGAATGGATTGCCTTTCAGCTCGCGCCGCGGATCAACGCGGTGGGCCGACTGGGCCAGGCCGCCCTCGCCGTGGAACTGCTCATCACGGAGGAGCCCGCCCGTGCGGAGGAACTCGCCCGATATATCAACGGCCTCAATGACCAGCGAAAATCTATCGAGCAGAGCATCTATCTCAAAGCGCTGCGGCAGATTAAGGAGACGTGCGATCCCGAGAATGACCCGGCATTTGTCCTGGCAGATACCGACTGGCATCAGGGAGTGATCGGGATCGTGGCCGGGAGACTGGCCGAAAAATTTCATCGGCCGGTGATTCTCATTGCGCTCAACAAGACCCGCAGCAGACCTGCGGTGGGGTCCGGACGGAGCGTTCCCGGGCTGCATCTTCAGCAGGCTTTGGCGGCGTGTGCTCACCACCTGGAAAGATTTGGGGGGCATTCCCAGGCGGCGGGGCTCAGTATCGAAGAGGATCGCATCGCTGCCTTCCGACATGAATTCTGCCAGTATGTGGCCGAACATTTCGATGCCGCCAGCAATCCGCCCGAGATAGAAATCGATGGCCAGTTTCCTCTTGGGGTATTCACCCTCGATGTGGTAGAACAGATCGAGCGGCTGGCGCCATTCGGCGAAGGCAATCCCCGGCCGGTCCTGTGCTGCGAGAATGTCACGCTGGTGGAATCACCCCGGGCGGTGGGAAAAGGTGAGCAGCACCTTATCTTCCGCGTGGAGCACTGCGGGACGGTTATGCGGGCGGTGGCCTTTGGAGCAGGGGAGCGGATCGCCGAGTTGCCTGTCGGTCAGCCCTTTGATCTGGCGTTCCGCCCTGTCATCACCGAGTTTCAAGGTCAACGACGGGTCGAACTCCATGTGGTGGACTGGCGTCGGCCTGAGGAACGCTGATAGACGGGCCCATCTGTCTGGCAATTCGTCGAAACGGCCGTTGCCCGGCAAGGTGTCTGAAGTTTCGTCCGACCGACCATCCCCATTTTGCAAAAAACCATGACATGCCCACGAGCGCAGTGTTTTGTGGGGGCGATTCATGAATCGGCCCAAAATACCGTCATCAGTGCCAAACGGCATGTCGGTCGGTCATGTGGGCGACGTTTTTGGGCTGGTTGCCCCAGGCACACTCATGGTAGGATGACCGACAGTTCCACGCCACACGACAAAAAAGAGGTCGTTTTCTGAGACGTCCCCCAGGCAGAATCATCCGCTTTGGAGCTTGACGAGCGAGGTTTGGGATGTCGAATTGACAAGGTGGCACGCCGGGGAAACTCAAACCACGTGTGCATCGTGGTCGGGCACGTGGCCCAAGCAGCCGACCGCCGAACAGCCGATCGTTTGGATTCGCTCTGGCGGAGCCATGGTGCGTACACTATATTAGCGGAGTTTTAGGAGGTTGCGGCAAGATGGATAATCGCGATTTCGGTAACAAAAGAACGCGGCCCAAATGATGGCCTCCTCCGATACCCTCGATTGGAGCGAACAGATCGTGATCGCGAGCACATGCGAGGATGCACAGCGCGTGATCGGGCGGATTCTTGACGAACTGCGTCAGGCCGGCTGGCATCAGGACGACATCTTTGCTGTCCATCTTGCCCTGGAAGAATCCCTCAGCAACGCGATTAAACACGGCAATCGCGGGGATCCCCGCAAAAAGGTGACGATCAGTTACCGTTTGTATCCCCACAAGATAGACCTTCAGGTGGCAGACGAGGGCCAGGGGTTTGATCCTGCGGCTGTACCCGACCCCACCTTGCCGGAGAATATCAACTCCACGAGCGGCCGGGGGCTTTGCCTCATCCGCGGGTTTATGGATCGCGTGCTTTTCAAGGAAGGAGGCCGGGTGATTTGGATGGAGCGCTGTCGGCACCATGGAACAACCGAAGGGCCGGTAGCGGAGAACCGTCCACAGAGCAACCGGACTCGCCCGGCATGTTGAAACGCGGATACCCCGCGGTACCAAATCTTTTATGGATTGGCAGCATCTCGGGGGGACCTTTTCCGGAGAGTCGTGCTTGTCGGGTCCGCCTCTCGGAGGGACTTTCTTGTCGGGTCCAGCGAACACCGAATGATGACCCATTCCCCTTTCACCGGGCACGACGAGCGTGCCCCTCCGACCTATCGGAGGGACCAGCTTGTCAGGTCCGTTTGTCAACATTCGATGTTCCATTGGCCTTCGGCGGGGACTGAAGTCCCGCGCCGAAAGCGGGGCTAAAGCCCCGCACTTCATGGAGTGCGGCGATTCATCGCCGCTTTTCGGTGAAGGCTTTAGCCTTCACAATCTTGGCGTTTGCGGTGTTTTGCCGCAGCCACCGAAGCTCTCCCATGGTAGGGGCAATTCATGAATTGCCCCTACCGCATACGGAGGGACCTGCTTGTCGGGTCCAGCGAAACACCGATTGATGGCCCATCGCCTTTCACCGGGCACGACGAGCGTGCCCCTCCGAAAAAATTCCGGAGGGACCCGCTTGTCGGGTCCGTTCGTCAACGTTGGAAACATCCATTTCGTCTTCGTCATGTCGGATAGGACGAGCGTGCCCGGCCGACATAGCCCTGGCCAAAAGGCTGGTCCGCTCATACACTTAAACGTTCGCGCACGTTTGGAAGTGATTGATCAAAAAAGCTGCACCTGCCCAGGGATTATTGAGAATTCAACCACAGTCTCGAGACAGGGAACGCGGAAGCGACCCGGCGGTATACAATGGGAACAGACGTCCATGGACGCCGGGAGGAATTCGATTACGCCAGGGATCGAAAGATTTTTTCCGTTGGTTGGACACCGCACACAACTTTGGAGGACAATGATGGTCAGTGTGGATGAAATGTACGATCAGGCGATTGAGCTTCAGCAGAAAGGTGATCTGGACGGGGCCATTCAGAAGCTCCACGAACTGCTGGAGACGGACCCCAATTATGCGCTGGCGCATGCGGCCCTGAGTGTTTTCTACAGCAAACGCGAAGAGCATGAGAAGGCCGTGGAACATGCCCGCAAAGTCTGCGAGCTGGAACCTGAAGACCCCTTCAGTTTTGTAGCGCTGAGTTTGATCTGCCAGAAGGCGGGCTTGATCGCAGAAGCAGAAGAAGCCATGTGGCATGCTCGACAGGCTCAGGTGGCCGCTATTCAAAAGCGGTACGCACAATGAGCGACGAACTGTGAAGTCGGTTCACAACGCCGATGGGACCACGGGCTGAGTGGGGAATCAGTGCACGCGATGGCCGGGCTTGGCCCCTTCATCGGGCGCGAGCAGGAAAACCTGGTCATCACCGGTTCCGGCCGCCAGGATCATCCCTTCACTTATGCCGAACCGCATTTTCCGTGGCGCGAGGTTGGCCACCAGGATCACCAACCGGCCCACGAGGCTCTCCGGCTTGTAAGCCTTTTTAATTCCTGCAAAAACGGTACGTTTGACGTCCCCGCCCAAACCCAGGGTGAGCTTGAGGAGCTTGTCCGCACCGGGGACTTCTTCCGCAGCGAGGACGCGTGCCACGCGCAGGTCGATCTTTGTGAAATCGTCGATGGTGATCGTGTTCTCCAGCAGCGGCTCCTGCCGCAGGGGTTCATCGGAGTCCTGGCCGGTGGATGGCGAAACTTTTGTCCCCGCCGGTGTCTTGGCACTCTCGTCTTCCTCGCGGCTTTCCTCGATCACCGCGCTCAGCTTTTCCCGAGGCACCCGCTGCATCATGTGTTTGAAGGGCGCTACGATCCTGCCGAGCAAGGGTTGTTGGGTTTGGTCCCAGGATACGATCGGATCGCCGAATAACTCACCAGTCTGCCGCGCCAGCCGCGGCAACACCGGGGCAAGATAGATGACCAGTTGCCGGAAGAGGTTGAGGCCGATGGTGCAGACATCCTGAAGCTCTTTCTGCCGGGCGGGGTCTTTTTTGAGATTCCACGGCGCCATGCGATCGACGAACTGATTGGCCCTATCACCGGCCGCAAGGATGATCCTTATAGCGCGGGCAAAGTCGCATGCTTCGTAGGCTTCCGCGATGGCTTCGCCGTCCGCGGCTGCCTGCGCGAAGAGGCCGCCATCCTCCGGATAGGTGGCGGAGAGTGGGGAGCCTTCGATCAGCCGGGCACAGCGGCTGGCCAGGTTAACGATATTGCCCACCAGGTCCTTGTTCACCCGATTGACGAACTCTTCAAAGTTAAGGTCCAGGTCCTCCACCCGAGAAGTCAGTTTGGCCGCATAGTAATACCGCAAATAAGACGGGTCGAGATGGCGGAGATAGGTTTCCGCCTTGATGAATGTTCCCTTGGATTTGGACATCTTCTCACCATTGACGGTGAGAAAGCCGTGGATGTGAATCTTCCGCGGGAGATTGAAACCGGCGACTTTGAGCATCGCCGGCCAGAAGAGACAGTGAAAATACGTGATATCTTTTCCGATAAAGTGGTGGATTTCTGTCTCGGGATTGCGCCACCAGGTCTCCAATTCCTCGCCCACCCGATGGCACCACTGCTTGGTGGATCCCACGTAACCGATTGGGGCATCAAACCACACGTACCAGTAGTTACCGGGGCTATCGGGAATCTCGAAGCCGAAGTAAGGGGCGGGGCGGGAAACATCCCAGTCGCGCAGTGGTTCGCTGAGGAAATGCGCTTTGAGATAGTTGGCGATTTCCGGCTGAAGGTGGTCCCCCGTCTGTGTCCACTCTTCCAGAAAATCGTGGAGTTTCTCAATCTGCACAAAAAGATGCCGGGCGGTTCTCAATTCCGGTTTGGCCCCGGAAATTGTGCTGACTGGATCGATGAGTTCCGTCGGGCTATGGGTGTGCCCGCACTTGTCGCAGCTATCGCCGTACTGATCGGGAGCACGACACGCCGGATTGGGACAGGTGCCTTTCACGAAGCGGTCGGCCAGAAAAACTCCTGCGACGGGGTCGAAGAGTTGGGTCACTTCTTTCTCGACCACCAGTCCGGCGGCCCGGAGTGCCTTCCAAAACACGTGGCACATCTCCCGATTTTCCGGACTGTGGGTACTGCCGTAGTTATCGAATTCGATATCGAAGCCTGCAAAATCTCGGACATGGGCGGTGTACATCCGCTGAATGAATTCTTCCTCGGGAATTCCTTCCCGGCGCGCGGAGATCATGATGGCAGTGCCATGTGTGTCATCAGCGCAGATGTAAATGCATCGATGACCGCGCAGCTTTTGAAAACGCACCCAGATGTCCGTCTGGATGTACTCCACCAGATGGCCGATGTGGATGGGCCCATTCGCGTAAGGTAAGGCGCTGGTTACAAGGATCCGTCGTGCCATTGCGTTCTCGCTTGTTTCCATCCCAGGAATGACGCAAATCGGTTGTTGCAGGCTTCACCGCAAACCCAAAACCCGCATTGTATCCCGCCTCCCGCCAGGGCGGGAGTGGGTTTTTGACCAAACGCGCCGCAGGCTGGGAAAGTGATTTTGTAAGAATGGAAGCAGCAAAACAGAAAAACCACCGCTGTGTCGGCGGTGGCCTGCCTGAAGGAGCGAATCCGGTCCAGGGAGACACGGCGGATTCAGGAAGTGGTGGCCGACTTTTTCGGGACGATGTCGATTTGCAGGGCGGGATCGGCGGCCGGAACGTAGGTGGTGGGCAACCCCAGTTCCCGCCGCACAATGTTGGTGCCCTGGGCAATCGCAGCGGCCTTATAGAAGGCGATCTCCCGATTGCATCCCTGTCGCCCAAAGCCACAGTCGCTGGTGATCACCAGTTTTTCTGGCGGGATGTATTTCAGGGCACGACGGATCTCGGCGGCCACCTCCTCGGGGCGGTCGGCCTGCAGGGTGCGATGGCTCACCACGCCTACGGCGATTTTCTTGGGCAATCCCTTGCTCAGTGATCCGAACAGTTCGATATCCTTGAAATTGCGGTCCTTCATCTCGACCGTCCAGACATCTCCTTTCGCCTCATACAGGTACATTTCCAGAGATGCCGCGTAACTGGTGTCTTCCATGACCCTTTGCATGTTGGGATTTCCCCAGCACGTGTGGATCCAGATCTCCACGTCGTCGAGTCCTTCCACTTCGCGGTTGTAAGCTTCCAGCATGAAGCGGACATCGGGGTGGTCCTTGCCAAGCGAATTCGCCATGAAGTGGAAGCAGGGCTCCTCGACCTGAATGCATTTGCAGCCGGCATCGCGGAGGGCTCGCAACTCCTTGTTCATCGCCACCGCCAGATCCCAGATGAGTTCCCGTTTGTCCTTGTACTTATCCGTATGGATGTCCAGGAACAGGCTCATGACCTGAGAACAGCAGGTGCCGAAGCGGACGGGCTTGCGGGTCTTGGCCTGCGTGATCCGCCAGATCTTCGGATAATCCAAAGGACGATGCTCCACCTTGTCCACGACGATTGGCCAGCGCCAGCCTGTGTAAATTTCATGCAGCAGTGTTCCCGGAGGATAACGCAACCATGGAGAGCGTGTCTCCTCGGATTGGAGATAATCCCCTTCCAGGCCCTTCCACCGCTGCAGCGGATAATGATGCCAGGACCGTCCGGCGAAATCTTCGTCACAGTGAAAGTCTCCGTGCGTGATGATGTCCAGACCGGCGCGCTCCTGGTCACTGACGACGACGGCCAGCGCGTCCTGAAACTTCTCCCGGAATCGCACGTCCATCATGCAGGTATCCAGCGGCCGCCCCCACATGCTGACGTCGAACCACCGTGGCCGGGGAAACGAACCTGTCGTCGTGCAGGGCAACATGATGTCCTTGGTGACGGTGAACATGGTGCGTGCTCCTCCCATCAAAAGGCATCCATTTGGGCCGACGCCTGTTAATCGGGCCAGCGTATCAACAATTTCTGTCAATTGGTGCTGGCATTTTAGTCGTAAACTTGCCGATGTGCAACAGTGTGAGGCAGACGGCCGCTCTCGTGGTGGCCCGGAACACGCAATCGTGCAAATGTGCGAGGTTCTCGCCGATCAACGAAAACCAACCCACCGAGGGTGGACGGCACAAAACAAGAAAAGAAATAGGTGGGGCGAAATTTTTCTCTCGCCCCACCCAGCGTGTGGCTCATGTCAAAGCTGCTCTGCGAAGTAGAATCACGGCGAGCTGTAATACTCGGGGTTGTTGGGCCAGATGGCGCCCGTTGTGGCGTCGTATTGCCATCCCGCGCCTCCGGCGACAACGCCTGTGGGCTTCTGGCCGGGGGTGCTCACCGGCACCACAGTGTTACTGTTGTTGTACGGATTGACGGGCAGTTGTCCGGTGATGTACGGGCCATAGGGGTAATTGGGCCCCGGCGTGCCGATTTCACCGGCCGCGTTGGTGGCGTTGTAAAGCTGGGGCAGATCGTTGTTAACAAGCTGGGGGTACGTTCCGTGATGCACGCGATAAAGCTCGATTTGCGAGCGCAGGGTGTGCATGTTGAATTCCAGGGCACTCCGCTTGGCATCTGCGGTGGACGATGCGAACTGGGGAATGATCACGGCCGCCAGAATGGCCATGATGACCACCACGATGAGAACCTCGATGAGCGTGAAAGCTTTTCGGAAACGTGGGGACATGTTTGAAACCTCCCAAATCGTCTTGAGGTTAACGCGTTAGTTCCGCTTGATTCACCGTGAAACGCGTTGTTCTGACAGTTTTGACTTGAACCTTCCCGGCCCTGCGTTTCAACTCTCTGGATGCCGGAGCCTTCAGCAGGTTTACTGCTCTGATTGACCATAGATTACGTTTTGCGCGGAGGCAAATAAGCAAGTCGAGGAAAAGGAAAATCAGCGAAAAACTCCCGCGTGGGAAAACGAATAAATCGGTCAAAGCGGATATTGCGGCCGATCCCTAACCGCTATCTGGGGGATAACGTCCGGCAAGCGTGGCAAGGAAAGGTTGGCTTTTCGGCGGTGGGATGAAAATCGCCGACGGGGCAGGCGCTGATCAGGGAAGAGGGACAACCTTGACAAGAATGTCCCCGGAATTGTCGCTCAGCTCAGCCGCGCTATCATTGATTCGGAGAAAAAGCGTCCCGGTTCGTTCGGCGGTCAGCACACAGCCTCGCCCCACAGCGATTGGCTGAAAGAAACTCCCGCGGGTATTGAGCTCCGCGCCGGGTCGTGGTGGAGAATCCCCGACAGGCACAACGGCCGCCAGCAGTGTTCCCAGGGGATGACCGCGCACGTAGCGGATGGTCACGCCCTGAGGCTCGCACTCCCACGGGCCTCCGTCCTGGGCCACGATAAAACGCCCGGTGGCAGTCAGTTGGTAGCGCTTGCCGACCTCCAGTTGCAGTCCGGCGTTTTGCCATCCTTTTCCCGCTTCGACGCGGACCGCGCTTCCGCCGGTCAGGACCGGCGAGCCGGGTGTGAAGTCGGCGGCGGTCCGCTCGAAATCATATCCGTAATCGAGGTCCGCCAGGACGATCAGCCATTGATACTCCGCAGTCTTCCAGGTGGGGCCTAATAGTCTCAAAAAATTCTCGTTGAAGTTTTGAAGGTTTCCCCGCTGGATAAATGGCGGTAGTTTTTTAAAGGCGGGTTGAAAGCGGGGATCGTGCGCAAAAAGCGCCGTGGCAGCCCAGCACCAGCCGTAAGGCTCCAGATCGCGATGGGCCGTCGGCCCAAAGTTCAGAACGTCGGTCAACGACAAGGGCCGTTTCTGGGCCACGGCGTCCCGGACGATCCTGATTCGGCCCCACATTGGCACCTCATCGCGGGATTTGGGAACAACGCCCAACTGGAGCGTGCGGCCGTCCCAAAAGTGCGTTCCCAGCAATTCGGCGATTCCCTCGTTGTACCAGGGTGGAATCCAATCGCCAAAATGCGCTCGCAGAAATCCGTGTGTGCCCTCGTGGATCAGCAGATGACGGCGATAATACGCACTGGGTTGTTCGTAAATCCACAGCACATTGCCCACGGAAAATCCGTTGGTAAACGGCGGGAGCCAGGGAGGTAGCACGCCCAGTTCGCGAAAAGGTCGTGGATCTTTCATCAAAAAGCCGGTCATCTTCCAGGGGCGGCTGTCCGGTGCAATGGCGAAAAACGCACACCACTGCGGGTAAGCCGCGTCGAAAACCCGTCCCAATTCGTCGATTTCTGGAGTGACGGGCAGATCCGTGTAAAGCGTCAATCGAGAGGACGCGATTTTGTGAAGACCGGCCTGGAGCAGTCGCCCGTCGTCGATGGGAAACCCTGGGTACCGCCGGCCGGAGACGTCCGCACCGGGACCCTGGGCCGATATCTCGCCCGCACTCAGAAGCAACCAAACAGCCGAAAGACCCGCCAGAAAACAGCTTGCCCAATTTGCGGGAGGCACACGCTGGGGCTTTTCACTGCAACGATCCATCTGAACTTTGCCGGTTGAGGACTGACCCGTCTGGACGCCGTTTGAGGGACAACGCAGCGTCAAACGCTTGGACACCCTCCCACCTTCCACCAGAACTGAAAGATTTCAATCCCAATACGACAGTTTTTTCACATAACTCAGGCAGCTCGTGGTCATGGCCTGAAAGACGGCGGCATACTTTTCGAACTCGCGATCCCAGCCCTGGGCGAAAAACACGTAGGTCCCCTGTTCGGTGCGGACACAATGGACCTGAGCCGTGCAGATGAGATCGAGATGGAAGAAGTTCATCTCGTAACCGATCAGTTGCCGGTTTCCGATAGTCACGGGCGATGACTCCACCTCCAGGGTGTCGTACTCCTGCCGCATCGCCTGAACAGCAGCATCGGCGAGTTTATGCGGATCGGTATCCCGCGGATGAACACTGACAGACCAGAAGGCCCCTTCCGGGCTATAGACCGTGACGGAATGGCGGCCGGTCCACAAATCGTCTTCTTCCACCCGCCAATTCTCTGGATACTGAAAACGAATTCCCCGATTGTTGTACTCGGCTGGCATGGTTCTGATCCAGTTTTTCTGCTCTTCCCAATTATCCTGGTTTGTATGGTGAGTTTGCTCCAAGATGGCCTATGGCCGGTGGACAACAATTGGTAACATCGCCAGGACGGTTATCCGAATCTCCGGAGACGCTCACAGTCCGCCAACCCTTATGCACTATTGTACCCGGTGCGCGAAACTGGTGGTTATCGCCTCGGCCTTGCTTGCGGGGTCGGGGTGCCGCTTGATGCATCGGGAGCTGATGGCCACCCGATTGCTTGAGCAAAGTCGCCTGCTTAGCCAGCAAGCGCACTATGCCTTGCAGCGGGGAGACCTTCAAGAGGCCGACCGGCTCCTCGTCCAGGCATTGCGTACCTGCCCCAATGATGTGGAGGCCCGGGCACGTTATGCCCGCGTCCTTTGGCAATGCGGCAAGCGGGAAGAGGCCCTCCAGCAGCTCCAGATGGCTTTGAGCACCGCCCCGCAGAATCCCGATCTCCATGTCCAGATGGCGGAATTTCTGGTGGAACTGGGCCGACTGAATCAGGCCGAACGGCACGCCCAATCTGCCATCGCGGTGGCCCCGAAAAGTTCCACGGCGTGGCTGATCCAGGGGAGAATCGCTCTCATGAGGAATCGCCCCGACGAAGCCCTGGCCGCATTTTATCGGGCGCTGGGAGTTCGCCCTGACGATCGTGACGCTCTCCACTGGATTGCTCAGGCCTATCGTGCCAAGGGAGACTGGGAGCAGGTTCTGGCCGTCCAGCAACGAATTCTCCAGGGATACTCACCGGGCGATGAACCCCCCGAGCAACTGGCTGCCCTTGGCGAGGCTTATCGGATGCTGGGCCGCTACGCGGATGCCGCTGCGACGTACCTTCAAGCAGCTCAGAGAGCGGGAGAATCGAACCCGTATCTTGCGTTGGCGGCCGAGTGCTACGCCCAGGCGGGCAATGAGGCCGAGGCCCAGCGGCTGATGGCCCAAATTCAGCCTCAACAATTGCCCCGTGCGGTGGCCCCGCAGCCTCTTTCCCAGGGGGAAATGACCCGCATGGCGGGACAGGAAATGTTGCGACGGTAGGTGGCGTTGCCGGGTTCGCGCAAGGGGGGTCTGCCCGTGGAAACTGCTCCCAAAAGAGTCGTGCCTACCTCTCCGGGGGAGCCGCCCAATCCCGTGATATAATTTCTCGAAGTATCCCAGGTTTTCTATCTTTTGCAGGCTTGAGTGCGCGTCATGGGCGAGGAAAAGGTGCGACGACAGCCGGAGGGTGATGCTCAGCCAGCCGGTTGCCCCTCGCCTGAAGAGTCCGCCCTACTATCAAAACAATCGCCAGAGTCGACTCAGGTGGTTTTTCCAGAAGGGCAGGCTCAGTCCCATCAATCTGCACAATCGGCCGGGCAAGATCAGTCGCCAGAGCATCGCTGGACCGCCGTTCGCGTTCCGCTTGCCAAACCTGCTCGCCTTGTCGAATCCCAACAAATTCAATCCATGCTGCCCGGGGAAGAAAGGGCGACGCTTCGAGAATTAATCCCCTCCAAACTCGAGTGGCGTCGCGGGCTGAGCAGTTTCCTCGTAAGTGCCGTCGTCCACGCCGTTCTTTTGGTCGTTTTCTCTCTCTGGATGATTCAAACACCACAGGGATTTAGCGGCATTAGTCTGCTGGCCACGGCAAATCTGCCGGTTAACTCGCCCTTGTTGGAAAGCGACCTCATCCTGGAGACACGGCCTGAGGAGCGCTCGTTCGTTACAGAACAGTCCTTCGCCCTGACCCCGGCGACGGTGAATATCCTGGGGGAGGAGGAAGGAAATGAGCAGAGCGTTACCACGGGCGAGCGAGACACCGGACCGCTTGATCCTGCTCGCCCCTGGGGTAACAAGGAGCCGGACTACTTATCGCATTTGGACCGTCCCAGCGGAGGTGGTCTGGAAGGCCGGACGCCGGAGATGCGGGCAAAACTAGCCATCCAGAGAGATGGCTCGACCGAAAGTGAAGAGGCGGTCGAACGTGGTCTGCGGTGGATCGCCGTCCATCAGGAGGAAGATGGATCCTGGCGATTTGATTTGAAGGTTCATTCCTGCCGGGGATACTGCCGCAATCCGGGAACGGAGCCGAGCACCACCGCTGCCACGGCGCTCGCCCTGTTGCCTTTTCTCGGCGCCGGATACACCCACCGGACCGGGCCGTATATTGATACGGTTCACCGGGGCCTGTATTACCTCCTTCGCCGCGGGCGGCAGACCGACAAAGGACTCGACTTCCAGGAAGGTATGAAAAATGGCATGTATGCGCAGGGACTGGTGGCCATCGTCCTGTGCGAAGCATTCGCCATGACCAAAGACCCGGCTTTGCAGCAACCCGCCCAGGAGGCCATCCGATTCATCGAATACGCGCAGGATAAGACTGGGGGCGGATGGCGTTACCGGCCGGGAGAACCCGGCGACACCACAGTGACCGGGTGGCAGCTTATGGCCCTCAAAAGCGCCGAGATGGCAGGGCTGAAAGTTGATCGCTCCGTGCACTACGCGGCTCAGCGCTTTTTGGATAGCGTGGCCAGCGAGGAAGGAGCCCTTTACGGGTATCAGGATCGCAATCCGCGGCACAGCACCACCGCCATCGGCCTCCTCTGCCGGATGTACGCGGGTTGGCCCCGGCAGCATCCGCCTCTCGCACGGGGCATTGCCCATCTGGCAGAATGGGGGCCTTCCGAAACCGATCTCTACTACGACTATTATGCCACCCAGGTGATGCGGCACTGGGGCGGTTCCGACTGGAAACGCTGGAACGAGACCATGCGGGAGTTTCTTATCAAGACTCAGGCCACTCAGGGACACGAGGCGGGAAGCTGGTATTTCGAAGACCCGCATTCCCGGGTGGGTGGTCGGCTTTACACCACCGCCATGGCCGTTATGATCCTCGAAGTCTATTACCGCTACATGCCCCTCTACGGCGAAGACGTATTTCCCGGTTTGTGAGCGAATCGGCTGGTCAACCAACCCGTGAGTAAACAGGCTCGTAATTGGCCCCTTGCGCTCAGCCGCTTTTTTCGGCACGGGCGCGTGAAAGGGCGTCCTCGATTAACCGGGCGATCAGCTGGGGAAAAGACCAGCCCGCTTCGGCTGCGGCAGCCGGGAATCCTGCATCTGGACTGAGGCACGGGTTGGCGTTGATCTCAAGGACGTACGGTGTGCCCTCGCGGTCGACTCGAAAGTCAACGCGGGCATAGCCCGTCAGGCCAAACAGTTGCCAGCACGCCAGGGCGGTCTGGCTCAGTCGCTGCAAAAGCGGCAAGTCGTCGGGTGGGAAGTTGAACCGCCGGGGAGTTGAGCGGTACTCGAACGAATCAGGATCCCACTTGGCCCGATAACCCACGATCCGCAAGTCTTGCGGCGAGAAAGCGGAAAAATCGATTTCCGCCGGCGGCAACACCACCGGGCCACTGGTTGTACCCACCAAGGAAAGGTTGAACTCCCGGCCGTCGATGTATTCCTCAGCGAACCATGGTTCTCCGGTGGCGGCCGTGCCTTCGGCAATTGCGGTCTGGGTTCTTTGCCGTTGTTCGACCGTGCTCGCTTCCCACAGGCTTTCCACCAGGCCGGCGGAGGCATGGGCCCAGGCCGACTTGAGCAAAAAACATGCTCCAAGGGGAAAATTCTCCGCCGGCTGCCCCAACGCGTGAAATTCCTCCAGGCATCTGGCAAACCGAGCGTCTTCCGGCGTACCTGTGTCTTGGGAAACCTCGGAGCTACAGATCCACCGAGGTGTGGGCACGCCTGCCCTTGCCAGGAAGATTTTGGTCAGCCGCTTGTCACCCGTGAGAAACAGGGCCTGGGAACCGTTGCCAGTGAAGGGTATTCGCAGCTCTTCCAGCACCCGGGCAGCCAGATACTGGAAGCGGTCGCTGCCAAAAAGGGATTCCACAAGATTGAACACCACCTCCGGACGGAGTTCCGTCATCCGGGCCCGCAGCTCCGCGGGGGTGGTGCCGGCCGAACCGACGACGGCCTCGTGTCCAAGCTCACGAAGGGCCTCTGCCACCGCCTGCGCTTGGGTGAGAACGTCCCGCTCGTCTTCCGGGGCTGACGCGGCCACCTCCTGATGGACGACTACCACCCGCATGCGTGGCCTCTCAATCGGTTTATGGAATGGCATGGACAGGGGCACGATCGGGCGCGACGCGCTGCAAGGCCGATTCAATAATGGCTCCGATAAGATCGTGATAGCTCATCCCGGCGGCGGTGGCAATCATGGGAAGATCGGAATGGGTCGGGTGGAGTCCGGCGAGAGGGTTGATTTCCAGGAATTGCGGCCGACCTTCTGCATCGCAGCGGAGGTCCACGCGACCGGCATCCCGCCCCTCAAGGACCCGCCATGCCTCCAGGGCGATTTGCTCGGCTTCGGCAACCTGGGCATCGCCATTTCCGGAAACAAATCGATATTCCACCAATTCTTCGCAACGCTCTTTGTTGACGTAAGAATAGGCGTGGGCTTCCGCCTGGGGCCTGAGAATGACCTCGAGAGTCCCCAGCACCCGGGCATGTTCGCCGGTGCCCAGCAGGCCCACTGTGAACTCCCGACCCGGCAGATAACACTCTACCAGGACGGGCTGCCGAAATTGGGTGAGAAGCCGGTGACAAACCTCCCTGAGTTGCGTACCGTCGCGGATGAACGATCTCTCGGAGATCCCCTTGCCTGTGCCCTCAGCGAGCGGTTTGGCAAATAGCGGATAGGGCAGATCAACACGGGAAACATCGGCGAGGGAGCGAATCACGGTAAAGGGGGGCGTGGGCAAACCTGCTTCTCGCACGAGTGTCTTGGCCAGGGATTTGTCCAGGCTGATGATAAGGGCCCGCGGGTCGGCGAAGGTGTAGGGGATTCGGTAAGCCTCCAACAGGGCCGGCACCTGAGCTTCTCGTGCTAAACCGTAAAGTCCCTCCGCGATGTTGAAAACGAGATCCCACCGATCGCCGCTTGCGAGCCGCCGAACGAGGGAGGTGATCCGTCCGATACGATCCGGCTCGTGTCCATTGGCCCGAATGGCCTCTTCAATCGCGGCGACCGTCTCCTCGCGATCAAATTCCGCCGTTTCTTCTTCGGAATAACCCTCGGCCAGGTATTCGCTCCGCAGGTCGTAGGTCAGACCAATCCGCATGGAAAAGTCCCTCGGTGATTGGGTGGAAATGAATGTTACTGATCGACACTCTCAAGAAAAAGCTACACCCCGGCCTGGAAAGACGTACTTGCCAGGTCCGCCTCTCGGAGAGACCCGCTTGCCGGGTCGGCTTCTCCGACGATGGATGATCCATTGCGATTCACCGCGCACGACAAGCGTGCCCCTCCGGCCTTTCGGAGGGACCTGCTCGTCAGGTCCATCTTTTCGGAGGGACGTGCATGTCACGTCCGCCTTCGGAGGAATGTGCTTGTCACGTCCGCCGTTTGACGTCGGATCGTCCATTCCCTTTCGGCGGGGACTGAAGTCCCGCGCCGAAAGCGGGGCTAAAGCCCCGCGCTCCATGGAGTGCGGCGATTTATCGCCGCTTTTTGATGAAGGCTTTAGCCTTCATCGCCTTGTCATTTGCGGTGTTTTGCCGCAACCACGAAAGCGACCCACCGGTAGGGGCGATTCACGAATCGCCCCTACCGCGCATTCATCGTTTGGCGCTCCCATAGCTCCAAACCGAAAGTGGGAATGAGCCAGGTCTCATTTGGTTGGTCCGCCTTCATCACTCTAGGGCGCTTTGGTGACGGGATAAGGGGGGCGTTCTCCCTGCGTTCCCGCCAGGGAAGCAGTGCTGCCAGCAATAGGGCGCTCGGTGGCCGGCGTCGGTGCCGCATCAGTCGGGGCTGCCTTGTCGGACGGGGTCGGCCCATCCAGCCGCCATTGTCGTGTCTGATCGGTTGCCGGGGCCGACGACGTCGCTCCTGCTACCACAAGGCGGGCATGGGGCTTCAGCCGGATCTCCGCATAGAGCTGCCGGTGCCACACTTCCGCCTGGGCCCAGCTCATATCCAGGGCTTCCAACAGCCCGACACCCGGTGGCAAAAGCTGGACAGGACAACCCTTTGCCAGCTCCTGCTCCAGGCCCCGCGCCGTGTAATTGATCGGATAGAGCCGGCAGACCAGGGGCCGAACTTCCAAAGGAAGCTGACAGCCCCGGGGTCCTAAGAACACGCAATCGCCGTTGGCTTTCCGTTTGAGCACACGGCGCGAACCGTCGGGACGAAACACACACGCGGCCCACTCGGGGTCGTCGTCCTGATCGAGGTACACCGGGTTATCCGGGACACGAAATTCGTGGAACCCCGTCTGCCCGGTAAACGCCTCGATGCGTGCCACATCGCCGGGCGTCACGTAGATTTCGCACGTCTGGCAGCAGGTCTTCCCGAGCCGCGCACACCGTGCGCAGAGCGACTCCGTTTCTTGCATGATCCAGTCCTCCTCATCTCACTTTGCCGGTGAATCAAGGGGATCTGGATAGCGGAAGACCCGCCCTTCGTAATTACGAATGAGTAAGTCATCGCCGTCACGACCTACCACATAGTTGGGTTGCAGCGGGACCTTGCCCCCACCACCGGGAGCGTCAATGACGTACGTGGGAACGGCGTAGCCCGTCGTGAATCCCCGCAATCCCTCGATGATCTCCAAACCCTTGGAGACCGGCGTGCGGAAGTGCGCGGAGCCGCTGATCGGGTCGCACTGGTACAGATAGTACGGTCGCACCCGCATCTTCAGCAGCTCGTGGACGAGCCGTTTCATCGTTTCCACGTTGTCGTTGATCCCGCGCAACAGGACCGTTTGGGAACCCAAGGGAATTCCGGCGTCTGCCAGCCGCGTGCACGCCGTGAAAACTTCCGGAGTGCATTCATCCGGATGGGTGAAGTGGATGCTCATCCACAGGGGATGATAACGCCTGAGCATGCGACAGAGCTGGGGCGTGATCCGTTGCGGCAGGACAACGGGGACTTTGGTCCCGATGCGCACAAATTCCACATGGGGAATTTTCCGCAACTCCCGCAGGATCCACTCCAGTTTTTCGTCGCTCAAAGTCAGGGGATCACCGCCGGAAAGCAGCACATCCCGGATCGCCGGCGTGCGGCGAATGTAGTCCAGCCCCATCTGGATTCGTTCTGGAGTGGACTTGATTTCGCCGTGACCGACGACTCGGCTCCGCGTGCAGTAGCGGCAGTACGTCGAGCAAAAGTCGTGCACCAGGAAGAGCACCCGATCAGGATAGCGGTGGACAATTCCCGGCACCGGGCTGTCCTCATCCTCGCCCAGGGGATCGTCCGCTTCACCGGCCGAGCGAACAAATTCGGCCGTGCGGGGAATGACCGTTTTCCTTAACGGGTCTTCCGGGTTATGCGGCGAAATGAGCGCCATATAGTACGGCGTGATGCCCACAGGGAGCTTGGCACCGGCTTTTTCCAGTGCCTCGCGCTCGTCGGGCAGGAGCAGCAGCATCCGCTCGATGTCCACAAGCGTCCGAATCCGATGGCTGATCTGCCAGTGCCAGTCGTTCCAGAGCTTGTCAGGCACATCGCGGAAGAAGGTTCGACGAAACTGTCGAACACGGGGATCGGTCTTCAGCCGCCGTGTGACAACCGGCGGTTCTGCCGATTCCAGAGACGACTCTGCACCCAAGATTTTCAGGTAAGGCAGGTGACCAAGGCGATTGGTCGGAAGAGTGGGGGAAATTTGGAGCGCCGTCTGGGAACTCGGAGGTTCCTCTTCGACGGCCCCCAGCGACGACTCAGCGTCAAAGGTGGCCATAGGGTTGCGATCCTTCTCTGTGACTGCGGCAAGGCGGAAACCCCAACTACGTTGCCCGTGCTCCGACTCGCGGGACGGCCTTTTGCGACCGCAGTCACTTTCCAATTCAATCCTTTAAAGAATTATCGTCCCCCCGTTTTTTGTCAAGTGAGGAACTTTCTTGAACTTTGCCCAGGGGACTACCTCCACGTCTCCCCGCCGATAGGTGCGCGGACGTCCACACAGGCTTGCTTCAACCCGGAGGGGCACGCTTGTCGTGCCCGGCTGCACATATGGAGTGCGGGGCTTCAGCCCCGCTTTCGGCGCGGGACTTCAGTCCCCGCTGAAACGGAGTGGACAATCGAACGTTGAACGGCGGACGTGACAAGCACGTCCCTCCGGAAAAGGGACCCGACAAGCGGGTCCCTCCGAGAAATCATTCGGAGGGGCACGCCTGTCGTGCCCGATAAAAGCGGATGGGTCATCAATAGGTGTTCCTCGGACCCGACAAGCGGGTCCCTCCGAAGGCGGACGTGACAAGCACGTCCCTCCGAAAAGACGGACCCGACGAGCGGGTCCCTCCGACGTTGTCCGGCAATCAAAATTCCGCGTTGCCGGGAAATCTTGGGAACGGGATGACATCCCGAATGTTACCCATGCCTGTGACGAATTGGAGGGCCCGTTCCAAACCGAGGCCGAACCCGCTATGGGGAACCGTGCCAAATCGTCGCAGGTCCAGGTACCACCAGTAATTTTCTTTGTTGAGCCCCAGTTCTTCCATCCGCTGTTCGAGGACGTCCAGTCGCTCCTCGCGCTGGCTGCCGCCAATGATTTCACCCACGCGGGGCAGCAGCACGTCCATCGCGCGAACGGTTTTCCCATCATCATTGACGCGCATGTAAAACGGTTTGATCTGCCGAGGATAGTCGATGAGGATCACCGGTCGCCGGAAGTGCTTTTCCGTGAGGTAGCGTTCGTGTTCCGCCTGGAGATCGCGTCCCCATTCGACCGGGAACTCAAAAGTTTCCCCGGACTTCTGAAGGATGTCGATCGCTTCGGTATATGTGAGGCGGACAAATTCGCTATCGATGATTTCCTGAAGCCGTTGAATCAAGCCGGGTTCCACCCAGCGATCAAAAAATTCCATATCTTCGGCACACTGTTCCAGCACATCGCGAAAAATGCGCTTGAGAAACCTTTCCGCCAGATCCATGTTGTCGGAAAGCTCGAAGAATGCGGCTTCCGGCTCGACCATCCAGAATTCGGCAAGGTGCCGGGTCGTGTTGGAGTTTTCTGCCCGGAAGGTCGGCCCAAAGGTGTAGACCTTACCCAGTGCGCAGGCGTACGCCTCGGCTTCCAGTTGGCCGCTGACCGTCAAATAGGTGGGTTTGCCGAAGAAGTCCTGGCTGGGATTGCGTGGCTCTTTGGAGAGGGGGTCCAGAGTCGTGACGCGGAACATGGCCCCCGCCCCTTCGCAGTCGGAAGCTGTGATAATTGGCGTGTGAATGTAAAGGAAACCCTCCTCCTGAAAGAAACGATGGATGGAAAAGCTCATCGCGCTGCGGACCCTCGCCACGGCGCCGAAGGAATTCGTGCGGGGACGTAAATGCGCGATGGTTCGCAGAAATTCGTAGGAATGTCGTTTTTTCTGAAGGGGATATTTTTCCGGATCAGCCCAGCCGTACACGAAGATACGGCTGGCCAGCACCTCGGTGGCCTGTTCCCGACCGGGCGATGCCTGGACCACACCTTCCACAGCGATGCTGCAGCCGGTGGTCAGGCGTTTGACCTCGCTTTCGTAATTGAGAAGGCGATTGTCCGCGATGATCTGAATATTGCCCAGGCAGGAGCCGTCATTCAGTTCCAGGAAGCTGAATCCGCCTTTGGAGTCCCTTCGAGTGCGGACCCATCCCTGGAGGAGGACCTCTTTTCCGATTGCCTCTGGACGCCGTGCCTGAGCGACAGAAATTTTTTCCGCCATGATCGCGCCTCCGTGAATGTTTTGCTCGGCCCGATGGATCGGGTGATGCCACCGGACGCGCTCCGTTTATCGACTGCCTGGACACCGTCGGCTCCGCCCCGCCGTCCCCGAGACCAGGCGTCGCGAGTACTTTTTGCCCTATTCCCCGCACGAGCGACTCAACTCTCCTGCCCTGCCAGCCACCGCTCCGCATCGAGGGCTGCCATGCAACCGCTGGCGGCCGCCGTGACCGCCTGTCGGTAGTAGTCGTCGGCGACATCTCCCGCCGCGAACACTCCCTCCACACTTGTGTAGGTGCGGAAGGGCTTGGTGAGTTTGATGTACCCCTTGTCCGTCAGCTCGAGCTGACCTTTGAGAAATGCCGTGTTGGGGGTGTGGCCGATGGCCAGAAACATCCCACTCACCTCAATCGTCAGATCAGGTTCGCCCACCGTGCTCTTGAGGCGAATTCCTGTCACACCGTTTTCGTCGTCACCGAGGACTTCATCGACAACGCGGTTCCAGAGGATTTCGATCTTGGGATGAGAGAGTGCCCGCTGGGCCATGATCTTCGATGCCCGAAGCTGGTCCCGGCGATGAACCAGATAGACTTTCGATGCCCAGTGGGCCAGATAAGTGGCTTCCTCCACAGCGGAATCACCACCCCCGATGACGGCCACCGGCCGGTTCCGAAACCGCGGCAAAGCTCCGTCGCATACGGCACAGGCGCTGACTCCCTTGTTTTTGAACCGTTCTTCGGAGGGCAACCCCAGATAGTTGGCCCGGGCGCCCGTTGCCACGATCACCGCGCGACTCTCGTACGTCTCTCCGTTGGAAGCCTTCAAGCGAAACGGCCGGACGGAAAAGTCAACGTCCACAATGTCTTCCGTGATGACCCGCGTACCAAAGTGGATGGCCTGCTGCCGCATGAGTTCCATCAACTCAGGGCCGGTGACCCCGTGTTTGTTATGCGGGGGTAGATAGGCACGGCGTTCCTCGGGCAGAGCCGTTTCCAGATATCCGGACAGGTCCCCCGGCGGAAACCCCGGAAAATTCTCCACCTCCGTGGTCAGGGCCAGTTGCCCCAGGGGCAGCGTGCCGTTTCGGGCATTCTCTTCGTTAATCGCCCCCTCAAAAAGGAGCGGATTGAGAGCCGCACGCGCGGCATAAATGGCTGCCGTCCATCCCGCGGGCCCACTCCCGATGATGATAACCTTCTCAATCTGTTTGTCTGCCATTGGCTTCACCTGCGCTCCGGAACAAATACCTGATCAATCTGCTCGAGAATCACTTATTATATGGCAGATGAGAGCCTCCCGATAGGGAAAACCGTTCCGACGGGCGTGCCAAGCGCGTGCCTTCAATACGCGGACCTGACAAGTGGGTTCCTCCGAAAGGTCGGAGGGGCACGCTTGTCGTGCCCGGTTCCACATATGGAGTGCGGGGCTTCAGCACCGCTTTCGGCGCGGGACTTTAGTCCCCGGTATAACGGAATGGACAATCCAACGTTGAAGGGCGGACCCGACAAGCGGGTCCCTCCGGAAAATCGTTCGGAGGGGCACGCTTGTCGTGCCCGATGAGGAGCGATGGGTCATCAATCAGTGTTCCTCGGACCCGACAAGCGGGTCCGTCCATTCGCGGTAGGGGCGATTCATGAATCGCCCCGAAAATACGTTCATCAGGGCCAAACGGCATGTCGGTAGGGGCAATTCGTGAAGTGCACCTACCCCGAGCATGCTTTCGTGGTCGCGGTGAAACACGGTTAACGCCAAGGTTGTGAAGGCTAAAGCCTTCACCGAAAAGCGGCGATGAATCGCCGCACTCCATGGAGTGCGGGGCTTCAGAACCGCTTTCGGCGTGGGACTTTAGTCCCCGCTGAAACGGAATGGACAATCCAACGTTAAACGGCGGACCTGACAAGCAGGTCCCTCCGGAAGGGGCGGGGAAAAATGAAAATGAATCAGGGCTCGTCGGTGTTTGCACGCGGGTTGGGGAGGGCTTATCATGTTCGGAAAGCTGGCGCTTTTGTGGTGGTTGGCCAGGACCGACTTGTCAGAACTTTCGGGGAGGTTTTGAGATGATCAGACAGAGTTCGCGCAGCGGCTTATCGTCACCTGTTCGGCTGGTGCTGGGAGCGCTGGTGCTTTCGGTTTTCGGGGCCGGAAGTGCGCTCGCCAAAGACTCCCGGCCGAATATCATCATTATCCTGTCGGATGACATCGGATTTTCGGATATCGGCTGTTACGGCGGTGAAATTCTTACGCCCAATTTGGATCGCCTGGCGGCCCACGGTCTGCGCTTCACGCAGTTTTACAACACTGCGCGGTGCTGCCCCACGCGCGCAGCCCTGCTGACGGGAGTGTATCCCCATCAGGCAGGCGTGGGCTGGATGACGCAGGATCGCGGTTACGACGGCTATCGGGGGGATCTCAATCGCCATACGGTGACCATCGCCGAGGTGCTCCGAACGGCGGGCTATCGCACCTACGCGGTGGGAAAATGGCACGTCACCAAGGCCGTTCAGCCGGAAGGACCGAAAGACAACTGGCCGCTCCAGCGAGGATTTGACCGATACTACGGGACCATTCAGGGAGCGGGAAGTTATTTTGATCCATCGGCCCTGGTGCGGGATAACACCATGATTACGGTGTTCATCGATCCCGAGTATAAGCCCGAGCGCTACTACTACACCGACGCCATCAGCGATCACGCGATCCGTTTCATTCGTGAGCACGTCGCCCAAAATAGCGAGCGACCGTTCTTCATGTATATCGCATACACTGCCGCGCACTGGCCCCTTCATGCTCTGGAAGAAGACATTTCCAAGTATCACGGGAAATACGACGGGGGTTATGAGCCGATTCGTCGGGCGCGGTTTGAACGGCTCAAAAAGATGGGCATCATCAATCCCAATTGGGAACTGAGCCCGCAGCAAGGTGATTGGAACCAGGTAGAACACAAAGAATGGGAAGCCCGGTGCATGGAGGTGTACGCCGCTCAAATTGATCGCATGGACCAGGGGATCGGGCGGATTGTGGAGACGCTGGAGCAGACCGGGCAATTGGAAAACACGGTGATCTTCTACCTGCAGGACAACGGTGCGTGTCAGGAGGCCATCGGCCGAACAGGAAACTGGCGGCGGCCGGTGGAACCGTCCCTGCCACCCATTCCTCCCGATGTCATTCGGACAGAGAGCCGGCCTTCGCAAAATCGTCGCGGTGTTCCCACCCTAACCGGGCCGTACATCATGCCGGGACCGGAAGACACCTACATCTCGTACGGCATCAACTGGGCGAATGTCTCCAACACGCCGTTTCGGGAATACAAACACTTTGTGCATGAAGGTGGCATCGCCACTCCGCTCATTGTCCACTGGCCTGCGGGACTCAAGCGTCAGGGTGAGCTCGAACATACGCCGGGCCACGTCATTGATCTGATGGCCACCTGCGTCGATCTGGCCAAAGCACAATATCCCACGGAATATAACGGAAATAAGATCATTCCGATGGAAGGGGTAAGCCTTATGCCGCTCTTTGAAGGTCGGCCCCTCCAGCGCAAAACGCCCATCTTCTGGGAGCATGAAGGCAACCGAGCGGTCCGCGATGGGAAATGGAAGCTCGTCGCCAAAGAGAATAAGCCCTGGGAACTGTACGACATGGAAACCGACCGCACCGAAATGCATGACCTCTCCGCGGAGCATCCGGAGATTGTCGCACGTTTGGCCGCTGCATGGGACGCCTGGGCTGCCCGCGCCAATGTCCTTCCTCTTGGAGCCTGGCGCGGCCGCCCCGAGAATAGTTTCTCCTCGGAGAAGAATTTCGTTCTGCGGAATAATGCCCGTTTGGAGCGAAGTCGGGCCCCTTATGTGGTCGATAAGGGACTCACGATCTCGGTGCGGATCACCGTCCCCGGCGACCGCGGCGTGCTCGTCGCGCAGGGCGGGTCCGCCTGGGGATACGCCCTGTATCTCGACGATGGCCGGGCCTGCTTCGCCGTCCGCCGCAGTGGGGAGCTGAAGACCATCCGGGCGGAAAAGCCACTGCCTCAGGAGGCCGGAACGCTAAAAGTCGTCTGGTCGAGGTCCGGCGAAATCAGCGTGCTCTGGAATGATCAGCTCCTCGTCCGGGCAGGCAACATCCCGCCACTTTCCAGCATGCCGCAAGACGGCCTGGAGGTGGGCCGGGACGAGAAGGGTTTGGTCGGTGACTATCCGGCCGACTTCCGCTTCAACGGACGACTCGATCAGGTCACCATCACTTTGGAACCATGACAGGGACACCTGCGCACGGAGAGCAGAAGCCCCAGCACAATTCGGAGAGGAAGCTCCCGTAACCGGTGGACCTTCGGGCACGGAGGACGTGTCAACGCAGGCGAAAGAAACGGGCCGAGATACGCGAACGGGCCGGGAGGGTAAACCATGCGCACCGCGACCAGCCGCTTTTATCCGATCCTGGTGACGGCATTGCTGGTGACGACGGTCATTTGTGCAAATCATGCGCGGGGTAGCGAAGCCGTATCCGGAAGCCTGGGCTGGACGCATTTTCGCGGTGGCGGGGCGTGTGGTGTTTTTCGGGGTGGGGAAGACATTCCGCCGGTTGTCGCGCCGGACAAGCAACTTGCCTGGAAATCCGCGCTTCCTGGTCGAGGACCCTCATCGCCCATTGTGGTGGATGGTCACGTGGTGGTGACGGCTGCCACTGGCTATCGTCAGGATGAGTTGCACATCATCTCCTTTGCAGCAGATTCTGGACAAACAGACTGGCACGTGCGGCTATTTGCCACCGGTTCCACGGTTTGCAATCCGTTTGGTGGCGTGGCGGCGTCCACCCCCGCCAGTGACGGCCGATTGATCGTGGCCCTTTTCTCCTCCAACGATCTGGTGTGTTTGGATCGCCAGGGTCGGCCAAGATGGATGCGTCCCCTGGGTTGGGAAAGACCTCTCCTTCGCAACGATGTCGGGATGGCGTCCTCGCCATTGATTGTGGGCGACGTGGTCATCGTGCAGGCGGAGAGCCTTTTGGACGCTGTCATTTTTGGAATCGACCTGAAAACCGGACGGACCCTGTGGCAAAAGGAACGCAGCAAAGAAGCGATGTGGTCCTCGCCGGTTCCCATCCGGCTGTATTCGGCTGCTGAAGAGAACGCCGACAGCAGCGACTGGCTTCCTCCTGTTGGCGTCCTCGTCCAATCGCGGGAGGATTTTGAACTGCTCGATCCGCGAACCGGGAGGACGATCACCAGCTATGGACACTGGTGCGACACGATTTCGTCGGCGGCCGTTTCGGGACGATTCGTGGCCCTCCCCGCGGCGGGGATTCATGCTTTGCAGTGGGTTTCCAAGCCGCCGGAACTGCGACTGTTGTGGATCTCGGACCGGTTGAACTGTGGTAACACCAGCCCCGTTGTGTGGAACAGTCGGGTGTATGTGGTGAAATCGCCCAATATCCTGGTGTGTGCGGATGCGGCCGATGGGAACATACTGCGGCAAATACGCATGCGGGGAAGTTTCTGGGCGTCGCCGGTCATTGTGGGACGCCATCTCTACGCCGTAAACTACGAAGGAACGGTCTTCGTTTTTCGACTGGATGAAAACGGCCTGCCGGAACGCGTGGGAGAGTGGGACCTCGAATCGGGGGTTCTGGCCTCGCCTGCCGCGGACGAGACCGGCCTGTACTTTCGCACCAATCGCTGGCTGTACAAATTCGCCCTCACCCCGCCGTAGGTTGCCCTGGACGCTCCATGAAAGAAAACCCGGAGTTCGTGCAAATCCCCCTCAGTGGCCCGGTGGATGCGGTGGTTCAGCCGCCGGGTTCCAAAAGCATCACCAATCGGGCGCTCGTCTGTGCCGCGCTGGCGGAGGGTGAGTCGCTCCTCACCGGTGTCCTGGACAGTGAAGACACCCAGGTGATGATGGAGGCCCTTCGGCGGCTGGGCATTCGGGTGCGGCACGACCCCGAGCGGCGAGAAGCCCACGTGTTCGGTTGTGGCGGGAAGATTCCTGCCAGTTCGGCGGAACTCTATCTAGCCAATAGTGGCACGAGTCTGCGTTTTCTGACGGCCGTCTGCGCCCTCGGGCGGGGAAGATTCCGACTGGACGGCAACGCCCGAATGCGGGAACGCCCCATCCAGGATCTCATTGAGGCGCTCAATCGTCTGGGAGTCAAAGCGTGGACGGAATATGGCAATGGTTGCCCCCCCGTGATTGTGGAGGCCGCCGGACTGCCGGGGGGAAGCACCGAAATTTCCGGCGAGATTTCCAGCCAGTTTGTGAGCGGACTGCTCATGGCCGCCCCTTATGCGGCGGCGGACGTGGAGCTGATCATTCGGGGAGATCTTGTGTCCAAACCCTACGTTGATATGACGCTGGAGGTCATGCGGGCATTTGGCGTTGACGGCTCGAACAGCCATTATCAGCGCCTCCACGTTGCGCCAGGACAGCGCTATCACGGCCGGGTGTATGCCATCGAGCCGGACGCCTCCGCAGCGACCTACTTTTTCGCCGCGGCTGCCGTGACGGGTGGGCGGATCACTGTCACCGGGTTGAGCTGGAACAGCCTCCAGGGGGATGTCGCCTTTTGTCGGTGTCTGGAACAGATGGGCTGCGAGGTGACGGCAGCAGACGACCGATTAACGGTGACGGGCAAACCGCTCCGGGGAATTTCAGTGGACATGAACGCCATCAGCGACACCGTCCCGACCCTGGGGGTTGTCGCTTTGTTCGCGGAAGGTCCCACCGAGATCCGCGGTGTGCGGCATATCCGCTTTAAGGAAACCGACCGCATTGCGGCGCTGGCCACGGAACTGCGTCGTCTGGGCGCTGCGGTGGAAGAGTTTGAAGACGGACTCCGCATTGTGCCGCAACCCAGTTATCAACCGGCTGCCATTCACACCTACAACGACCATCGCATGGCCATGAGTTTTGCCATTGCCGGTCTGCGGATTCCCGGCGTAAGAATCCTCGATCCGGGGTGCACGGCCAAGACTTATCCGCGGTTTTTTGAAGACCTGTTCGCGATCCTCCGGCCAGCGTAATCCAACCAAAAACCAGTGCAAGCAATCCCGAATGCAGCGAGTTGCTCAATTGCCCGCACTTTCACCGTGTTGCTTCTTATCGGCAAATCTTAACATGTTGACATGCCCCGTTCCTGAATTGGTCTTGTCAATGGGGTTCCTTTTCTGCTAATCTACGCGGCCGCCGAAGGGTGGGCGAACGAGGCGGGCAGCGCAGGAAAGTGGAGGTCCGCCCAATTGGTCGGACGCACGTGGTGATCGCGATCGGCTTGCGGAGGGGTTTCTCGCTAAAAATGGACGAAACTCTTGACCTGGCGGAGTGTGGCGACGGTGTTCGCGGAGGGAGATTCGCCCCAATGTAGAAACGAGCGATGGTTGGGTCCCCCTGCACTTGGGATGATTTTGGGCCTGGCGGGGTTGGGACTGTTCCTGGCCGGTTGCGCAAGCAACCCTGCGACGGCTGCGGCCCAGGCGCAGTCGGCCCAGCAGCAGGCTGCTCTCAATCGCCAGATCGAAGAATATCAGACACGAATCACGGCACTCGACCGCGATAATCAGCAGCTTCAAGGGCTGTTGGCCCAGGCGCAGCAGAAAAACAAACTCCTCGAAGATCAGCTCTCCCTGCTCCGCAAGCAATTGAGCGATGCCAGCAGCCAGATCGCCCGCCTGCAACAGGAAAAGGAAGAGAAAGAAAAGCAGGTTCAAACGCTCACGGCGTCACTCCAGCGGTCGGGGACTGTGACCATCCAGCCCAACAATAGCCTGCTCCAAACACTCCCCGGTGTCAACATCCCAGGCGTTCAAGTGCGGAGGGATGGCGACGTCATTCGCGTGGAACTTCCTGCCGATCAACTCTTTGAAAGCGGCGCGTTTCAATTTCGGCCGGGCGCGGTGCAGATGATCAGTTCCGTGGCGGCAGAAATCGCCCGACTCTATCCCGAACAGATGATCGGTGTGGAAGCCTTCACCGACAACGGTCCCTTGCCGCCTGGACCGTGGAAAAACCATACCCAGATGTCTGTCTCCTGGGCGGCGGCCGTCCATGATGTTTTGGTCACCCAAAGTAACCTCAAGCCGGAACAACTCGTCGTGGTGGGGCATGGGGCCAGCTCTCCCCTCATGTCTAATGGAACGCCCGCGGGACGGCAACGAAACCGTCGGGTGGAACTTGTCATTTATCCTGAAAAATACCGTGCCGCGGCCGGGTGATCTGCCAAGGCGATTTCTCCGGAGGGGCACGCCTGTCGTGCTCGGCTCCACATGTGGAGTGCGGGGCTTTAGCCCCGCTTTCGGCGCGGGACTTCAGTCCCCGGTGAAACGGGATGGACGATCCAACGTTGAACGGCGGACCCGACAAGCGGGTCCCTCCGAAAGGTCGGAGGGGCACGCCTGTCGTGCCCGGTGAGGGGGGATGGGTCATCAATGGGTGCTCATTCGGACCGGACAAGCCGCTCCCTCCGAGAGGTGGACGTGACAAGCGGGTCCGTCCAGGAGGCGGACCTGACGAGCACATCCCTCCGAAGGCGGACGTGGCAAGCCATCCCGCCAAAAGACCTACCCTGGAAAATCGGTCCAACCCGGCGAGAATGATACTTTTCGGGCTTTTCCCAGCCAAAAATCAATCTTCGCATCGTGCTCACTCTACGAAAGGACCAGCGAAGGCGGTATCCGATGATTCCCCACGAATTGTGTCAGCCCAATTTGAATTTCCTGGGGTTGCCAGAGGAACTGGCCAACCCGGCGACGGCCAAGGTGTGGATTTTGCCTATCCCGTATGAAGCGACGACGACCTACGGGGCGGGCACCCGCAACGGACCCTTGGCCATCCTCATAGCCTCGCGGCAGGTGGAACTCCATGACCATCGCCACGGGTGCGAGCCTGCCGAAAGTCTGGCATTTGCAACTCTCCCCCCGATGGAGATCACGGTGAGCACTCCCGAAGCCATGATCAATCGGGTGGCCGCCGCCGTGGAAACAGTGTTTTCTCGGCCGCCTTCGCCCGAATTGCTTGTGGTCCTGGGCGGGGAGCACAGTATTTCCGCCGGAGTCGCGCGAGGCCTGGCACGCGTTGTGGAGACAGACGGCCTGGTGTGTGTCCAGGTCGATGCCCACGCCGATCTTCGCGATGAGTTTGAAGGCTCACCGTTTAATCACGCCTGTGCTGCCCGGCGCATCAGCGAGCTGTGCCCTGTCTTTCAAATTGGCATCCGCAATATTTCCAAAGAAGAGGCGGAGTTTCACTCAACAGCCAACAACATTCAAACGTTCTTTCGGGAGCAGTGGGGACCATCCGGGGTGAACGCCCTGCGCGACTTTGTGCGCGGCAAGACAGTTTACCTGACCATTGATCTGGATGGACTGGATCCCTCCATCATGCCAGCGGTGGGAACCCCGGAACCGGGCGGGCTGTTCTGGGATGAACTGCTGGAGATCATTCGCACCATTGGCGAAGCGGCCGCGCGGGTACCGGTGATGGATGTCGTGGAGCTGGCGCCCATTCCCGGGATGATCGCCCCGGACTTTCTCGCGGCAAAGCTGATCTACTGGGCAGCGGCTGATCTTCTGCTCCCCAGGCACGGCGGCAACCGCGGTGGGTGATTGAAAGACGCTAACGGCTAACGTCACAAGGGTATGTCAGAAAGCCCAGCTTATTGCGCGGCGGCTGTGCTCCACTTTTTCCACAGGTCGGGGTATTCCAGAAACTTGATGAAGACGCCGCCAATCACCGGTCGGGCTCGAAATCCCCGCAGCCGCGCGTTATTCGTCCAGTACCAGTCGGTGAGCGGGACGCGGTCCGGCGTTTCGTCGATAAAACGGTACAGAGGATTCATGAGGGCGTCAAAATCCTCGCGCGAATCGGCGAGTGTTGCCGTCCACACCGTCCAATCCGTTTTGGTGAAGAGGGCCCGATTGTCCAGCGGCAGGCCGTATGGCTGGAGTTGCCGCTTGTAGAAGGCGACCTCTTTCTGGCGAACTTCGCCGGGAAAGACGTTGAGGTTGAGAAGTTTGTCCCACACGAGATTGTACTTCTGGCTCCAGGTGCCCGGTTTGTCAAACGCCAGACGGTAGTGGTCACCGTCGTCGGCGGCCTGGATCCATTTGGCGGCGAAATCTTCGGCCAGTTTGCGGTACTTTGCCGATGGCTCCTCTTTGCCCGCCCGGTGACACATGTCGGCATAGCACGCCAAAGCGAGGGTGGCTTTGACGGAAAGATTACAGTTGTGGGCCAGCGGGCCGGTGAAATCATCCGTACAGAGTTGATTCTCGGGATCGAAGCCTTTTTCTTCCAGATATTCCGCCCAGCGCTGGAGGAGGGGCCAGTATTTTTCGGCATAATGGGTGTTCCCATCCAGGCGGGAAACAACACAGGCCAGGATGAGGAGATTGGCCGATTCCTCCACGGGCATCTGGTGCTCTTCGCTTGTTTCGCCTCCCCCATAGACCTGCCCGTTGGCCAGGGGATATGTTCCCAGATCGTGCGGTGCAAAGGGGAATTTCCATCGGGGGCTGGCCGCGTATTCCAGAACCGGCGTGAGGGTTGCCTTGAGAAGCTCGTTATTGAACAGCATAAAAAACGGAGACGCGGGATAGGTGACATCCACCGTGGCGATGCAGCCATTGCTGAAGCATTCCTTGGAAAACAGCATCGGTTCACCCTGGGGACCCAACGTCAGCTTGTGGGCGCCCAGCGTATGTCGATAGGCCATCGCGATAAGATTCGCGTATCCCCGACCGCCGATCTTTTCTGCGTCTTTCATCAGGTTGCGGTCGAATTCTTCGCAGGCATCGAGAAGCCGCGGCAAATCTTTTTCTGCCTGAACCAGCACGTCGCCGATATGCGCGAAGTACTTCCTCCAGTAAGGACGCAGTCGCTGGCCCAGGTATTCGATGGAAAGGATATCATCATACGCCAGCAGGACGTGGCGGGATTGGGGCTGGGCGTCCACAGACCCCAGACGCCAGGCGCACGCCGCCACCGGCCAGCGATCCTGAGCGGCTCGCGGTTCGGGAGGATCGTCACGGCCGGGAACTGTTCCACTTTGCACGAATCCCCGGCGTGCGGTTTCGTGATCGGTCATCACCGTGCGAAGGTCTTCACTCTGCGGAGCCGCCGTGTAGGCGTAACCCCAATCGATCCGCAGGTCGTCACCTTTCTTCTGCAATATCGGTTGCTCGAGTGTCCCGATCCGCATCCACACCAGCGAGCCAGCCTGGCCGCGCTCCCAGATGACCACCTGGTCGGGCGTATTGACGGCCAGCTCGGCCGAGTTGTCGTAGTAAAGCTCCACTTCGTGGGAGGCTCCGTCGCGGGACCAGACTTCCCAAATGAGATAGGTCACCGGGCGAGACAGGAGATTGAGGTCGTGCGGCAGCACGGGCGTGAGAAAAGTCAGCCGTACGCCGATCTGCGGCGTTTCCCACTCGTAAATGGTCCGCGTGGGGAGCACGGTGAGGTTTTTCTGGGGCAGCGCGGGAATATCCAACTGGGGTGTTCCCATCAACCGGTAGGCCTTACCATCGATCCGGATGAGGCTGCACAGGGCGTGGATGCGACCGGTCCAGTGCCGGGGCCAGTCCTCAGCCAGGTAATCGGTGAACGACCAGATGCTGAAGTAGGGATCGTGGACCACCAGAGGAACGGCCGGGGGCCGACCTGCCGGCCCTTCGTTGGCGAACAGATCTCCCGATTCAGCGATGAGGCCAAACGTCCCTACCGCACAGACCAGAGCCGCTAAATTGCCAAACTTCACGAGGTGCGTTTTCCCGACGGCGCGCATGGAAAGAACTCCCCCAATGGGTTGTCCCAAAAAAACCGTGATGTAACCGAACATGGCATAACATGCTGATTATCACGCCTGCTTATGCAAGCGGCAAGCAGCGACCGGGTTTAATGGACGCCCTGGAAGGCGTCCCTCATGGTAGGGGCAATTCATGAATTGCCCCTACCGCATATGGAGGGACCTGCTTGTCAGGTCCGTTTTTCTCGGAGGGACGTGCTTGTCACGTCCGCCGCTCGGTGGAACCTTTTCCGGAGGGACCCGCTTGTCGGGTCCGGTGAACACCGATTGATCACCCATTCCTCCTCACCGGGCACGACAAGCGTGCCCCTCCGACCTCTCGGAGGGACCCGCTTGTCACATCCGCCGATTAACGTTCGATCATCCATTGCCTTCCGGCGGGGACTGAAGTCCCGCGCCGAAAGCGGGGCTGAAGCCCCGCACTCCATATGGAGTGCGGCGATTCATCGCCGCTTTTTGGTGAAGGCTTTAGCCTTCACCACCTTGGTGTTGATCTGGATGGAGACGGACTACCGGTCAGGGTGGTACCCGATCCTCCGCGGCGTCCACCGGATTGCTCGGTGCCCCCCGGGCCACGCGATGCCGCATGGCTGGTTTTCTTTCCTGCGAAAATAACATCAGCCAGCCCGGATACCTCCGAGGGCATTATCGAGCGCATTCCTGTCAGAGCTTCTTCTCAGAAATGACAGAGCACCGGCACCGTGTCCCCCAGCGAAAAATTTTTGTTAAGAATCTGCTCCCGAATTCGTTCTAATTAGTGAGGCAGGACATCGGTGATAGAAAACCGGTAGCCGCCAAAGGCCTTTGGCCCGGGGGAGGCAGGGACCCTTGGTTACTGCCTGGTAATCACACTGTCAGTTTTTTCCGGAGGTCAAGTATGGATATCGCCAACCTTCTTGAAAACTGTCAGAAACTTGATCGCAGCAAGTTGGAAAAATTGCTCGCCACCCCTGCGGGGATTCAAGGCACCTTCGCGCCAAAATTTTTGCTCGAGCCCTTGCCCGTGTACGGTTTGATCTTGTTGTGCGAGATTCTGTCCCGCCGCTATCCTAAGCTTCCGTGGACCTTGATCAAGGCCATTCTCATGACGTTGGGGAGTTCCTTGTTCCCCGTCGTGACGCTGCTCAATGATGCAACCGTGCGCCGACAGGCTCAGACGTCGGTTGGATCGGAGGCGGACGCGTCTTCACGTGATAAGGGCGAATCAGCGAAAACCGATCGCAATTAAGCCAGCCCTTAAGATTCGCACGTCCTGGCGTCAACGCTACTCATTTTCCTCTTCCTTGGATCGTTCTTCCTCTTCGATTGAGCAGCCGTTTGAGGTTGGATGATCCATTGCCTTTCCTCGGGCACGACGAGCGTGCCCCTCCGACCTCTCGGAGGGACCTGCTTGTCGGGTCCGTTTATCTCGGAGGGACCTGCTTGTCACATCCGCCGCTCGGTGGAACCTTTTCCGGAGGGACCCGCTTGTCGGGGCCGCGGCTCAACGTTCGATCATCCATTGCCTTTCGCCGGGGCCTGAAG
>Ga0078972_1001730_pt1 | contig 78933 bp, 106 predicted proteins | sample YelNatPaOPGAMG01_FD_67568 | JGI IMG/M metagenome (GOLD analysis project Ga0078972, IMG submission 67568) | Hot spring thermophilic microbial communities from Obsidian Pool, Yellowstone National Park, USA - OP-RAMG-01 (SPADES assembly) (version 2) | ecosystem: Environmental > Aquatic > Thermal...
CTTCCAACTGTTCTCTGCGTGCCTTCTTTAAGGATCAAAACCGGTGTCCCCTGAAGCACGGGCATCCGATCACCTCCGATTACAGAGATTGGTGGATAGGTATTTCTATATAAAGCTTTCGCTCAACATAACAACAAAGGTTTAAAGAGTTAAAGCAGCTTGATCCAATATTTCTTCGCATCCCTCACAGCAACGGAACTCCCTCTCTCAACCTCTTCGGGAGTTAAAGGAAGAATCTCAATATTTCCCAGTTTTCTTTTCCAAACAATCTCGTTAACGATGTCCAGCCTTTCCAAAAATTTAATTCCCGAAAAATCCTTTGAAATAACTGCAAGGTCTATGTCGCTCTCTTTAAGCCAGCAACCCTTCGCATAGCTACCAAAAAGATAGATTGCTTCAACGCTGAAGCCCTTTCTCTCGAGCTCAGCTTTCAGAATTCCTGCTTTCCCCTTTATCTCTGATAATACTTCCTGCATAGCTCAAAACTTTCTCAGCAATCTTCAAAGCTCTTTCGGCTTCTATTCTGTCAACGCTTTCAGATGGTAGGCCATTTGCAGCATCTGGATATCTTGAAACAGTATAGTACTTGTTGAGGATGAAAAGCTGCTCCTCTATCTCCTTCGGAAACTCAAATCCCGACTTTTCCTTTAAGATTTTATACAGCTCTGTTACTGAATGAATCTTCGGAGGCTCTTCTCTGGCAATTTCTATGAAAAGGGCTTTTAAGATTTTTTCCACAGCTTGCTGGGCAAAAAATGCTGTTCTGAAATATTTTCCAGCAGAGTAGAACATTCTTGCATCCTCAATATCCTCTTCCGCGGTTCTGAGCCATAGTTTTGTTTCGTATCTCACGGCAAACTTTCCACCTTTCGGATAAAAAATTTAAAATTTTAAGGCTATGCTAAAGCATGAAAACTATTATTCTCGCAGGTGGCAAGGGGACGAGGCTGTGGCCCCTAAGCAGGGAAATGATGCCGAAGCAGTTTCTAAAGATATTCGGAAGCTCTTTGTTCCAAAGAACGCTGCAAAGGGCGCTAATTTTTTCAAAGCCGGAAGAGATATTCGTTGTAACGAATAAAGAGTACAGATTCAGGGTTATGGATGACCTGGAGGAAATTGGAATAAAGATTCCGGAAGAGAACATAGTGCTGGAGCCGAAGGCAAAGAGTACCCTTCCTGCAATTTGCCTCGGAATGAAAGTTGCTGGAAAAGGGAAGTTTGCCATCCTTCCATCGGATCACTTCATCGAGGTAAACGAAAGATATATCTCTGCATTCAGGATTGCGGAAAAAATTTCGGATGATTACCTTGTAACATTCGGAATTCATGCAAGAAAGCCCCATACTGGCTATGGTTATATAAAGCCCGGTGAGAAGATCGGGGAAGCTTTCAGGGTTGAAAAATTCAGGGAAAAACCGAGCGCTAACGCTGCCGAGGAATACGTTAGAATGGGATACTTCTGGAACAGTGGAATGTTCCTTTTCGATTCAAGAATTTTCGTCGAAGAGCTGGAAAAGCATTTTCCGGAAATGCTGAAGGTATTAGAAAAAGGTGAGAATGCATACGATGAAATAGCCGAAATATCAGTGGACTACGGGCTTCTTGAGAAATCAGAAAGGGTTGCGGTTGTTCCGATCGATGTGCAATGGAGCGATGTTGGGAACTACGATGCTATATACGAAATCTGGGAAAAGGATTCGAGCGGAAATGCCCTCAGCGGGGAAGCAATCTTCATAGATTCGAGGAACAATCTAGTTGTATCGCAAAGGCTAATAGCGCTCGCGGGTGTTGAGGATTTGATAGTCGTCGATACTGATGACGCGCTTCTCGTTACAAAAAGGGGAAACGGGGAGATCGTTAGGAAGGTTTACGAAAGGCTTAAAGAAAAGGGGGACAAGAGGGCTGAGGTTCACAGAACAGCCTACAGGCCGTGGGGAAGCTATGCCGTTCTCGAGGAGGGAAAGGGATACAAGGTGAAGAAGCTCCTGATAAAGCCCGGAAAGAGGATGAGCCTTCAGAGGCATTATCATAGGAGCGAGCACTGGGTAGTGGTCAGGGGAACTGCTAGAATAGTTGTTGATGGAAAGGAGATATTGCTAAGGAGCGGGGAGAGCACCTTCGTTCCAGCGGGGGCTTTGCATAGAATAGAGAATCCGGGAAAAATACCGCTAGAGATAATAGAGATCCAAATAGGAGAATACATAGAGGAGGATGACATAGAAAGAATAGAAGATGATTTCGGGAGGTGCTGATCATTTTTTGGAAAAAAAGCCTTCAAAAGGGCTTCCGACGTTAAGGGAGGCTTTTTACCCTTTCCTCAATGCAAGGATTAGGAGAAAGAAGATCATGGAAGCAAATCCGAAGCCTGAAAAGAGATCGTAGCAGTTTGATGGCTTTAGCTCGCTGAAAACGAGCTGAGGAAAAATATCTTCCACAGTAACGGATGAGTTTCCGATGAAAACTTTTGCCGGGAAAACAATTCCAACTCCTATCTTTGAAATCGGATAAAGCAGCGGAACGAAGCCGTCAAGGAAGTCGAGGAAAAGGTGGCTGAAGAAGAAGTAGGATGAAATCACGGAAATTTCGTAGCCATGCTTAATCCTTCTTTCGAGATAAAAGAGAACAGCAAAAGCCGGGGCAGTTGTAACGACGGAATGCAGTATTCCCAGAAAGAAGAGCTTGTCAAAATCCGGAAGGATTGAAAGAAGTACGAGCGGAGTGTACTTTGCCTTGAGCTTCCCTATAGCTGCGAGCAGTATCAAAGGGAGAAAGACATGACTGAGTATATCCATTCGCTCACCTCAGCATGCTTGTGCGCCATCCCGCCTTTCGAGGCTTTTTTTCAGTGAGATAACCAAAACTTTTATTTAAGTTTTTCTTAATATCAAATGTTTTCAAACAGAGATCAACTATTAAACCTTCTTTAGGGTGACGTTCTTGAAGAGAATTACGAATGTTGTCGCAAATCCCTCCGTTTCAACCCTTGCCATGGGTTCTTCAGCTCTGTAGCAGCTGCAGTACTCAAAACCCATGCAGTTTTTGTCTTTCAAGCTAACGTTAAGAAGGGGGAAAGAATCGAAGAAGTCACACCAAGCCCTCTGGTTTTCGCTCCCTCTCACGATGACGTAGCAATCCGTGAAATTATTCCATGAAATGCCCCTGCCCAGATTAACACCCTCTATCATAGCATGCTCCCATTCAGCTTCAGATAAAAGGAACCTGAATCTACCAGAACCTGCAGCGGAAAAGCTCTCATTAGAGTAAAGAACAGGAATTGTGATTACCAGAAATCTGCTATTTGCAGCAGTCGTGTTCAGCAGAATTCTCGGCTCGTACAGGAGCTTTGAGTACTCTTGACTGGAATACTTCGAGAATACTGCTCCGGATTCCATAGAAAGAACCCAGTCCTTGTACTCGTATCTAAGAACGCCAGCATTTCTGCTGAAAACGCACGCATAAGCATCGAAGATTCCGTTGCAGAGCGAAACATCCTTTATATCCCCGGTTGATAAGTTCAGACATTTAAGGCTGAAAGATTGCGGAAGAGGATTGCAGCTTTCCAATTGCGATTCGTTGACGAAAGCAATTATAAACTCCGGCTCACCCTGCTTGAGAAAAATCCACCCTCCCTGAAGCTCAAGCTCAGCTACCTGCATCGGCGCGTCACCAAAAGCCACTGAGTAAACAAGGTACTGAATCCTCTTGAAGCTTTTTTCAAGGCTCTGCGAGAGAACGCTGCGCTTCATATCCTCGACCATCGAGTTTACCTGTATGAAAACGATTGCAAGCACGGTCATAACAATTCCAAAGATGTATATGTAGCCAAGAACCTCTGAAACGGCGTTTCTCATCATTTCACCTCTATATCAACGAGAAAGATCTCCATGTTTCCGATAATCTTTATTCTTTGATCGGAGCAGTCTGTGTCGTTAAAATTCATGGGAGGAACGCTAAAACCCTCTAATGCTTTCTCTATAACATCTTTCCAGAGTTCGCAGAACCTCGAGTTTATCTCGAGATAATTTGCATTCATCTTATCGGTGCCTTTATAGAGAAAGTTAACAGTAACCCTGCTTCCTCCAGCTGAGAAGTTTCCACTGAAGTTGTAAAAAGTGAAATACGCGGTATCATTTGTCACTGCGATTGACGGATAGGAGATCGGAAAGGGGTTTATCACGCCATGACTTTCTTCGAATATCCCCGATTCAAACACTATCCTCCTCCCTGAAACCTCCATTACGAGATCTCCAAGATCCAGGTTGTTGCCGCTTATATTAACTCTAAATGTCTTCAAGGTATAAATGCTTCCCCCAAACTGCATTGTTTTGGTTGTTGCGATCTCATTTCCAAACTTCATCCTTTCAACAAGCTCCTTTGTTTCAACCATGTTTCTGACAGCATTTCTGTAAGCTACGCTGTCCACGCTGCCCATTATCGTGGGATACGACATCAAGTAAATTATGCCAGCAGTTGTAACTATTACAGCCACTGTTAGCAGAGCGCCAACGACTTCGGATACCGCTTTTGAATTCATTTTGAATTCACCTTATTATAATTTCTGGCTGATCTCCTGTTACAATTCTAACCTTGTCCTTATCCGAGATTATGGGCAAAGTTATACGTCCAGACTCCTGCCCGCGGTAGTCTAGAACCGTATACTCTATATAGGATTCGCTGTCGATGTTTACGTCGTATTCCCCTGTAGGTGCTTCATCCTTGGCCTTTAGCTTCAGGATAAGTTCTACCACCTCATCTTTCTGTATTGAACTCATATTCAGCCTTATCACGGTGCTTTCGTTTCTCGATTCAACCGTTATACTAACTGGGGATCCCTTGCTGGAGACAACCCTTGCATCGATGAAATCGAACGGCGAAATTATCGATACATTCACAGCTTCCTGAACGGAAATATTTTTAGCAGCTATCTGGAAGGCATTGAATATTGTCTTATAAGCATTAACGAGCTCATCGCTTGTCGTTGCAAAGAAGTAACATGGCTCGTTGTTATCTGGACGAAGTGAAGCCAACTGCCTTAAGAACTGCTGTCCTTGGCCGCTAATATCTGTGCTGAAACCGATCGTACAGATCGAGACATTGAAGTCGTTTATCTTAAAATTCTTCAGATAATTCGCGATGCAGAGCGCCTGATTTTTGCACGGCTCGCACCAGCTACCGCCTGTACAATTGCTACAATCGGCGAAGCAACCGTAATATTTATTCGGATCATTATTGCTATTGCATATCGTGGGCTCGCCGTCTGTCAGCATTATTAGTAGCGGTCTTGTATCCTTGATGCAGTCCGTGCAGTTATTCCCGCCCTCGTTCCAGACTGGAAAAACTCTAGAGCCATAATAAAGTCCGTCTGCATGATCTGTTGCAAGTTCTGCTCTCATTTGATTTATCAGGTTGTTTACAAAACTTTTGTCGGTTGTCATAAACCTAAGCGGTGAAGAGTTCACTGCAATTCTCTGCGCGTCAGTCGTGAAATTCGTAAGCCCTACGAAATCCTTTTCGCCGAGCATACTGTTGAAAGTTATTCCCGCAAGCTTCGCCGCATCTATGCGCTTTATCAGTGCTGTTGCCTGGAATGTTACTGGATTCTTACTAATTGGCACAATCACAAACCTATATTCCCCAACCCTAGGATCGACTATGAAGACGTCGGCATATATTCCATTTATTCCGTAATTATTCCTAGCCTGATACCAAGCCGAACCGCTACCTTTCATAAGGAAATCCTTCGAACCATCGGGCAAAATCAACCAAACATTCAGAGTTCCCTGAGAAAAGGCACTACTTCCACAAAGTCTCGATGTATACTCCCAGTATCTCGGTTGGCCGTCTACCGTATAGTATTCTATTCTATTCCAACTGCTGTTCCATTGGGTATAACTCAACGACGGCAAATTTGTGATATTGTAGATTGCCAAGAATTTGTAGTTTACACCACCTGGAAGCGTAAACGATTCTACTACATAATTCGAGTAAGGAACAGTTTCGTTTAAAATCTCTTTTCCCTTAAAAACTACTTTCAGGGTTATGTTTATCTGCTCCGGAGCTGCTGCAACAACTTCAATCGTATAGTCTCCATTTGGGGCATTCTTATTGGTGTATCGCTTTCCAATGGCTGATCCATCTTGATAGACAGTTGAGGCTTCAGTACCGTTCACATACAATTTAATCAGCGAGGAGTCGTAGCCGACTGGGCATTTGTTAGAACATTTACAGAGGGTGGAATTGTACCAGCTCGGAAGGCTGTCGGTTGTGTAAGCATAGATCTCCAGGTTTCCCTTTTCATTTAAAGTTATGGTCCTACTTATCACATTAGGGGTAACAGTCTTCTTGTAATCCTTGAATATCGTTGGCCATATCATGCTTCCAGAAACATCGATCACATGAACAACGCTAAGATTTGCAAGACCTTCAACAACAAATCCCCTCCCTTCAAGTTTCAAATGAACTTCAAAAGGCTCCCCTCTTCTAACCAAGTTGGGTTCGATCCACTTCTCGTAGACGAGATAGGGATTTGAGAGCTTGGGGGTAGTTGAAACCAAAAGGGTATTGTTAACAGACGAGTTGCAGCTGACCCTATTATGGATCCATGCCTTCGCAGTTACTGTGCAAAGGTAGTCGTTTGAACTTGAAGGTTTTTGCGTACAGCCTGTTATGTCGGTAATTTGGATTTGAGTTCTGTAAACTCCCCCATATGAAACATCAGAAAGCGAGCTGCCATTCCAGAAGTCTATTCTCCAAATCACAGGTTCTGTTATCTCATTCTCAAAGCTCACAGTCATATTCGTGAAATTGTTAAACTCGACACTGCTCGGGTCAAAGCTTACCCTTATCTTGGGGACAAAAGGACATGCCTCTTCTTTCTTGTATACAACTTTAGGCTGATCTTTGCTTTCAGCTTTTGAACTTAAAACCTCGCCGCCTGGTCTGATCTCTATAACTCCTCCTGTCCTCAGGAATTTCTTATAACCGAGGCCCATATAGCTTTCAATGCTACCACTTGACAAATGAACGTAGCCTACATTTTCGTAGAGATCCATCTTAAGATTGTACTGCCGATTGCCAATTTCGGGGAGCATAGAAATCCTAGTTACAATCTGACCTTCAGATGGCATGAGGAGAATGTAGTCCGTGTATATCGCCGATACTTGTGAGGCAACATCCGCAAACTGATTTTCCATTACTCTCGACACCTGCGATTCCGTTAGAGTTTCATGGAGCTGAAGACTCATAACAACTACAAAGACTGACATCACACCCATCAGGATCAGATATTCTATTAAAAGGGAAACACCTTTCTCATCTTCTACAATCCTGGGCATCGTATTCCACCTCCAAGTTCTTAAACTCAACCCTATAAGGGTAGTTGTAATTACATACCCAGCCGTTTTTCGCGCACAAAATCCTAACTTGTCTAACAACTTCGTCCGTTGAGGTGCTGGATGATGATGCCAGCTCACACAGATTCCTTATTTCCTCCTTTGGAAATGCCAGCATGGTTCTTGAGCTTTCTATTCCAGCTATAACGTTCTGGGCGTAAACATATGAGATTGAGAGGATTATTACAACAACCGCTGCAGCAAAGAGCAATATCATTTGTCCTTTTTCATTCACCTCCATAGCGTGAGCCTCACCTCCACAATCTTCGCGTTGGGCAAACAGTTATCATTTGAAGCTGCAACGAGTCTGCTAACCCTAACAGCATTTGGAGTTGGGTTCTTGCTGAAATTAAAAAGAACTGCAGTTTCTATGCTGCTTCCATTGAACCAAATCAATTCCACTCTTCCGTATGCAGGCAGAGCATTTAGCAAGGCAGACAAATTTTGCGAGAATTCTGCCGGAGCATAATAATTCCCATCCCCGCAGGATAAATTCCCTATCATACCCCTGAGTGAGCTGTTTACAGCTTCCGGATTGTCTATAACTCTCAGAATATCGTAACCCAGCTGTTTGAGCTGTATATTGTTGAATTCGCTCCATGAAGGAGACATCACTACCGTGCTTTGGAATATCGTATAAGTCGCGATCAGAATTAAGAGAGAAGCTGCAACACCCTCGAGTGTGAAGGTCTGACCTTTCAGATCCATACAGACACCTCTAGTTTTGCAACACATCTATCGGCGATTGCAACATTCTGACCTTCAATTGTTACATTGCAGTTGTCCGCCCATTTGTCAAGATAAACGATTCTCTCAAATCTGACAACCTGTGTCACGGGAATTTTATCTCCGTGATTGAGCAAAACGCTTCTGTTGTATGTTACAAGATCTCCAGCAAGATTTTTCAGCGAAACGTTGAATCTAAATACCTGTCCTCCAAGAGTGGAAAGGTTCAAGCCTAAATAGAACCTCACTCTCTCTATGCATGTTGTATTATTCAAGAGCCTTGCAAAGGCCTGAATTTTTTCAACAGACAAATTGTTGTATTTTACCCCTGTTTCTAAGTCATAAACCGCAAGCCCTGGTCGAAATTCTTCTGTCCGACATCTATCTTCGGTGATGTTATACCAGCTCGAACTGTATCCGGGATCTTCCACCAATAGAGTGGATATCCTGTAAGCTTGATTGGCAAGATTTATCTCGTTGCGAACATCTGCGAATACTCCTGGCAGAAAGTTTGCTACAAATATGAACGTGAATAAGAATATCGATAATCCCATGAGGAGATCTAGACTCAGTTTACCATCTTCCATTGTTTATATGTTGTGCATATGCTAGATATAAGCTTTTGGTTTTATGATAATAATAATTTATTAGCTTTCATTAACATCGGCGATCAAATCTCGAATCTCCATTCCCTTCTTATCTCCGGAAACTCCGCAAATGCGTTCCTTTTCAGAAATCTCATCTCTTCAGGTTCCATGTACTTCGAAACTTTGTTTAAATTGAACAAAAAACATCCGGGAATTCTCACATCCGCAATCGACGAGAGTTTCTCCGCAACTGTCAAAAATTCCCAAATGCTTTCAGCCCTCTCCAAATCTATCTTTTCAAGAAGCTCGGCATTCTGCCTGTAAATAGATACTGGCTGAAGAAAGAGTTCATCAGCAAAACTCGCAATTTCGGCGATTCTTTCAAGCTCATCCTCATTTATTCCGGGCATAAAGATCGTTCTTACCGCTGTATGGGTTATTTCGGAGCTCATCCTTATCTTTTCAACAACCCTGTCAAAGAAGTCCCCGCCGGTTATTTCCAGATACCTCCGCCTGCTTCCCGCATCGAGGCTTATCATTACGATGTCGAAATTCTCGCATATCTTTTCGGTAAGCAGAATTCCGTTTGTCTGAAGATCCAGTCTCACTTTGCCGAACCTTTCCCTCAGGGCATTTGCAATTCTAATTATTTCTTTTTCCCCCACAAGCAGCGGTTCCCCGAACTGCGAAATCGTTATAGCTTTTGGATTCATGTCCCCGTAGTATCCCGGCCTTATCTTTCCCTTCGCAATTCGAGAGTAGCAGAAAATGCAGTCGAGGTTGCAGTTGGTAGTTATCTCGTAGCTCGGATGATGCTTCGGGTTTTCAATTTCTTCAATCCCCTCGCAGTGCTCGCAGTGCTTCGGATATCGAAGCTTCATAAACTGTCAAAAACCTTAAGAACGAATTCCGAAAGCCTGATAGCATCTTCCTTGCTCTTCATTATCGTATTCGTCGCAACTATTTTTTCCGAAACGAGCGCGGAATCTGATTCATCAACGATCAAAACGCTCAAAAAGTCCTTGTAGATTTCAAAGACACCCATTGGGCTAACTTCAAATCCCTTCGCCTTCATGAACTTCCCAGCCGGACCGCTGATAGGATTTCTGCCAACTATCGGCGATATTGCAACAACTTTCTTTTCCCTCAGAATTTCCCTCATGTTCTCGACGCTCAAAATTGGTAGAATGCTGGTTATGGGATTGCTGGGGCCGATTAAAACTTCTTCATCTTTTTCCAAAGCCCTTCTAACCTCTTCCGGAATCTTTGCCTTCTCTATTCCCCTGAAATAAACATCCAAAACCTCCGGCGTGCCCCTTCTCTTAACCCAGAATTCCTGGAAATGCATCTCCCCTTCCCTTGTAACGACGATGCTGGCAACATCCTCGTTGCACATCGGAAAAATCCTCTGTTTAACCCCATAGGCCCTTGCAACTTCCAATGTGGTCTCAACAAGGGATTTACCCTTTCTCAAAAGCTCGCTCCTCATTATGTGCGTTGCCCTGTCCAGATCCCCGATCATCATGAACTCATCGACTCCCAGCTTCTTCAGCGCTTCATGCGTTCTGAAGCTGTCCCCCCTTATCCCCCACCATCTATTCTCGTCGATTATTTCCGCAAGCGAGTATATTACGGAATCTATATCCGGGCAGATCTTGTTTCCCGAAATCCAGATGTCTTCAGCCGTGTTAACTACAACTTCGAAATCCGCGACTTCCTTCATTCCTCTCAGAAGCTTCGGAGTCCCCGTTCCGCCTGAAAGAACGATCATCTGAACTTCTCTCCAAAATCCTCTATTGACCTCTCAGTCGAAAACAGCTCCCTCAGAATTCTCGGCAGATCCGAGATCAAAACCCTTACTTGGCCAGTTGTATCCCTGTCCCTTATCGTTACTGTACCATCTTCAAAGGTCTGATGATCTACAGTTATGCAGAAGGGGGTTCCTATCTCATCGTATCTCCTGTACCTTCTCCCTATGCTTCCCGAATCATCGTAATCCGCATAGAACCCGTTTCTCTTAAGCATCGAAAATATCTCCAAGGCCTTAGTTGTAAAGGGTTCCCTCGATAGTAAGGGAAGGACTGCAACCTCTATTGGAGCTACCCATCTCTTCAGCCTGAGCACCCTCCTTTCTTCACCTTCCACAATGTCCTTGTCATAGCAGTGTTCGAGGACTGCATAGCTTATCCTGTCAAGGCCGAAAGATGGCTCTATCACGTGAGGGATTACTCTCTCCCCCGTTACCTCTTCCTCTACCTCCTTTACTTCGAAGAACTCGCTGCTGAGCCTTATCCTTTCTCCATCTATCTCCAATTCTATGAAATCGCTACTGACTTCCGCCCTTTCCAAAGCTTCAGCGATCTTTTTTGCCCTCTCCTTAAAAACCGGACCGAGAACGTTCATCTTCGGAACGGGTTTCTTTTTCTTAATAATAACAGGCTTCGGATACGGAACAAAAACACTCAGATCTTCCCCGCTGAACTTCGAATGTCTCGAGAGATCGTAATTACCCCTATCGGCGATTCCAACTATCTCTATCCAGCCAAAGCTTGTCAGAGCTTCGGCATCCCAGCAGTCGCTTGCATAGTGTGCCCTCTCATCATCCTTGTGCTGCCTGAAGCGAAGTTTTTCATCCTTTATTCCGATCTTGAGCAGAAACCTTCTGGTTTTTCCTATGAAATACGCCAACACCTCGTTTGCAATTATTCCCTTCTCAACAGCCTTGGCCAAGCTTATTCTGTGCGTTTTTTCGAACTTGTCAACCAATGTAAGTTCATCGTTCGCTACTTCATGGAAGTTGGGATGCTTTTTCTCCCTGGGATGTACAAAGAATTCAAGCTCAGCCTGATTGAATTCTCTAAGCCTTATAACACCCTGTCTTGGGCTGATCTCGTTCCTGAAAGCCCTTCCTATCTGCGCAACCCCGAATGGGAGCTTCTCTCTGAAATACGTTGCAAGCCTTTTAAAAGCAACGAAGATTCCCTGCGCTGTTTCTGGACGGAGATATGCGCTTTTTCCCTTTCCCGCACCTATCTTTGTCGAAAACATCAGGTTCATGTAAAAGGGTTCCCTGAACTTCCCCCCGCATTCGCATTTGAGGTCGTAGGTTTGGAGTACTTCCTTTATGGCGTTCATCGAAGCTTCAACTTCAAGATTTAGCTTCTCCTTTATGTAATGATCGGCTCTGTAAACCCTTCCGCATTTTTCGCACTCTATTGCTATGTCGACAAACGAAGTGGCGTGTCCGGAAGCTATGAAGACCTCCTCGATTCCGATGAGCGGTGTGTCGATTTCAACAGACCTCTCGTTTATAACAAAGAATTCACGCCAGATGTTTTCGATTTTTCTTCTTAGGTTGTTTCCAAGAGGAGCATAATCTATAAACCCCGCCATTCCCCCATATATCTCGAAAGACTGCCAGAGGAACCCCCTTCTCACCAGCATTTCCATTAGATCGCTCATGCGAAGAAGAAGTTGGATCAACTTAAAAGCTTTGATGTTTGGAAAAGATTTTTATCCCCGCCGCTTCATTCCCTTCATGCCTATCGTTCCCCACAGACACTGCGTTGTTTGCGGAAAAGCAATCGAAGCCGACAAATTCGTCTGCAGCAAGGAATGTCAGGAAAAACTGGATAAAGAAAGGAAAAGGCAGAGAAACTTCACGATTTTCATGTTCGCGCTGCTTATCATAGTTCTGATAATTTTATGGTTGCCTTTCCTCAGGTGAAAAACGCTCGCCAGGAACTGGGACTGGATAATTTGCCGTAAGACAGGCCATGCAAAGTCCTCTTTTTCCCACTGCAGAAAGAAGACCCCTAAGGCTCAGGTATCTCAAGCTATCTGCGCCGATGATATCCCTTATCTCGTCAACCGAATGCCTAGAAGCTACAAGCTCTTCTCTCGTTTTCATGTCTATCCCAAAGTAACAGGGCGCAATGATCGGTGGGCTGCCAACGCGAAAATGCACTTCCTTGGCCCCAGCCTTCCTGAGCATTTCAACAATTCTCTTAGAAGTCGTTGCCCTCACAATGCTGTCATCGATCAGTACAATCTTCTTACCTTCGACGTTGTCCTTGATCACGTTTACTTTCATCCTCACGAGCAACTCCCTGAGCTCCTGCTTCGGCATTATGAAAGTTCTTCCAATGTACCTGTTCTTGATAAGCGCCTCCATATATGGCAATCCCAGCCTTGTAGCGTAGCCAATTGCTGCAGTTATTCCGCTGTCCGGAACTGCGGAAACAAAGTCCACCTCAGCCGGAGCCTCTTCAGCAAGAATCTTTCCCATCTCGCTCCTCGCCCTGTAAACGCTTACGCCATCAATAACAGAATCGGGACGGGCGAAATAAATGTATTCAAAAACACAGAATGCCCTTCTTCTGCACTCGGCGAACTTAAAAAATTCGAGCTCGCCATTCTGAATTACAAGAGCTTCTCCGGGCTCAATATCTCTTATGAATCTTCCATCAAGCGCATCGATCGCGCAGCTTTCGCTGCAAACAACATAACCGTCCTCAAGTTCACCGACGCATAAAGGCCTGAATCCCAGCGGGTCTCGGAAAGCGATGAGAGCATCGTTGACCATCAAAACGCACGAATAGCTTCCGACCAGTTTTTCGGAAAGATTTCTAAGTGCATCCTCCAAGTCTTTTGTCATCAAAAGCCTAGAAAAAAGCTGGGCAATTACCTCGGAATCCGTATCTGTTGTAAAAACGCTTCCTTCATTTTCCAGTTCCCTTCTAAGGCTCTGATAGTTTACAAGGTTCCCGTTGTGGGCAACGACGATGTTTCCTATCTTGGATTTAACAACGAAAGGTTGAGCACACTCTAGCCTTGATGTCCCGGTCGTTGAATACCTCACATGTCCGACAGCTATCCTTGCCGGAACGAGATCTTCGGAGGAAAAAACCTCTGAAACTAGGCCCATTCCTTTCTTGTATTCAAGCTTATCCCTAAAAAAAGCTATTCCGGCAGATTCCTGACCGCGATGCTGAAGTGAGAAGAGAAGATAATAAACGTATTTTCCTGCCAGAAGATTTTCACTGTAAGCTCCAGCTATACCGCACATCAGTTGCTATCCTTCTTCTTTTTCACCCAGTTATAGCTTCTGAGTTTTTTGCTCCTCCCGAAACCGCAGGCTGCGCAGTATCTCTTGCTCCAGTTAAATGAATTCCTGCCGCACCTTCTGCATCGCACATGCACCCTTATTCTATTCCTTCTACCCATCGCGGCTGTTCCGTCTGACATCACTCACCACCCACTGAGGGGGATATGAAGACAACTGTATCTCCGCGGATTATAACACTTCCCACCTTTCTAACTATTTCGCCACCCTGTATTTCCTCTGCATCGAGCAAAACGAGATTCATATGAACATCATAGCCGTCCAGCGTTCCTCTGAACTCCCTACCACCCTTGAGGCGGACGAGGACCGGCGTTTTTAAGGACTTATTCAGAACGTCAAGCGGACGGACTGGCATTTCCCAACCTCCTTAAGGTTCGTCTACCTTTGCTATTTAAAAGTATCGGATTCAGGCTTAGAATAAATGCTCGGAAAGGATCAGAGAGAGCGAAAAGATCAGTCCTGTGTACGAAAGGAGGAACATTGCACTAATAAAATCAAAAATTCCGGCATAAGAAAAGCCAAGGAGCTTAAAGGATGGTATGAATACTGGAAAGATGATTGGAAAGAGCATGGCGGGTAAAAGCATTTCCCTTCCCTTCGCGAATGCCGAAAGGGGCGAAAGAAGCGTTACAGTCGTGGATATCGGCAGGGATGAGATTAAAAGGGAAATCAAGAGAAGGAAAAAGTCGCCACTAAGGTTGAAAAGCGCATAACAAACGGGTGTGATGATGAGAACGAGGAAGAAAACTATCAGCGAGTTTGAGACGATCTTGCCCGCAATTATTTCCCTAGAACTCATGGAGTGTTTCAATCCATCAACAGTTTCCAGCTCGAATTCCCGAACAACGGTGGCGGAACATGAAAGTATCGAGGAAAAGAGTACGACTATCATCAGTATCTGTCCGAAAAATTTCTCGGCATCCACCGAAAGGCTGAAAATAAAAGCTGAAGCGATGGCAAATAGAACCATCTGATTTATACTTGACTTGCTCCTAACTTCAACCTTCAGATCCTTCTTTGTGAGCTCTAAGAATGCCAACGGCCTCATCGTAGCTCTCACCAAAGTAAGCAGCCTCTCCATTATGAAGAACTAGGAATTTCCTGCAGAACTTCGCCTCTTCCAGATCATGGGTTGATAGCAGAATTGATCCCTCAAAATTTCTTATCATCTTCCTCAAGATTTCCCTTCCCTCCAAGTCGAGGGAAGAGAAGGCCTCGTCGAGAATTAGGAGATGTGGGTTCGAGATCATTGCCCTCGCTATCGCAACCCTCTGCAAATATCCCCTAGAGAGTTCTAGGACCCTTTTATTCGATTTATCCCTCAGATTTAGTTCATCGAGAATCCAGTCCCATTCTTCAATGCGAAAAAGGTTCGCAAAAAACCGAAGGTTTTCCTCAACCGTCAGCTCCCTGTACAGCATCGGATTGTGCGTGATTATTCCTATTTTCCGCCTTACTTCAACGCATTTATAGGGATCCTTTCCAAAAACTTCTATTCTTCCCGAGCTGGGCTTCAAAATTCCGGCAATCAGCTTTGCAAGTGTGCTTTTTCCTGCTCCGTTATAGCCAAGGACTGCCAAGCTTTTATCAAATCTGAAAGAAACATCTCTTACCGCAAATTTCTCTCCAAACCTCTTTGAAACTTTCTCGCAGATTATCAATCGAGAACACCTTTCGCGCTTCTGTATTCGTTGCCGGATTTCTTTAATGCCTGCTTTAAGGCAATGGCAAATGCCTTGAATGCCGACTCCATCATGTGATGCGAGTTCCTTCCTCTCAGCTCCAAATAGATGTTTAAACCCGAATTCCTTGCAAGCGTATCGAAGAAGTGCAGAAAATCCTCGGCCTTGATACCGCTATCTTTGATTTCCCCTTCAAAGATAAAAACACCCCTGCCGCTGAAATCTACTGCGCAAATTGCGAGCGATTCATCCATTGGAACAATTGCATGTCCGAACCTTTCAATCCCCTTCTTTTCGATTTCCGATATGCTTTTACCCAAGCATATAGCGATGTCTTCGATCAAGTGGTGCTGATCCTTTCCCTTTGCCTTCACTTCGATGCAAAAACCTGAAATTCTGGCAAAGGTCAAAAGCATGTGGTCAAGGAAATCTATTCCTGTATTTATCTCAGTTTTTTCTGTATCAAATGCGGCAAATACCTCCGTTTCGTCTGTCTTCCTACTAACTCTCTTCATGCTCAAGCCTGAGAGCTTCCTCTAATTTAATCTTTCCCATGTAAAGTGCGGATCCGAGAATTGCTCCCCTTGCACCCAATTTTTTAATAAAAAGGATGTCTTCAATCGAGGAGATTCCACCGGCGACATAAAAAGGCCTTTTTATTTTTCTGAGGAATTCCAAGTTCTCCCTGTTTATTCCCATGGCAAGCCCTTCAATGTCGATGTTCGTGTAGAGAAAGGACACTTCACAATCCTCGTAAATCCTCGCAAATTCCAAAGGAGTGATTTCCGTTTTTTCTTTCCAACCCCTAACGGCAACCTTCCCCTGCTTGGTATCAATTGCAATTATCACCCTATCCTTCCACCGTTCAGCAAACTTCCTGACTTCACCGACCCTTTCAAATGCAATCGTTCCAAGGATCACCCTTCTTGCACCGAAATTCAGAAGCTTTTCTGCTAGATCTAGGCTCCTTATTCCCCCTCCAACGTGAACCTCTGCACCGAGGGAGATTATTTCCCTTATTTCCCTTTCGTGCCTCAGCTTCCCCTGAAAAGCCCCATCCAAGTCGATAACATGCAAAACCTTTGCTCCTTTCTCGATCCAGTTTTTTGCAACTCTTACTGGATTTTCGGCTTCAAAAGTGATTTCGTTTTCCCTTCCCTGCCTAAGTCTAACAACCTTACCGTCCTTGATATCAACCGCAGGTATAACCCTAAACATTCAGCTCTTCCAGCATCTTCCTGAAGTTTTCAGCCTTGCCTTTCAGGATGAGGAGCGCCTGCCTGAGAACCTCCTTCGCGGGCATTGCACCGGTTGATTCCGCTACGAAAAGGTAGTCGTCCGTTTCCACTATCTTTATCGCCTTCGCTTCACAGATTTTCACACATTCCATGCATAGAGAGCAATCGAGCGGGTTTGAGACTTTAATTTTCCCATCCAAAGAAAATACCTTCCTTGGACAGATAGAAACGCATTCACCGCAGAGATCGCACTTCTCGCCTATCTCTATTCTGGGTATTATCTTGTAATAGCAGACTGAAACCGGCTGGAATTTTGAGTGCTCCTTTCCAGTTCCCAGTCTTGCGACTGCCTCTATCATAAGCTGCTGTCCGCTGAAGAGCTCCAGCACCGGAATGTCCTTGTAAACGAAGTGAACATCGGGATCATCGCTAACAAAATCACCGGAATAAACGATTCTTGGCCCCTCAACGTTAAGTCTGAAGGATATCTGACAGTTCGGACACCCAACTCCTCCGCAGCTGCATTCTTTCGGCATCTTAAATCTTCCGGGCTCCGTTCTTATTGGAATCATCGCAAGCCTGTGGGCGATCATTTCATCGTAGAAAAAGCTAGAATTTACATAAAAATCGACATAATCAATTGCAAGCACGGGAACGAGAGATTTCATTGCCCTTCTGATCGAGTTAACTAGGGCTGGCGATGCATCTTTCAAAATAAAGACGATTTTGTCTTCCCTTTCAACCAAAAATTCTATGCTCACCATTAGACTCTCCTTCCCCTCCTACCGCCCGGTGGTCTGCAGGTGTCGTGCGGAATCGGTGTTACGTCCTCAATCCTCCCAATTCTCAGTCCCGCCCTTGCCAGAGCCCTTATCGCTGCCTGAGCTCCCGGGCCTGGTATCTTCGATCTGTTGCCGCCGGGAGCCCTGACCTTTATGTGGACGGCATTTATCCCTTTCTCCAATGCGATGCTTGCAGCCCTCAGGGCTCCCTGCATGGCTGTGTATGGATTTCCCTCATCCCTTGCAGCCTTTACGATCATTCCGCCACTAACCCTTGCTATTATCTCAGCCCCAGTTATATCGGTGATCGTTATTATGGTATTGTTAAAGGAGGAATATATGTGAGCTATACCCCACCTTATCTTTTCAGGCATTCTGCCTCACCCTCAATCCAACCTTCGATTCCTCATCTCTCGAAACTATATAGCTCGGGCATGTAACCTTTCTCCCATCCACTTCCACATGGCCATGGACAATTAGCTGCCTTGCCTGTTTAATCGTCTTCGCAAGTCCCTGTCGGAATACAACTGTCTGCAACCTTCTTTCAAGGAAATTCTCAACAGAAAGACCGAGAATATCATCAAGAGTTGCATTTTCCGGCAGAATTCCGAGCTTGTAAAGCTTCTTTATAACAGCCTGAATTGTCGCCCTTGCGATCTCACCTTCCTTCCCGGGAAGATTTATCTTACCAAGCATGTCCCTAGCTACTCTTCTGTATTTCCTCAGCAGATTCTGGAACCTCCACAGTTCCTTTTTGTTCCTCAGACCATATTTTACGACGAGCTGAACTTCTCTTTCAAGTCTTGCTCTATCCCAAGGGCGAACCGGAGTAACATATTGCTTCCTGTTTCTCTTTGGATCCCCCACAAAATCACCTCACTTCTTCTTCCTAACAACACCCACGGTTCTGCCCTTTCTTCCAGTTGATCTCGTTCTCTGACCGCGAACCTTTTTGCCCCTTGCATGCCTCATGCCGCGGTAGCATTTCATTCTGATAAGCCTTTCGATATCCAGCATTCTTGCAAATTCGACGTCCTTTGAAAGGAGATGGATATTCTTCCCGGTAATTGGATCAAACCTCCTGTTCAGCATCCATACTGGCATCTTTTCTTCCAGCTCCTCTTCAACTAATTTTCTCAGCCTTTCTATTTCCTCATCAGAAAGATATCCCAGCTTTTTCTTTCCGTCCAAGCCGACAGAGTTCACTATGCTTCTTGCCATCCTTATCCCTATACCCGGGATTGCAGTGAGCGCGTGAACCACATTCTTCTTCCCATCGAGATCCGTGTCAGCTATCCTCACGATATGCCTGAACATCTGATCACCGATGCATGAGCAATTCCTTAACTGCTTAAATACTTTGCGAGAGTCCATTTTCCAGAATCAAAAGCCTTAGCAAATGTTATATATCGATTCACACAGCATTCTCCCCATGGCAGCAAGGTTTCCCGAGGCAGAGGCGAGACTTTTCAACGTGAAGATATGCATGAGATGCAATGCCAGAAACCCGATAAAAGCTGAAACATGCAGAAAATGCGGCTACCGTGGACTGAGACCAAAATCTAAGGAGAGGAAGGGCAAGTAAATTTCCTAACTACATTCTAGTAATCAATCGCTTGGAAAGAACCTGATTTCTATCCCCGCTTCTTCAAGCAATTTCAGTCCATTCTTGTCTGCGTAATCCTTACCATAAACGACGCATTTTATTCCGGCATTTATTATGAGTTTCGCACAGGTTATGCACGGGCAGTGCGTGGAATAAAGAGTCGCATTTTCAACGCTTATTCCGAATTTGGCAGCCTGTATTATGGCATTCTGCTCAGCATGAACTCCCCTGCAAAGTTCCTGCCTTTCTCCGCTCGGAACTCCGAGCTTTTCCCTCAAGCAGCCAATCTCATCGCAGTGAGGTAGGCCTGAAGGGGCCCCGTTGTAACCCGTAGCCAGGATTCTCTTATCCTTGACTATTACAGCACCAACTTTCTGCCTGAGACAAGTTGACCTCTTTGCAACGACTTTCGCTATTTCCATGAAGTACTCATCTAGGGTTGGGCGCATATCTCAGGAATTTTCTACAGTTTTCAAAACAAATTCTCCCAGCATCTTTCCCCAAAAGCCTTGCAGTCTCCGCTACCGCGTTCACGAATTCATTTCCATAGCCCGCATCGCTATTCACCATGAACTTCTCATTTCCGTATTTTTTCACTATTTCCGCTACATCCTCCGGCAAAAGCTTTCCCTGCTGAACGGTCAAACCAATCCAGTAATTCCTTTCAACAACCAGATCCAAGTTTTCATAGTTTACATGATCGATCACAGCAAGCTCTGCTGGAAAAGAAAGCCTCTCCAGTATTTGAATTATCTTCTCGGTCACAGCCCTCTTATTTCCTCTCGGTGTGTGTATTATGCATGGAATGTCCTTTTCCATTGCAATCCTGAGCTGGGAAGTTAGTACATCTATTTCCTCTTCAGTTGCATTTTCCAGCCCTATTTCCCCGAATAAAACCCATTCTTCAGCCTCTAAATGCTCCAGAACTGTTTCATAATTTGGTGGTATGCATCTGGGATGTATTCCCACACCCGGGATCATCTCTATTCCAAGAGCCTCGCATCTCCGTCTCTCAAATTCCTCCATTTTTCTGAAATTATCGATGAGGGTTTGCGGAAAATGGGGCCTTATTGGATAAAATGACAGACTGCATACCCTTTCTATTCCGGCTTCTTTCATTTTTCTCAATTCCGAAACTCCCAGACCTTCCGTGTGCACATGAGAATCAAAAAACATGAATCCAGTTGTTTTCGGATAGATAAAGATTTCTGCAAAATTCAGAAGATTTAAAATGCGCATAACTACTAACTCTATGAAGGCAGTCCTAGCATACTCCGGTGGCCTAGATACCACGGTATGCATTTTCCTTCTGAGGGAAAAATACGGATTCGATGAAGTTGTAACTGTAACAGTTGACATAGGGCTCCCAGAAAAAGAGCTAAAGAGGGCTGAAGAAAGGGGAAAAAAGTACGCCGACAAGCATTACACTGTACCAGCCCGAAAAGAGTTTGTAGAAGCGATTTACAGGCTCATAAAGGCAAATGCGGAATACGAAGGCTATGTGCTTGGAACCGCAATGGCAAGACCGATAATAGCCGAGAAAGTAGCCGAAATTGCCCTAATTGAAAGGGCAGATGCAATTGCACACGGGTGCACCGGAAAGGGAAATGACCAACTCAGGTTTGAAAACGTGTTCAGGCAATACGGCTTCAGGGTCATCGCGCCCGTGAGGGAGCTGAACTTAACTAGGGAATGGGAGATAGAGTATGCGAAACAGCACGGAATCGATGTTCCCGCAACAAAGGAGAAACCTTTCAGCGTTGATGAGAATCTATGGAGCAGGAGTATAGAGGGGGGAAAACTCGAGGATCCGAGCTTCATTCCACCTGAAGAGATATATGAGTGGACGAAATCTCCAAAATTTGCCCCTGAAGAGCCGGAAATTGTAAAGATCGATTTCGAGAAAGGAATTCCAGTTGCCGTTAACGATCGGAAGTTCGATGGCTTCGAGCTTATCAGATATCTGAACGAGCTCGGAGGAAGGCACGGCATAGGAAGAACTGACATGATCGAAGATAGAGTTCTCGGCCTGAAAGCAAGGGAAAACTACGAGCACCCGGCAGCCACAATTCTTATCAATGCCCACAGGGATTTAGAAAAGCTGGTACTGAGCAGAAGGGAGCTGAAGTTCAAGAAGATCGTTGAGGAAGAGTGGTCTGAGCTTGTTTACTACGGACTCACGAATGACCCACTATTCGAAGCTTTGAATGCATTCATTGACAAAACCCAAGAAAGAGTAACGGGCTGGGTTAAAATGAAGCTATACAAGGGTTCTGCCATGCCCGTGGCAAGATATTCGCCATTTGCGCTTTATTCCGAAGAACTCGTATCCTTCGACAGGGTTTCGCTAGATCAGAGGCTTGCTGAAGGTTTTTCAGCATTTCATGGGCTTCAGGGCAGAATGTACCAGAACTTGAGGAGAAAGCTATGAAGTTCGTTATAATAAACGTCGGAAACGAACTCCTAAGTGGGGACACCGTTAACACGAATGCATCTTACATGGCAAAGAGGCTCGTTGAAAGGGGCCATGAGGTGAAAAGGATCATAGTGGTCCCGGATGATGTCAATGAAATAGCGGAGGAAGTTGAAAGGGCCTCAAGACTCTACGACTTCGTTCTGGTTACCGGCGGTCTTGGGGCCACGCACGATGACGTGACAAACGAGGCAATTGCAAAGGCTTTGAAAAGAAAGCTAGTCATAAACGAAAAGGTCTACAATTTCCTCAAAACCGTGAGCAACGAGGAGGAGGCGATAAGAAAACTTTCATCAATTCCTGAAGGCAGTGAGCTAATCTGGAACGATGTTGGAGCCGCTCCTGCTTACATTGTTGAAAACATTGCCGTAATGCCAGGAGTACCGGCTGAAATGGAGAACACATTCTCGAAAATACTGGAGAAATTCGAAAAGCTCGATTATTTTGAAGATCAGGTTAGAATAGACGGCTTCGAGGTTAAGATACTGAAGGAGTTAAACCAAGTGGTTTCAGAGTTTCCCGATGTTCATATCGGTTCATATCCAAAATACGGATATGTTGTGGTGAAATTCTCCGGAAGGGATAAAGAAAGGGTCAAAAAAGCTGTTGAAAGGTTCAGGGCGCTTCTGAATGCTGGAAGGAAAGATATTCTATAAGGGTTCCTTTATAGAGGCTGGAATAGAGATAGATAACGGGAGAATAAAGAGGATAGGCAAACTGGTTAAAGGTAAGAAAGTTCAGGGAATCATTCTACCGGCCGGAATAGATGTTCATGTCCATTTCAGGGATTTCGAGGAAAAAAGGAAAGAAACAATCGAAACCGGTTCGCTTTCAGCCCTGCACGGCGGAATTTGTTTAGTTGTTGACCAGCCAAACACTAAGCCTCCGGTGGATAACGAGGATATCTATTTCAAAAGAATGGAGATCGCAGAAAGAAAAAGCTACGTAGACTATTCCCTGAACTTGGCATTGACAAAGAACAACGCTGATAGAATTGAAGATGTTTTGAGAAGAATTTCGGCGAGATACCATTTGCCGGCCATCGGTGAAGTTTTCCTAGAAAACAAAAACAAGGAGCTGGAAGTAGGGTACGAAGACTTGTCAAAAGTAAAAGGAATTTGGAGAATTTCTGTTCATGCTGAAGATCCCTCCCTTGTAAAAAGCGGTTTTCCCAATTTTCTATACCGTCCAAAGGAGGCAGAAATAATTGCAGTCAGAAAATGCTTGGATATTTCCAACTTTCACTTTTGCCACCTCTCAACGAGAGAGGCAGTGGAGATCGTTGAAAAAACCGCATCGAGCTTCGAGGTAACACCGCATCACATACTGCTAAGTACCCGGGATTTTGAAAGACTGGGAAATCTCGTAAACGTAAATCCGCCTTTGAGAGATAAGGGCGATGCGGAATGGCTTCTGAAAAATTTTTCCAGAATAAAAATTCTGGCCTCAGATCACGCCCCTCACACAATTGAGGACAAGGAATCCGGAAGCCCGGGATTTCCGGGAGTGGAGACAATGTATCCGATATTCTTAAGGCTTGCAAAGCTCGGAATCATAGGCTTCAGAGATCTAGTTGAAAAAATTGCCAGAAATCCAGCAAAATTGTTTGGATTCAGCGACTATGGTGAAATAGAGGTTGGAAAATTTGCAAACTTTGCTGTGTTCGATCTAAAGGATGTAAGAAAAATAAAAGCTGAGGATTTGCATTCAAAATGCTCCTGGACTCCATACGAGGGTTTTGAGGCAATATTTCCGAAAATGGTTTTTATCAGGGGTGAAGAAGTGCTCGAAAGCGGAACTAGGATCGGCAGAACGATTTCATCTCACTTCAGTTCTGGAAAAGAGATATGAAGCGATGGAAAGCATGAGAAAGAGATAAAGAAAAATTACGATGACATCGACCAATGGATCGAAGAGGGAAAGGTTCACCATCGAGAACCTCACGAGATCCACTCCATAAGTGAAAGGGCTCAATCTCGCAATGGTTTCAACTATCCCCGGAAACTCCGAAACTGGAAAAATCGCACCGGATAGGAAGAAGATCGGGAAGACAAAGAAGTTGACTATGAGCTGGAATCCATGGATGTCGGTGATGACGGATGAAATTGCGATCCCGGTCACTGTGCAGATTATGGAGAAGACAAAGATCGCCAGCAATGCTGCTGGAATCATACTCAGCTCCATTGAGAAACCCAGAAAATGGGATATCGCCGCCAGAATGGTTGCCTGAATTGTCGCAATCGTTGCCCCGCCCAGCGTTCTGCCGAGAACTATAGCAGTCCTGCTTACGGGCGAGACCATTATTTCCCTAAGAAAACCGAACTGTCTGTCCCAAACAACCGAAACACCTGAAAGCGTTCCGGAAAATATAACGACCATCGAAACTATCCCGGGTGTTAAAAATTCCATGTAGCCAATTTCAATGGATGGAAAAGTAACTCGCCGAAATCCCAGACCAAAAAATGCTAAGAAGAAGAAGGGCATGGCTAAGGAACCGAAAAATCTGCTCCTAGCTCTGGTGTATCTCTTCAGATCCCTTAGCCAGAGTACGTAGATTCCTTTCATTTTAGTGCGCTGATAATTATTTCGGCAATCTTCTCCGCTGAAAGTCTGTTGGAATTTATTATTAAATCGTAGATGCTCCAGTCATCAACGTTTATGTTGTAATACTTCTGATACCTCCTCCTCTCAATTTCCTCCCTCATCTTCGTCTCCTGGCGGACAATCTGAACGTCCTTTCCCTCTCTCCTTGCAATTCTGCCGTATCTTATTTCCGCATCGGCAAAAATCAGAACTTTAAGATCTGCATCTTTTATCATCCAAGCAGAGAGCCTGCCCTCAACAATCACATTCTTCTCCCTTTCTGCCATCTCTTTCTGCATCTTATCTATGAGAATGTCTATCTCCGGATCCATTTCGGCAAGCCTGCTGAAATCCTCTATACTCATCCCCTTTTCCTTTGCAAGCTGCCTGAAAACGCTTCCGGCAGAAATGAGCTTTATTTTCAATCTATCGCTCAGTATCTTTGCAACAGTCGTCTTTCCGCTTCCCGGTGGCCCGGAGATTGTTATCTTCAAACTCCCACCTTCAAAATTTTCTTAAAAATCTGGCCAAACATAATGGAGCAGAGGAGATACCAGAAGAGCCACCACGGGAAGATAAGGACGAAGTCGTAAACATGTATGCTTCCCAAAAATGGAGAAGTGAGCTCAAAAAGCTCATTTTTTAAGTTAAACCCTTCCAGAATTGGTTCTCCGAATTTCAGATTCCTGTAGCTCAGATAAGCTCTCTCCCAGAGCCAAGCCCAGATGGGGATCGAGACTATGAAAGTATAGGCCATCGGTTTGAACTGCATCCCCATCAATTCGCTCTGCATAAGCCTAATCTCATCCTTCTTTTGCTCAAGCTGCTTTAGCTTGTACTGATTCTTCTTCTTCACGGCATCGATATACTCCTTTTGATACTGCGAAACTTTGCTCTGCAGCTCCTTCAACCTTTTGTAGTCTACCGTATATTTCTGGATCAAATTCGAGTACAGTGCCGTTAGTAATGCCATGATCAGGACAAGGTAATGAAATTTTAGGCCTACAATCGGTGAAAAAATGGTTTCCATGGTTAAGGCTAAGAGAATCCTGAATTGATAGCTGAAGATTATGGCAAAGAAAAGAAAGAAGCCAAAAACGGTTGCTAGCTTCGAAGCCAGCTGCCTCATTATTCCTCACCGAGCATTTTCCTGAGCAGCGGATGCATCTCAGTCAGCTGCTCCCTTGCCAAATCTTGGTAGAACCTGTAAGCTATGCTCACAGCAAGCAGTAAGCTTGTTCCCCCGACATTTCCAATCGTCCCCAGCATGTTCGAGATTAGCGTTAGAATTCCAATGAGTGCCCCTCCGATTATCGTAACCTTTGGGATATACCTTTCCAGTAGTCTTTCCAGAGCGGCGGGGGATTTTCTATAGCCCGGAATTATCATTCCAGATCTAGATATCTGACTTGCAACTGTTTTTGCATCCATTCCGGTTGTCTGAACCCAGAATATCGCGAAAAGAATTCCCCCTCCTACCAATATCGTGGCATCGATCAACAGATGTAGATATATCGCCCAGTCGGGAATCGCTGCAAATGCAGCCCCCCTCGATCTAACGAGCTCGGGAACCCAGTCGTATGGGCTGTTTATCGGTGACAAGAAGTACATTATCCCACTCACAGGCCGGTTTCCAACAAATTCCCCAAAAATAGTTATTCCCCTTGAATAAAGTATCTGGCCAAGCATCACAACGTTCGCCTGCAAAGCCCTGACAAAGATCATTGGGAGAACACTGGCATAGATCAGCTTTATCGGAAAAGATGCCCTTGCACCCCTAACCATTGCATGGGCCATCGGGATTTCGACTCTTGTACCCTCGAAGAAAACCACGAGGAGTATGATGACTGCAGTTGTAATCAATGCAATTATTCCGCCCTCCAGCAGTAACATCATTATTCCGTTTCCGCTAAGCAGAACTTCGATCGGATAATGCTGCGCAAAGTATATCCATCTGGGTATTATCCCTGCCGGCAAAACGCTGTTCGGCGGACGGATCCAGTTGAAAAGACCGATTACTATGGCCTGCGATACGCCTGCAAGTATGAAAAGACTTACGCCGCTTCCTATACCCCACTTTGAGACAACCTCATCCATGTATACTATCATAACTCCGCCTATGAAGAGCTGTATGAATATCAGAAACGATAATAGCTCCAGAGGAACCCCAAGCTTCTGGGCCAAATTCGAATCCGGAAGAAGAAATCCGGCTGCAATCTGAGGAAATGCCTCAACTGCTATCATCACAAAAACCAAAAACCGCTGAAATTCCTGATATGCTGCCCTGTCGTCTGGATTCGTTAAATCAAGCCTTATTATTCCCGCTCCGACCATTAGCTGGAGTATGATCGAAGCTGTAACAATTGGCCCTATCCCCAAAGCCAGTATCGATCCGCTTGCACCGGCAAATAGCGCTCTATAAGCCTCGAATATGTCGATGGATTCTGGAGACAATCCAAAAACTGGAACGTTGCAAAGAACGAAGTAAAGAATCAAAATTGCAGAAGTCCACATGAACTTCTGCCTGAAGTGTACGTGTCCTTTAGGCCTCTCAACGCTCGGTATTCTCTCTATGTAGGGCTTAAGGGCCCTAATAAGGGAATCCATTCTATACTACCCCACCACCCGCAGCCTTAAGTTTCTCAACAGCCTTTTCGGTAGCTCTTTCAACCCTAACTTCTATGGCCTTGGTAACTTTTCCGGAGCCGAGCAGTTTTGAATATCCAAGAGCTCCAAGATCCACAAAGAACTTTTCTCCCCTTTTTTCGGCCAGACCGAGATTTGAAAGAGTTTCAATTATCGAATCCAAGTCCCCAACATTTATCTCGCTTTTGGATTTAAGGATTCTGTAAGTATTCTCATCGAGCTTTCCCTCTTCTCTAAGCTCCCTCAGCTTCGAAAACAGCGTCTTCTCCCTAGAATACTCCTCCACAACGGCTCTCGGTCTCGTAAATCCATGCTTTCCGAACTCATACAAACCCAATTTTGCAAGCTTGATGAACTTCAGATATTTATGCTTGTGAACTCCGGCATTTCCTCTGCCACCGCGATGTCCGGCACCCCTCCTCTTTTTATGACTGCCTCCACCGCAAGTTCTCGAGCCTCGATATTTCTTAACCCTCAGCTTTGGCATAAGATCACCTCATTCGGTAAAGCAGATCCCTAATGTTTCCATGCCTACCCAAATCTCCCCTCGGATAGTGCCACTTTATATTTTTAAGGCCCTTTCTTGGTGGATGTAGCCTAAAGACCGGTTTTAGTCCGGGTATATCTGTTAGCTTTGCCTTTCCCTCCACAACGGCCTTTGCAAAATCCTCTATGCTCTTATAGGGCGTGTTCTTCTGAAGGTACTCATCTGTAAGAGGCTTATCCCCCACAAGCCTGCCACGGTGTCTCAAAAGCATTGCAAGCGTTTCTGCATCTATCTCTCCAAAGGCAACATAGTCCTTAACAACTTGGAGCATTCCACGATAAGAAGGTGTGTCTGGAATCACAACACAGTGATATCTTCTGTGAAGCCTTAAAAGGCGTAGTGTTTCCTTTATCTTTGCATGAACGTCAATTGTACCCCTCAATCTCACCACTGCGATCATATCTTCACCTCTTCATGAAACAAGTTCTTTTAAGGGCTTCAAACGTCGCCATCGCAAAGTTAAGAGTTGTTCTTGTCTCTCCAAAAGTCATGGACCAAACATCCCTGACTCCGGCAAGCTCTATAACTCTCTTCGCAACGTCTGCAGCAACTATTCCTAGCCCTTTAGGGCCGGGAACGAGGGTAACCCTCACACTTCCGCAAACGCCGGAAGTCTTGAAGGGTACAGAATGAGATGTACCACAACCACACTCCCAAGAACCGCAACCCCTCTCTACCCTGAATATGTTTATCTTTGCGTTTTCAACAGCCTTTTGTATCGCTGGCGCAACCTGCGAAGCTTTTCCCACTCCAACCCCAACGTATCCGTTCCTGTTACCAACCACGGCCGTTACCCTGAATTTCGTTCTTCTGCCGCTGTCCGTCATTCTCTGAACCATTGAAATCTCCAGAATATCTTCATCCAAATTTGGGAGTAATACGTCTACTATCTGAGGCTCCTTGATCGGCAGTCCGCTGGCAAGAGCTTCATCAATTGTCTTTATCTTTCCTTCAGCAACCAGTTTTCCGAGCCTAGTCTTCGGCACCCATTCCATTCGATCACCCTAATATCTTCATTTTCACTTCTTTCACATGCTCGGGCAATTTTTCAGGGCTTAGCCCCCTTTTCTCATATTCACCAAACCTTTCGGGATTCTGTTTGTAGTATTCAGCGATGTGATGTCCAAAAATTCTCGAATCATCGGGCAAAATTTCGCTGTCATATGGAACCTGCAAACCTGCCTCCACAGCCCCTCTCAGCACTGCAAAAACTCTGGCCCCTTTTGTTGGTGTTTTCAGACCAATATCCAGAATTGCCTCCGTTACCCCGGCTTCTAGGGCCTTTTTACCAATCAAAATGCCCGTCAGATATGATGCGGGCGTGTTGTTAAGATCTCCTTTCCAGCCAAAATCCCTCAGTTTTGATGAATCAACTGCAACAACGACTTCATCGCCCTCGGGCCTGTATTTAACAATCTGGGCTATCACCCTCTGATTTGTTATCCTCACAACAAGCCTAGGTTTTTTGGAAAGCAAAAGCTTCAGTCTTTTCCTGTAATTCGTCTTTCCTTCTCTCCTCCTTCTATGAGGAACTTTGTATCTTGGCCCCTTGGCCATCAAATCACCTTTTCATCTCCTGGACATATGAATTGAGATGGGAAACGCTCCTGAAGACTCCGCTCTTTGCCATCCTGTAAAGCCTCCTGTACGTTCTCCTGTCTATTTCTCCACTCTTCTTTAGCTCTCTCAGCCTTCTTCTTAGCGCCCTTATTCTGAGAATCCATACCCTCTTCCTCGGCATTCTTGCCGTCTTCTTGCCTTTTCTACTTCCATATCCCTTCCTTCTCCCCTTTGCTTTCTTTAGCCTCCTTTCATTTATCCTCGCCCTACAAACCCCCTTCACTGGCTTTCTCTTAATCGCGCCCCTCTCTATTAGTTCCCTTATATCCTGCTTTGTGGATGCGGTTGAAATGTCCTCCAGCATCTCCGGATTGAACCATATCCTGTTCTTTCCACATTTCAAAACTTCCGCAGCAAGTCTTCTCTGCAAGGATAAGTTCATGATCATCACCTTAAAGGATTCAAGATCTTTATACCCTTTTCCTTCGCCTTAGATTCTATCAAAACCCTCTTCCTCAATCCAACACAACTTGCAATCCTTATCGCCTGCCTATTTGGATCCACTTTTTCCAGCTGATTTTCATTGTATACCAGAACTTCCTCGTAACCACTGGGATGCAGGCCGCGGACTGCCTTTGGTCCGCGGAAACCTATTTTAACTCTCTTTCTTCCAGACCATTTTCCACCATATTCTAATCTCATTGCATTGTCTAATCCTCTCGGCTTCCTCCAGCTCTTTCTCCTGAGTTTAAGCTTCCTGTCCCAGCAGTACCTCCTGAACTCGGGTTTTCTTGATTTCAATCTTTTTCTAAGCCTTAAGAGAGTGCGTATGCTCATCAATACCACCTAAGGTTTGCTTACTATGTAAATTCCATCCTGAAAAACTCTCCTGTCTTTCTGCCTTATTTTTGTAGCCCTTTCAAGATTTGCAGCAGTTTGGCCGCACTCCTCTATATCAACCCCCTTCACAAATATCTCCTGGCCCCTTACCTCAACTTTAGCCCTTCCAACGATCTTGGCTTTCCTGGGCGTTGTCTCGCCTAGGAAGTTCTCTATTATCACCTCATCCCCAGAAACCCTAATTTTCATAGGAAAGTGAGCATAAACGGCCTTTAGCTTGTACTCAAAACCCTCTTTAACGCCTTTTATCAAATTGCTAACATGGGCGGTGAAAGTACCAACCATTGCCTTATGCTTCGCTTTCAACTTCGGCGTTCTGATTCTTATCTCGCTTCCGTTCTTTTCTATAAATACATCTCTGAACTTAAGGAGTTTGGAGTTTTCTCCCAGAGGTCCCTTTGCCTTTACAATGTACCCGGAAATGGGGTCGCCTTCAACGGTAACCTCAACTCCTTCCGGAATCTTTACAACGCTGACGTATTCTTTAGTAGACGAAGGCAAGGAGAACACCTCCCAATCCAAGCTCTCTTGCTTCTTTCTGGCTCATCACACCCTTTGTTGTAGAAACTATTAGAATGCCAAAATCCCTTGCAGGAAGGTATCTCCTTTCATACTTCTCGTATTCCGTAACTTTTGAAGAGAATCTCGGTCTTATCGCTCCACAGTTGTTTATGTTCCCTGTGAGCTCTACTACAAACTTGCTCCTTATCCCCTCCTTCACGAACTCGTAGCCCTTTATGTAACCGTGGTTTTTCATCACCTTCAGAACGTTTCCCACGAGCTTTGTGGCCATAACTTCGCAGCGCTCTTTGCCAATCATTTCGGCATTCCTTATCGCTATCATCGCACTTGAGAGGGTGTCGACACTCATGGTGATCACCAGTACTTCTTAAATCCCAATTCCATTGCTGTTTCCCTGAAGCATTGCCTGCACAGGAATATACCGTATCTCCTCACCAAAGCCCTTCTTCTTCCGCATCTCTTGCACTTGTTTGCACCCCTACCAAATTTCTTCTTGGTTTCGCTCATTCAACGATCACCCCCAGACTTTCGAGCCAATTAATTGTTTCCTCCTTTGTTATCCTATGCTTCTTCCCAACCTTGGATCTTGCAATCCTCCTTTCAGCAACCCTATACCCTCTTCTTTTCAGGCTAACGCACACGTCCATACCGAATATCCCGATATCCGGATCGTACTCAACTCCGGGAATGTCTATGTGTTCCGCAATCCCAAATGAAAAATTCCCCGCATTTATGGATCTCTTGCTAAGTCTCATTTCCTTAACTTTCAGAGCCTTAAGCAGGAATTCCATGGCTTTTTCTCCTCTCAGCGTAACTTTTAGACCGATCGTTTCTCCCCTTCTAATCCCGAAATTCTTTATTGTTTTCTTTGCAATTGTAGTTGCGGGCTTCTGATTGACAAGTTTTTCAAGCATCTTCACACCCTTTTCTATTCTCTCACCGCTCTGACCAATTCCAAGGTTTATAACGACCTTATCAAGAATTATTTCCCTCATCGGGTTCTCCTTAACCTTCAGTTCCAACATATTAGACACCCAAGTCTATAACGGGTTTATCGCTCTCTTTTTTCCCTACCACAAAGATATAATCCTCCACAGTCGTTATCTCACCAACTGGTGTTTCCACTGTTACTAGATTCGATCCAGAACCTTTTACGATCTTGTATTCCTTAACCCTGCCCATCTCTCCTGCATGCGTTCCGCCGACTATCATTATCAGCGCTCCCTCTTCGAATCTGAGATGATCCAGAATCTGCTTTTCGGGGATTTTCAGCAAAATGGAATCCTTCGTTTTGTAATCGTTCGTTGCCAGTATGTTTGTTCCGTCAAAAAGATTGAGCTGAACCCTTCCTCCTTTCAGAATTGTTTTGTTAACAATCTTGTAGACTTTTCTATCGTAATCTTCGATTTCCCTGAGAACATACCGGCCTTTCTCGTCAAAAACAACTCTGTAATTTTTTCCGAGCTTTGGAATTGAAACTACATCGAAAAGACCAACAGGGAACTTGTAATCCTTCCTAACAACTCCATCTACCAGTATCTCTCCGGCCACTATTATTTTTCTAGCTTCTCTGAGATTGTCTGCATACTGCAAAAGATCCCGTACTACCAAGGCCAAAGGAATTGCTTCCTTGTTATGCGGTCCTGGAGATGGCTTTACTACCCATTTACCAGCTTTTCTAGGGATTTTGTATGTTTTGGGAGCGGAAATTCTTTTCTGATGCATTAATTTCACCTCTCAAGTATTTTCTTCCTTACATCATCAACTTCTCCGAACTCGATGATCATAACATTTGAAGGATGAATCGGAACCAAAACTTCGGTTCCGTCAGACTTTGTAATCGTGGCTCCTTCAACCTTTATCCTGCATCTCTTCATATCTACCTCTACAACTTTACCCTCATGACCCGAAAAGTCTCCACGCATTATTCTAACTTTATCCCCCTTTCTGACTCTAACTGCGTTCTTCTTGTATTTTTCTCTGAGTTTTTCGGAGAGCATTGCATTCAGAAGTTTATGCCTTTCATGTAGCTTTGAAGTTTTGAAAAGCCATTTTCTCTGCTTTCTCGGCTGCATAGGGATCACACCAAAATCGAGGCTATTGTTGCAATTTTCGGAAATCTTTCTGCAGCCTCTCTCGCAACTGGTCCACGAATTTCTGTACCCTTGGGTTCGCCTTTTTCGTTAACCAAAACTGCAGCGTTGTCTTCGAACTTTATCCTTTCACCGTTGGGTCTTCTGTATTCTTTTCTCTGCCTTATTATTACGGCGTAGTGAATCTGTTTTCGGATCTCAGGCAAACCCTTTTTCACGCTGACCACCACCATATCGCCCACACCTGCAGCCGGATACCTCCTCCTCACACCCTTGTAATTTATAACTGAAATTATCTGCACTTCCCTTGCCCCGCTGTTGTCTGCACAGACAAGCATGGCTCCTGTTGGCAGAGCTCTCGGAATTTTAGCTTTTATCGCCTGCACTAGACACCACCTCCAAAATTACGAAACTTTTTGTCTTGCTTATGGGCCTACATTCTCCAATTCTAACTATATCCCCAGGCCTAGCCCTTATACAGTCCGGGTTGTGAGCGTGAATCTTAGACCTTTTACGCATGTATCTTTCATACTTACTGACATATTTTATCAGCTCCCTTTCGATCACAGCAGTCTTTCCGTAGACTTTCACAACTTTTCCAGTAAGTACTTGTCCCCTTATTGACAGCTTCCCATGAAACGGGCAATCCTCATCGTTACAAACTCCCGCAGGTGGCTTTACCTCAATACCTATGTTCCTCATTTAACTACCCCCTTCGCTCTTTTTATCAACATCAAACCCTTCATTATCCTCTCCTCTGGCCTGAAGGCCAGCAGGTCACCACTTATCCTCATCTTCTTCCCCTCGTATTCGATCCTGAAGCTTCTTCCTTTCTTCGCTACGACTTTTAAACCTTTTTCAGTAATAATCCTGAAAGTTTTTTCAGTTTCATCAACGATCTCTCCCTTAAGCCCGATTTCGCACTGATTAGGGCTTTCAACAACCTCAACTCTCATTCCTATCCAGTCCCTTGCAATCAGCTCAGCTATTTTCTTTCGCATAAAACCATCTTTATCCTCGCTATATCCTTCCTTATCTGCCTTATCGCTCCGGGATTCTTGATGGCTCCTCCGCTCTTGACTTTGGTTCTTAGCTTTATAAGTTCAATTTCAAGCTCCCTGAGCTTTTTCTTGAGATCCTCCCTGCTCAACTCCCTTATTTCCCTCATTTTCACTCGGAACACCCCCTTCCTTTACTTCGAATTCATCCGGCAATACCACATCCGGAGGGATTATTCGAACAGTTACGCCAAAAACGCCGAGTTTCTTTACCGCAATATCAAAGCCCTTCCTAACAGCGGTATAAGCGGCATCGCCCGTGTGTATAATTGTTCCAGCAACAAACTTTTCGGTCCTCGCCCTTTCGCTTACCAGCTTTCCGCTTATAACAATTTCACAGCCTTTAGCCCCAGCTTCCATGATCCTGTAAAGGAATCTGTATCCGGCCCTCCTGAAATACCATCCCCTCTCAAGCGCCCTAGCCAGAAGGGAGGCCATTAGCTGGGCATTGAATTCGGGCTTTTCAACTTCATCAACGCTTATCTGAGGATTGTCGAGTCCAAACTCCTTGAGCTTTTCTGTCAGCATCTTTATTCTCCTTCCGCCTTTCCCTATAACCAGTCCTGGTCTTTCCACGAAAAGAGTTACTTGGGTTCCAAGCGGCATTCTTACTATGTCAACTCCTCCAAAACCGGCATTTTTTACTTCTTCCCTTATCCACTCCTTGACGAGCATTCTTCTTACTCTGTCCTGAACGAATTTTCTTTCCACCGCCATCACTTCACCTCCGAAACTTCCGCAACAAATTCAACGGTCGTCAACTGTTTTCTCTTTGGCACGGCTCTACCAAATGCTCTTGGAACGTATCTCACGATGCATCTGCCCCTTTTTGCTTGAGCATGAACTATCACTAGCTCGTCAGCATTCAGACCCTTGTACTCGGCATTTGCCTTCAAATTCTTTAAAACCTTCAAAATTTCCTTAGCAGCTTTCTGCGGATACCTTCCGGCGTACCAGCCCGGGATATTCTTGTGGGCAACTTTCTTTTTGTACTTCCTCATCGGCACGGGAGTTCGCATTTCTATCACTTCTTCCAAAAATTTCATTGCCTGGGGAATTCTTTTTCCCTTAAGCTCCCTGCAAATCTCCACTGCATGCTTGAAACTCATTGGAATTTCGTAACCCATAGCCTTAGCGACTTTTGTCTCATCTTTTGGTTCGTATGAGTAAGCGATCCTCGCCATAGAGGTCACTTGAGAGGTACAAACTTGCTGCTTCTGGTAGCCCCAACTCCAGGACCGCTGTGTTTCTCGAACCTTGTCGTCATTGCGAATTCGCCAAGACGATGGCCCAGCATTTCTGGCCTTATTTCAACTTTGACGAATTCCTTGCCATTGTGCACGAATATCGTCTTGCCCACCATCTCCGGAAGTATGACCATATCTCTAACATGTGTTCTAACGGTTCCCTTTTTCTTCAGTTTTTCCAGCAGAATCTTCTCCTTCTCTGTCAGACCCCTCTTCAGCTTCCTTCTCTCCCTTGCCGGAAGCAACTTAACGAAATCCTCAAGGGACATCTTCTGAATTTCCTCAAAAGTGTAGCCACGGAAGAGAAATTCTCTTGGTCTGACAACCTTGCTCTTTAAAGCCATAAAATCACCTCCTCACACCCGTCCTTCTCGCAGCTATGCTTCCAACTTTCCTTCCCGGAGGAGCATTTCTGCTTACAGTCTTGGGTCTTCCAACATGCTGGTGTTTCCCACCGCCAAATGGATGATAGACTGCACACATTGCAACCCCTCTTACTCTGGGCCATTTAGCGGCCTTGCTCTTCATCTTGTGATACTTCTTTCCAGCCTTAACAAAGGGTTTGTCTATTCTCCCTCCTCCGGCAACTATGCCAATCGTAGCCCTGCACAGAGGATGGAATGATTTTAGCTCACCAGACGGCATCTGAACTATCACTTTGTCCTCCTCCCTTGAAACCACCAGAGCAAAGGTCCCACTAGCACGGACAAATTTTCCGCCATCTCCGGGGACTTTTTCGATGTTACAGACAGGCGTTCCCTCTGGAATATTCTTCAGATAAGTTGTGTTACCAAGGGATATCTCAACATTTTCGCCGGCATAAATCCAGTCTCCAGTGCCAAGACCCTCAACAGCAAGTACGTATTCCTCCCTTCCATCCGGGAGCTTAACCAAGGCTATCGGACCGTTTCTCACGGGATCGTGAACTATGTCCACAATCCTAGCAGCAATTGTCTGATCCCGGAAGGGCAAATGCTTTATATCAGCCTTGTATTTATGCGAGGGTGCCGTGTAAGTTGGACTTCCTCTTCCTCTATTTTGAGAGATGATTCTTTTACCCATAACACCACCTCAGAATATTCCCAGTTTTGACAAAAGCTCTTCCGCAGAGTAATTAGGCTTAAGCTTGATGTAAGCCTTTTTCTCGCCTTTTGGACTCACCAAAACGTTTACCTTTTCTACTTCAACGTTAAAGAGCTTTTCAAACTCCTTTTTTATGTCCTCCTTCCTAGCCTTAATATTTACAACCGCGGTAACAACGTTCTTCTCAAGCTCAAGCATGGCCTTTTCGGTTACGAGGAAATATTTTATGAGCATAACCATCCCTCAAGCGCCTTCAAAGCTGATTTGCTCCAAACAACAAGTCTTCCAGGATGGCCACCCGGAGCAAGCAATTCAACGTTCAAGTTTCTCACTGTCACAACATCGACGCCCGGAAGACTTTTTGCAGCTTTTATTATTCCCCTGTCTTCGTTAACAACTATCAAAACACTTTTCTTTGAAACGTATCTCCTTCCCCTCATTTTTCCAATTCCCGCTCTCTGTCTTTTTCTCTCCTTTGCCCTTTCTATATCGCCATAAACCCCTATTGCCTTCAAAACTGACACTGCATCTTTCGTTTTGCTTACAGCCTCAATTTCATCCACAACAACTTTTGGCAAATCTCCGTCAAAAATGTGGTTTCTGCTTTTAACAACCTCAGCATTTGCCGTTGCCGCTATTGCGGATCTCAAAGCCTTTCTCATTTCCTTCCTGTTTATTTTTTCTCCCCACTTCTTCTGAACCTTTGGGGGATGTGCCTCTCTGCCACCAACTGCCTGCGGAACTACAACAGCCCTCAAACCAAGTTTCCATCTCGGAACCCTCGCATACCCATAGCCAGGTCCCCAGTTTTCCCAAGCGTAGTTAACCCCGCTAAGCGGATTTGGTCCATACGGTTGTCTTCTATGAGACTGGATTGCATGGACTGCCTTTCTTATTATGTCTGGCCTGTATTCTTCCTCAAAAACGCTTGGTAGTTCGATTACTTCCACCACTTCACCCTTCAAGTCCAAAACTTTCGCCTTCATATCACTTCCCCTGCTTCGAGCTTGTGCTGACATAAACCAGATTAACACCCGTGAACTCTGCCTTTGGCGGTCTTATAGCATCCCTAATTCTAACAAGTCTCTTTACAGGCCCGGGAACGCTTCCTGCGATTAAAACATAGTCACTCCTAACAACTCCATAATGGGGGAAGCCCCCTTTAGGCGTTATTTCCTCACCATTGGTCCCTATTTTCAGAATTCTTTTGTTGAACTCAAGCCTTTGATGAAATCCCATCTGACCATACATCGGAACAGTCCATCTAACTCTGTGTGGTGTCCAAGGACCAAGAGTACCGACTCTTCTGTGCTTGCTGCTTCTCGCATGCTTTGCGTCGAGAGTTATTACTCCCCACCTCTTAACAACACCTTGGAAGCCTTTCCCCTTCGTTATCGCGCTAACGTCAACTATTGCTCCTTCCTTGAATACCTCGGAAATTCTGACTTCCTTCCCAAGTTTTGATATCGCGTATTCAAGGGCACTCCGAAAATCTCCGCCCACTTTTTGTTCCATAACATCTGGGACTTTTTTAGGAACTCCTGTGAGCAGATAGGGCTGTGTGTACGTTATTACTCTTACCTCGTCTCCTTCCAGGGTTTTTAACGCCTCCAAATCCAAGCTGTTCTTCTTCGGAATCTTCAGCCTTCTGTCCAAATACGGATCCAGACCGCTACTCCAAACCTCCTCTATTATCCTCAAACCGTAATCTGTTTCCTCATAAACCCTTATTCCAGCAATTTTCATCGGAGGAGTTTCTATAACAGTCGCTGGGACAACTATTTCTTCCCCGTAAGTCTTCGAGTTCTTTCTGTCGTCTATCATCACAACATGTGTCATCCCGGCTTTGTATCCTGCAAATCCCTGCAGTCTAACTTCATTGCACTCTGGCCAACTTCTGATCCTCGGAACTATCCTTTCAGCTCTCTTTCTGGGAGAAAAGGCTAGAGAACCTCTCTTTGGCCTATGGGTCTTCATTTAGGACCACCCCAGTAGGAAATGAAATTCAAAATCGCCAGGGTAGCTAGTATCGCCTCCTCCAAACGAACCGTTCTAACACCCTGATTGGGGATCGTGTTCCAGGCTTCTACTTCCATATTTATACCCATCCTTTTCATTATCTCAAACACACCTTCTTTCGGATTTCCAAACACCAGCGTTACCCCTCTTATCTCCTCCACTCTCGGAACTTTTCCTTTTCGCGACGTTATCACCACATCCTTCTCCCTAAGTAAATCCTTCAGCTCCGCTTCCCTCACCCTGTATCCCCAGTATTCTTCAGGTTCGGCTTCCTCGACGAGCAACGGGGTCTTCGAAACGATCCTGACGGTCACGCGTGCACCCCTCTTTTTGTCAGTTTTAAGGGGTGCAAGGGCCTCCAAGCCTATGTCCACCCATCGCGTGCCGTCAGGCGCCACCCTCTTTACGACCCCTTCCCTCATTTCACCGACTTTTAAATGTTTCGTCTTATGGGAAGGTATTGCAAGAGGGGGAATGACGCCTATAAACCTCAGATCCTCATCAATTGGAAAAAGATATTTCCTCAAATACTGCGGAGTTTCGAGATACTCAAGAACCTTCCTTATTAGCTTGGTTTCATCCAGAATCGGATCCCTGTAAATTATGACTTCTCTAATCCTGAAAATTGCCAATGCCCTCGCAATTTGTCCTATCTTGTATATCTTTATCTTTTCGTCTGTCTCGTTAATGAGTGAGGAGGAAGGGATCGCTACTTTGATTTCCATACACTCGGATAAACTCCCCTCTCCATCAGAACCCTCTCAACATCAACCACAATCCCTTTCTTAAGCTCGAGCATTTCCTCTGCGCTGAACAATGCCTTCCCAAGAGCAACAAGTTCGCCTTTCGCAGTAAATATCGCTACAGTTGAGTCCTTCTTTACGTTTTTCTCGACCATTGCAACACCCTTTATCGAAAGGTTCGCACCATGGCAAATGGCATCAACTGCCGTGTCCTTTATTACAATTTTCGGGATACTTGAAACAGCCGCCTCCATCGGTTTTATTATCTCCCTTATGTAACGCTCCTCTCCTTCTTCCTTCCAGAAAATGTATGCATCGAGAAGATCCTGCAGGGTATAGCTCTCCGATTCGACGAACTCACCAGTCCTAGTCCTTCTGAGCTCCTGCATGTGAGCTCCCACGCCAAGAACTTCGCCCATATCCTTGCAGAGCTTTCTTATATAGGTGCCCGACTCTGTTGAAACTTTGAAAAGAATATCTCTGCCCTCTATTTCCAGTATCTGCATGCTGTATATCTCTCTAATTCTCAGCTGCTTCTTTACAGCTGATTTCAGAGGCGGTTTCTGGTATATCTTCCCGATAAACATTCTGAAGACTTTTCTTATTTCCTCCTCCTTAACATCCCCGTGCAGTCGCATTACACAAACGTACTCTTTTCCGGATTCCTGGAGGAATTTAACTAGCTTAGTAGCTGTTTCTATAAAAACTGGCAATACCCCTGTAACACGGGGATCCAGTGTCCCAGCGTGACCGGTCTTTTTAACATTAAGTATATTCCTCACCCAGACGACTACTTCATGGCTACTGGGCCCTCTGGGCTTATCTATGCATACAAAACCCTTTTTTATGTGCTCCTCAACACTCCTCTTGTTCGGGGGGCATCCGTATTCCTCTGAAGTCTGAGCTTCCTCGATCACATAGTAGTTGCCGAGCTTCACGCAGAAAGCTGAAAAGAAGTTTTAAAAAACTGATGAGCTCATGGATAGCATTTGTCAAAAGAATTATTTAAATTGTCCGATATCTTTTGCAATATGGAATACCAGTTTGGGGATTTCCTTTTCAGACCTGAAATAAGAAGAGCAAGCGATTTGCTTCCAGTTCTTGCTTATCCCGAGAAGTTGCAGAAAGACTTCGATGCATACTACATGTTCAGGGACATATTTGAAAACCACAACGACAGAGAGAAAATCCTGAAACACGGTTTAAGATACGATTTCACAATAATACCTCCGGCAAGCGTTGGTAGAGAGAAAATAAAAACTTACGGACACTACCATCCGGAAAATTCTTCAGGATTGACGTATCCCGAAATATACCAAGTAATAGACGGAAAAGCTTTCTTCATTCTCCAAAAAAAGGAATTCGGAAAGATTAGTGACTGCATCGTCATTGAGGCTGGAAAAGGTGATATAGTAATAGTTCCGCCAAATTACGGGCATGTTACAATAAATCCAACTGAAAAAGTTCTAATAACGTCAAACTGGGTTTCAAGAAATTTCTGCTCAATATATGAGCCCTACACCAATTTGAGGGGGGCCTGTTATTATTACATTGAAGGGGAGTGGATAAAGAATCCCAGATACCTCGAAAACCCGAAGATAAAGTTCCTAGAACCTCATGGATCAATGGAGGAAGAAATGTACTACCTTATTGAAGAAATTGAAATACTGGAGTTCCTGACAAAACCTGAGAAATATCCCGAAACGCTCAAAAGGTTCAAAAAATTTTAAAATTGAATAAATTATATTTATTTTAATTACATCGTGGCGGCAAGCTTTATGTCCTCAGCAGTAACCGTCTTTCTTCCGGAGTGTTTTGCAATGTCAACCGCTTTCTTTGCAACCCTAACAGCGTAATCCTCGATTACCTCAACCATCTTTTCCACAGCATCCGCACTGACCCTTTCGGCACCAGCCTTTCTGATCAACCTATCGACTGGGGCCATTGGCAGTTCGGCCATTTAACTCACCTCCTTTCTCCTTTCGCTATGAAATTTAGTATTAGGTATATATATACTTTTCGATTGAACTTCTACTGGAAATTGTATTTCGAAGTTTTGAGCATGTTTCAACTTCAGACCCATATCAGAAGGAAAGAAGCTAAACTTCATCAAAGTCTGGGGATGAACCAAAAATTTGTAATGCTGAATATAAAACAAAAATCTTAAATCAAATTTTAAAATAGAAGGGATTACTAAAAAATCTACAAAAATTTAATTATCCGAAGAGTGCTGCAAGTCCTTCAACTGCCTCCTCTTCTTTCTTCTCCTCTTCCTCCTTCTTCTTTTCTTCTTTCTTTTCTACTTTCTCTTCCTTCTTCGTTTCCACGGCTACAGGTTGTGCAACCACTGGCATTGCGGCGCTCTTTTGCAAGACCTCGCTAATGTTTATTCCTTCTAACGCCGAAACTAGAGCCTTTACCCTCGCATCGTTAACGGCAATTCCAGCTGCAGCCAAAACCGCTCTGACATTTTCTTCAGTTATGGGTTTACCAGCAGAGTGCAACAACAAAGCCGCATATACATATTCCATTCTCAACACCTCCTTCAACCAAAAAGAGCTGCCAAACCTTCAACCGCTTCCTCTTCTTTCTTCTCCTCCTTCTTTTCTTCCTTTTCTTCCTTTTTCTCAACTTTATCCGGTTTCTCCTCAACTTTCTGAACGATGCTACCAGCCAGCAACGCCTTTAGATCTTCGTCTAGCGCCTGTTCAGGCAGTACTGAAGCAAGCAAAAGCATTTGCATGTGCGCTTTAGCTATTAGATCAGGCATTACTTCTTTTTCCATTATGCATGCATTGATGGCCAAGTTTCTAGCATCGTTGTAAGCCTTCAACAACAGTATCTGCGCAGTTTCCTTAGTTACATAGCAACAGTTTAAAGCTAAGTTCAATGCAATGCTGTAAGCGTTTTGCAAGTCCTTTATTATCGCCTCCTCGTCTATTCTCAGCAAATCCGGCGTCAGTACAACCCCGTCATAGACGGCAATCGTTTCAAGCCCTACGCGCAACGGTTTGATTCCAAGTTTCTCCAAAGCCTTTGCAACTTCCGGTCTAACAACTTGCCCAGCCTTTACTACAGTTGCCTTTGATTTTATAACAACCTTTCCCTTTTCAACCGCAACCGGAATTCCTGCCATTTGAAGTTCAGCTACTGCCGGTCCAGGAGTCAGTGGAGTTGGTCCCTCATTCAAAACAACGTCCACAGGCGATATTTGATTCGGTTTCAGCGGAGCACTTATTTTCATGCTCTCTATCATCTTGAAAAGCTTGAAAGGATTCTCGTTTGTTGCAATTATCGCAATCTGACCTTTTATGTAATTTTTCAGAGCTTCATAACCTTTACCGACCGAATCCAAAGCTAGACTGAGCAGAGTGTTTTTCACAACCCTAAGTTCTGCTTTTCCTCTAAGTTCCCTCTTCATCTTCTGCATCAAATCCGCTGGAACGCCCTGAAAACTTACCAGCGCCAGAACTCTGTAAGATGAAATGAGCTTTCTTATCTTCTCCACTTCCTCAACTTTCCATCTCGGTGGAGCACCTCTGACAGCGGCCATTATATCACCCTCACAGCAGGTCCCATCGTAGTTTTCACAAAGACCGACTTTAGTATGAGATGCGGGTTCTCATACTTGTTCTCCACGACCTTCATCACTTCGAGTGCATTTTCAGCGATTGCATCTACGCTCATGTTTCTCATACCTATTGGAACGTGGAAAGTCATCTTGTCCCTTGTTCTAATCCTCACAGAGTTTCTGAGTCTCTCTATAAGGGGCTTCGGATCGGTGAGCGGCGGAATAGGCTGAGGTATTTTTCCCCTTGGACCAAGTATTGAGCCCAACTTCTTACCTATCTCAGCCATCAAGGGAGCTTCAGCTATGAAGAAGTCTATTTCATTTGCTATTTTTCTGGCTTTCCTTTTATCCTTTGAGAGCTGATCTATGTCTTCGGGAGATAAAACGATATCAGCATTTGCATTTTTGGCTTTTATCATCGTTTCCCCTCTTGCAAAGACGCCCACCTTCCTCGGCTTTCCAAGTCCGTGCGGGAGAAACAGTATTGTATCTATTCTATTTTCCGGTCTTCTCATGTCAACGTTTTTCAGATTTACTGCCATTTCAACCGTTTCTATGAATTTTCTTTCCTTAGCTTTTGATATTGCCTCGCTTATGGCTTTAACGAAGTCTTCCTTTTTCGCAATCATATCTTCCCTCCCGTAGTAATTCGGCTTTGGCGCCTCCTACGGAACTCGAATTAGCATGTCTGAGTATTTTAACCTATCGCTTCAGCTCTTCTTCTTTCTCAGTTTCTGAACCTGATATTTCTCCTTTTCTTCCTTTGTTTCAATTTCCTCCTTAGTCTTTTCTTTCGTAGCCTTTCCAAATCCGGCAAACACCCATCTATTGCTAAAGTCCCTGCTCATTCTGTAGTAAGCTCCACATCCACATTCCTGAATTCCAAATCTAGCATCGACTGGTATCTTTTTGTTACAGATCTTGCAGACTATTTCCATGTCTTAACGCAGAAGATGGAGCTATAAATCTTTCTCAAGGTTTCTCTCTATCCAAGCCTTTATGTCTCTCTTAGGCCTCGCCCCGACTATCTGATCAACGGGTCTGCCTTTCTTAAAGAAAATCAGTGTCGGTATCGCGGATATGCCAAACCTAGCAGCTATCTCTTGGTTTTCGTCAACATTCAGTTTTCCAAATGCCAATCTGTCGGATAACTCTTTTGCAAGTTCTTCAATTATTGGTGAAACATATCTGCAAGGCATACACCAGTCCGCATAGAAGTCAACCACTACATTCTCGTTTTGACTTAAAAAGGATTCAAAATTGTTCTTGTTCAGCATAACTGGTTTCGCAGCTTTAGAACTCGCCATCTTGATCAACTCCTTCAGCTTTTTCTTTCTAATTTCCTCGAGTTCATCCATCGTATTCGGTTTCCTTTTTGTGATTTTTAAGTTTTATCCGCTTTTGCTTTAGTTGAGATTTGTATTTGATTAAATTACATTAGTTAATTGTTTTAAAAAAAGAGAAAATGTTTATAACTTTCGATCGAGATACGTATTCCATGGAAGTAAAAATTATAGACTTAACAATGAGAGATGGGCATCAGTCTCTGCTCGCAACCAGAATGAGGACTAGAGATATTCTTCCGATCCTTGAAACATTCGACTCGGCAGGAATCTATTCCTTCGAAGTATGGGGAGGGGCGACCTTTGATGTTTGCCACCGCTTTTTAAACGAGAATCCATGGGAAAGGTTAAGAGAAATAAGGAAAAGAGTAAAAAATACTCTGCTGCAAATGCTCCTCAGAGGGCAAAATCTCGTTGGTTATAGACACTATCCGGATGATATAGTTGAAAAATTCATCAAGAAAACAATAGAATGCGGGCTTGACTTCTTCAGGATCTTTGACGCCCTAAACGATGTCAGAAATTTAATCAGCTCCATCAAATTTGCTAGAAAATACGGAGCACATCATGTCCAAGGGGCCATATGCTACACGATTTCTCCCGTCCATACAATAGAAAAGTACGTTGAAACGGCAAAAGAGCTGGCATCGCTTGAAGTTGACTCGATATGCATAAAAGACATGGCCGGTTTGTTATCCCCAAGGATTGCCTACGAGCTTGTAAAGGCGCTAAAAAAAGAGGTAAACCTCCCAATTAACGTTCACTCCCACTATACAAGTGGAATGGCCTCAATGAGTCTTTTAAAGGCTGTAGAAGCGGGAGCCAAAATGATAGACACCTGCATGTCCCCTCTGGCCCACGGAACATCGCATCCACCAACGGAGACGATGGTTTATGTTTTGGAGGAGTTGGGCTACAAGACAGGTGTAAAAATGGATGTTTTACTCGAGGTCAGGGAATACTTTTTGAAGATAAGAGAAAAATATGCTGGCTATTTAGATCCTCTCTCAACAATTCCGGATTCAAACGTCCTCATTTACCAGATTCCGGGCGGCATGTTCTCGAACATGATAGCGCAGCTGAAAGAACAGAATGCAATGGACAAGCTCAAAGAGGTACTGGAAGAAGTTCCGAGAGTGAAAGAAGACTTCGGACATCCGCCGCTGGTCACACCGACGAGCCAAATAGTTGGTGTCCAAGCTGTGCTTAATGTGCTAATGGGTGAGAGGTATAAAGTTGTAACAAAGGAGAGCAAGGATCTCGTAAAGGGCATGTATGGAAGAACGCCTGCACCAATAAAGGAGGAAATAAGAAAGAAGATACTCGGAGATGAAAAGCCGATCGATTGCAGGCCTGCAGATCTGCTTGAGCCGGAATTCGAAAAGAGAAAGAAGGAACTGGAAGAGAAAGGGATAGAGGCAACCGATGAGAATGTCCTAATCTACGCTCTCTTCCCTCAAACTGGCCTTCAGTTCCTGCTAAAACAAACAAAAGAGGAGCCATTCCCTCCCGCAATGAAGGTTTCAGGGAACTACGAAGTCATTATAGACGGGGTAAAGTATTCTGTTACAATAAAATAATCTTTAAATATACTTTAACATCGAAATATAATTTTTTCTTTCATCCTCCTCGTACTGAATAAACCATGTTATCCAGCAAATCTCCGTCGCATAGTATCCAGAAAATTTTGCGAGCTCTTCAACAAATTTTATGAATTCAATGTCGTCCGTTATCCCTTCAAAGCCCGTCTCGTTTAACAACTCGTTGATGACCCTCTTAACGATCCTATCAGGCATCACGGTGTCCACTCCGCCCATCATTCTGAGGTACTGATACGTTACGAGACCCACACCCTTTATCCTACCCAAAGGATCTTCCTTCCAGCTTAGAAGCTTCGAATTTCTTGCCCACTGCCTAAAAGCGGTCCTATCATCTATTCCGAAGTTTGAGAGGTAGCTCGCTATTGCGGTTGCAACTCTCCAAGAACGTTCATTTTTCCATACAGACTTAAGCTTTCCCAAATCATATTTTGCTAGTTCAGACAAACTTTTGATTCCAAACTTCTCTTTAAACTCTAAAACTTTCGGAACAACACTTTTAAAATAATTTAGGCCAATAGAAGTGAAACTTGCATCAACAACCATCAAAACAACATTTCCATCATACCTTTCAGTTCTTAAACACCTTTCTGCATAAAATCTAAGCCCGGGTACTAGTTTCATCCACTCATCTAGCGGCTTTTTTATTTTTTGAAAAATTTCAAACCTCAGACTCTCCCTTTCATCACGACTCAGATCGCCCATCAGTCATCATCGGCAAAAAAATTAGTTATAAAGATTAATAAGTTTTTTCAACGCTTCAAATTGCTGAGCTACCATCGCTAAAGACCTGTCCGAAAAATCCCATAAACGAGAATATCCATTCTTAAACAAAACTTTTAACCAGCACTTCAGACTTGCAAAATGGTATTTTGAGAGTACGAAAAATCGGCTTAGCAAGAGTGCTTAGAGTAAGAATTAATACCTTCAACCTACTTTCGTCATGGATCTTGAGGATATAAGAGTCGCCATAGTAATAATCGAGGGGACAAACTGCGAGGAAGAGACTGCGCTTGCATTCAAAAAGCTCGGAGTGCAGGCTGAAATAGTTCATCTGAAGCAATTCTACAGCGATATGATAAAGTTTGAAGACCAGAGGAGTTTATTCGATTACAACTGTCTGGTCTTTCCAGGCGGTTTTTCAGCTGGGGACTATGTCAGAGCCGGGGCAATATTTTCAGCAAGAGTAAAAAGTGTACTGAGGAAAGATCTTGAAGAATTCATAAAATTTGGATATCCGATTCTAGGAATCTGCAACGGATTCCAAATTCTAGCAGAGCTCGGAGCGCTGCCTGGCTTTGATGAGGATAAACCAATTGCCGATAAGCCAGAAATGTGTCTCGCTATAAACGATTCCGGTCGATTCGAATGCAGACCTACTCTTTTGAAAGTTGAGAGCAGAAAATGCATATTTACGAGAGAGATAGACAAAGAGATACTCCAGATCCCCGTGGCACATGCTGAAGGGAAAGTCGTGTTCCCCAAAGAAAGAGAGAACGAAATTCTTGAAAAACTGAAGGAGAACGAGCAAATAGTCTTCAGATACGTCGACGATAAGGGAAATTATGTTGGCTATCCTTGGAACCCGAACGGTAGTTTCTACAACATCGCAGGGATTTGTAATGTAACTCACACGGTTTTTGGCCTAATGCCGCATCCTGAAAGAGTCTTCTTCGATTACAGAAAGAGATCTTTCGGAGACGGATACTATATCTTCAGAAACTTAATCTCATACCTTGAGAAACTATGAAGATCAGAGTCGCAGATTACATGACAAGAAACGTCGTTACACTAAAGCCGGAAAATACTGTAGCGGATGCAATTGAACTGATAAAAAAGACTGGACACGACAGCTTTCCAGTAGTTGATTCGGAAATGAAAGTTGTGGGCTACGTTTCCGCCGTGGATATAGTGGGAGTTGACCCAAAGACAAAGATAAAAGATGTGATGTCTAGACAGCTATACGTTGCAAGGGAATTCATGGATTTAAGGGATGTCGCTAGGGTCATGTTCAGAACCGGACATTCAAAACTTCCTGTGGTGGATGAATCGAACAAACTCATAGGCATAATTTCAAATGCTGACGTTATAAGAAGCCAGATAGAAAGAGTTGACCCTTCAAAGGTTGAAAAGCTAAAGAAGACTATAGAGAGAGTCCACGGAGTCAGAGTGGAGGTCCAGCGTGGAAAAGTTGAAGTTTCAAAACTCATTCCGACCCAAAGTAAGGTGTATGCAGATGAGCTAAGAGGGAGAATTCACGAAATAAAAAGGGGTCTTGCTGAGCCCATAATAGTGATTAAAAAGGATTCCAGATTTCTGCTCGTCGACGGACACCATAGGGCTGTTGCTGCGATGAAACTCGGAATAGAGGAACTCGACGCGTATATAATATCCGTAAACGGGGATTTTGAACTCGGAATTGAAAAAATGGCAAAAAAGAAGGGACTAAACTCGCTGAAGGATGTTGAGGTAATAGAAGATGTTCCGCATCCGCTTGTTGAAATTACCTTCAGAAACATGGGGTAGCGGCTATGATCATATGGACAGCCAATATAGATGCAAAAAAGAGTAGATCGATGGGTAGAAAAATACCTAAAAAATTTGCTGTTCCGAACGTTCGCTTTCAAGAACTCGTGCAGGCTTGCCAGGAGCTAGGCCTGGATTTTTTGGCAGAGAACAAAAAATATCCAAGATGCTGGTGGGAAGAGGGGGGAAGGGTTGTAATAAAAAACGGAAATAGAAAGCTGATGATTGAAGTTGCAAAAAAGATTGCTGAAATAAGGGAGAGAAAGAAAAAGAAATGATCAGCTTTCTCCTATCAGGAGATAACCCAGAAATCGCTATTGCAGAAATTTTGAGCTTAGCAGAGGCTTACGGAAGACTAAAAGGTTACTGGACAGATGAAAGAATTTTGACAATAGACTTCGAAGGCGAAGAATTTTTTCACCGAGTTGCATTTTCGCACGAAGCAATAGAATTGCATAGAATTTGTAAAACATCCGAACTGGAAAATGTTTTCTCCGATATCAAAGTAAACGGAAGTTTCTGCGTTAGAGTTAGCGGAATCGGTTTAAAAAGCGACAGTAACCTTGAAAAGAGGCTTGGAGCCATCCTCTTGAAAAAGGGAGGCCATGTCGATTTGCAAAATCCCGATACTTTGGTGAGGGTGTATCTGACAAAAAAGAATTGTTATGTCGGATTTCTCAAATTCAAACAAGATAAAAAACAGTTCCTGCAAAGAAGGCCTGATAAAAGGCCATTCTTCATGCCGGTCGTTATTCTACCAAAACTAGCAAAAGCGCTGGTAAACCTGACATCAGTTAAGAATGGAAAGATACTCGATCCAATGTGTGGAACCGGATCGTTTCTAATCGAGGCTGGTTTGATGGGGCTCGAAATTTACGGCATGGATTACTACGAAGATATCGCAAAGGGTTGCAAAGAAAATCTCAATTTCATGAAACTAAATGGCGAAGTTCTGCGCGGAGATGTGAGGGATATGCCATTTAAAGACAATTCATTTGACGGGATTGTTACCGATTATCCGTATTTCAGGGCAACAAGAAAATCGAGAAATGAAGATCTCTACGAGAGGAGTTTGTTAGAGATAAAAAGGGTCCTGAAAAAAGGTTGCCGAGCTGTGATAGTGACGAACATTGAATTAAAAGATTTTCCAATGGAAGTTGTCTACAGACTCAGCCAGAGGGTTCACGGATCTCTTACAAGAAGGATTTATGTACTAAGAAAAACTTAAATGAGAAGATTCTTTATTAAATCAACTAAATGTGGATTGCTCTTCAGTAGCTCAACGATTATTGCCTGAACACTCATTTCCCTTATATTTCTTCCCGATATGCTCTTCGCAAGACTGTTGAGAGTTTGATCATCGAGCTTGAGGAAGAATTCCTGAAGTTTCTTGTTCCTTCTGAGTTTCCAGCCAAAATCGGATTTCCAGAGCTCGTCGTACTTTCTTAGAAATCCTGCAGAAAAATCGTTCTTCTTCACGGCCTCATATGCAACCTTTCCCGCATAGTATCCGGCGCACAGTGCATTCGCAATTCCTCCACCCGTTATTGGATCGGAATGGTAAGCCGCATCTCCAGCGAGCATGATGTTGTCAGAAACGGCTGTCTCTATTTCCCCGTAAACCGGTACGGCCCCGCATACGAGTTCAACTATTTTCCCCTCAATTCCAAATTTTTCGATGAATTTATCGAGATAGTACTTTGCGTTTGCCTTAGCCTTGGAAGGGAGAACCCCTATCCCCACATTGGCGCACTTGTTTCCTTTTGGGAATATCCAGGCGTAACCGCCAGGAGCTAGCTCATTTCCCAGATAAAAGTAAGTGTAATTTTCATCGATTTCAACATTGGACATTAGATACTGAGCGCAGCTTTCAATTTCGCTCTTCCTGAGTGTCCTAATTATCCCAGCCATCCTTCCGACTTTGCTTTCAACACCATCTGCTCCGATCAGTATTTTTGTCTCAACTTCCCATTCCTCACCCATTCTTCTCATTTTCACCTTCAGCCTTCCATCTCTCCTCTCAAACGAGATAAAGGCTGTTTTTACAATCACCTCAGCCCCAGCTTTTGCTGCAAGCCTCGCAAGATGTCTATCGAATATCTTCCTCTCCAAGACAAAACCAACTTCATTCCCAGCCATTTCCTCGGCCATCGTTATCTCAGTACCGTCTGGAGCGTATATCTTGGCCCCAATAACCTCAGCGGCGATCCATTTTCTGTCTATTTCGACAAACCTTTTCAATCCCTGCTTGCTTATACCTTCTGCACACCTTACAGGTGTGCCTATCTCCTGTCTTTTCTCGATTAGCAGAACTTTCAATCCGTTTTCAGCACAAGTTTTCGCGGCCATGCTTCCTGCCGGCCCTGCACCGACAACAATGACATCGAACATATTCACACCTCCACCAAGCTTAGGGCCCCCATAGGGCAGACCTTAACACAAATCGAACAGCCGTTACAGTTTTCATTTATCTCAAGGTACGTTTCAACAAGTTCCAGCGCAAAGAAATCGCAAACAGCAACGCAGGCACCGCAGTAGGCACATTTTCCTCTATTAACCACTGCCTTCCTTGCCATGTCCTCTTGTCTCTGAAATGAATTTATCCTTTTTCCTCAAGACCTGCTCAAAGATGATCGCTACCAAAAGGCCAGCGATAAAGCCATTACCAACTACAGGTTCCAAGACGTCTGGAATATTCTCAAAAACCCATTTTGGTGCAAAAGTGATTGAAAAACACACCAAAATTGAGATCAAAATCGTTAAAAAAGATCCAAATCCTTCTATTTTCAAGGATTTCAATGCAAAAATGCACTGATAGCAGAGCACATATATAAAAACACTAGCGATCACGGTTTTTGGGATCATAGCAAAGCAATGGATCAAAATCGGAAAAAAAGAGAAAAGAATAAGCATAAAAGCCACGGGAAGCAACGCAAACCTTGAAGCACTCCTTGTACTCGCTATTATGCCCGGACTCATTGCGTAGTTTACGGTACCAACAACGCTGAGAATTCCCGACAAAAAGTTTGAGAGCCCGGTAATCGAGACACCCCTTGAAATCCTTTCGTCTATCTTTTCTGCCTCAATCATTTTCGCCACTGAATAGATAGAGCTAACGTCATTGACAATTAAGGCTAGATAGAAAAATAAGAAAGAGATGAAAACCTCAAACCTGAATGAGAAGTGGAACTGAAATCCCGCAAAATATGGTTCAATAATTTCAAAACTTCTCGGAAAAATCAATAGATAGATGACTGTTCCAGAAAATAGAGCTACCAAAAGCAGATTCGAAGCCCAAAAACCTCTCAATAACTTCGTAAGAATTAAAAGGGAAGAGACAAAAATAATCGAAAACGCCACATTAAAGGTTAAATCGCCTTCTGAAGTGATTAAATCCAATACCAAGGGCAAAAGAGTGATGATTATAAATAGGAAAACTAAAGCGACTATTTTTTGCGTAAAGAGTTTCTGAAGCGAGTATACCTTTCCTTTAGTTGCGAGAAAGAAGACAAAAAGCCCACAAATTGCCATCGAGGTATAGGATGCAAAATAATCGTTGATCGCATATATTCCGGCAATTAAAATAGCAGATGGACCGGATATCAATGGAAGTCTGTGTCCGAACAAAATTTGAAACAGAATCGTCAATCCGGAGACGAAGAATACCTTCTGTACGTATATGGTCTTCTCAAAAGCATCGCTGAAATGAAAGTCCGATACTATTCTTCCGCCTATTATTAAAATTGGTGTAATCACCACCAGCCAGTAAAAACTGAGAGAAAGGAGTTCTGCAAATTTTGGAATCTCATCTAAACCATATTTTAAATTTTTCACAAATTTTTTCTCTCCAAGGAATTTATTAAATTTTTCTGTTCAAAAAAGCACCTGCCAAAAATCGAAGTTTTCGGCGTTAAGGCTTTAATCCTTCTTTCATCTGCCAGTCCGAAGGCTAAGCTCCATCAAGCGAATTAATCCATTTATTCAAGCTCAAGCTTTTTCCATCCACACTTTAAAATGAGGGGTTTTCAGTTATAAAAAAGGCAAGTATTCACCGTGAAAAAATAGAAAAATAGTTAAAGGTTTCATGATTAGAGGTTGCATGGACTTCGAGTTCAGTAAAGAGCAAGAAGATATTAAAAAAGCTGCAAGAGAGTTTGCGACAAAGGAGTTCACAAAGGAAAAAGCAGAAGAATACGACAAAAAGGAGGAGTTTCCCTTTGAAATCTGGAAAAAAGCCTGCGAACTCGGTTTTATAGGGATACATTTCCCAGAAGAATACGGTGGAGCTGGAATGGGATGTCTGGAGAACATACTGGTTGCTGAAGAATTCTGCAGGGCTGACAGCACAATTGGAAGCGCCATAATTCTGTCAGATTTCTCATCAGAACTGATACTCCTTTATGGTAGCGAAGAACAGAAAAATGAAGTCTTGCCAAAGGTTGCGAAAGGCAAAGCTATAACAGCGGGATGCTACACAGAACCCGAAGCTGGGAGTGATTTGACCGCAATAAGAACAAAAGCGACGAAAGACGGTAATGAGTGGGTCATAAACGGATCAAAGACTTTTATAACAAATGCTCCTATTGCCGACTACTTTATAGTGTTGGCCGTAACCGAGGAAACCCAGCCAAGATATAGGGGTTTTACGACTTTTCTGTTAAACAAGAAAATGGATGGAATTAAAATAACCCCAATAAAGGGTAAAATGGGCATAAGAGCCTCTCCAACTGGCGAGGTATCGTTCAAAGACGTCAGGGTAGACAACTCTGCAATAATTGGACAATTGAACAGAGGCTTTTACCAAGTACTGGAATTCTTCAACGAGAGCAGAATAGAAATTGCAGCACAGGCACTTGGTATAGCTCAGGGAGCTTTTGAGAGGACAATAAACTACATGAAGCAGAGAAAGCAGTTTGGACAACCCATAGGTGCTTTTCAGGCTCTACAGCACAGAATTGCCGATCTAAAAGCCCAGATCGAGGCCGTAAGGCTTCTCGTTTACAGAGCTGCCTGGAACTGGGATCGAAAAAAGGTAGATCCCGCGGTAACTTCGATGGCAAAGTATCTGGCAGGAAAGCTCGCCGTAAAAGTTTGCGATGAAGCGGTACAGATGCATGGCGGCTACGGCTACATCGCAGAATACGAGGTAGAAAGATTCCTCCGAGATGCTAAAATCACGGAAATTTATGAGGGGACAAAGGAGATACAGCTGAACACGATTTCAAGGGAGATTTTCGGGAAGATGAGATAGTTTTATATATTTTTTTGAGCATCATTCTTGTGGCAAAGAAGCTGATAATCGCTATAGACCGGGATGACGATCTCGGGCAAAAGACCGGTATAGTTTCTCCTGTTGTCGGAAGGGAAAATGTCCTTCAGGCCGCAATAAGGCTTATACTCGCAGATCCGGAAGACTCTGACGCAAACGCCATCTTTTCGGCAATAAAGATTCACGATGAACTAGTCGAGAAAGGCGAGGAGTGTGAAGTGGTCATAATCGCCGGAGACAAAAATGTTGGAAAAGTTTCAGATAAAAAAATAGCCGAACAGCTCGATGCGATACAGATGAAGTTCAACCCCAGTAGCGTGATAATCGTAACGGATGGTTCAGAGGACGAGTTTGTCCTGCCTCTGATTTACTCAAGATTCAAGGTGGACATGCTCCACAGAGTCGTTGTGAAACAGAGCAAAACGCTTGAAAGCGCCTATTTCATGCTGAGAAGAATATTCAACGAGCCAAAAGTTGCAAGAGTTACTTTGGCCCCAATTGGGGTAATTTTTCTGGTTTACTCATTCTTCCTACTTCTACAGCATCCGGAGTGGGGAGTTGGTGGAATAATTCTCTTCCTAGGCTTCTACTTTTTAGTAAAAGCCTACGGACTGGATAAACTGATTCTGGATTTCATGAACACGGTGAAGAGGAGTGCAAGCGAGGGGAGACTTTCCTTCATATTTTATCTTGGATCAGGAATACTGCTGCTTATAGGGATTTCAACGGGATTTAATGCGTCAATCGCTTATACTATACCCCATCTGGCATTTGCAAACTTTGTTTTTTACAGTGTAGGTTGGATAACGCTTTCAGTTGTATCCATAACAATTGCAAGAGCTATTGACGCTTTTAGTGAGGGCAAAAAGATAGGGAAATATTTCACTTCGGCCTTTATCGTCATATCAATCGGTTTAATAATCTGGGGAGCGAGCGGATATCTGATAAGCCCAGAAGTCAGGGATTCCGTTTACAGATTTGCTGCGGTTGTTTTCGCCGCTCTGTTTATCTCTGCAGTAGGACTGCTATTCACAAGGAAATAACCATCTCATAGAGTCTTCTGAGTTTTTCCTTCCCTCTTTCGAGTTTTCTGTTAGCAAAATCAACCAGTATTCTGAGATAATCCTCAGAAACCACCATTTTTCCTGCTAAGGCAACCGGAAGCTCTATCCTTTCAAAAGAAGCGATTTCCACAACTAAGTTCTCTAAAGATATCAGGCCGCTTCTTCTAAATCCGGCATTGTTAGAAATTTCGAGCAACTTCTTGGCAGAATTCCAATCCTTACATGCTACGTGAATTATCGGCGGACTCTGGATAAACCAGGTTTGTCTTTTCGATTTCATTATCGCAGATACAACCTTCTCAAAGCTTACCGAACTGTGCCACTTTCCAAGAAATTCTGAATTCAGTTTTTTCCCGAAATCATCCAAATCCACCACTGCAATTCTTCCACTACAGCTAGAAAGAGTGACATAGTCTTCTAGAGAGTTTATTTTGTTCAAAAGTGGAATCAAATCCTCGTCTATCTCTCCTTTTTTAAGGAGATTAGTGTAAGAATCCAGCTTTCTGTTTCTGTAATCCTCCCAGTTATTTCTTTGCAACTGTTGAAACATAAGCCAAGAACGCGTCCAGCTGAATTCTCTCGTTCGCCCCTTCGGTTAATCTGAAATCTATTTCTCCTAGCTTGTCTATTAAGACGACCTTCAGCTTCTCGTTAATATTTGAGGACAGTATTTCCCTGAAAAACTGAGAAATGACATCCTCCCCGCTCATTCCATATTCGATCATTAGCCTTGACAGCCTTTCTCTCGCTTCTATGAAATTTCCATTAAGGGCCGTTTCTATTATCTCCGAAATTTCCTTTGGCTGTGCAGTTGCGCTGACTTGGTAAATTTTCTCTGCATCTATAAGCTCACCTACAGCCGATGCAGCCTGAAGAACGTTTATAGCCTTCCTAAAATCGCCTGCCGAGATATACAGAATTGCCTCAAGGCCATCGTCGGTTATCTTAACACCTTCCTTTTCGCATATCTCCAAAAGTCTTTTTCTCATCGCTTCTTTTGGAACGGGCTTGAATCTGAAAAGGGCACACCTGCTTTGAATCGGCTCTATTATTCTGCTTACATAGTTACAACTGAGTATAAACCTGCAACTTTTGGAGAACATCTCCATCGTCCTTCTCAATGCAGCCTGAGCATCTGCCGTCAGCGCATCCGCCTCATCCAGAAAGATTATCTTAAAAGGGGCAGAAATCGGAGCAGTTCTTGCAAATTCCTTTATTTTGTGTCTGACAACATCTATACCCCTCTCATCACTCGCGTTCATTTCTATAAAGTTCTCTCTCCATACTTCACCAAATAAGTCCCGAGTAAGAGCTATAGCGGTCGCTGTCTTCCCAGTTCCGGGTGGGCCAGAGAAAAGCATATGTGGGATGTTCTTCTTCTCAACGTAACCTTTGAGCCTTCTCACTATTGCATCTTGACCTACAACTTCGTCGAGCGTTTTTGGCCTATATTTTTCGACCCAAATCTCAAATTCTTCCATCGATTTTCAAAAAGTACTTTGGGTTAAAAATTATATCGTACAAGCGAAAATGTTAAATTTCTTCCTGAAAGCGGAACTTATGGCAAGAAAAAAGAAGGTCAAACAGGCAGCAAAATTCAGGGCCGGATTTGGTTTGAGCGTTAGGAGGAAGTGGCTTGAAATAGACATTCCGCAAAGGCAAAAGTACGTCTGTAAAAGGTGTGGAAAGAGGGCTGTTAAGAGAATAGGCACTGGGATATGGCAATGCAATAGCTGCGGCTACAAGTTTGCTGGGGGTTGCTACCTGCCATCCACAACCGCTGTGAAAATAATGGAGAAGGAGATATGAGCTACATATGCATGATCTGCGGCGCTGAGGTGGACATAGATCCGGAAAGCAGCAGAGTACAGTGCACCATGTGCGGAAACAGAATACTGAGAAAGCCCAGACCGCCGGCAAAGAAAAAGAGGGTCCCGGCGATATAGCGTGAGGTTCAACTGTAGAGTTATAAATCCCGGATTGGCTAGAGGAGAAGCCCTTGTTTCACGCTCACCAGTCTCTTTTCTTGGCGACATAAATGATGAAGGTATTTTTACTGTAGGAGAGCTGAAAGGTTTTTGCGTTGCTGGAAAGATTCTAATTTTTCCTTTTGGTAGGGGTTCCACTGTAGGTAGCTATGTCCTGCTAAAACTCAAAAAAAGGGGAGTCGCTCCGCTTGCAATAATTAATAAAGAGAGCGAACCAATAATTGCAATTGGAGCAATAATTGCCGATATTCCGCTCGTAGACTCCGTTGAGGAAGAGTTCTTCTCTACTGTAAAATCCGGCGATAACGTTTACGTGAATGCTGTTGAAGGTTATGTCGAACTGTACAAACCGTGATATGAGAGCTGTTCTGATTTTCAGCGGTGGAATCGACAGCTCAACCCTGCTCTACTATCTTCTAAAGAATGGTTATTCGGTCCATGCGCTAACCTTCATCTACGGCCAAAGACATGTAAAAGAAGTTGATTCTGCAAAGAAAGTTGCTAAAAAGGCGTCTGAAATTGGCTTTGTCGAACATAGAATTGTCGACATAACCTCGATTCACGATTTAATATCCAAAGGGGCGATAACCGGAAATGAAGAAATTCCAGAAGGTCACTACACGGAAGAAAGTCAGAGAATAACGGTTGTTCCGAACAGGAATATGATTTTCCTTTCAATTGCAGTAGGATACGCTGTAAAAATAGGGGCAAAAGACGTTTACTATGCAGCCCACAGAAGTGACCAAATTTATCCTGACTGCAGAAAGGAGTTCGTGAAAGCTATGGATTCTGCTATTTATCTGGCAAACATCTACGACCCTGTCGAGCTAAAAGCACCATTTGTAGACATGACAAAAGCCGAGATCGTTGCCTTGGGTTTAAAGCTCGGAGTTCCCTATGAGCTGACCTGGAGCTGTTATGCGGGTGGAGAAAGACCGTGCCTCAAATGCGGAACCTGCGTTGAGAGGACAGAAGCTTTCCTACTCAATAACTCAAAGGATCCCCTCTTGACTGAAGATGAATGGAAAATCGCAGTCGAAAATTTAGCAAAATACTCGCCGGCTAAATCTACTGACCCCCTTCCCCTCCCCTGAAGGGCGAGGGTTCCCTCAGGGCGGATCATTGGTTTGTGGTTTACCGCCTTCACTTTCATCACTTCATAGCTGGTGGGTGCGAACACCCACCCCGCTCCATTCGTCCAGCGGTAGACCAAGCTGGCCTTCAGCCCATTACCCCTATCCCTCCCTAGGAGTTGCCCTCTGCTCCTAGATCCTAGGGACTCGGGGATATGTAGGATGTTTATTGCACTATTTAAATCAGCATTTATGGCTTTTCCTGTGCGGGGACACTTAAACAAGCCTCTTTTAATTCGCCCATTTTTATGGGCATCCCCGCACAGGGAGCAGTTTCTAGAGGTATCGGATTCGCCTATCTTAACAACTTTAATCCCCAATTCTTCACCGACCTCCTTAAAGCGCTTTATGATGTAGCTGTAGTTCCAGAAGTTCACCGTGAGCTTATTGCCGTGATTTTTGGCAACTCCTTTTGGATAACCAACAACGACCTTACTCACTCCCCTCTCTTTCAGCTCCTCCATTGTTTTTCTAACCATGCTGTTCAGAGCATGCCTCAGAAACCTTTTCCTCTTATCGTAGAGCAGCTTAAGCCTCCTGCTTGTCCTCTGCCCATGCCTTGCTAAAACCTTCTGAACCCTGCTTATCTTTTTGCTGTAATACTCGTATTGGGAAAGTACGCTGCCGCCCTTGAAGATGTACCAAGTGCCATCTTCAGCATAGACAGTTGCTAAATTAACGATGCCCAAATCTACGGAAGCTCTCAAGCTACTTTTGGCTTTGGCTAAAATCTCAACCTCCACTGGAATGTGGGCATACCAGCTCCTCCTAGCATCATTGTAAATTATCTCTGGTCTGCCTTTTTTTCCACGCCACTTGAGTTTTCCTTTAAACTTAAGGGAGAGCTTGAAGTCCTTTAAGTATATTGTTCTTTCACTCTCGTTAACTTCATAACGGTCGTTCCTGATAACGATTATCAGCTTGTATTTTCCTCCCTCATCCCTCAAGTAGCCTGGAGGTCTTGGCTTGAACCACTTGGGCAAATTTCTCTCTTTCTTTTCCTCAATTAAGGAGAAAAAGCTTCTCCAGCTTTCAGCGTTCTTTCTGGCAACTTGCTGGGCATTGACCTTCAACAAATTTTTGTACTTCTCGTATGCCTCCTTTTCAGTTTTGGCAAAGTCCACCTTTTCTCCTTTCTTGAACTGTTGCATCCTCAACCAGTTCACTTCGTTCCAGCACTTTGCCGTGATTATGCCTAGCTCCTTCAGCTTCTCATGTGTTTCCCCATCCACTACTAGTTTAACTACGTTAGTCCTTTTCATCTTTCACCACTGCTTATATTCTGTATTCTATAATACTTTAAAGTATTCAGAGATTTTAAAGCTTTTACCCCGCCTTCTAAAGGGCGAGGCTTGCCAACTCATCTAGTCATACGGGGTAGCTAGGCTCTCTTCATCCTTGTAAACTCTCTCATCTATAAACATCTCACCCTCTACGAGAGGTTTAGGATCTCTAACAGCCTCTATTCTGAAAAGCGAAGACGTGTACCAGTCGTAATCTGTTCTCACCTTGAGCTTTTTGTATATGGGAAGCTTATCTTCAAATGAGGAGTAACTTTTTTCAGTTGCGGGATATAGGTTGAACTTCCTTTTTATATCGGTTATCACAAATCCCATTTCGAGAATCATCCTCTCAATTTCATACCATTTCTTTCTAGAGGCTTCCAGCGTTGTCAGACCAAAGTAACCAGAGCAACCGACCCCCTTCAAAGTTGAAGCTCCTCTGGAGAGAAATAGTTTTATTCCATCAAGGGTCTCAACGGGATCGGTCACAAAAACGTCGAATTTTTTTCTAAATTCATCTGGGAACATCTTTTGAACATCATACATATATGCGGAGACATTCAGGCCGTGTTTCTTAGAAACCTTGTTTATAAATTCGACAAGCCTTTCATCTACGTCTACTACGATTACCTCCTTCGGCAAACCTGTTAAAGATACCGCTATGCTGAAGAGGTCATCATCTCCAACGACGAAAAACCTTCCATAAATATCCCCGCGCTCGTGAATAAACTCAAGACGCCTTATCACACCATCCTCGCTTATGAAGCCTTGATCGAACTTTTCAATGGCGGGTGGTCTGTTTTTGCATATTTCCTTATATTCCAAAAGAATTTTCGAGTAAAAGTCAGTTAAGATATAACCGGTTCCATTGCAGTTAATGCATTTCGCATTTATTGGAAAAAAGCGTGAAATGTATCTTCCTTTTTCCGTTATCCTTATTCTACCACTAAAAAACTCAATGAGTCCAGATTTTAGAAGATTATCCATCGCATCAAGAAATTCGTTTAAAGAAGCGTCTTGATAATCTATAACCTCATAAACACTCCTCTCACCTTCCAAAAGACACTGCAGGATCTGAATTTCGATTCTGTTCATTTTTTATCCCCTATCGAGTATAACATGCCTATAAGACTTCGGTTTAAATTTCTCTAGAAATAGCTTAAAAGCTTTTTCGGCTTTGGATTTGTCGCCACATGTGAAAATATCAAGATTCACAAGCTCGTATTCCGGCCAAGTGTGAATTGAAACATGACTCTCCGAAATCAAAACAACTCCTGTAACTCCGTGAGGATTAAACTGCTTGTAAATACTCCCGACTTTGTTCAGACCGGCTTTATCCACCACCTCCTCCAAGATCTCTCTGACTTTTTCCTCTCTCGCGATCAGCTCTGGATCTACACCATAAAGTTCCGCGATAATATGTTTGCCGACTATCATATTCATCACCTTCCATCATCCTCACCTCCTCCCCAATTAATGGCGAAATTTCAGTAGTCAGAGAGTTTTCTTTATGAGGGACAAGAAACATCTAATTTGGCTTGATTTTTAAATTTTTCGCTAAATTCAAACAGAGATTTAGACTCAGAATTTGATCCAAAAAGCAAAAAATATGCTGAACTTGAAAAAAACAGTATTTTACTGGTAGTTTTTAGGCATGTGGAATTTTTTATCTCTGTTTCTAGTCAAAGGGAGAGAAAACTAATATCTTTAGTAAAAATAATTTCAGTAACTTCTCGAAGCAACAGCAAGAGTTCCTTTTCCACCGCAAACGATGCATTCTCCCTCCATTTCAAAGTTAAGGAACTTCGGCAATTCTTTAAGCCATCCAAGTAGCTTTCCACCTCTATTCTCAACTTGTTCCCCACAACTTTTTTCTTTGCAGAGATATAGCAAAACAACTGAACTTTTAGCATATTCCTCGATTTCAGAAAGAGACCTTGCAAATTTTAGCTTCCCCTTAATAAACTCCACCGCTCTATTCCTGAGCCTATTTCTCATTTCTTCCCCCCAACTGCGAATTCTTTCTTCGCTTATTTCTTCCAAAGGAACGGAAAACTTCTTTCTTTCATCTCTGAAGGAGACAACTATATTCCTATTTTCAGCTTCTTTTGGACCGATTTCAAACCTTATCGGGACACCTTTAAGCTCCCATTTGTAATATTTAGCACCAGGTCTCTCCTCTCCTAGATCAAGTACGTATCTAAATCTCTTTATCCTTTCGACAACCTCTTTACAAAAATCCAAAACTTCCTTTTCTTTATCTTTATACAAAACCGGTATCAAAACTATCTGAATTGGAGCGACATCAAATGGTAAAACAAGCCCCAAATCGTCTCCGTGAATGGCTATGAGGGCTGCTATACATCTTTCCGAAATTCCGTAGCACGTCTGATGAACGTAGTAGTGATTTCCATCGAATCCTTCATATTTTATATCAAAAGTCCTTGCAAAATTTTCTCCTAGATTGTGAACAGTTCCTATTTGCAAACTGCGGCCATCGGGCATTATGGTATCGAAGGCAATGGTGTAAACGGCCCCAGGGAATTTGTCCCAGTCCGGGCGATGTATTACGAAATAAGGTATTGCAATAAAATCATAGAATTCCTTATAATATCCTATCGCTTTTTCAACCTGTTCTTCAGCCTCTTTTTGATTTCTATGCGCTGTGTGGGCCTCTTTGAATGAAGTTATCTCCCTAAGTCTTATAAGCGGCCTTGTATGCTTTGTTTCGTATCTAAAAACATTTACTATCTGGTAAACTCTTAAAGGCAAGTCAGCATGGGTTCTTATCCAAAGCTTGAACATTGGATACATCGCAGTTTCGCTTGTTGGACGCAAGGCAAGTTTCACGTCAAGCGGATCCAATCCGCCATGCGTTATCCAATAAACTTCTCCCTCAAAACCTTTTATATGCTCGCTTTCCTTACCTAGTTCAGTTTCTGGAATTAAAGCAGGAAAGTAAACTTCGTTGTGATCTCTGTCCATTATTTCCCTTAATTTTCCATAAACTAACTGTCTTAGCTTAAAACCAAACGGAAGCCAAACATAAAGACCCTTAACCGGATATCGGATATCCAATATTTCCGCAGCTTGAATTAGCTCGTGAAACCATTCCGAGAAGTTCTCCTTAGCTGGCAAAGCCATCGGCTTAACTTCGCCTGCGCTATTTATTTTTTGTTACTTTTTGTTTCTGACCTCTCACGCCCTTCAGGGCGGGGGATTCCTTCAGGGGCAGTTCATAAGTTCCCCTCATCTGTTCGGGATTACATCTGCCATCTGAAATGCAGAGAGAGTGGTAGAGGTGTCCCCAGAAAGGTTCAGCAACTCTAAAGCCCTCTTCTCAATATCCAAGACTGCTATCCCGTCCCTATCCTCTTCTAGGCCACACTTAGGACACTTGAACCGTCTGTAGCCGTTCTCCCTCAGTCGAGAACCACAGTTAGGGCAAATAGATGAAGTATATTCAGCTTCTACTGGGATTACTGGAACTCCAAGCTTCTCGCACTGAAGGACAAGCTTCAACAAATTTGTTGTGAGCTGTCTGCCCCGAAGAGCGAGCTTTTCAATCATAAAAAACTCATTCTGAACACGAAGGTTGCAACCAGAACCTCATTCTTTAGGGCGGAGGAGAGGATTGATTTCAGAGTGGGCAATTCTAAGAAAATTTTTAAATAACCAGAAACTCAGAAAATTTGGGGGGCCGTGGGGTAGCCTGGTTATCCTCTCGGCCTGGGGCGCCGGTGACCCGAGTTCAAATCTCGGCGGCCCCACTTTCGAATTCTCAGAAAGAGTTTTAAAATCGGGCAATGACGGGTTTCATGAAGTTTGATATATCTAGAGAGCTATACAGCGAGGCAATAAAACTAATGCCGGGAGGGGTTAGCAGCCCAGTAAGGGCCTTTAAGCCACACCCATTTTTTGTCTCCAAAGCAAGAGGATCTAAAATCTACGATGTAGACGGAAACGAGTTTATCGACTACTGCATGGCCTACGGAGCTCTTATCCTCGGTCATGCAAACGAAGAAGTAAAGAACGCTATAAAAGAAAAGCTCGAAGATGGATGGCTCTATGGGACTCCAATTGAACTTGAAGTGAAATATGCAAAGTTGATCAGAAAGTACTATCCTTCGATTGAAATGTTACGCTTTGTAAACACGGGAAGCGAAGCTACTATGTCGGCTTTGAGAGTTGCCAGAGGTTTCACTGGTAGAGAAAAGATAGTGAAAATCGAAGGTAGTTTTCATGGATCCCATGAAGCCGTTCTGGTAAAAGCTGGAAGCGGCGCTACAACCTTTGGAGTTCCGAATTCGGCAGGAGTTCCGAAAGATTTTGTAAAGAACACACTGCAGGTTCCTTTTAATGATGTTCAAGCCCTTTCTTACGTTCTAGAGAAGAACAAAGATGTTGCAGCGGTAATAATGGAACCCGTAATGGGGAATTCATCGCTTATTTTGCCAGAAGCGAATTATCTAAAAGAGGTTAGAAAGATTACATTGGAAAATGATGTTTTACTGATCTTTGACGAGATCATTACGGGTTTCCGGCTTGCAATGGGAGGCGCGCAAGAATTCTACGGAGTCAAAGCCGATATAACCACCCTTGGAAAAATTGCTGGAGGGGGATTTCCAATCGGAATCTATGGAGGTAGAAAGGAAATAATGGAAAAGGTTGCACCATCCGGAGACGTATACCAGGCAGGAACTTTCAGTGGAAACCCCATAAGTCTTCTTGCAGGCTATACGACTGTGAAAACTATCGAAAAATACAACGCAATTGAGAGAACTTCAAGAAAAACTAAAAAACTCTGCGAAGCAATAACCGACGACCTAAAAAATGCCGAACTAGCTTTTATAGCTTCCATGTTTTGTATTTACTTTGGAAAAACTCCCAAAAATTACTCGGAAGCTCTAAAGTTAGATAAAGATTCCTATATGAAGTTCTTCTGGAAACTTCTTGAAAAAGGAGTATTCTTCCCGCCCTCTCAATTCGAAGTTTGCTTTATGAGCTTCGCACACAGCGATGAAGATATAGAAAAAACTGCAAATGCAATAAGAGAGGCCTATGAAAATTCGAGTAGGAACTAGAGGCAGCAAGTTGGCTTTGGCCCAAGCAAATAGAGTTGTCGAAAGGCTCGCATCCGAAGGCTATGAAGTCGAACTAAAAATCATAAAGACAACCGGAGATGTAATGAAAGATAGACCCTTGCATGAATTTAAGGGAATTGGAGCTTTTGTAAGGGCCATAGATACAGCTCTGGCAAGAGGGGACATAGATGTGGCAGTTCACAGTTACAAAGACGTTCCAAGCCTTAGGGTTGAGGGAACAAATATAGCCGCTGTTCTTAAAAGGGATAGTCCATGCGATGCCCTAGTTTCACGAGATGGTAAAAAATTGGAAGAACTCGAGCAAAAAGCAATAATAGGAACTTCAAGCCTGAGGAGGAGGGCTCAGTTTTCTAGACTAAGGCCAGATATTATCTTCGAAAATCTGCGTGGAAATCTCGATACTAGGATTAGAAAGTTGAAAGAAGGGCTTTACGATGCAATAATAGTTGCTGAAGCGGGAATTCAAAGGTTAGGTTTGAAAATAGATTACCAAAGCTTTCCTCCAGATTTAATCGTTCCGCCTCCAAATCAAGGAATAATAGCAATTGCAACAAGATTGGGTGAAGAACATCTCGTTTCCTTCATGAACGATGAGAAAACTTGGATCGAAGCGCAGGTTGAAAGATCGATAACAAAAGAGCTGGGATTCGGATGCGCTGTACCATTCGGTGTTTATGCAGAAGTTAGAGGGGATAAGATTAGAGTTATATGCGAAATTCTTGGAGAGAGATATGCTAGGGTTGAAGAGAAAATTTCTTCTATTGAAGAAGCAGTTGAAATCGCGAGGAGAATCAAAGATGCCAGGTAAAGTTTTCATAGTTGGAGCTGGACCGGGAAAAAGAGATCTTCTAACTCTCAAAGCCCTGAAAGTCATAATGGAAGCTGATGTTATTCTTTACGACGATCTAATAGGAGAAGTAGTAGACTTGCTCAAAGAAACAAAAGCTCAGCTCATAAGCGTTGGAAAAAGAAAAGGAGTACACAAATTTGAGCAAGAGGAAATAAACAGGATGCTTTCGGAACTGGCAAAGAAGGGGAAAAAAGTAGTCCGATTAAAGGGAGGAGATCCCTTTGTTTTTGGGAGAGGAGGAGAAGAAATAGAATATCTGGCAAAGGAAGGTATAGAATTCGAATACGTCCCAGGGATAACTTCTGCAATAGCTGTTCCAGGGGCTGCAGGAATTCCAGTAACACATCGAAATTTCGATCCTGCAGTCGTTTTCATAACCGGACACGAAAGCAAAAGTAGGCTGAACTGGGAAGCTCTTGCAAAGCTAAATGCAACGATAGTTGTTCTTATGGGTCTGTCAAACATCGAGAACATTTGTAAAAATCTGATCCAACATGGAAAGGATCCCGAAACACCGGTGGCTGTAATAGAGAAGGGATTTTACCAAGAACAAAGAGTAATCGAAGGAAATCTTTCCAACATAGCTGAAAAAGTAAGAGAAGAGAATGTTTCCCCACCAGCAGTTATAGTGATAGGAAAAGTCGTGGAAATTCGCGAGAGAGTGAAGAATTTTCCGAAATGAGCTAATCAGCATTTAAAAGCGAGATTTCCGCATTAAAACCCAAAATTTTCATCCGCTGGACTTGGGAGCATAGATTTGCAGTCTCATTACAAGGCTCATTTATGCAACCGCTAAGATCCGCGAGAATTATCTCTACCAGGGGCACCTTTATTTTAAAAAATAGAAAAATTAATTGCCCGACAACATTCTTCATGAACGAGAGGGAATTTGCTGATGAAGCCGTAAGAATTTGTGCCCTTATAATGGCCGAAAGCGCTAGAACGGCACCAAAGTCAAGAGGTATAGACGATCTCGAAATATTTTACATTGGAAAAGAAAGAATAGAAGAGATTGCTAAAAAAATGGAGGAATTTGCAAGCGAGGACAAAGATTTTCTGAGAGATGCAAACAGTATAAGAAAAGCTAGAGGAATCCTAGTAATCGGAGTTAACGGAGGTAAACCAATAGGCGTTAACTGCGGGGCCTGTGGTTTCAAAAGCTGTGCCGAATTTGAGAAGGCGAGGAGGGAAGAGAGAAAATTTAGAGGGCCAAATTGCGCCTTCAAGCTCATAGATCTCGGTATTGCTTTAGGAAGTGCGGCAAAAGTTTCCTCAATTCTAGGGGTCGATACTAGGATAATGTACAGAGCCGCAATAGCAATAAAACAACTGGGAATTGTGAAAAGCGACGTTTTGTTCGCAATTCCAATTGCTTCTGAGGGAAAGAACCCCTTTTTCGATCGTCAACGTTGAACTTCAACTATTTCTACACCATAACCAAGTTCTTTTATTTCCTGTATTATTTTTTCAATCTTGTCTTCAGACAACTCGATTTCAGCCTCTTTTAAGCTTATGCCTCTGACAACCGCTCCATTTTCCTCGAAAACTGACTTAACAGCGCTTATGCAAGCCTTGCATTTAAGGCCACGAAGTGAAAGTCTAATGATCATCAAAAAAAGCTTTAGGTGTGTTTTTAAATCTTTTTAAAAAACAAACTTTATAATAATAATCTAACATTTACAAGCCTCGCCTTTCAAGCGGGGGGAGGTTATTTTTGTTAAAAATTTCTTGGCCTAACGCTTTGAAAAGGCCTTATCTATAAATTCTCTCTCCTTTTTCAAAATTTCAACTTTTTTTCCAAAATCCAGCTCGCCTATACCCAGATCATCCAGCTCTATCGTTAGATATCCATCGTACCCCTTTTCCGAGAGTTCTTTCAATATCCGAAAGACCTTTTCACTCTTACTTGCCATTACATGCTTTCCATCACTTTCCGAACTCACATGGACATTCTTAATCCTCTCCAAGAGATTCAGAAAGCTGTCATCGTATTTCGAGTGCTTTATGTCGTAAGTTATCCAGAGATCGTAAGCTTTCGCAAAAAACTCGAGTTCCTCTGATGTCTTGCATAAGTTGTTTATCTTTATCTCCGAGTTTTCCAGTGAAAGGTTTACTCCCTTAATTCTTGAAAAATTCGATGAAATCCTTAGGTATCTGTGAAGAGAATTGTAATCTGCCCAAACAGGTTCTCTTAGAGCGCTTCTTTTTCCTGCATGAATTGTTACAAGTTTTCCGCTTACCTTTTTGCAAAGAGAAATTGTGTACAGTGTTTCTTTCAAACTTAAGTCCGAAACCTTTCCATTAACGGAGACGGGATTTAGGTCCAAAACCGGTGCATGAAACAGCAACTCGAAATCGAGGAGACTCTCTAGCTTTTCAGGATTTCTGTCAACCCAAAAGTAAGGGGTTTCGACCCAGAACTCGACTCCGTCACATCCAGACAGCTCTACCGCTCTAGCTATCATGTCCGTTGAATATTCGTAAAGAAACATGCTCGAGAACAGTATCATATCCTTCTTTTCTTGTAATCCTCAAAAAGCTTCTCAATTCTCTCAACAGCTTTTCTCCTCATTTCCTCCAATTTGCTTTTGTAAACTTCTTCAAAATTATGGCCAACGAATGCCACTTCGCTGCCCTCTATAATATCCACTTCTTCTTTTCTTATTCTGGGAATTCCGAAGGAGTCAAATACCTCCCTTGCAACGTGGGACATTTCGCTACCTGTTATTACGGCTTTTATTTTTTTACTACAAAGGAATTCGGCACTACTCTTGCTGCCACCACTCGCATCCGCTATGTAAACTATATCTCCCTCGACAATCTCCGCTTTCTCAAGTTCCTCCTTTGAGAATTTCTTTACAAGCTTCACCTCCCTCCAACCGGAAATTTCAAGAAGCTTCATCTTTTTCAGAATTTCGAGTTTTTCTTTAAGCCTTGCAATCTCGGAATCTTTCTTCTTTATCTCAGCAATGAGTTCGACGATTCTGGACTCAAGGTTTTTAGCATAAATTTCCCTCCTCATCTTTTCCTTCTCCTCATCCGCCATTGCTACTATTTTCGCTCTCAACTTCTCTATCTCAGCTCTGAGTTCCTCTATCTGTTTTCTCAGCATTTCATTTTCTTCCTTCAGCTCCTTTATTTTTTTGTCCTTTTTTTCAAGTAGATCTAGGAAGTCAACTTCTTTTTCATCCTTTCTTTCAACCTTTTCCACAACCTGTGGTTCAAATAGGCTTTTCAGCGTCATTCCTCTTATTATCTCGGCCTTGGCTCTTTCGACATCGAAACCCACCGGCAATCTTTTTTCTATATTTCTGAACTTGCTTTCGTAATTCTTCAGCGCATCTATTGCTGAAGCCAATGCATCTCTCTCGTGATCGTTCAGAAAATCATATTTTGAAGTCAGATCTCTCTTTTTATCTAAGCTAAGATCTTCTCTCGGAGCGTAAAGAACTGCATTAAAAGCCGCCTTAACTTTGTTCACAAACTCTGGAGGATTCTTTTTATCTGTTGCAATCAGAACCGGCTTTCCGTGAGACTTTATAAATTCTACAACATCCGAAAAGTTCCAGTCCTTTTGGCTTTTCACACTTATTAAATTTCCGCCCAGATCTATTATCGCCACAGCAGTAGTAGTTCCGGGATCTATTCCAACTATAAGATACCTCATAGACTTTGAAACCGGAATGAGTTCGATCTTCTCTTTTTCAATTGACTCAACCTTCACCTGCACATCCCTAGTTTTGAAGGGACTTATAGGTATCTCCTTTATTGGAGCGTTGACAATCAGTTCCCCCCTCGAAATACCACCGAAGCCTTTCTTAACGATCTCAGTATATTCAAATCCCGCCTGGTCAAGGATTCTCTTTATTTCCCTGTATACACTTCTAACTGCATCGTGGACTTTTCTGCCATATCTTTTCTGTCTCCATCCTCCTTTACCGAGTCTTCTGTTTCTTGAAACAATTATCCTAGTTTTATCCGTGAAGACTGATATCTCGTATCCAAAATCCAAGCTGGCAAGGTAAGCGCATGTTCTCGCTTCATCGAAAGGATCCCTAGGATTCATTTTAATACCAAACCTTTTTGCAATTACTGGCAAAGGTCCATCTACTGCAATCTGGATTAGCTTAACATTTGAGTTTTTCAAAAAATTCACGATTTCCCTTTTCTCTTCAAATAGCTCACTTATATTATCAATCGCTACTATGTCAGGTTTAAGTTCCTTTATCAATCTGAAAAGCTTAGGTTTCGAAACTGTCTTCTTAACACCGCTATCCAGAACCACTACTGCGAACTTCCCCTTCCCGATCGCATCTACCCCCAGTATCACCAATTATTAACTCCAATGTCGAATTGATATCCCTTTCTATGCGATATGCTCTCCTGAAGTATTTAAGTATGTTGGATACATCCCTCCTCAGCGCGTCATCCCAGCCTTCCTCACATACTTCCATGCTCTGCGGGAAATCGATTATCCAAAAACTATCCCCTACAAGTATGTTGAACTCGCTGAGATCGCCATGCACAATGCCTCTCCTATAAAATTTGGCGATTTCCTCAATGATCATATCAAGAAGTTCCTCGGGATTTTCGACTCTAACCTTATATAGCTCCTTCGCATCTATTAGTTCCATCAACACAGCATTTCCTTCATTAGCATAAGCTTCTGGAACTGCAAGACCCTGCAACTTTTTCAGAGCGCTAAATTCCCTCTTCGCAGACCTAACAGATAAGACAGAAAAGTTGAGATTTCCGTAATCTCTTTTTTCAACAACTTTCTTAAAGCTCTGATATCCGAGCTTGTGGAATTTTATTACCGCCTCTCCATCCTTGGAGAGACAGTTGTATATCATGCTCTCTTTTCCTTCGCCCATTTTTTTCCCGAGTGCCTTGACATAACCCTCTTCCACGAGTTTATGCAAAGAATAAAGGCTAAGCCCAGTAAATGTCAAAGTTGCTCCTTCATATTCGGTATACTTGTTTATTACAATCCTCTCATCGCCGAGAGATTTCAAAATTTTTTTTACTTTCTCCTCATCTATCTTGGCGTGATCGCTTATAACAGTGACAGGTACGAATTTGTAGTTCCAAAGATTCTTGAATATTGCATCAAGAATTTTCCAAGAATTTTTACCCAATCTTTTATAAATCTCTGCCAGATCCATGAGAAAGACGCCTCCTTCCTAAAGTGCTATTCGCACTTCTAACAAGAGTCTGACCTTCTCCCCCGCCCTGAAGGACGAGGGTTCCCCGAGGTCTCAAGGGTTACACCCCTTTGCGAGTGCTACTCTGTTATGATCCACGATGAAGGACAAAGGCTTTTTAATTGTCAAGATTACCATGCCAGTAGCTTTCTTCAGTATGTTTAACGCACTATTTAGATCCGAATGATGCTTACTCCTTTTTCCATTCTTCGTTTCTTCAGTGCCTACTTCAACTGGTATAAAGGCGTACCAAGCGTTCCTTGTTTCATCGTAGTATATCTCCAGCTTTTGTTTTCCATACCATTTCAACCTGCCTGCAAACCTTATTTCCATGTTGAAGTCCTTGAGAATAAGTTTGTGGTTCTGCTCATCCACAGCGTACCTATCCTGTCTAACAACAAGAATAAGCTTCCTCTCCCTACTTTCCTCATCCTTCCAGTACTTCGGTGGATTAACGTGTTTCATGAAGGGTTGTAGTTTGTTCTCTTTCCTCAACTTTAGAAGGAAGAAGAAAGAGCTCCGGGCTTCATTGTTCTTTTGAAGAACCGCTTGTGCATTTACGCCGAGTGCGTTCTTATACTTCTTATAGCATTTGTCCCATGTACCTCTAAAGTCCACACGTTGTCGCTGGAAGAACTGCTGTCTTTTCTCACAGTTCAACTCGTTGAAGAGTTTTGCTGAGATATTTGCTAACTTTCTGAGCTTCCTTTCTTGGAAACCGTTTGGTAAGAGACGGACTACATTTGTTCTCCTATTTTTAAATTTGACTTCGTAGATGCCCTCCTCTGGCATTGCGGGAGAAGTCGGCTCCCGCTCCTCATCTCTTAAAAGTTGACCAGAGGAGGCCATCCAAAACAATATAGTGGCTTCGAGTTAAAGACTTTTCCCCGCCCTAAAGCGAGGTTTGTCGCTCATTCTATCATCTCCACCCTGAAGAACAGACTTTCAGCATAAAGCTAAGATTAAAATTTGACTACCAAGGGCTCAACAAAAAATACAAGAATAAAGTACCCAAACATCAGCACAAATCCTAAAGGAACTCCAATTTTTGCCCACTCGTTCATAGTTATTTTCATTCTTGCCGCAGATACTATGTTCGGGATATTTCCCGGAATTAACATTCCTCCAGCAATTACCAGTCCTAGAAGGGCGCTCTTTATCTGCAAAACCGTGAGACTTGGCCCTATTTCTGCAGCTGTAAGGGTTGCATTGTCAAGAATTGCCGAAATTATGTTCACCCAGTAAAGGATTTCTGGAGGAATCTTAGATATGTACCACACTATAAGCGGTGTAAACCCACCACCGAGGAGAACTAAAGCCGCTATGAAAACGTAAACTCTAACAGCTCTGATAAAAACAGCTCTCAGAGTTTCCGTGTATTCCGGAAGGGTTAAATCCTCGACTTTTTGCCTTCCTACCCTTAAAGCACCAAGAATCCCGAGCAGAATTACACCAGGAACTATGTAAATTGCAAGAAGGTCCACTAGAAAGAAGAAACCAGCATGATATGGTTCGCCTGATAGCTTTTTAACTGCAATTGTCGAAAGCGGTTCTCCAACAGGTGTCAAGGCAGCCCCCATCCCCACTGCAAAACAGGCAATCACAATAAACTCTATTTTCTTTTTTCTGTCAATTGGCATAACTAGCGCAATTTCAGCAATCAAAACTGCACAGACAATAACGGATATTATGCTCGAGATGAGGCCGAAAAGGACAATAAAGATAAAAGCGAAAGCCCTTATTCCGATTTTCTTCATGAGAGAGAGTAATGCGGAATAAATAGGCCTGTTGAAGTAGTAAATTATCAGACCAACAATCAAAACAACTTGGAATATACCAATGGGTATTCCAAATACTTCAGCAATTCTTACTGGACTTTCTAAGGCCTCTATCACCAGCTCCGCACTCCATAGTCTGCTGACTGTGACAGCAATAATACCCATAACAAGAAAGAAGGGTTCAAGATTTTCTTCGACTTTCTTGACTCTGAAAGGCAGGATAAGCACAAGGAACAGGATTATAAACAAAGCAATTGTCACAAAAGGATCCGGTTCGCCTATTTTTGAAATCTCTATGGCCATGGGGGTAAGTTTACAGAGCGAATATAAACATTGCGAAAAATTTGCTTAATACTTCCTCCCAATTACTATGTATCCCGTATGCCAAATATACGTTGAAGTTCTTGTACCGACTCTTTTTATGTCCAGATCAATTTTCAGGATTTCGAAGGCTTCGAGCTCCCTAAAATCGTTTTTCCTGAGCTCTTCATAAACGTTCCTCGCAGCTTCCATGTATGGATTGTAAACAGCAATATACCCTCCCGTTTTAAGGATCTGCCTTGCTTTCGGGATGAATGGGACATCGTCTTTCATGTCAAGAACAACTAAATCAAACTCGGCCTTAAATCCATCAGCCACAAACAGTGCATCGCCTATAATCTGATGGATATTCCTAAGCCCGGCCAGTTTGAAATTTCTTCTCGCAATCATTGCAAATTCCTTTCTTTTCTCAACGGTAACAACTTCACCGAACTTGTTAAAATAGGCCAGATAAGCTGCAAGCATTCCACTTCCGGTTCCAGCATCGAATATCAACGAATCAGGAGAAAGAGATGTATAAGCTATTATCGCACCAATATCCTTTGGCATTATAGGTGTTGCCCCTCTTTTAAAGTGCTTAAAAAATTCGGAGAGTTTGAATGGCATTATCTTAAACTCCACGCCTAGATGTGTTTTCACCGTGTCGCCTATCTTCTTATCTCTAAGTTCTTCGAGTTTTATAACTCCGTGGTGAGTATGAAGTTCGCCCTCAAATTTTTCAATTAGGTAACTCAACCTTCCCCTGTTAAGGACTACGGGTGGTCTCATTTCTGGAGCTTCATTATTGCCTCAGCTATGTCCCCATTTGCCTCTATAAGGGCTTTTCTTGCGGTTTCCTCATCTACTTTTGCTTGTTCCATTACCAGTTTTACATCTTCCTCGCTTATCTGTGGAGCCAGCTTTATTACTTCGTAGCTACCCATTATTTGAAATGTTTCGATACCCTTTGCAGATATCTTCGTAACCGATGGATTCTTGAAAACTATTTCTTCGGAACTCGTTTTTATTATGACCTCCTTTGCATCTATTTCCTCCATCTCAATTCCCATTTGTTTCATCATCTTTTTCATCTGTTTCGCGTTCATGGGGAACATGTATTCTCACCAAAGAGATGTTAGATACTCCGCATTTAAAGGCAAGCTTCCGGCGTTTAGGGACCCAACGGCCCCCCAAGGCATGGCTATGTTGAGATGTCTTTTAACTTGGGCAACATGCCCGCATTTGCAATTTTTACATGTTTTATTTATTTAAGCTTTTTCATCTCCGCCCTTCAGGGTGGGGTTTTCGGTTATAAAAAAGAGTTCAGTCTTTACTTTTCCTCTAAGCCTTTTCCCCTTAGTTCCTTTCGTATGTTTTTAATCTCGATTTTAACACTCATACCTCATCGCTAGATAACTCCTTTAACCTAAGCCTTTCCTCATAAAGTATTCCAGAACCACTTGCAAACAGGGGTGATCACTTATATTCCCCCGAAAACCCTACAGAATATGTTCGACAAAATCAGGAATGAAGTGCACTCGGAATACAGAAGACTGTTCACCTTCACTTCCGGACTCAGGATCCTCAAACACGGTTTTGAAGAAGACGAAGGAGTAAAAATCGAGTACACAATCGTGCAGAGGGGGAGGAAAAGGAGCATTCTAATCCTCTGCCCGGTCTGCGGAAGGTGGGGGAGGCTTAACGTAAGCAAGAAGACAGCCTATGGAAGGCGGTTTAAAATAGTCCACGGGAAGACCAGATGCAGCCTGGGCTTCACGGCAAAGGGGTTCACAGCCGTAAAGCGGGTCCATGAAAAATACTCCACTTGCAAGCTGTGGTAATCGCTTATATTCCTTTTTTCCCACGATGGACATGATCTTCAGGAGGAGGGAAGTGTTCGATCCGGACTATGTTCCGGAGGAAATTCCATTCAGGGACAGGCAGATTTCCCAGCTGGTGAGCTGCATGCAGCCGATGCTCCAAGGCTCATCACCGCTGAACGCGCTCTGCCTTGGCCCACCATCAACCGGGAAAACATCGACGATTAAGTTCGCCATGAAGCAGGCTGCCGAAACTGATTCATTTCACATTTCATACGTCCGCTGCCCCAGCGCTGCTGAGCCCTACAGGATCTTCTCAAAGATCTTCCGCGATGTTTTCTCGCACCAGCCACCGCCCAGCGGGATAAGCAGGGCAGTCCTAGCTGAAAAGCTGTGGACAAAGCTTGAAAAGCCCCTGCTCGTCGTTCTCGATGATGTGAATTTTCTGACAGCTGAGACAGCGAGCCAGATAATATACGAGATCCTCAAAGCCCCGGAAGAGTACGGCGTCAAAACGGGAATAATCGCGGTCGCAACAGATATTAGCTTCCCGCTCCGCCTCGATCCGTTCGCCGGAGCCGTTTTCAAATACGTCGAAATCTACTATCCCCCGTACACGAGGGATGAGCTTAGGGAGATACTGATGAAGAGGGTTAATGAGGGATTCTTTGAAGGCTGCTTTAGCAGCGAGGCGTTTGAGAAAGTCGTTGACATTGCCAGCAGCGCAGCTGATGCCAGATACGGCATATTTTTGCTGAAATCGGCGGGAATGATCGCTGAAAGCAGAAAAGCTGCGAAGGTTGGTGTTGAGGATGTCGAGAAAGCGCATGAGGGCGAAGCTGTGCCGTTCCTGGCAAAAGCCCTCGCAGCGCTGAACAGCGAGGAGAGGGCTGTCCTGAAGATAATATGCTCTACAGGGGGAATTTCTACGGGGGAGCTGTACTCGCTGCTCTGCAGTGAAGTGAAGATGAGCTACAGGAAGTTCTACTACATTCTGGAGAAGCTTGAAAGGCTGAGGCTTGTTGACATTGTCTTCGGCGAGAAGGGGAGGGGGAGGACGAGGTACGTTCATGCAAAGTTCAGCGGAGAAGTTTTCGAGAAGGCTATGAGAATTCTAGGTTAAGTTAAAATCATTCAAAGTATGATGTTCGAATTCTTAACTTTGAATAATCTCCAACCTCAAAGAACTGTCTGAGGATGGAGATGAGCTCTCTACCGTACTCAGTGAGCTCGTACATTTCCAGATCATTCTTACTCACAGCTCCCAGCTCCACAAGAGTTTTCAAATGCCTGCTCAGAGCTCCCGGATTAATCTTCACGTCAAACATGAGCTGGCTGAACTTTCTCGGCCCTGTTTCGAGTTTAAACAACACCTCGCATACGCCACTTCTTGCCAGCAGTTTCAGCACTTTCTTACCCTTCTCATTCCCACTCTGCGTGAAAAGCTCTTCCCGGAGGAGCATTATTAACAACCTCCATTCCGGGGCAACATGTTCACATAAGTTAGATTATTTTTTTAAAGTTTTTTTCTAATTATTTCCACTCTTGGACCACACTAATAGATTAGTTCTGAAGAGTGGATTCAGCAAAATAAAGAATCCCAAAGCCTTCTAAAGCATTCTAAAACATCACAAAAAACTGCTCATTACATATGTGAAAGTTTCTTTTTATATTCTAAAAACAATTTCATAAGCGAGGTGAGGCAAGCATGAGGTGGGCAGTACTCCTGTCCATCCTGGTGCTGGTCGTAGGAGCCGTTCCAGCAATGGGAGTCCCAGCTGAAATAAACAAAAACCCCGCCAGTGAAAAACTGTTCATGCATGCCGGCGGCGGGATAAGCCCCCACGAGCGCGCCAGTATACAAGTACCCAAACCAGAAAAGAAAAGCGAAGTCGAGGAGAAGCTCTTCAATAAGACAAAGGAGAGGTTGCTGAACTGGACTGAAAAATGCGAGAACTGGATCAGCAGGATGGAGGAAAAGATAACCACACTAAACATGAGTGACGAGGCAAAAGCAAGGATCGAGAAGAGGGTTGAGGACGCGAAGAAAATGATTGGAGAAATGAAGAGCAAAATCGAGAATGCTGAGAATCTTGCGGATCTGAGAAATGCCATAAAAGATGCGAGAATGCTCTGGGCGAACCTTTCAAAAGAGATGAGGCTGATAGCCTTCGAGCGGGAAGTCTACCACCTCGAGAAAATGATTGAAAGGATGAAGGAAATTGCGGACAAACTCAAGGAGAAGGGAGTCGATGTTTCAGTGCTTGAGGAGAAGATAAAGATTGCCGAGGAGAAGCTGCAGGATGTCAAAAAGAAGCTGCAGGATGGAACGGTAACAGCGAAGGACATTGCAGAGCTCAGGCAGGCTGTGATGGATGCCCACAGGACTTTGAGGGAGCTAATTGGGAGGCCCACGTTCATACCGCCGGTAAAGGAGAGGCCTAAACCGATGCCGGTGCCTATGCCACCGGTGGAGACTCCAATGCCCCTCCCACCTGTGAAAGAGAAGCCGGAACCAACACCGACGCCGCCAATAACAATAATGCCGGTAACAGGCTAGATTCTATTTTTACAATTTTTTCCCTGTTTTTACACTATTTTTGACCCGATTTGAAACTCAAACTCCCGCTGGAAAGCGATAGAAAGGCACCAAAACCCTTTAATATCCGTCTGCAGAACAGCACTACCATGAGTAAAAAGCTTCTGGCATTTGGAGTGATACTAGTAATTGCTGGACTTGCTCTCCCAGAGATTCCTGTATCTGGAAACTTCGGGTTTATATCGTGGACTTATACTCTACGTGAGCTGGATAACATCTGCAAATCACCGGGTGGGGCTATCGGAAAAGCTTTCATACCCTCACTCCAAAGCGAGTGTAGCAAAGCTGCACTGGCAGTACTATTCTCCCAGATTTTGATAATAATAGGTGTTGTAGTACTCGCCGTCGGTTTAATCAAAATGGCTAGAAGCCCTAAAACAGGATCCAATCAAACACAAAAACCTGAACATTGAGAATGTTCTTAACGTTTTTTTAATCTAAACAGCGATCTTGGATTCTGAAGAAGCTTCAAAGTTTTCATCTAAAGCGATCACATAAACTATCGGGAGAACAAAAAATGCGTCAACTATTTCTATTATATTACGTACTCCAGCCCTATTCTGACCCTTGGATAGAAAATCGAACTCCATGTTTTCTACCTTAAATGTAGCTAGTGTAATAAGGGCTCTTCTACCAAGATCCCCCAGAGCCTTTATAACTTCTTCATCGAACAGCGCTTTATAATCAGGAAGCTCATGATACTCTGGAACGGCATTTCTAAATAGAGTAGGTAATACATTCGGATCAAACTCGCTAAAACTCTTTATAGTGAGTTTTTGATCTTTTTGCATACTTTTAAAACTGTTGAGATTATTTCGAACCCAGTTAAAGTAATGATAGAAAATCCTATTCTCATCTCCAGTAGTAAGATTGTTTCTGTGTTTGTTTCTGAGATAGATTAGCCCTCCCTTTTTATCCTCCAGAACTACACCAAAAGTGTCTTGGAATTCCTTGTTGAGATGCTCATAAGCTATACAGCCTAGCCTCCCTAGAACACAGCCTATCTTATCTATTTTTGAATCCCTCTCATTCTCTTCTTGTAGGTACTTCTGGGTAGTTTGTTTATCTCTAGGGAGACGGAACCATCCCACCAGTTCAGTATAGTAACCTATCCTAAGGTCTCTTGGTGTTATTGTGAAAATGTACATTCTCAGCGCTGGAAGGGCATTTTTTACCCGTAAAAACGGAGACCAGGGTGGTGCTAATAGGAGGGCTAGCATTGCTGAAAATAACTGTTTTTTACAATTAAATGAAACAGATGGTAATATTCTGGTATCCCCTAAAAGCAATGCGAGGATTAGAACCAGAAAACATGACAATCCTTCCTTGTCACTCTCTTTTTTTGATTCAGTATTTAACAAAATGAGAAGGGGGATAAAAGCCGTAAAACTTAAAATAGTTACAAGTGGCGTAATATCCATTCCGAAGAATTTAAAAACTGCTAGAACGGCTAAGGACATCATAATAGTCTCGAACGAAAAGAATGACAAAAACTTGTGTTTCACGTTTTTAGATAAGTTAAAGGTTAAATACGTATCGAAAACTTTGGATAGAATTTTATAAAAATCGATTTCACTATTAATTTTATGATTACGACAAAAACTTCGGATCTCTTCAAAGCCCTGCTGCATATATTTTTCTTTTATCCCCAACAAGATCACCCGCTTTAGGAAATAGTACTCGAGTGACACAGAAGTAAGAAATGAAATAAGAGCTACTAGCAATGCTAGCACTTTTAGCTCAGATTCGGGAATAACTATAGCAAGAAAGTTGGCTAATAAGGTGAAGAAGTGGGAAAGTACGCAAGCTATTGGGATGTAGAGACATAGTTTGGAAAAAAGATAACTTAATCTGAATATCCCACTAAGCTCGAATTCGATCTTTCCAGCTTGGCTAAAAAGTTCAAAAATCTGGAACATTGAACCTCAGGAGGAGTGCTCTTTTTCTCACAATTATTTCCTCTTCCCCTTCAATAGCCCTAAAACTGGGATTGTTCAGCGGATCCCTGAAACACAGGATTAAAGAATCCCCAGGACCGTAGAGCATCCAGACAGTATACAGCCAGTATTTTTGACCACAGTTCCTAGCAAATTCAGCCTCCCCCTCCTCAAGCCTGAGCCACTCTCCCCCGCGACCGTGCGTTTTCACCTCAATATACCTCTCACTCTCCCTCTTCCCCTCAGGCTGATTACTTTCAGAAGGATCGTAAGTGTAAAAATCATAACTACCCAAAGTCTTCCTCTCCACAACGCTAGCCCCTCTGAACTCCTCAAGCCTCTTAACAAGATCCTCCCCCATCTGGCCCGTCTCCTTCGAGTACCTCCTCGAGGTGGCAAGCGCTTCCTGGGGGAGCTTGACTATTGTGAAGAACTTTTCAAAAGTTACAGACATGATTCCAGCCTCTGGATTAATGCTCTTGAGCAGGTCTCTGACCAGCCCTCTAACACCGACACTGCTCGGCTCCAGCCTTCTCGCTTCGAGAATTTCAGAGCCTTTCGAAACGTAGGCCTCATCGGGGATTATGGCCCTTTCTGCAACGCGACAGAGTTCGAGGAACGCTCCAAGTCCGATCTTACCACTTTTAACCTTCAGAACATCCCCCTCGTATGCTTCCTCAATGTAGAGGGGAAATTCGACAGAAAAACCCCCGAGGTCAACTCTAGCGATGCCACCGTAACAGTAACCGGGCTCATCGCTGAAGATTATGGCTACTTTTCCCTCTATTCTTTCAAGAGCCTGCCTGAAACTCCCCCTGAGAACTTCTGCAATCTCCAGCTCCGACGGTAACCCGAGCCTGTCTATGAGGGATTTCAGGTTTTTCTCGTTCTCTACCGGGTATGCTGAGGATAAATTTGCCCTCACTTCCCTTATCCTCTCCTCAATCTCGTTTA
>Ga0078972_1001731_pt1 | contig 78885 bp, 70 predicted proteins | sample YelNatPaOPGAMG01_FD_67568 | JGI IMG/M metagenome (GOLD analysis project Ga0078972, IMG submission 67568) | Hot spring thermophilic microbial communities from Obsidian Pool, Yellowstone National Park, USA - OP-RAMG-01 (SPADES assembly) (version 2) | ecosystem: Environmental > Aquatic > Thermal...
GTTCGAGCACCTGCTTCTGCCGCTCCAGATCCGCCTTCTGATCGTGGCTGGAGACCCTGGCGTAGGCGATGGTGCGCCGGGTGTCGGGCACGATGCGGCCTACGGGTGGTCTGAGTTGAGACACCTTATAGCGGCGCTGTCTGCCGAGCGTATGCTCGGGGACGAGCTTGCCCGTGGCGTCCCACCTTCGTAGCGTGGATACGGACACCCCGAGGATCCTGGCCGCTTCGCCAACCCCGACTAATCTGTCCATATCAATTAGGATAGATTAGAAATAAATTGGAATCAAGTGAACTGTTTGAAACCCTGGCGTCCGCCGTCTGGGGCGAGGATGCGTCATGAACGGGGGGGTATGGGCCCAGATCGCGGCCAGTGTGCCGACGGTCGGCACCGACGTCCTGCGCCACCTCGAGATCGTGCTGATCTCCGTATGGGTCGGCTGCCTGATCGCAGTCCCGCTCGGCATCGTCCTCTCCCGCCGCCCAAGGCTGGCAGAGCCCATCATCACCATCACCGGTTTCCTGCAGACGGTCCCGTCCCTGGCGCTCCTGGCCCTGGTGCTGCCCGTGCTCGGCATCGGGCTCAAGCCGGCCGTGGCGGCGATGGCGCTCTACGCCCTGCTGCCGATCCTGCGCAACACCTATGCCGGCGTGCGCGGGGTCGACTGGTCGGTCGTCACCTGCGCGAGGGCGATGGGCATGAGCCCGATGCAGGTCCTCATCCGGGTGGAACTGCCCCTGGCGGCCCCGGTCATCATCGCCGGGATCCGCCTTTCGACCATCTACATCGTCTCCTGGGCCGTGCTCGCCTCCCTGATCGGGGCCGGCGGCCTCGGCGACCTCATCTTCGAGGGCCTTGACAGCTACAACTTCGGGCTCGTCTTCGCCGGTGCCATACCGGCAGCGCTTCTCGCCATCGGCGCCGGGCTCATCTTCAACTGGGCGCAGGCCGCCCTCACACCGAGGGCGCTCAGGCTGCAGCGCGAGCGAAGGGAGGCCGCGGCATGAGCTGGCTCTCCTACCTCTCGTCCCACCTGTCCCAGGTGATCGCGCTCACATGGCAGCATGCCCTCCTCTCGGTGGAGGGCACGGTGCTGGCGGCCATCGTCGCCATCCCGCTCGGACTGTGGGCGTACCGACTGCCCGGCGTGAGGCGACTTGCGACCGTGGTGACCGAGGTGATCCAGACCATCCCCTCGCTCGCCCTCATGGCGATCATCATGGTTTGGCTCGGCATCGGCGACACGACGCTCGTCGTGACGCTCTTCCTCTACGCCCTGATGCCGCTTTTGCACAACACCATCGAGGGACTCCTCGCCGTGAACCCGGAGGTGATCGACGTCGCCCGCGGCATCGGCATGTCGGAGAGCCAGACCCTCTTCCGGGTGCAGGTGCCCCTTGCCGCCCCGATCATGCTGACCGGGTTCAGGGTGGCGCTCGTCACCTCGGTCGGCATCGCCACCATCGGCGTCTTCATCGGCGCCGGCGGGCTCGGCAACCTCATCTACAGCGGCATGCAGATCCTCGATGCCGGTGAGATCGTCGCCGGCGCCCTGCCTGCCGCCCTCCTCGCCATCGCCTTCGACGTCGTCCTCGGCGCCGTTGCCGCCAGGGGACGGCGTCGCCAGGGACTCACGACCCCGTCCTGACCCGTCCGATCCGGGAGAGGAGATGTGCCCATGTCCCGCCTCAAGGTGAGGCGCCTCGTCGCCGCCCTCGTCCTCGGAGCCGGCGCCATCGCCTTTTCCGCCTGTGGCGCGCCGCCCGCCTCCACAGGCACCGGCAACACGGTGGTCATCGCCTCCAAGAACTTCACGGAAAACGAGATCCTGGGCCAGATGATGGCAGACCTCCTGTCCGCCAAGACGAACCTCAAGGTCACCACCAAGCTCGACATGAACGGCACCGTGCCGGTCTTCCAGGCCATCAAATCGGGCGCGGTCGACATCTACCCCGGCTACACCGGGACCGGCTATGTCGACATCCTGAAGCAGCCCAAGCCGGCGCCCGAGGCCCAGATGTACGCCTACGTCAACGCCCAGTACAAGAAGCAGTTCGGGCTCGAGCTCCTGAAGCCGCTGGGCTTCAACGACACCTATGCGATCGCCGTCACTTCGGCCCTGGCGAAGAAGGACCACCTCACCACCATCTCGAGCCTCGTGCCGTACGCCCAGAGGCTCACGGCCGGCATCGACCCTGAGTGCCAGACCCGCCAGGACTGCTACCTCGGCCTCAAGGCGGCCTATGGTCTGGACTTCGGGACGGTCAAGACGATGGACCACTCGCTGGTCGAGGAGGCGATGGGAAGCGGCATCATCCAGGCGACCGACGTGTACACCACGGACGGCGCCCTCCTCAAGTACCACCTCGTGGTGCTGAAGGACAACAAGAACGTCTTCCCGGCCTACGACTGCGTTCCGGTCGTCAGGGTCGACTGGGTCAGGGCGCACCCACAGGCGGTCGCCGTCATCAACGAACTCGCCGGAAAGATCTCCGACTCCGAGATGGAGAAGCTCGACTACCAGGTCGACGTCGGCAAAGAGAGCGTCCAGTCCGTCGCCCACACCTGGCTCGTCCAGCAGGGCCTGCTCTAGCCCCGAGGGCGGCAGGGCGGGCGGGACCCGCTTGTCGCATGGTTCTTTTGGCTCACATCCGCATGCGTCCTTTCCGGCTGGGACCTGAAACCCGCGTCAGGGCGCCAGAGCCGCCCGGGTCCGCGATGCCGAAAGGCGCCCCGTGACCTCTCGCCCGCCCGCACCGCTCTGGCGGTCCGGGTGGGCGCTTTGCGTCAGGCGCTCCCCCGAGGTGTCGTCCCGCGTCATGCGGGCGTGTGGTGCCCGTAGGCAAGAGGCGGCGACGCGACAGGCGTCAGATGGTGGCGACAATGAACCCACTTGCGGTATCATCCGGGGAAAGTGTTGTTCTGACAACCACGCACCTCTGGAGGCACGATGCGCATGCCGGGCCCTGGTCATCTTTTCATCCTGGTGGGCGCCGGCGGAAGCGGCAAGACCACGCTCATCCAGGCGGTGAGGGAGGCCCATCCCGAGGTACGGTTCATGCCCACGACCACGACGAGGCCACCCAGGGTGGGCGAGGTGAACGGCCGCGAGTACGACTTCGTGGACGACGCCACGTTCGACCGCCTGCGACAGGATCGTGTGCTCCTGGAGTGGGCCGAGATCCACGGGCACACCTACGGCACGTCGAGAAAGAGGATCGAGGAGCTTCTGGAAAGCGGCGAGGTCGGCATCACGTCGCTTGACTACCATGGGGCGTTCGCCGTCAAGGAGGCCTTCCCGGAGAGGTCCACGACCATCTTCGTGCACCCGCTCTCGGTCGAGGACCTCAGGGCGCGCCTTTGCACCCGCAACGACACCTCGATCGCCGACATTGAAAAGCGCCTCGCCCGGGCGGCGGAGGAAGGGGCCCAGGCGAAGAACTGCGACTACGACCTCCTGAACGCCAATGGGCGGTTCGACGAGGCGCTTTCCCGCCTTTTGGCGATCATGGAGGACATCGTGGGAGCCGAGGCGCTCTCGGGCCGCCGACACTAGGGGTCCCCGGGGATCCGACCGAGCGGGCCCGGGTGCATTCAGGAGCCTTAGCCTCCGGCAAGTTCCTTCAGGCCGTCTGTAAGGGCGTCCGGCAGGCCCTCGTGGGCTGCCTCGAGGGCCGCCTTGGCGTTCTCCTCGTGGTAGCCCAGGATGGACGGGGAGAACGGTTCGGCGCGCCAGGCGAGCATCGTCTCGGCGGCGAGGACCTTGGGAGCGTGCGGGTGCCCGAGGATGCGCCCGGGAAGTTCCTTCGCCTCCTCGTAGAGGGTGAGGAGGTAGAGGGCGTCGTCGGCCAGGCGCCCCTGCCAGGCGTCGGGAGCGTGGGCGACGGGGCCGTGCTCGGAGACGACGTGGCGGATATCGTTGGCGGCGATGATCCGGGCCATCTTGAGGAAGCTCTCGACGTAGCTGCGAAACCCCGTGTAGATGAACGGAAACTCGATGGCGGAGAGGAAATCCCCGACGAGAAACGTGCCGCTTGCCCCGTCGAGGGCGAAGAGACCGTCTCTCTGGTGGCCTGTCGAGGGGAAAAGGCTGAGGCCGCCGATGTCGCAGCCATCCTCCTCCACCCTGTCGCCGTCCGGCAGGGGATCGTAGGCCACGGCCGGCCGCTCCACATAGTGCTCCTCGTCGAAGGAGCGCAGGTAGGCCCGGCCCTCCCGCTCGTTCGCCGGGTCCCAGTCCGCCGAGGCCACCGTGCGGAAGCCGGGGAAGGCATAGCTCCCGGCGGTGTGGTCGAAGTCGGAGTGGGTGAGGAGGAGGTGCCTCCTCGCCCCCTTTGCAGCGTTGGCCTCGACGAGAGCCCTGGCTCTTTCGATCTCCTCAGGGAAGAAGGCGGGGTCGACGACCCAGGCGTCGTCCGGCTTCACGATCACGACGGTCTGGACCTGGTAGAGGGCGGAGGGGTGCACGAAGACGCCCTTCGCAATCTCCTCGAAGTCGCTCATGCCAACCACCTCACCCCCCACGCGTAAGGCCTCGCCCCCCAGCCTGTCAATGCCGGCCGGGGACGTGCGGTCTATACTGGTGTTGGCGATCAGCACTTCCAGGAGGCATGGACGCTTGCGCACGGAAAAGGACTCGCTGGGCACGCTCGAACTTCCGGACGACGCCCTCTATGGGATCCAGACGCAACGGGCGATAGAGAATTTCCCCATCTCGGGCATCGGCCCCGATCCGCTGATGGTCGACGCCATGGTCGTGATCAAGAAGGCGGCGGCCATGACCCATATGGAGCTCGGGAAGCTCGACGCGGCTAGGGGCGGCGCCATCGTGAAGGCGGCCGACGAGGTGCTGGGCGGCCGCCACCGGGAGCAGTTCCGAGTGGACATCTACCAGGCCGGAGCCGGCACGTCCCACAACATGAACATCAATGAGGTGCTTGCCAACCGGGCGCTCGAGATTCTGGGGGAGAATAAGGGCGCCTACGACATCATCTCGCCGAACGACCACGTGAACATGTCCCAGTCCACGAACGACTCCTTTCCCACCGCCATCCGACTCGCCGTCCTCCTCGCACATGAGCCGCTGAGGCTTGCCGTGGACGGGGCGGTGAGGGCGCTTGAAGAGAAGGCAAAGGCCTTCTCCCACATCCTGAAGTCGGGCCGCACGCACCTTCAGGACGCCGTGCCGATGACGCTCGGGCAGGAGTTCGGGGGGTACGCCGCCTCGCTCAGGAAGGCGCTCTCCTACCTGGAGGACGCCCACGACGGGCTGCTTGAGATGAACATCGGCGGCACCGCCATCGGCTCCGGACTGAACGCCCCGGAGGGCTACCGGCCATCTGTGGTCCGGCACATCGGGGAGATCACGGGGCTTCCGGTGCGCGAGGCCGAGAACGCCTTCCGCCTCACGCAGAGCCTCCTCGACTTCAACCATTACATGTCCGCCCTCAAGAACCTGGCCGTGGAGACCTCCAAGATCTCATCGGACCTGCGCCTTCTCTCCTCCGGTCCGACGACCGGCCTCCGGGAGATCATCCTGCCGGCCGTGCAGCCCGGATCGTCGATCATGCCGGGGAAGGTCAACCCGTCGATGCTGGAGATGCTGAACCAGGTCTCCTTCGCCGTCATGGGTCAGGCCGAGTCGGTGTCACTGGCCGCTGAGGCCGGGCAGATGGAACTGAATGTCATGATGCCGCTCGTGGCGCACGCCATGCTCCACGCCAGCCGGATCATGGCGAAGGCCCTCGTCGCCGTGACGGAACGCTGCCTCCTCGGCATCGAGGCCGACGAGGAGACCTGTCACCACTACTTCGAGACCTCCAACGCCCTCGCCACGGCGCTCGCCCCGAAGATCGGCTACCTGAAGGCGGCGGAGATCGCGAAGGCCGTCCTCAAGACCGGCAGGACCATCCGTGAGATCGCCGTGCCGGATTATGTGGACGCGAAGACCTACGAGGAGATCTTCTCGGGCGTAGTCTCCTCCCTCGTCACCGGCGAAAAGGCGCCTCACTGAAGGGCCCCCGGCGTCAGCGCCGCTGCCGTTGCCGACCAAGGAGTTCGCCCTTGGGGGCACGAAGGCCCACCTGAGGTGGTGGGGTGTCCCGCCTTACCCTGGCCGACGACCTGCGAGAAACCCTGGGCGCACCCTGGGACGGGCCGCCCGTCTACGTCGTGGTGCCGCCCACCCTGACCCTTGAGACGGAGCGCGCCGTGTTCGCCGCCACCGGCCTCAGGGGAAGTTTTCGCCTGCAGGTTGTCGACTGGAACGGCCTCGCCCGTGGTGTCCTGAAGAGCGCCGGGAAGAGCGTCGGAGCACCCCTATCGCAGGAGGCCTGGCGCCTTCTCGTCATGGTCCGCCTCCATGCCGCCAGGCCGGGCGGCGGGCCTGTGCCCGGGCTTGTGCACCGCATCGCCGACACCCTCTGGGACGCCCTTTTGGCCCAGCCGTCTGATCCCGGCTGCGGCCTTGGCGACGTGTTCCCACCGCCCTATGGCGACCTTCTGACGGGCCTCGTGCGTGATCTCGAGTCTGTCCTCAGCCGGCTCTCCCATCCCGCCCGGGCCGCACTTCTCGCCTCCCGTCACGTCCGTGGTGTCAATCCCACCGTCTTCATCCTCGACGACCCTGAGCCGAACCCCTTCCGCGACATCCTCGGCCCGGCGGTCCTCTCCCTTTCCAGGGTGCGCTCCTTCGGGCGACAGGAGCTCTTCGGCGATGCTCCCCTCCCCTCACCCCTCCAGACGGGTGAGGGACTCACGGTCGCCCAGGCGGCGCACCCCCTTGCCGAGGCGTGGCTCGTGGCGGCACGCGTCAGGAACCTCATCGCCGCGGGCGAGGACCCGGCTCACATTGCCGTGACCTCACCCCGCATCAGGACGTATGTGCCTCACCTCAGGCGTGCCTTCGCCGAGGCGGCCCTGGCGGCGGACATCCTTCCTCCCGGGGGCCTCTATGGGGCTGAGTCCCGCCTCCTCACCGGTCTCCTGCGCTTCGGGCGCCGGCCCGGCGCCGAAAGGCGGCGGATCCTCGCCGATCTCGCCGCGACCGGCCTTCTGCCGCGCCTTGGCCCTGCGGTCCTTCCGAGCCGCCGGAACACGGTGCGCCTCGAACGGCTCATGCTCGACAAAGATGGGCCCCTCTCCGGGCTTCTCGCCTTCGGGCGCCGTGTCCAGGAGGAGCGGCCCCTCTTTGACCACCTCGTCCGCCTCGGCGGGCTGCTCAAGGCGGAGGGCGTTCAGGCCGAGGTCGCCCGCCATGGCGACGCCGAGGCCTGGGACGCCCTCATGCAGAGCCTTCAGGAGGCCTCGGACACCCTCGGCGAGTCGCCCCTTCCCTTCGAGCTCGCCCGTGATGTCCTCATGTCGGCCCTTCGCTCCGCAAGGCGCCCGCATCCCATCCCGCACCACGGCGCCGTGGGCGTCGTGGACCTGGAGCAGGCGCTGGCATCTCCCGTCCGCCACCTCTTCGTCCTCGGCCTCAGCGACAGATCGCTCACCGGCTCGCTGCGGCGGGGCCTTCTGCCCCGCACCGGCGCCCCCGCCGACCACCCTCTCCTTCGCCTGTGGCGGGAGCGAGAGGCCTGGGACCAGGGCGTCTTGGACAGGCTGAGACGGATCAGGGTGGAGACCCTGGCGCTGTCGTTCCCCATCGACGACGGTGAGGGCGGATCGAGCGAGCCGGCCCTCCTCGTCGCCGAGGCCACCGAGCTCTTTCCGGAATGCATCTTCTCCGCCCCCACCGATCCGGTCGCCCTCGCTCTCTCCAAGCCGGACCTCGCCTCCTCGCTCGCCCTGACCATCGCAGAGAGGCGCAGGCTGGGGCGTCAGGCGACGTACGAGGAAGGCCTTGCGGCGTGCCTTGCCCCGATGGGCGGGGTGGGGGAGGCCCTCTTCTCCCTCGCCCCGGAGGAGCCCGAAGGGCGGCTCACTCCCGAGGTGGCGGCACGCCTTTTCAGCCAGTTCTCGGCATCTTCGCTGGAGGCGCGGGCTGCCTGCCCCACCAAGCATCTGGCCCATGCCCTGGGCCTCGAGGACAGGGAGGTCGACCCCCTCCACGTCACGAGGTGGGGACAACGCGCCCACAAGGTGCTCCAGAAGCTGATGCAGGAAGTGATGGAGAGCGAGACACCTCCCGAGCCGGCCTTCCTCTCCGCCCGGGCTCGGGAGATGGCCCGAGCGGCAGTGGAGGGCGAGATGGACGGCCTCCTCCCCGGCAAAAGGCGCGACGGCCTGGGCGAACTCCTCGCCCTCGCCCTGGAGCGGACGGCGGGGGAGATCGCCATGGACCTGGCGGCGAGTGGCTTCGCGCCGATCCATACGGAGAGATGCTTCGGCCGCTCGGGAGGGGACGATGTCAGACTGGTCGCCCACGGGGAGGCACTCTCCCTGACGGGACGCATCGACCGCGTCGACAGGAGGGCCGACGGGACGCTCCGCCTTGTGGACTACAAGACCGGCAGGGCAGAGATCGACTACGCCAGGCTCTACCACGGGCTCGACCTCCAGCTCGCCCTCTACGCCCTGGCGGCAGAGGCGATCGGGCTCGGCAGGGCAGGCCGCCTCACCCTCTGGCCGGTGACCTCGGCACGGGTGCGCGTGGCGCTGCCGGGAGGGAAGGCCAGCCGCCATCCAGAGCGTCCCGGCGCCCTCGATGTCGAGAAGGAGCCCCTCGCCATGAGGCTCCTCGCCCGGGCCATCCGGATCGCCGGCGATCTCGCCGCCGAGGCGCGCTCGGGCGTCGTCGCCCCTAGGCCGGTGAGGCTCGGTCGTCACCAGGCCTGCGAGACATGCTCCCTGCTTCCCGTGTGCCGGGCCGAGACACCTGAGCCAAGGCGCCTTCCCCACATGACGCGGGGCGAGGTCCTCGCCGCCCTGGAGGGAGGCGGAGCATGAACCTGACCTCTGAACAGGACCAGGCCGCCACCGATCACCACCGGGCGCTTCTCGTGTCGGCGTCGGCCGGCACCGGCAAGACTACGGTGCTCGCCGAACGGGTGGCCCGCCTCGTCGATGCCGGCACGAGCCTCGATCGGATCCTGGTGGTGACCTACACGGAGCGGGCTGCGGCCCAGATGCGCCTGCGCATCGGCAGGGTCCTGCGCCAAAGGGCCGCCACCTGGCCCCAGGGAGATCCCCGCGCCCGTCAGCTGCGGCTTTTGGACGGGGCGCCCATCCAGACCTTCCACGCCTTTGGCGACCGCATCATCCGGGAGTTCGGAGACGTCTTCGGAGTCGATCCGGACTCTGACCTCCTGGACGGACCCGCCCAGGAGATCTTCGAACGCGAGGTTCTGGGCGAGGTGCTGGACGCCCACGAGGCGGCGGTGCGCCTCGCATCCTTCTTCGGCGGGCGCAGCCAGCAGGGCCTGGAAGAGGCCGTTTTGGGCCTGGCCCGATTCGCCCGCACGCTGCCGGATCCTGGAGGATGGCTCATGGCGGCGAAGCGCCACCTCACTGATCCCGACCACGCCGAACAGCTCTACGCCATGGCCCGCAGGGCTCGCATCGAAGCGCTGGACGGCGCCCGCCGGGACCTCGAGGAGGCTGCCCGAACCGCCTCTCGACTGGGTCTTGACGCCTACAGCGAGGCCATCGGGGTATGGGTCGGGCACCTTGACGACTGGCTCCGCCGGGCCGCCCTGGCCCATCCCGGGGAGCCCCCGGCACTCAAACCGCTGCCCGGGACGAAGGGGTTCGACGAGGAGAAGAAGGTCGTCCAGGATCTCCTCTCGCACGTGCGCCGGACGCTCGTTGCGACCGCCGACTGGCTCGCCTTCTGGGACGACGGGGCGACGAGAAGGGCGGAGGCCGGACGACGGGCGGGGGACGCCGTGGCCCTCATCGAGGTGACGGGCGCCCACCTCACCGCCTACGAGGCGGCGAAGCGGGCCCAGGGGGTCATCGACTTCGACGATCAGGCCTCCCTCGCCCATCGGCTGGTTCAGGGGAGGGACGTGCCGCAGGGGGTGGCCGCTCAGGTGCGACGGCGCTTCGACGCCATCCTGGTCGACGAGTTCCAGGACGCCAACGCTGTCCAGGGGGCGCTCGTCGACGGCCTCGGCGGGAGGGACGGACCGGGGCTCTTCATGGTCGGCGACGTCAAGCAGTCGATCTATGCCTTCCGGCATGCGGCCCCGCATCTCTTCCTCGAGCGCCATGAGCGCTATGGGGACCCGGGGAGCCAGGGTCCGTGGCGGCTGCCCCTCAGGGAGAACTTCCGCAGCACCGTCGCCATCATCGATGCCGTGAACGGGGTCTTCGAGAGGGTGATGCGGAAAGGGGATGACCGGGGGCGAAGGGCGATCGCCTACGACGCCATGCACCACCTCATCCCCGGGCGGTCGCCGGAGACGATGGCGGGGCTGCCCACGGACGTGCGGCTCGTGCTCCTGCCACGGGAAGCAGATGAACCCTTCGCCGAGGCGGCTGAAGAGGAGTCCCCGCCGGAGACGCTCTATGCCGACGAGGTGGAGGCCGCCTGGGTCGCCGGAGAGATCCGGCGGATGGTCGCCTCCGGCACCCTTGTCCACGACGCCACAGCGGGGGAGAGGAGACCCGCCCGCTACGGCGACTTCGCCATCCTCGCCCGGGGGCTCACGCCGATGGCGGGGGCGGTCGCCGACGCCCTCACGAAGATCGGCGTGCCCTTCACGATGGCGCGCAGCAGGCTCTTGGAGTCCCTCGAGTACCAGACCCTGAAGTCCCTCCTCGCACTTCTGGAAGATCCCGAGGGTCGGCCGATGGAGCTCGCCGCCGTCATGAGGAGCCCGCTGTTTCGCTTCCCGCTGGCCCGTCTTGCCGAGATCGGCCTTCGGGGGGACCGGGACCTCTGGCGCGGTCTTGCGGCCGATCCTTCGGACGACGAAGCGCTCGCTGTGCGGGCGACGATCGAAAGGTGGCGCACGTGGGCGCTCCTGCGCCCGCTCGGAGAGGCCCTCGAGGCCATCCTCGGCGAGACCCGCCTGACGGAGCGCATCGCCGGACTTCCCTTCGGGGCCCAGAGGCAGATGGACGTCGAGGCCGTCCTCGCCCTCGCCCGCAAGGCCGAGGGAAGACTTCAGGGCCTTTCCGGCTTCCTCGCCTCGCTCGAGGCGGCGGAGGGGCGGCGGGAGGCGGTCGAGGTGTCGGGCGTTCGCCTGGCGCCGGCCGACGCCGTGAACGTCATGACGGTCCACGGGGCGAAGGGCCTCGAGTTTGGCGTCGTCTTCGTCACAAGGCTCGGCGCGCGTTTCCAGGTGGGCGAGCGGTCCCTCGTCACGATGCATCGGGATCTGGGCCTTGAGGTCGCCTCCGTGGATCGCGCCGGTCACGTCGTGTACACCTCCCCGTTCCAGGAGGCGCTCGACGTCGAGAACGACCGGGAGGGCCTGGAGGAGGAGATGCGGATCCTCTACGTCGCCATGACCAGGGCCCGCGACCACCTGATCCTGGTGGCGAGTTCACGGGACCCCGAGAGGGACGCGCAGGGGCCCGGGACGAGCGACCCGCTGCGCGCCAGGAGGGCCCTCGACTGGCTCCTTCCGGCCGCCCGCGACGGCGTGCTGAGGATCGAGATGGGCGCCTTCCATGATCAGGTCGCACCCGTGGCCGCCACCCGGGATGCCCCGGATGCCCCCGAAGTGACGGACGATCTCAAGGCCCGCCTCAACGCTCTGCCCGACCTCGGCCAGCCGGTGAGCATGGGGCTGCCCTTGCGGCAGACGGCGACTGGGCTTGCCGGGGACCCGGCGATTGGGCGGCCGAGGCGGCCAAAATCCCTGCCCCTTCCGGGTGGACGCTCTCCCTCGGAGATCGGGAACCTGACCCACGCCTTCATCGAACACATCGACCTCACCGCCGACCTCTCGGAGGAGGGGCTGCGCCGCCAGGTCACCCGGTGCGTCGAGGATCAGATCCTGCCGGCTCGAGCCAGCGACGCCATCGACATCGAGGCGCTCGCGGACTTCTTCAGGGGGGTCTGGGGGCAGGGCGTGCTGGGCGCGGAAAGGGTCCTCCGGGAAGCGCCGTTCGCCCGCCTTTTGGGGGAGCCTGGCCAGGAGAGCGTCCTCCAGGGCAAGGTCGACCTTCTTGCCATGAGAGGCGACGAGGCGCTCATCGTCGACTTCAAGACGGATCACATCACGAGAAAGGACGAGGCCAAGGCCGCCCAGGCCTATGTCCCGCAGATGATGGCCTACCGTGAGGCGGTGAGGGAGCTCACCGGGGCGAAGAGCGTGACCGTGTGCCTCTATTTCACGAGGACCGGAGGCGCCATCATCGATCCGGATCTGAGGTAGGCGGGGCGGGACGAGGTCCGCGCCAGCCAGCCTGCACTGAGACCCCGGGGCGGCCCCCAGGCGGAAGGCCATGCCATCACCCGTGCTTGCGCAAGGTCGTGTCTGGGATACGCCTCTCAACATAACATGGACTCGGGTGGATGATTATGTCTCCTCGTAGCGGTGGGCGATGCAGGTGGCCCGCCCTGGGCGATTTTCCCGCCTTTCGCAGGGACCCGCTGGGCTTCCTTGCGGATGTCGCCCGCCACGGCGGACACCTTGCCCGCTTCCGGCTCGGCATGCGGCCCTATGTCCTGGTGAGTGAACCCCACCTCATCGAGGAGGTCCTCGTCCGCCAGCATGCCTCCTTCGTCAAGATCCCCGGACTCCAGCTCAGCGAGCGGATCATGGGGCAGGGCCTCCTGACCAGCGAGGGGACCGCCTGGCGCCGCCAGCGCCAGGCGGTCCAACCGGCCTTCCACAGGGAGCACCTGCGCCGCTACGGGACGCTCATCTCGCAGACCGCCCTTCAGCACGTCGGGCAATGGCCCCGCCACACGGTGATGGATGCCAGCCGCCTCATGGCGAGGCTCGCCTTCGACGTCGCCTGCCGGACCCTTCTCGGAACCGACATGGCCGCCCATGCCGTAGCCGTCACCCGCGCCCTCAACCGGGCCATGGCCGATTTTGACCGAAGGAGCCGATCCTTCCTCGCCCTCCCGCCGTCCTGTCCGACGGCCGCCAACCGGGCGCTGGAACACGCCGCACAAAGACTCGACGACGTCGTCGACGCCATCATGGAGGAAAGCCGTTCCAACGGGGCCGCCGGCCAGGACGTGGTGTCGACACTGCTCCGGGCGAAAGGCGTGGACGGTGCGCCTCTCTCCCACCGGGAAGTGCGGGACGGGGTCATGACGATCCTGCTCGCCGGACACGAGACCACCGCCGACGCCCTGGCCTGGTCGCTCTTCCTCCTCTCCCGGCATCCGGGCGTCCGCGAGCGTATGGAGGCCGAAGAGCGGGCGGTGCTGGGCGGCAGGCCTGCCGAAGCTGAAGACCTCCGGCGGCTCCCTTACACCCAGGCGGTCTTCCGGGAGACCCTGCGCCTTTATCCCCCGGCATGGGCCATCGGGCGCCGGTCGACCGAGCCCTTCGTGCTCGGCGGAGAGCGGTTTTCCCGCGGGACGCACCTCCTCATGAGCCAGTGGGTCGTCCACCGCGACGAGGCCCTGTTCTGGCAGGCGAAGGACTACCGACCCGAGCGATGGCTCGATGAGGCGTGGGTCGAAAGCCTCCCGAGATTCGCCTACTTTCCGTTCGGCGGCGGTCCCAGGGGCTGCATAGGAAGCGACTTCGCCCAGATGGAGGGGCCGCTCGTCCTCGCCGCCATCTGGCAGAGGGTCCGGTTCGTGATGGACGGCCCGGACCCTGAGCCCTTTGCGTCGGTGACCCTGAGAATGCGCCGGGGCCTTGCGATGCGCATCGTCGATCGCTGACGGCGGGGCGGACGAGAGGAGAGCACACCAGGTCACGCTCCTTCGAGCGCCTTCTTGCGGGGCGGCTGGGGCGGAAGGGAAGCCTAGGGGCGCCAACATGAAGACGGTTGGCCACTCTTTTGGGAGACCTCACAAAAGCGCCGGGGTCACCGTGAGAGAATGATTCCACTGTCGGCGCGGCCCCCATCGGCCGTGTCTGGAGGCTCCTCATATGGAGTCGGTCGGCGTCGTCATCCCAGCCTTCAATGCCGCCCGGACGATCGGCCGGGCGCTCTCGTCGGTCTTCGCCCAGGACCGGACGCCGGAGTGCGTCGTCGTCGTCGACGACGGCTCTCAGGACAACACCTGCGCCGTCGTCGCGCAGAGATTCCCCTCCGTGCGCCTCGTCTCCCAGGAGAACGGCGGGCCGAGCCGCGCCCGAAACGCCGGCGCCGCCCTCCTCGACACCGACTGGATCGCCTTCCTCGACGCAGACGACGTCTGGTTCCACGACAAGATCGCAACCCAGCTCGCGCTCGCGGCGCAAGAGCCCAGGGTCGCCCTCGTGGCGGCGGGGTGGACCCGGTCCTTGACCCGGCGGGAGATCGCCGCCCACAGGGTCCCTGCCCGAGACCTGCCGCAGCTCGCCCTGCTCTTCGGCTACTTCCTCGGTCCCTCCGGCGTGATGGTGCGGCGTGAGGCGTTCGAGCGGGCCGGTGGCTTTCGACCTGCCATGGACGGCATCGAGGACCGGGACCTGTTCGCACGCCTGGCCATGTCGGGCAGGGCGCTCCTCGCGGACGGGGTGCTCTGGCATTACGCCCCGACTCCCGGCAGCTTCTCGAAGAGACGAATGCGGGGATTTCTGGCCGGGCTCGCCCTTATGGCGGAAAGCCGCTCCGACGTGGAGCGGCGGTTCGGACGTGAGGCCTGGGAGATCGTGCTTGGCGGGTCGCTTCTTCGCTACCGCCTCTACTTCCGACGCGATGGCGACGCCGAGGGCGTGGCGAAGTGCGACGAGGAGCTGTCCCATCTCTCGGGCGAGGCCCGCTCATGGGCGTACTGGCACCTGTTCCTGCCCCAGGTGAGATGCCGCCTCGCCGCCAAGGTCTCCCGCCACGACACCTATCGCAACGAGTACCTTCCCTCCGAGCGCGACCTCACTGGACCTGTTCGCCGTGCCCCCGTGAGGCCCAGCCCGACGCCGATGCGCTGATTCCGACGGGAAAGTGGGCCGGAACCGGAATGGAAGGACGGCGGCGGGCGCACCTTAGGCGTGGGAAAGGAGGGTCTTCCCCTGAGCACACTGCAGGATTTCCGCCAGGAACTCGCAACCAAGGTGAAGGCGGCGAAGTCGACAGGCATGTCGAACGAGTCGATCGAGCACTACGCGGAGCACGTGGGAGACTGGCTGGCCGGACATGTCGCCCCGAAGAGCCCGGAGCAGGCGCTTCTCAAGGAAATGTGGCAGGTCGCCGACCAGGATGAGCAACATGCCATCGCCGACGTCCTCGTGAAGTTCTCCGAGGCCCACTGAACGACAGCTCCCCTTGAGGGGCCCGCCGGACCGTGCCGGCGGGCCCCTGGCGCGAAAGGAAGGCGGAGCGGGACCTCGAAGGCCCCTACATCCACCGCAATGGAGAGCTGCCGATGGAGACGGTCGCCCCCGGCGTCTACTCGGCCCCTGTGGGCGTCTCCCACGTGTACGCGATCGCCGACGGGGCGATCCTCGTCGACACGGGCATGGCGAAGGACCGAAGCCGGGTTCTCGCCTTCGTGCGGGCCGTTCTGCCGCAGGGACCCCGCCTCATCTGCATCACCCACGGCGACGTCGACCACATCGGGTCCGTCCTCGCCATCCGGCAAGAGTTGGGCGGCAAGATCATGTCCTCCTCCGTCGAGCAGCCCTACCTGGAGCGGCGAGAGCGATACCCGGGCCTGAAGGGGCTCATCCCCAGGGGACGCCCAGTCCAACCCGACCTGACGCTCGAGGACGGCGACAGGGTGGGGGACTTCCGGGTCGTCGCCACGCCGGGCCATACCCCTGGCCACATCTCGCTTTTCCGGGCGGCGGATGGCCTTCTCATCGCGGGGGACGCCTGCCAGACGCGCCGAGGCCGGCTGCGTCCGAGCCCAGCGCTCCTCGCCACGGATGAGGCGAAGGCCCGGGCCTCCTTCGCAAAGCTCATGGGGCTCATGCCAAGGGTCGTGCTGCCCGGGCACGGCGCGCCTATCAGGACCTGATGGCGCCCACCCGCCGCCTTTGCCCGAAGCGGCAAGGAGCCAGCCGGAGGGCGTGAGGTGTTCTCTCATGGGTACTGGCGGGGATCCGTAGGGGATCCGCCCCCGATGCCCGGGCGGGAGCGGGCGGAGGGGAGGAGCGCCAGAGCGGAGACGGCGAGGAGGCCCAGGAGTGAGGCGGCGATGGAGAGGTCGGCGATGGCAAGCGGGGCCTGCCAGCCCGTCGCCCGAGCGAGGAGGATGCCTGACGTACCGTACATCCCGAGCGGGAAGACGACGCTCCACTCGCTCACGCGGTAGGAGATCCGCACACCCTGGCGGATGACTCTGGCTCCCCACAGCGCGCATAGGAGGAGCATGAAGATTCCGCCCGCCGACCAGGTCACGGGGGCGATGGACAGGATCGGGCGGGCGATGGCCGCAGGTAGGCCTGCCTGTGGCGCACGCTGGAGGAGGAGGGCAGCGAGCGTCGAGATGGCGAGCGCTCCCATGGTGAGCCCGAACGAGGCGTCGAGGTCGGCCGTTCCCGCCCCAGAGGACGACACGCGGCCGATGAGGAGCGTCAGGATCAGGACGTAGAGCAGGAGCCCGATGCACCAGAGCGCCGCCGCCGGGAACCAGGCAAACGGCTCGGCCCCGAGGACGGCAGAGGCGGCGACAGGGACGGACTCGGTGGCCACAACCGGCAGGAAGGCGCTTCCTGTCGGCGTCCAGCCGGCGAATCCCCACTTTCCCAGCTGGTGAGGCACGGCGATGATGAGGGCGATCCAGGCTGCCGCCCCGACGCCCAGAAGCACCGCGGCCGGCGCCACGGCGTGCGCCAGGGCGAGGCGCGAGGCCAGGACGTCTGATGCTGCCGGGAACGTGAAATGTCCGAAGGCCGCCTCGGGGTCGGCGACGTCAGCGGCGAGCCGGTCCCCGAGGGAACGACCTCTGGCGAGGATTGAGGCGACGACACCGGCGTAGGCGATGCAGGCGAGGACGAGGAGAACGAGGGATGCCGCCCTGTAGCCCAGGAGGTCGAGGGCCACGGAGAGGATCCCGAGCGACATGACGGCCCCGAACGTGCCGATGGGTGGCCCGCGCCTCATGCCCTGCCTCCCCCCTGGGAGGCGCCCCGGTTGTGCCCACGGGGGGCATCGCCTCCAGAGGTGGCGCAGCGGATCAGTTATGCGGCTCTAGCGCCCGCTCGGTCTGCGACGCCGCCTGCGTCTGCTGGGAGGCCCGCACGGCGATGAAGATGGAGAGGATGCCCACGATCTGGGCGGCGAAGAAGAGCGCCGCCACCCCGTTGCCGGCAAGGGTGTCGGCGAGCGAGAACACGATGCCGCCTATCATGATGCCGAGATTGAAGCGTTTCTTCGTCCGGATGAGGGACCAGAGCGCCCCCAGCACGAGGGCGGCCCCGCCGATCGTGCCGAGCACGGCGAAGGCGGTGATCAGCATGGCGGAGGGCAGGACCACGGTCACTTCGGACGAGGCCTTCATCACGTTCGACAGAAGGGCCGGCGTGAGCGACGCCGAGAGAGCGCCCACGACCCCGAGGGCCATGAACACCAGCGCCACGGCGGTGTAGACGGGGGCGAAGCGCCGCCAGAGGAGGTACATCGATCCCGCACCCATCAGGGCCGGGACGGCGGCCGCCAGAAGGACGTAGAGACGGAAGGCGCCGTCGTTCCACGCGCCGCTGGTGAGGGCCATGAACTGAAGGAACGCCGCGACGGCCGTCGCCAGGAAAGAGATGCTCCACCACAGGGCATGCGTGTGCCTGCGGGACGCATACTGAAGGCTCATCACGAGGGTCAGGACGAGCGCCACGACCGTGGTCAGAAGCGCAGCAATGGCATCGAAGCCCATTCTCGCACCACCATTCCCGAAGGCGATTTCCTATGGGAACGTTACGCCCATGCTCTCCACGCGGCAAGAGCGGCGGTCTTCATGAGGATTCCGTGAGGCAGATGGCGAGCGTCTCGGCGCTCACATTGCCGCCGGAGAGCACCAGCGTCGGGGACATCAGTGCCGAGGCCTTTCCCTCGAGGAGGGCGGCGAGACCCACGGCCCCGGACGGCTCGACCACGAGTTTCGCCCTCTGGGCGAGAAGGCGCACGGCCTTCCTGATCGAGGCTTCCGACACTGTGATGATGCCCGCCAGGTGACGGGACAGGATCTCGAAGTTGAGGTCGCCGATGCGGCTTGTGCGCAGACCGTCGGCGAGGGTCTCCGGATGGTCGAGCGTGACGAGGTGGTGCCCGGAAAGCGAGAGGAAGGCATCGTTGGCCCCCTCCGGCTCCACCCCGAAGATCGGCAGGCCGGGCCGCAGGTGCGATAGGGCGAGGCTGATCCCCGAGGCGAGCCCGCCGCCGCCGACCGGCACGAGGACGCCGTCGGTGTCCGGCACCGTAAGGGCGATCTCACGGCCGACCGTCGCCTGGCCGGCGATGATGTCCGGATCGTCGAAGGCGTGGACGATCGGCCAGCCGTGCGAGGCGGCGATGTCCTCGGCAGCCGCCTTGCGTTCGAGTGAGGTGCGGCCGGCGCGGATGACTTCGGCGCCGTAGGCGAGGGTCGCCTCCACCTTGTCAGGCACCGCGTCCTCGGGGACGACGACGATCGCCTTCACGCCGTGAAGCGCCGCCGCGAGGGCCACCGCCTGGCCATGGTTGCCGGAGGAGTAGGTCACGATGCCCTGATGCCCGAGTTTCGGGGCGAGGCGATGGACTTTGGTATAGGCCCCACGGAACTTGAATGAGCCGGTGCGCTGGAGGTTCTCGGGCTTCAGGTGGAGCATCTGCCGATCGACGAGGGAGGCGATGGAGGAAGAGGTCATGACGGGTGTCGGGCGGAGGACCGGTTGAAGGTCTGCGGCAGCCTGGTCGATCGAAGCCGGGGTCGGGATCAGGGAGAGGACGTCCATCTGGTGATCAGCCTCTTTTGGGGACGTGCCCTATCGCTTTCGGCTGCCGGGAGCGCTGCTCCTCCAACGGGGCAGCGCTACGCCAGGTCGGCCGCGCCGTCGATGCTCCTGGTCCGGGATCGGGGGCGTGCGGCCGAGATGATGGCGGCCACAGCCGCCGCAAGCCCGATGCCGATGTAGCCAGCCATCAGGGCGTGGGAGCTCGCCGCCGCCTGGGCGTGCGTCGGCCTGTCGGTGCCGATGGCGGCGATCAGGACGCCGGCGTAAAGCGAACTCGCCACCGCCGCCCCGAGTCCCATGCCGACCGAGCGGGCCATGTTGAGAAAACCTCCCGCCGACGAGAGGCCGCCTCGGTCGACCACCCCCATCACGGAGGCGTTGTTGGGCGCCGTGAAGAGGCCCATCCCCGCACCGACCAGGGCGAGGCCCACCATCACAAACAGGAGGGCGTTCGACGTGGTGGTGACGGCGAGCACCGCTGCCCCGGCGGCGCCGACCGCCATGCCGCCGATCGTGAGGCCCTTGGCTCCCCGGCGGTCGGCGATCCGGCCGGCGATGGGGGACATGATGCTCATGGCGATCGGCACCGGTGTCAGGGCGAGTCCCTGGATGGACAGCGGGAGCGACGTGAGGTCCCTGAACTGGAACGGGGCCAGCCACATGGCGCCGTACATGAGCGTGAACGAGAGCATGCCGGACAGGTTTCCCGTCGAGAACGTGAAGTTCCTGAAGAGGGCGCTGTCGAGGAGCGGGGTTCGGACGATCCGCTCGTGGATGAGAAACGCCCAGGCCGCACCGAGGCCGACCACCACGGTGCCCCACACGAGGGGCGAGGTCCAGCCGAGGCGATAGCCCTCGTTGAGCGGCCAGATGATTCCCATCATGGCGATCACAATGAGGACCGACCCCCAGGTGTCGAAGGCCACGAAAGGCGCCTTCTCGGTGTCCTTCGGGAGCATGCGCAGGGCGAGGATCGTGCCGAAGATCCCGATCGGCACGTTGACGTAAAAGAGCGCCCGCCAGCTGAACAGTGCGAGGAGCGCCCCCCCGACGGCCGGACCCGCGGAGAGGCCCAGGGCCTGAGCGGCGCCCTGGATGCCGATGGCTCGCCCCCGGGACTCGGCCGGGGTGTACTGCGTGACGAGGGCGACGCTGTTGGCCTGGAGCATGGCCGCCCCGGCGGCCTGCACCACACGCGAGACGATGAGGATCGCCACATCCGGTGCGGCGCCGCAGGCCGCGGAACCGGCGATGAAGACCAGGAAGCCGAAGGCGTACATCCGGCTGCGACCGAGGTGGTCCGCCAGGCGGCCGAAGATGAGAAGCAAAGAGGACAGGGCGAGGAGGTAGGCAATGGCGACCCAGTTGATGGTGGCGAGGGCGGTGTGAAAATAGAGGTGCAGCGTCGGCAGGGCGATCGAGACGATGCTGGCGTCGAGTGCCGCCATGAAGGCGCCGATGCACACGGTGCCGACGACGCGGTTGAATCCATGAGGGCTTGTCGCCACTGTGACCGGTGCCGGCTGTTCAGCCTGCAACCCTTGACGCCCCCCTTCATCTGGCCATTCTAGCCCATGGTGTGCCCAAGCCGGATGTCAGGATCCGGCAGGGCGGCCCGGGCGATGGCGGCGTATGACTCCTCGGTGTCACACCTCGCGGCGTGTCCATCGGGGTTCTTCGCGGCGGGAAGCGTGGTGCCGGAGCCGGCATCTGTCCCCCGCCCTTCGACGAGCCGAAGCGAGGCGCCATGGCCGGCAGGTGGGCTTATGACGGAGCTACGCCTCGAAGCGGACCGTCTCAGTCGTCCTGAGGGACGAGGGGCAGCACGACATCCCAGAGGCGTTCGGAAACATCGTCGATGGAGCCCATACCGTCGACGATGCGGATGTCCATGGTGTCGCCGAGGCGCTCCGCCAGCCAGAGGTAGTTCTCGAGCACCCGTTCGAGACGGGAGCGCTCCTCGTAGCGCTCCCTGTGGTCCCGCTCGGCGATGCGCTCGAGCGCCAGGGATGGGTCGACCGTGACGACGACCGTGACATCCGGGGCGGGAGCACTGCGGTTGATGGCGAGGAGCCAGTCGAGATCGAGCGAGACGGACTGGTAGGCGTAACTCGACAAGAGGTACCGGTCGGTCACCACCGCCGTGCCGTGGGAGAGCGAGGGAAGGATGACGGAGGAGGCGTGGATGGCCCGGTCGGCGGCAAAGAGGAGCGCCATGGCCTCCTCGGTGAGGGGAACCCCGTCAGGGCTCAGGGCTGCCCGGATGGCTCTGCCGACGGATCCGTCCGTCGGCTCCTTGGTGAGGATCGCCGACGTCCGGGACGAAAGGTGCCGGTGGAGGATGGTCGCCTGGGTCGACAGGCCCGTCCCGTCGATTCCCTCAAGCGCGATGAAAGGCCCGCGGGCCATGCGGTGTCGACTCTCCCCTCGGAACTTCGCCCTATTTCGTTCGGGAGTTGCCGCCGTGTCTCCTGTCCAAGGGAGTCGCGAGTGGGTGGGCGAACTCACCCGTGGCGCTAGCCCTGCCGGAGGCGGTCCCCATCACGCGGCGAAATGTCCTGGTCCTCTCGCTCACCACGGCGCTGCTGTCGCTCCTCATCCGAACCTGGTGGCCGGTGCTTCCGCTCATTCTTCGCGAGCGTGGGGCAAGCGTGTTCGACGTCTCGCTCGCCTGGGGCGTCTTCGCCCTCGCCTCTTCGCTGCCGCAGCTCCTCTCGGGCATGCTCCAGAACCGCTACGGACGCAAGCCCGTGATCGCCCTGCCGACGTTCGTGGCTGGCGTCGCCTACCTCCTCATGGCCCCTTCCCAGCCCTGGCTGGTGATGGCCGGCTGGCTCACGCTGCTCAACGTCTCGCAGGGCATCCAGGGGCAGTCTTTCACGGTCCTCCTCGCCGAATCCGTGCCGGAGGGCGAGAGGAACCAGGCATTTTCGTTCTTCCAGCTCGCCATCGGCATCGCGGCCGTCGTCGGACCGTTCATCGGCGGCCTCCTCATCGGCCGCATCGGCAGCACGCCGCTCATCGTGGCCGGAGGGATCGGCACGCTGCTGATCGCCGCCACCCGCCTGCGCTACCTCGTCGAGACGAAGCCCCGACTGAGGCGCCGCTGGAATTTCCGCGACGTGTTCCACGGCCGGGCTTTCATCCTCCTCTGCGTGGCAGCCATCTTCCAGCTCGCCATCAACTTCTCGCTGAACGGACCCTTCGTGGCGCTCTTCCTCGGCCACGAGCGGGGCTTCACATCCTCGGCGATCAGCTTCCTGTTTGCCCTGGGCATGGCCCCGGGTGTCCTCGCATCGCTTCTCCTTGGCCGCTGGGTCCATAGGCTCGGTGCCCCGAAGGCGATGGGAGTCGCCCTGTTCGGACACTTCGTCCTCCTCTCGCTCCTTCTCGTCACCGGCCAGCCGATTCTCATCGACGTCGCCTTCGCCGCGAGCTTCCTCCTCTACCAGGCCGCCACCATCGCCTACAGCCTCGTGCAGAGCGAAATCGGCCTCACGGGCGATATCGGCCCCATGCTTGGCGCCATCGGCATGATCTCGGGCATCGTCGGGGCGGCCGGGCTGCCGCTGTCCGGTGTCCTCGCCGCCCGGTTCGGGACCGGCTCACCGTTCATCATCGGCATCGTGCTCGCTCTCGTGGCCTTTGTCCTCCTCATGCGGCTTCGTCCGCAGGGCAAACCGACGGCGGGGATCCCCACGCCTGAGGTGGCCGGATGACGGGGGGCGCCAGGGACATCCTGGCCTCCGACCTCGACGGCACGCCAGTCGATTTCGAACGCTTCGAAGGCGCCTGAGCCGACCTCATGGCCGCGATGTCGGCGGCCCGTGAGCGGGGACTGCGCGCTCCGTCCACGGCTCCGTCGGTGAAGGGTCCCCCAGGTCCCGGTGAGGCGACGCCCTATGGACCCGTCTTTCCGACGGCGCGGACCAGGCCATCGGCGCCCTGCGATGCCCCAGAGCCCATCCGGCGCTTCATGCTCCGTGACTGGCTGTGGGGGGCCGCCCCCCCCTTGTCTTGGCCATCGCCGCGTCTCGGGCCGATGCCAGCGCCGCTAGGGATTCTCCTCGATCGGGCGCGTGGTGGCCGCCGGCTCTTCATGCTCCCGGCCGGCCAGGATCGACTCCCTCGACGGGAGGAGGAATGTGATCGCGATGAGGGCCGCGGCGAGGACGAAGGCGGTCAGGTAGACCTCGTGCAGGGATCCCGCCAGGGCCAAGACGGCGCCCTGGAGGGCGGCGGAGGACAGGTGCGTCCGCCCGGCGCCGAGGAGCGTGTCGATCACTGCGGATGAGGGCCCCTTGAGGCGGGCGGCGAGGCCCGCGTCGAGGACGGCCCCCATCACGCCGACGAAAATGCTGGAACCCAGCATGCGTGCGAACATATTGGAGCCCGTGGCGGCACCGCGGGTGGCCCACGGGACAGCCTCCTGGATCAGCACGAGGACGCTCGTCGTCACAAGCCCCATGCCGGCGCCGGTGATGAAGCTCATCGCCGCGATCGTCCATACGCCCGTCGTGGGAGTGATGGAGAGGATGGCCCCTGTCCCAGCGGCGACCAGCGCGGCGCCAAAGATGGTGGTGGGACGTGTGCCGAAGCGCAGGAGGACCTTCACGGACATGGAGGATGCGAGCGGCCATCCGATCGACATGGTGGCGAGCACCAGGCCGGCGATGATGGCCGGCTGGCCTAGGACGCCCTGCACGAATGTCGGGATGTAGCCGGACAGGCCCATCACGATACCGCCGGCCAGAAGGGTGGCAAGGTCGCCGATCCCGATGATCGGGATTGTGAGCATGCGGATCGGCAGCATCGGGGACGGCGCCCGCATCTCCCAGGCGACGAAGACGGCCATGGTGGCACCCGCCCCGATGAGGAGGGAGAGGGTCGCCGCGGACGACCAGCCCCAGGCCGCACCCTGGAGGATGCCGAGGAGAAGGGCAGAGACGGAGGCGGCGAGGAGCACCGAGCCGGGAATGTCGATCGCGGCCTTCCCTTTCGGCACTGACTCTCTGAGCTTCGAAACGAGGAAGATCATGGCGACGATGGCGATGGGGACGTTCACGTAGAAGATGAGCCGCCAGGAGACGGCGACGAGCACCCCGCCGAGCGTCGGACCGAGAACGGCGGCGATCGCCCAGACGCTTGAGAGGAGCCCTTGGATCTTGCCCCGCTCCTCGAGGGTGTAGAGGTCGCCGACGATGGTCATGGCGATGGGCAGGACGCCCCCCGCCCCGAGACCCTGGATGCCCCGGAAGGCGATGAGGGCCGTCATCGACTGGCTCGTCCCGGAGAGGACGGAGCCGGTGAGGAAGAGGACGATGCCGACGAGGATCGTGGGCTTGCGGCCGAGGATGTCGGCGAGCTTGCCGTAGATCGGGATGGTGGCCGTCTGGGTGAGCAGATACAGGGAGAAGACCCAGGCGAACACGGAGAAGCCGCCGAGGTCGGACACGATCGTGGGCAGAGCTGTCGACACGATCGTTGTGTCGAGGGCGGCCAGCCCCGTCGAAAGCATCAGGGCGAAGAGAATCTGGCCGCGGGCGCGCGCATCGATACCCCTCATGCACGCCAACTCCCCTTCATTCCCAACACCGCCCATATTCCCAGATCGTGCCCCACGACGAAAGAAGGGGTGTTTGGGCAAATCGCTCGACGCCTTCCGCCATAACCTGCCCGACACCCACCGGCCTCGCTCCCTGGGGGGTCCTCCAAGGTCGACAGGCGAGGGCCTTGGTCGAGAGATTGCCCGCCTTCCCGGGAGGATGGGGGAGCGGGTGGTGGAAGTCGGGACCGGGAGGAGAGGTCTTGCCGATCATCTACGGCCTTCTTGCGGCAATCGTCCTCGGATCGCTCTTCACCCTTGGCCGTGCTCGCAGGGGCCAGGTCCGCCGGCTGTCCCGCCGGGTCCTCGATGAGGTCCTAAGCCACCGTCTCGGAGCCGAAAGGCGGCTCGTGGTGGCCGACGTCGCCTGGCGGAGAGCGGCGTCGGCCATGAGGAGGGCCGACCCCGCTCTCGCCCGCGAGATCGACACCTACTATCTCCTGGCGGCCAGGGCCAAGGTGGCGATCGATGAGCCCGTGCCGCTGCGCCTCGCCTCCCGGCCCGGCGAGGTGGCGGCATTCTGGCGCGAGCGCCAGAGGCTCGCCATGCGGCTGCGGGTGGTGCTGGGCCTGAAGGAGGTCGTCCTGCAGCGTTCGAAACGGGGTCCGGGAGGGCATGTGGAGCATGGCGTTCCTGTGGGGAGTGGCCACCTCGGCCTACCAGGTCGAGGGCGGGATCGAGCGGGCAGATTGGTCGGACTTCGAACGCACGATCGGCGAGGACTTCGAAGGGGCGGATAGCGCCTGCGGCCACTACGACCACGCCCTGGAAGACGTCCGCCTCATCCGCCAGGCCGGGTTCACTGCCTACCGATTTTCGGTGGAGTGGAGCCGCATCGAACCGATGCCCGGGGTCTTTGACCGCGAGGCCATCGGCCATTACCGCTGCGTGGTGGACGAGTGCCGCCGGGTGGGACTCGAGCCGGTCCTCACCATCCACCACTTCACCCTGCCCCGCTGGCTCGCAAGGCAGGGCGGCGTCCTCGCCAGAGATTTTGGCGAGCACTTCGCCGCCCTCACCCAGAGGCTTTCCGACGCCCTTGACGTGACTTACTGGCTCACAGTGAACGAGCCGATGGTCCTGGCCGTCATGGGGTATGTCGAGGGCCTGTGGCCGCCCGGGGAGAAGGCGGTCCCGCGGGCCCTCGCCGCTGCCCGTGCGCTGGCCAGGGCCCATCGGCGCGCCTATGCCATCCTGAAGGGGACGCCCGGACGCAAGGTCGGGATCGCCAAGCACCTCACGGTCTTCTATCCGTTCGATCCCGCTCGGGTCGAGGATCGCCTGGGCGTCAGGTTCCAGAGGCGGCTCTTCAACGAGTGGTTCTTCACGCTGGTGTCCGGGACGCTCGACTTCGTGGGGGTGAACTATTACGCCCGCTCGTATTCGAAGGGCCCGCTGGGCATCGTGCGCTCCCGGCCCGGAGAACCCGTCACGCAGATGGGCTGGGTGATGGATCCCGAGGACTTCCGCCGCGCCCTGCGCTGGGCGGCGCGCCACGAGTTGCCGGTCATGGTCACCGAGAACGGCGTGGCGACGCTCGATGACGCCGAACGGGCCCGCTACATCGAGGACCACGTGCGGGTGGTGCTCGAGGAGCGCGAGGCGGGGATCCTCATCACCGGCTACTTCTACTGGAGTCTTTGGGACAACTTCGAATGGCGCGAGGGGTGGCGTCCCCAGTTCGGCCTGGCGCCCCGGCCGGGCGAGGGCAGCCGCCTCGATCTCAGACCCTCGGGGAAGATTTATGCCGGCATCGCCCGCACGGACGGTGCTGACCTCAGCACCGGGCGTGAGCGGGATGCTCAACCGGCCGCTTTTTCAGCAGAATCTGGCTAGCGGGAGAGGATCCCCGCGAGATCAGATGTGTTCAGGACGTCCTCGCGCCGGGCGAAGGCGCGCCGGGCCTGCGCCACGCCGAGCGCCATGAACGCCATCTCCGCCGGGGCGTGGGCGTCCGAACTCACCGTGAGACGGCAGCCGCCCGCGAGGGCGGCCTCGGCCAGCGGCGCCGACACGTCCATGCGTCCGGGCGAGCCGTCGACCTCGATCGCCACGCCGTGCTTCGCCGCCTCCTCGAACACCTCGTCCCAGCGGCAGGCGATCTCCGGACGCCTGCCGAGGCGGCGGGCCGTCGGATGGCTGAGGACCCTGACCGAGGGGTGGCGCGCCGCCCTGACGAGCCGCCGGGTCTGGGCATCCCGGTCGAGGTCAAGATGCGTGTGAATGGACGCCCCGACCCAGTCCATCTCCCCGAGGAGGTCATCCGGCACATCGAGGGAGCCGTCCTTGAGGATATCGACCTCCACTCCCCACAGGATCCGGAATGGGGCGAACTCGACGGCCAGACGGCGCGCCTCCTGGCGCTGGGCGCGCAGGCGCTCGGGAGTGAGCCCATGGGCGACGGCCACGGCTGGCGAGTGGTCCGTGACGGCCATCGCCTGGTATCCCCGCCCCATGGCCGCTTCGGCCATGGCGCCAAGCGTGGCTTCGCCGTCAGAGGCTCTCGTGTGGGTGTGCAGGTCGGCGACGACATCGGACTCGGTGAGAAGGCGTGCGATGTCATCCGGCCGCTCGAGCGCGGCTGTGCCCTCTCGCAGCTCCGGCGGGACGGTGGGAAGCCCAAGGGCTCCGTACACGCTGTCCACGTCCGGGCAGGGCACGGCCTCCCGGTCCCGTCGCAGACCCTTTGCAGAGAGGGAAAGGCCCAGCGAGCGGGCGCGCTCGACGAGCGCCGCCAGATGGGCGCCGTCCGAGGTGGCGAAAAGCTCCGCGAGGCCCCCCTCGGCGTCATGCGGCACAAAGGTCACCCGAACGCCGGGCGGGGTCGTCGCCTGGGGATCGCCGAAGGCGACGACCTCGAGCGCCGGAACGACATCGTGGTGGCGGGCGAAGGGGCCGGCCGGAAGAACCTCTGACGCCCCGTGGTCGAGGAGGGACTGCCTCGCCTCGGAGAAGAGCGACGCGGCTTCGATCGAAAGGAGGCCCTCCTCGACCGGGGGACGGGAGAGGGCGGCGCGCAGGGCCTGCTGCCGGGAGGGGGTGAGGTCTCGTGCATCGGGAGAGCCGATCCATGTCATGACGTCGGAGCGCTCTTTCAGGTGAAGGTCGAGGACCAGGTGGCGGATCTCTTTCGCACTGACGCCGGGGAGGCGCACGATCGACATGACCCCCTGCCCGAGGCTCGCCATGCGCTTCTCGAGGCTTTCGAGACGGCCGCTCGCGCGAAAGGCGACCACCTTCTTCGCGATCGCCTCACCGATGCCGGGCAGGTTCCCGAGCTCCTCCTCGCTCATGGCGAGAGCGGCGCTGCCTGCGCCCCTCAGGGTGCGGGCGGCGGTGCGATAGGCGCGCTCCTTGAAGGGCGCCCCTTCTATGACGCCCTCGAGACGGGCCAGGTCGTCGAGCTGGCGGGCGAGGTCCCAGACGGACGTGAGGCTCCTCCTTCCGGGCCGTCAGGCCCCGAAATCGTTCAGGCGTCCGGACACCCAGCGGCCCGTCTGGGACGCCGATTTGGCCGCAGACTCGAGAACATTGGCGAGATCGAGGTCGCCGTCGGAGCGGGCCTTGACGCTCATGCCGGCGAGCGTCAGGGCGTCCGCCTCGGCATGGCGCGCCACCTCCTCCAGCGTGGCCCGGGGATCGCTCGGGGCAAGCGCCTCGGCGAGGGGGTCCAGTGGGCCGTACATCCTCTCGAGGTAGTCGATGATCTCGTTCTCGTCGCAAAGGATCACGGAGTCGGTGACGAGGGTTGGCACCAGGTACTGGCCGGACGCCTCGAAGACGGCCTTGCGCTTTTGACGCTCGGCGGGCACGGTGACGACGGTGTATGTGAGGCCGAGGTCGTTCATCCGGCGTCTGACGGCCTGGCAGTAGGGACAGTCGTCGAAGGCGTAGAGGGTCATCTTCTCATCCACAGGGATTCCTCCTCAAAAGGGATTCATTCAGAACAGCGTGGCCGGGGGAAGGCTCGCGTCCAGCACGAGGGAACGGAGTTCCAGGGCGTTCTTCACGGCATAGTTGGCACGGTTGTTGTTGGTGAGCAGGTGGACCTCGGCCGTCTTGGGGGTGAGGGTGGCCGCGAGTTCTGCGATTTCCGCGAGTTCCTCGTGGTCATAGAGGTAGTCGAAGCGGTCCTGGGATGACGTGAGCCCGGGCTTGAGCCAGGTCGCCCGATTGCGGCCATGCAGGCGCACGATGGCGAGCCTCGGGGACGTGACGACCGGCAGCAGCGGCACCGATGCCTCAAACCCCTGCGGCTCGTCGGCGATGACATGCACCGCTCGCCGCCCCTCGAGGAAACGCAGCGTCTCTTCGGTCGCCTTTCCCGCGAACCACGACCGGTGGCGGAACTCTACGGCGGAAAGCGTGTCGGGGAAGAGGTCCAGGGCCTGTTCCACGACACCCTTCCCCTGGGCGTCCGCTCTCACCCAGGGTGGAAACTGCAGGAGAAAGGCGCCGAGCTTCCCCTCCCCCTTGAGGATGGCGAGCGCCTCCCTCTGGCGCCTTACCGCCAGGGCCGCCTCATCTGGCGCCATCCCCTGGCGGAGGTGCCCGGTGACGCCCTTGTGGGCCTTCATGTTGAACATGAAGCCCTGGGGCACCGCCTTGGCCCACAGGCGCACCCGCTTGAGGTCAGGCGGGGCGTAGTAGGTCGAGTCGATCTCGACGAGGTCGAAGAAGCGGGCGTAGTAGGCGAGCCGGTCGCCGGGAAGGGTGCCCGGCGGATAGAAGTCCTGGTGGTCGGCCCAGGCGCAGGTCCCGACGCGCACCATGAGGCGCCCCTCCCCTCAAGATGAGTGTAGCGCAGCCGTCCGGAGCGGGATTCTCGTCAGCCGGCGGCTTGTCGCCCGTAGACCTCGGGAACCCTCATGTAGATCCAGAGCCACAGGAGGATGAAAAGCCCCGCCGAGACGAGGAACGTCATGCGGATCGAAAAGGCGGCCGCCACCAGGCCGCCCAGTAGCGGCCCGGCGAAATTGCCGAGGGAGGTGGCGGAGGAGGTCGCCCCAAACGCCGCCCCCCGCTCTTCGGAGGCGGTGAGGTGCCCGATCATGGCGTTGGCGGTGGGGATGATGCCACCGATGAAGAGCCCGAGTCCGAAGCGGAAGGCGATGAACACCCCTACGTTGGTCACGAAGTACTGGGGGATGAACATGAGGCAGGACCCCAGAACGGTGATGAGGAGCACGCGCCTGTATCCCATTTGGTCAGAGCGCTTGCCGAGGAAGGGCGAGCCGACGAAGTCGCCGATCCCTGTCACGGCGGTGGCCAGCCCGGCGAGCGTCGCCAGTCCGGCCCCATTGCCGACCAGGTCCCGCACGAAGAGGGTGACGATCGGCGCCACAACCCGGGAGCCGAGCTGGGCGGTGAAGAGGGCGACCAGCATGATCAGGACCACCGGCGAGGAAGCGCCGATGCCGGCAAAGCCAGCAAAGATGTTGCGGCTTGGGATCTTGCGACCTGGCCTTGGCACGTAGGTCTCGGTGACGAGGATGACCGTGAGGACCGTCACCGCAAGGGCGAGGCCCGAAGTGGCAAAGAAGACGACCCTGTAGGAGTGGAAGAGGTCGGCGAGCACGCCGCCGATGAGGGGCCCGATGGCGACACCGGCGAACGAGCCGGACTGCAGCCAGCCCAGGGCGTAGCCGAGCTGATCGTCAGGAACCTCTGAGCCGACGAGGGCGACGGCGGCGGCAAAGAAGCCCGAGAACGCCCCCATGAGCGTGCGCAGGACGAAGAGCTGCCAGACGTTCCAGACAAGGCCCATCAGCCCTGTGAACACGGTGACGGCCGCCGCCGAGCGGACGACCATCAGTTTCCTGCCCCGGGCGTCGGCAAGTGCGCCCCAGAAGGGCGACACGAGCGCCGCCGTCATGAAGCTCACGGAGGTGAGCACGCCCGACCAGACGTCGAGGGCGGAGGCCGAGTGCACACCGAGTTCGGCGACGTACAGGGGAAGAAAGGGCTGCATGATGGAGAAGGCGAGCGACATGACGGTCTGCAGGAAGACCATCATCCACATGATGCGCCGCCAGGATCCGTCGGCCGTGAACGATGCCCTCCCCTGGGCCGTCTGTCGGCCGGCTCCCGCGAAGCGGCCGGTCGGTTGTCAATGTGTTAAGTGTTGTCCGCCCTGATCCCTTTCGACAAGACCCGACACGGCTGGTACCGTCGCAGTGCGACGCCGGTAGAGGACCGCCAGTGTGGTGGGGACGAGGGGCAGCACGATGACCCAGACGATCCCCGTCCAGATCATGGCGAGCGGGGCGTTGGAGGCGAGGCCGAGCGTGAAGCGCCCGAAGAGAAAGGGGAGGTCGAGGACGGCGGGGACGGCGATCGTGACGAAGACGGCGAGGACGTCGGCCAAGAGGCAGACCCAGAAGGCCCCGCGCACGAGGCGATAGCTCTCCGCGAAGGCGCCCCCGAGGCCGGCTGTGCCTTGAGCCGCAGCGGCCAGGGCCAGCGAGAACATGACGCCCAGCCAGACCGCAGGGACGACCAGAAGCAAAAAGCCCGCCACCTCGATCATGTAGAAGACCAGGGCCACACCCAGGACCAGCCAGACTTTCGGCAGGAGCACCGCGGCATACCGGTAGGGGCGGAGCGGATCCCGACCGTCGATCACATCCGAGGCGACCCGGATCAGCACGCCCCAGGCGAAGACGATGGCGAAGGCCGAGACGATGCCTGCGGCGCTCGTGGCCCAGGCCGGCAGCACCAGGGTGTCGACGACAAGAAGGAAGACGAGGAGCGGGAAGATGAGGGCGGCTGCGGTTCGGTAAAGCGGGCGAAGGCCCCGGCGGAGCACCGCAAGGACCTCTTCCAAAATGCTGGTGAACGTGATGCTCCCTGACAGCGCTCTTCACCTCTTTCCGGGCTCCCCTGAACCGGATGCGGGCGCTTGGGAAATCTTTGCAAGCCTGTTCGAGTCCGCCGGCGCGATTCCTTGCGGGAAGCGCCATCTCACCGTGCTATAATGCTCTTTGCTCTTGACGGCCCCATCGTCTAGAGGCCTAGGACGCCACTCTTTCAAGGTGAAAACCCGGGTTCGAATCCCGGTGGGGCCACCATTTTTTTATGCCCTCGGCGAAAACGCGCACCGCTTCGACGCCGTTCATGCCACCCCTCCCGCCTCCCTTCGGCACCCGTCGCAGGCCCGTCCACCTATGCTCGGAGGGACGGGATTGCCGGGGGGGGGCGCCGCGTGCTCGCATTCGAACAGCAAAAGGGGGATCCGAAAGGATCCCGGGTTGTCCCGAGACTTGCCACGCCTTTTGGAGCTGCCCTCCTCATTCTGGGGTTCCTTGCGAGCTGGGTGGGGGTGGCAGGGCACCTCCTGCCGCTGGCCATTCCGGTCATCCTCATCGCACGGCTGTCGCTGGGTGATGTGGCGCTGTTCACGGGGGGCCTCGCCCTTTGCGGCCTGATCCTCCACGAAAACGACTCCATACCCTTCGTGGTGGCCGTGCTCCTGACATATCCCCTGTGGGGCCTCCTGCGACAGATGAGGCTTGCCGCCGACCTGAGGCTTCTCCTCGCCACGGTTGTCCTCGCCCCTTTGGCCATGTGGCCCTTCTCCGACCCGACCATCGTGGTTTCAGGCGTCCTCGCCGCCATCGGGCTGGCAGGAACCCTGAGAGTGGCCCTCGCCTTCGCGCGCTCGGAGCGCCCGGAACTGGAGGACGCCTCGCTGGCGATCCTCCTCCTTGTCGTCACGGCGGCACTCTCCCGGGTGGTCGTCGGCGGCGTCGCCCTAGGCCTGCCCGGTGCTGCGTTTGCCGTCCTGGTGGCGACGATGAGGCGGGTGGAGGGCATCCTGATCGCTCCCCTGGCCGGCATCGTTTTGTATCTCATGGGGGCTGACCCCGCTCCCACCATAGGGGCGCTGGCGCTCGGGGCAGCTTTCGCCGCCGGGCTCAGGCCGCTTGGGGCGGTTCCCATGGCCGGGGGGTTCCTTGTCGGCATGGTGGGACTGGAGGTGCTCGTGACATCGCCCGTTGCCCTTCCCGCCCTTTGGCCGGTCGGAATGGCGGCGTCCCTCTTTGCCGTCCTTCCCCGCAACTTCTGGCGCCGCCGGCGCCCGTTCGTCGTGCTGCATGACGTGAGCGGCCCGAGGGACCGGCTGAGCCAGGTCTCCCTCGCCCTGCGGGAGATGGCCTCGGCCCTCCTGGAACCCGACGAGAGAGGCGGGCCGGACCTCACGCTCCTCATCCGTTCATCGATCGCCGACAAGGTGTGCGCCGGCTGTCCCCAGTACGGCATCTGCTGGCAGGAGCGCCTGGCGTACACCCAGCTCGGGTTTCGCCAGGCGCTCGTCGACAAGGCACCGGGCGAGCCCTTCGTCAGGGCGGACATCCCGGAGGAGGTGCGCACGAGATGCCCCCGCCAGGAGGAGGTGGCACTCGCCGCCACCTTCATCGTGGAGACGCGTGCGCGCGAGGAGGCCTGGCGCGAGCGCCTGTCGGCCGTCTCGCAGCTCCTCGGCACGGAGATCCGCCAGTCCGCCGGTCTCATCGACCTGGCGCTTCGCCAGCAGCCCGATCCGCCGCGGGAGGTCCCCTCGCTCACCTTTGCCCTGGGACTCGCCAGGGTGGCCAAGGGTGGTGCCGTCCTGTCAGGGGATGCCGCCACCTTTCGCGAGATGCCGGGAGCACGGCTGCTCATGGCACTCTCGGACGGGATGGGGGTGGGGAGCCGGGCCTACCGGGAGGCGTCGATCGCCCTCGACCTCGTGGAACGTCTCCTCGCCCTGGAGGTTCCGACACCTGAACTCCTCGACATGGTGAACGCCTACCTCATGCTGCGCTCACCCCGCGGCTCGTTCGCCACGCTCGATTTCGCCGTCCTCGACCTGGGGGCGGGGGAGGCCGAGGTGTTCAAGGTCGGCGGTGCCCCGAGCTTCCTTGTCAGCGCCTCCGGTGTCGAGCGCCTCGTGGCGAGGAGCGCCCCGGCGGGCATCCTGTGGGACGCACGGCCGCACATCTTCAGCCGCGCCCTCAGGCCGGGGGACGCCCTCGTCTTCGTCTCGGACGGCATCCTGGCATCGGGTGAACCGTGGCTCGAGAAGATCCTGGCGGACAGCGGCGACGTCGCGCCGCAGGCACTGGCCGAAGGCATCATCAGCGCCGCCATCGACGCCGCCGGCGGGAAGGCGTCTGACGACCTCACCGCCCTCCTGTGTCGCATCGGCCCCCCCGCCATGCAGGACACGGGGCAGGTGCGCGCCCTCCTGCGGCGGTCGCTGCGTCGTTCAAGGATAGGAGCCGTCCCGGCGGGCAAGGCTGGAAGCTGAGGGAGGCGGCTGCCAGTGGCGACGGAACGCCTTTTGGAAGGGCGGCGGCACCGCTACCTCCTGGAGGGCGGCGTCTCAAGGCGCGTCTTCCGGGGACGTGACGACGAGGGTCGGGCGGTGGCCATCCGCCTGGGTCCGCGCGAGTCGCTTCTCGCCCAGGCGGCCCTGACGCGGCTCCTGCCGCCGGGATTGCTGCCCGATCTCGTGGAGTTCTCCGAGCTGGCCGGGGGGAGGGTGGCCTTTCTCGTCACGGAGTTTGTGAGAGGCTACTCCCTTTCCGACGTACGTCTCGAAGGGCGGCGGCTGTCGCCGGCGGAGGGCGCCGGCGCGACGCACGACCTCGCCTCGGACCTCGAAAAGTGGGTCGCCTGCGGCGTGATCCCGGCATCCCTGCCGCCGGACGTCGTGATGTACGACACCCGCCGCCGGCACTGGCGCATCCTCTCGCCGGGTCTATGGCTCAGGGGGCATGACGAGGCGCCGGTGGCAGCCATGCTGGCGAGGGTGGTGCTGGAGAGCACGCAGGAGATCGGGGCCGACACGAGACTTGCCCGCGCTCTCGCGGCGGCGGCGAGGGGGGACGGGAGGCTGCGGCCACTGGCCCGGGCGGCCTTCACCAGCGCCTGCCGTCGATCGATTGCCCGCCGCCTCGGGAACATCATCTGGCACCACGAACTGGAGGGATGACCCCCGCCGAGGCGAATGGGAGCGCCATGGACCTCGAAGCGCACCTGTCCTCCTTCCTTGCCTTGAGGGCGGGCCTGGCGAGGGGCGATGGGGCAGTGGTCGCCGTCTCCGGCGGCGTCGACTCGATCGCCCTCTTGGCAGGTCTCGCAGCTCCGGCCAGGCGAGCGGGCGTGAGCCTGCACGTGGCCTATCTCGACCACGGCTGGCGGGTGAGCGAGGCGGCGATGATCGTCGCCGAAGTCGCCGGACGTCTCGGTCTTCCTGTCACAACGGGTCGCCTCCCACCCGGCTTTGCCGCCTCGGAAGGCCTGGCGCGCCAGGCGAGGCGAAGGTACCTGAAGCGCGTGGCGGACCTCGTGGGAGCACGTCGGATTTTTCTCGCCCACCACGCCGATGACCAGGCAGAGACGGTGCTCATGCGCCTCGCCCAGGGAACGGGACCCGGCGGGATGAGCGGCATGAACACGGAGGCGGAGGGGTTTGTGCGCCCTCTCCTCGACATCCGCAAGGATGTGCTGAGGGCGTTCGTGGAGGAGCGGGGGCTACCGTTCGAGGAGGACCCGACAAACAGGGACAGGTCCCACCTCAGGAATTTCCTGCGTCATGATGTGCTCGCCCATGTGGAGCGGCGGCTGCCAGGCTCGTCTCGAGCCATCGTCCGTGAGGCGGGCTACCTGAAATCGGACGAGGCGCATTTCCGGGGCATGGTCGAGACGGTCCTGAGCCGTTCCCGGCGCCTTGCGTCTGGCGTGGACCTTTCCCTGACGGCAGGCGAGCTGGCGGATGAGGCGCTCCTGTCCCGGGTGGCGCTTGCGATCCTGCGCGACCTCGGGCGACGTCCCACGACAGGACAGGTGAGGGCGCTCGTGAAGGCCCTGAAGTCGGGCCAGGGCGGGGCCGGCCGCCGCCTGGGCGTCTTTCCGTCGGCAAGCGGCGTCTATGTGGGCGACGACACGCCCCTTTTGGACCTGCCGGCAGTGACGGTGGCGGCGGGATCGGTGCTGGTCCTCGATGGCCTTGCTCCCGGTCTCGCCGAAGGGTCCGGGTTCCTTCCCGGGAAGGGACCGTGGATCGTGAGGTCGTGGCGGGCCGGGGACGCGATGTCGGGACATCGGACAAAGGTCAAGGAAATCCTCGGGAAGGCCAGGGTTCCCCGGCCTTTCCGAAGCAGGGTGCCTCTCGTCGAAGGGCCGGACGGGCGGATCGCGGCCGTAGCGGGAGTCCTCTGGGGGGCTGTCGGCAGCACGCCGGTGGCCCTTGATCCCGACAGAGGGCGTCTCATTGTGGGGGTTCGTCGGCCCATGCTAAAATGAAAAGACTTGTCGCCATGCGTGCGCTTCCCCGCAGCGTAAGGGGGTCCCTGACACCTTGAACTCCGCTTTCCGGCGGCTGATCGTGCCCCTCCTCGCCATCGTGCTCTTCCTGGCGCTGATGCGCTACATGGTGACGCCCCAGAGCACCACTCCGACGTGGTCCTATTCCCGTCTTCTGAAGGCCGTCACGAGCGGCCAGATCAAATTCGCCACGGTCGATGAGTCCAACCAGGAGATCACCTTCACGACGAAGGGTGGCGTCCACGCCCAGGCCACCATCCCATCCACACCCACCACCCTCGAGAATGACCTGACGAGTGCCGGCGTTCCCTTCACGATCGCCCCGCCCGCCCAGACGCCCTGGTGGTCGCCGCTTCTTCTCTACCTCCTGCCGACGCTTCTGATCCTGGGCGTGCTGTTCTTCTTCATGCAGCAGTCGCAGGGTGGCGGCAACCGGGTGATGCAGTTCGGGAGGTCCCGGGCGCGCCTTGCGAGCGACGACAAGCGCCGGGTGACCTTCGACGACGTGGCGGGTGTGGAGGAGGTCAAGGACGAGCTCAGCGAGATCGTCGACTTCCTGAAGCACCCCAAGCGCTACCTGGAGGTCGGGGCGCGCATCCCGAAGGGGGTCCTCCTCTTCGGCGAGCCGGGCACCGGAAAGACGCTCCTCGCCCGGGCCGTGGCCGGCGAGGCAGGCGTGCCGTTCTACTCCATCTCGGGTTCCGACTTCGTCGAGATGTTCGTCGGCGTCGGCGCCTCGCGCGTGCGCGACCTGTTCGACCAGGCGAAGAAGTCCTCCCCCTGCATCGTGTTCATCGACGAGATCGACGCCGTGGGGCGCATGAGGGGCGCCGGCTACGGCGGTGGCCACGACGAACGCGAGCAGACCCTGAATCAGCTGCTCGTCGAGATGGACGGCTTCGGGGTCAACGAGGGCATCATCGTGATGGCGGCGACGAACCGCCCCGATGTTCTGGACCCGGCGCTCCTGCGCCCGGGCCGCTTCGACCGCCAGATCGTCATCCACCGCCCCGACCTCAAGGGCCGCCAGGAGATCCTCGGCGTGCACGCCCGCAACAAGCCCCTCGACAAGGACGTCGAGCTCGGCCAGCTGGCACGTCTCACCCCGGGCTTCACGGGAGCCGACCTCGCCAACATGCTGAATGAGGCAGCCCTTCTCACCGCCCGGCGCCGCAAGCGCAAGATCGGCATGGACGAACTGCGCGAGGCTGTTGAACGGGTGATCGCCGGGCCGCAGAAGAAGGCCCGCGTGATGAACGAGAAGGAGCGGCGGGTCGTGGCCTTCCATGAAGTGGGCCATGCCCTTGTCGCCAAGAAGCTGCCGAACGCCGATCCGGTCGTGAAGGTGACGATCATCCCCCGTGGCATGGGGCTCGGCTACACCCTCCAGATGCCGACCGAGGACCGCTACCTGGTTTCCAAGGAAGAATTCCTGGACCGGGTGACGGCGGCGCTCGGCGGCCGGGCGGCCGAGGAGCTCACATTCGGCGAGATCACCACGGGCGCCTCGGATGACCTCGAGAAGTCGACCAAGATGGTCCGGCGCATGATCACGGAGTTCGGGATGTCCGACTCGCTGGGCCCGATGACGTATGGCAACAAGGCGGACCAGGTATTTCTCGGCCGGGATTTTCTCAGGGAGCGCAACTATTCGGAGAAGATCGCAGCCCTCATCGACGACGAGACGCGTCGGATCGTCGGGGAGTGCTACGAAAAGGCGAAGCACATCCTTGAATCGAACAAAGACCAGTTGCACAAGATCGCCGAGGAACTGCTCGACAAGGAGACCCTTGAGGGACCGGTGTTTGAGGAACTGGTGGCGGCCTCGGAAAAGGCCAGTTAGAAGGGGCCCCGGAGCACCGGGGCCCTTTTCCTGAAAAGGAGAGGATCACTTCCTTGGGCCGGACGGCCAGCGAATTGACGGTATCGCACCTCGCCAACGGGACCCGCGTGGTGGTGCTTTTCGTGCCGCACTTCCGGGTGCGGACGGTGCGGGCCATCTGGCAGCTTCAGATGGGGAGCCGGACATCGGCTCAGGCCCTCCTGCCCATGGTCCTCAAGCGCGGCACGCGCCTTCACCCGCAGACGCTCGAACTGGCGGCCGCCTTTGACGGGCTCTACGGAGCCGATTTCGATGCGAGTGTCGCCAAGGTGGGGGATGCCCACCTCGTGATGGCAGAACTCTCCGTGCCATCCGACGCCTATCTTCCCGAGCCGGTCTTCGGCCGGGCACTCGACCTCATGCGCGAGGTCGTCTGCGACCCCGCCCTTGAGGGCGGTCATTTTCGCACCGAGTACGTCGCACAGGAAAAGGCGTCCCTGGAGCGTACCCTCGAGGGCATCTTCAACGACAAGGCCCAGTACGCCCAGATGCGCATGCTTGAGACCATGTTCGCCGGCGACCCATACAGCCAGACCCGGTTCGGCACCCTGGGGGACGTCAGGGCGCTCTCGGGGGAGAACGTTCTCGAAGCCTATGCCGAGATCCGCGAGCGGGCTCCGCTCACCGTCTATGCCGTCGGCGACGTGCAGCCGGACGCCTTCGCCACGATGGCGAGCGAAGTGTTCGGCGACCTGGCGCGGCGCGAGGGACCGGTGCTCTTGCCACCCCCGGAGGGTGCCGTGGACCGGGTGAAGCGCCTCGGCGAACAGCAGGACGTGAGCCAGGGGAAACTCGTCCTGGGATACCGCACGGCCGCCGACATCTTTGACGAGGACTGGTCGTCGCTCACTGTAGGCAACGGCATCTTCGGCGCCTTTGCGCACTCCAAGCTCTTCCAGAACGTGAGGGAAAAGGCGTCGCTCGCTTACTCGTGCTACTCCCGCCTCGACGGGTTCAAGGGCATCATGGTCGTCCAGGCCGGCATCGACCCCCAAAAGCGCGACCAGGCCGAAGAGATCATCGCCAGGCAGCTTGCGGACATGCAGGAGGGGGCCTTCAGCGACGACGAGATGGAGAAGACGGTGAGAGCCATGGAGAGCCAGATGCTGTCCATGGCCGACAGCCCGTCGTCACTGGTCATGAGCCACTACGAGCTCTCGCTCGCCAGGCGTCCGGTGGACCTCGGCGAGAGGCTCCGACGCCTGCGCAGGGTGACGCGCGCAGACGTGATCGAGGCGTCCCGGGGGATCATCCTCGACACCTCCTACTTCCTGACGTCGAAGGGGGCGAACTGATGGACCGGCGACGTCTCGAGCCGATGGGGGTCGACCTCTTCTCCACCACCTACCCCTCGGGTCTCCAGGCGTACGTCCTGGTGCTGCCGGGCTTCAACAAGAAGTACGCCACGCTCGGCACCCACTACGGATCGGTCGACAACGCCTTCCGCCTGGGGAAGGGTCCGGTCGAGGACGTGCCGGGCGGCATCGCACATTTCCTCGAGCACAAGCTCTTCGAGGAAGAGTCGGGCGACGTGATGGGGCGCTTTGCGGAACTCGGGGCGTTTTGCAACGCCTATACGAACTACACGTCGACGGTCTACCTGTTCTCCGCCACCACGCGCTTTGCCGAAGCGCTCGCCCTCCTCGTCGACTTTGTGCAGAGGGGGCATTTCACGAAGGCGGGTGTCGACAAGGAGCAGGGCATCATCGGCCAGGAGCTGCGCATGTACGAGGACGATCCCGGGTGGCGGGTGTCGCACAACCTGTTCGACGGCCTCTACCAGCACCACCCCATCCGGATCGACATCGGGGGCACGCTGGAGTCGATCTCGCAAATCACGCCAGAACTCCTCAGCCGCTGCTACAGGACCTTCTACCACCCGTCGAACCTCATGTTCTTCGCCGCCGGGGACGTCGACCCGGAGAAGACGTTCGAGATCATCGGCGCTCACCTCGTCGAGGCGGGCCCAAGGCCCGACATCCAGGTCGTGAGGGCCGATGAGCCGGCTGAAGCGGGCCAAAAGCGCGTGGTGGACCGGATGCCGGTAAGCGTGCCCCTCTTCGAGCTCGGCTGGAAGATGGACGGCGGGCCGAGGAGCCTCGCCGATGACCTCGCCGTGTCGATCATGCTGGAGACGCTCATCGGGCACTCCTCGAAGCTCTTCATGGACCTGTACGAGAAGGGCCTGCTCACGGACAGGTTCGCAGCCCGCCACTTCGCCGGTGAGGATTTTTCTTTGGCTGTGATGTCGACCGACACGAAGAATCCCGAAGGACTTCTGGACGGGATCATGGAGGGCGTGGCGAAGGCCCGCTCCAACGGGCTCGACGAAGAGGTGTTCGAACGCGTGAAGAGGCGGGAGATCGGGGACTTCATCGCCCTCTTCGACCACCCGGAGGGCACGGCGTACGCCTTCGTCGAGACGTATCACCGCGGACAGGATTTCTGTGACGTGCTGGACACCCTGAAGAACCTCTCCTTCGAGGACGTTGGCAGGCGTCTTGCCGCCCTCGGCGAGAGGAACTGGACGGTTTCGGTCGTCACGCAGGAGGACTGAGGGCGTGGAGATGCCGGTCTCCCTCCGGGAGGCCATCGCCCATGAGATCCATGGGCTGTCCGGGCGCGAGCTCGGGGCGTCGTCCCGCCAGCTCTCCCGCCACTATCGTGGGGGTGGCACGAGCCACCTCGTGGTCGGGAGCGCCTACCTCACCGGGCGCCTTCCCGGCACCTACGCCGCGACCTCGGACGCCCTGGCCGAGGCCTGGGCGCGGTGCGCCGGGCCTTCCCCGGACTCGCTCCTGGACGTCGGCTGTGGCCCCGGGACGGCGGCCTGGGCAGCCCTCGGACTCTTCCCGACGCTCGTCTCGGTCACGCTCCTCGACGCCAGTCCGGCCATGCTGGACCTGGCGCGCCGCCTCGCTGTCCGTTCCCCGTGGGGGGTCCTGCGAAACGCCGCCTTCGATCTGCAAGACCTCAGGACCTCCGGGGACCTCCCCAAGGCGGACCTCGTGGTGGCGGCCTTCGCCGTGGGCGAACTGGAGGGCCCGCACCTGCCCGATGCCGCGGACCGCCTGATCGGGGCCGCCCGCCTCCTCTTGGTGGTGATCGAGCCCGGAACGCCGGCGGGCTTTCGCCGGATCCTGAGCATCCGGGGACGCGCTCTCGCCAGGGGATGGCATGTCGTGGCCCCCTGCCCCCATGAGGGGGTCTGCCCGCTCGCCGATGATGACTGGTGCCATTTCCCGGCCCGCTACCAGCGGACCGCCGGGGAGCGGCGGGCGCGTGGCGGCACGCGGCCGTTCGCCGACGAGAAGTACTCTTACGTGGCGCTCGCCCCCCAGGGCATCGCTTCGGGCGGGGAGCGCGTCATCGGGCGCCCGCGGCGCCAGAAGGGACACCTGGAACTGCGCCTGTGCACTCTCGGTGGACTTCGTGAGGCGGGCGCCTCAAGGCGGGACGGTGAGATCTACAGGCGTCTGCGAGAGGCGCGGTGGGGGAGCTGGCTTCCGCCATTTCCCCCGACCTGAGGCCCCTTTTCCGGACCTGACCGTTCTCCGGCCTGAGCGCTTCCCCCCCGGCATAGGCATGGCCGGGGGGGACGTCTCTTGCGCCGTACGACCGCCCTTTTCATCGTGGCCGTCGTCCTCGTGCTCACTGTCATGGCCAGTCTGCGGGTCGAACAGCAGGCCACGTTCTCCTGGAAGACGTACGGAACCCTCGGCTGGGGCAGGGGAAGGACGGAGGTCGGCCTCATCACGTCTGAGGACGGCCACCGCTTCGGCCCCTCCGACTTTTTCTTCGACCACGGGGCCCTCGAGGTCGTCGATTACGCCAACGACCGGCTGGTCACGCTCCTTCCCGACGGCAAGACCGCCCTGCGCAGGCTTCCCACGGCCACAGTCGCCGCGGCGCCGGCCCAGGGGGGCCTCATGAGCGCCTCAAGCGTGACGCAGTCGGTGACGTTTCCCTCGGGCCGGGCCCTGGCGTTTCCCCCGCCCGGCAAGGGCGTGCGGCGGGTGGCGGACCTGAGCGCCTTCGGCCCGGAAGACCTCCTCCTGCTCGTGCGCTTCGTCCCGTCGGGCATGGAGAGCGCTCTTTTCCTCGTCTCCCCCAAGGGGTATCGTGCTTTGCGGGGACGTGTAAGGAGCGTCGCCGTCGATCCCGACGGCGGTTTCGCCTGGTCCGATGGGGAGGTTATCCACGCGCCCGATGGCACCATCGTGGGCCATTCAAAGGGCGAACTGGTCGGGATGGACCGGCAGGGCCGCATCGCCGTCGTGAGCGATCCCGGGACGCCTTCCCAGGAAGTGGCCTTCTATCCGGCCGGTGGCACCGTGTCGGTGCCCGACGACGGCTGGGCCGTCCTCGGGGAGACCGTGCGGCTCCTGCCAGACGGACAGCTCCTCGCCGCCGACGCCACGCCGAAGGGTGTCATCTTCCGTGTGGGCTGGCCCACCATCACCACGCACATCAGGATTTCGCCCCTGGCCCTGTTCCGAGGAGGTTGACCCGTGCAGGACATCGACATTGCCGAGGCCGCCACCCTCATCCCCATCACCGAGATCGCTCGCCGCATCGGCATCGAGGAGGACGAGATCGAGCTCTACGGACGGTACAAGGCGAAGATCTCGCTCGACCTCCTCCGGCGCCTTGAGCGCAGCAAAGAGGGCCACCTGGTGGTCGTCACGTCGACAAACCCGACGAAGGCAGGAGAAGGCAAGACTACCGTCACCGTCGGTCTGGGGCAGGCGCTCAACCGCCTTGGCGTGTCTTCCTCGATCTGCATCCGGGAGCCCTCGCTCGGCCCCTGCATGGGGGTGAAGGGGGGCGCCGCCGGGGGTGGCTACAGCCAGGTCGTACCGATGGAGGACATCAACCTGCATTTCACGGGAGACCTGCACGCCGTGCAGGCCGCCCACAACCTCCTTGCGGCGATGGTGGACAACCACCTCCAGCAAGGAAACGCCCTGGGCATCGATCCCCGCACCATCACCTGGCCGCGGGTCCTCGACATGAACGACCGGTCCCTGCGGCACATCGTGCTCGGTTTGGGCGGACGGGCGGACGGCGTGCCCAGAGAGTCGGCCTTCGTGATCACGGTGGCCTCCGAGGTCATGGCCATCCTGTGCCTGGCCACCGGCATCGAGGACCTCAAGGCAAGGCTGGGACGCATCGTCGTCGGCTCGACCTACGGACGCACCCCGGTTTGTGCCTCCGACCTCCATGCCGCAGGCGCCATGGCGGCCCTTCTGAAAGATGCCATCAAGCCGAATCTCGTCCAGACGCTCGAGGGCTCTCCCGCCTTCATCCACGGCGGGCCCTTTGCGAACATCGCCCACGGCACGAATTCCATCCTCGCCACCCGCATGGCGCTGCACCTCTCCGACGTCGTGCTGGTGGAGTCCGGCTTCGGCTCGGACCTGGGCTTCGAGAAGTTCATGGACATCGTGACGCGCACGGGCGGCTTCCTGCCGGAGGCCGTGATCATCGTCTCGACGATCCGCTCGCTGAAGCTCCACGGCGGGCAGAACGCGGGGGAACTGACGACGGAGAACCTCGGAGCCCTCGAACGGGGCCTGCCGAACCTCGAGCGCCACGTGCACAACGTCCGCCAGTTCGGGTTCCACCCCATCGTAGCGCTGAACCACTTCCCCACGGACACCGACGCTGAGGTGGCAATGCTGCTCGAGGCGGCGAAGCGGCTGAAGGTCGAAGTGGTGTTCACGGACGTCTGGGCCAGGGGCGGCGCGGGCGGCGAGGAACTGGCGAAGGTCCTCCTGAAGGAACTGGACGAGCGTGTGCGGGCCCGCCCCCTGTATCCGCTCGAGATGCCGCTTCGCACCAAGGTCGAGACCGTGGCACAGAAGGTCTACGGCGCCGAGGGCGTGGACTTCACGCCTGAGGCGCTGAGATCCCTCAAGCTCTTCGAGGACCTTGGCTACGGGGAACTCCCGGTCTGTCTTGCGAAGACGCAGACCTCCTTCTCCGATGACCCGACGAAGCTCGGCAGCCCGAAGGGGTTCCGGGTGACCATGCGCCAGGCGTCCCTCTCAGCAGGGGCAGGGTTCGTGGTGTGCCTCCTGGGCGACATCATGACGATGCCGGGCCTGCCGAAGGAGCCGGCGGCGGAAAAGATCGACCTCAGCGCGGACGGGAAGATCCGCGGCCTCTTTTGATAGGGGTCTTCCGCGCCCGCCAGTTCTCCCTCCCCCTGGGGAGGAAGACCTATGTGATGGGCATCCTGAACGTCACGCCCGACTCGTTCTCGGACGGAGGCCACTTCGCCACGATATCAGCGGCCGTCGAACATGCCCGCCGGATGGAGGACGAGGGTGCCGACATCATCGATGTCGGCGCCGAATCGACGCGTCCTGGCGCCGCCCCTGTCCCGGCAGACCTCGAGCGAAGGCGTCTGCTGCCGGTGCTGGAGGCGCTCGCCGGGAAGGTCAGCGTGCCGATCTCCGTCGACACGATGAAGGCCCAGGTGGCGAGGGAGTCCCTCGAGAGGGGCGCTTCCATCGTGAATGACGTCTGGGGCTTTAGGAAGGACGGCGAGATGGCCGCAATCTGTGCCGAGGCCGGTGCCGGCTGCGTGCTGATGCACAATAGGGTCACGGAGGATCAGGGGGACCTGGGAAAGGAGATACCCGCCCTTCTCGCCCGCTCGATCGCCATAGCGAGATCAGGCGGGGTGGGCGAGGACCAGATCCTCGTCGACCCCGGCATCGGCTTCGGGAAGACGGCCAGGGAGAGCTTCGAAGCCGTGCGCCTCATCCCGAAGATCAGGGAGATGGGCTATCCGGTCCTGGTCGGACCGAGCCGCAAGCGCTTTTTGGGGGCGGCGACCGGACGCCCCGTGCCAGAGCGCGCCCTCGCCACGGCTGCCGCCGCCGTATCGTGTGCCATGCTGGGGGCGGACGTCATCCGGGTGCATGACGTGGGGCAAGTGACCGAGGCCCTGAGGGTGGCCGATGCGGTGCTCCACCCGTGACGCGCCGCCGGATAGCCATGGAAGGGCTCACCTTCCACCTCCACCATGGCGCCTTCGCCTTCGAGCAGAAGAACGGCCAGCCGTTCGTGGTCGACGTGACGGCCGACTATGACTTCGAGGCGGCCGCCGCCTCCGACGCCCTGAGGGATGCCATAGACTACCGCCAGCTCTACGCCGTCGTCAGGGAAACCCTGGAGTCTCGGCACTTCCGCCTCATCGAGGCGATGAGCGAGGCGGTGGGGAAGTCCATCCTGGAGCACTTTCCCCGCATCCTGAGGGTCGAGGTCGTCGTGAGGAAGCCCTGGGCCCCGTTGGGTGGCCTCTCGAAGGGCACGGCGGCATTCTTTGAGGCCTGGCGCGAATGAAGGCCGCGATTGCGCTGGGGTCGAATCTCGGGAACAGGGAGGCGCACCTCCGGGACGGTCTTGCCCGTCTGGAGATTCCCGTCCTCGCCGTGTCCTCGCTCTACGAGACGGATCCGGTTGGACCCGTCGCGCAGGGCGACTTCCTGAACGCCGTCGCCGTCGTCGAGACGGCGGACGCACCCCGTGACCTCATGGCGAGGCTCCTCGCGGCGGAAGAGGCGGAGGGCCGCCGGCGCACGGTCCCCATGGGTCCCCGCACCCTCGATCTCGACCTCCTCCTCATGGACGACACGAGGGTCGATGAGGAAGGGGTCAAGGTGCCCCATCCCCGCCTGTCCACACGCGCCTTCGTCCTCGTGCCGCTGCTCGAGGTGTGGCCCGAGGCCCGCTTCCCGGGAGGAGGTCCCGTCCGGTCGTGTCTCACGAGCGTCTGCGGCGTTCGCTTCTACCGTTCGGCCGCGTGGTATCCGCATATCGCCGGGAGGTCCACGACGCCCTCGTAGGGGAGGTCTGGGGACGCTCCCTTGAGGTACATGAGAAGATCGCCTCCACCAACGAGCGCGCCATGGCCTGGGCCAAAAAGGGCGCCCCGGACGGCGCCCTGGTCGTGGCGGACGCGCAGACGAGGGGCCGTGGCCGCTTCGGACGCGAATGGGTGGCCCCGGCCGGGACCTCGATCCTGGCGTCCGTGATCCTGAGGCCCGTGCTGCCCGTCGACAAGGCACCGCTCGTCACGCTCGCCTTCGCCGCCGCCGTGCGGGATGTGCTGGCGCGCCAGACCGGCGCCGACGTCCGGGTGAAGTGGCCGAACGACGTGCTCTGCCAGGGCAGGAAGATCGCAGGCATCCTCTCCGAGACGATCCTCTCGCGCGACGGGATTAGCGCCATGGTCATCGGCTTCGGCATCAACGTGAACCAGTCCGAGGGGACGACCCCGGGCACGTCCATGCATCTTGTGGCGGGGCATCCCTTTGGCCGCGGCGAGGTGCTGAAGGAGGTTCTGGGCGCCGGCGCAGCCGCCGTCGAGACGCTCACGACCAAAGGACCGGAAGCTGTGCTCGACGCCCTGCGGCGGCACTCCTCGGTCCTCGGCCAGGACGTCTCGCTTCACCTCGGAGAGCGGACGGTCACGGGCAGGGCCGTCGACATCGACGCCGAGGGCCGGCTCGTACTCGACACGCCGGAGGGTCTCTACCGGGCTGTGGCCGGTGAGGTCTCGATGCGGGAGGCGGAGCAGTGAGGGGACCATCCCTGATCCTCGACCTCGGCAACACGAACCTCGACGTCGGTCTCTACCAAAACGGCGACATCTCCCGGGTCTGGCGGCTTTCGACGGACGCGCGCCGCACCGCAGACGAGTGGAGCGTGCTTTTGAAGGGACTCGTCGGTGACCAGGAGGTGGCGGGGGTGGCCATCGCCTCCGTCGTGCCGACGGCGACGATCCCGCTCACCGAGGCCTGCCGGGAGACCTTCGGGGTGAGGGTGCTGGTCGTTGACGAACGGACTCCGGGCGTCCGGGTGAAGGTCGATCTGCCGTCCTCGGTCGGGGCCGACAGGCTCGCCAACGCCGTCGGAGCGCGGATGCGCTATCCGCTTCCCGCCGTCGTCGTGGACCTTGGGACCGGCACCAACATCGACGTGGTCGACCTGGACGGGGCGTATATCGGCGGCGCCATCGCCCCCGGCGTCGGGGTGGCGACGGACGCCCTTCTCTCCCGTGCCGCGAGGTTGCCGGCCTTTTCCTTCGAGGCGCCGGCGCATGCCATCGGCACGACGACCGTGAGCTGCCTGCAATCCGGAGTCGTGTTCGGCTTCGCCGGGATGGTCGACGCCCTCGTGGAGCGGATCCTTTCGGAGCTCGGCCGGGAGGCCACGGTGATCGCCACCGGGGGCTACGCCCCGCTCATCGCCGCCCAGTCCCGCACCATCGCCCATGTCGATATGAACCTCACGATCGAAGGCATCCACGCCCTCTATCACGCCTGGGAGGAACCCGATGCGCCTTCGAAACCTTGAGAGCGCCCTCGAAGGCAGGGGCATCCGCCTGGCGCTCGTCCAGCACATGGTCGACCTCTATTACCTAACAGGCACGATCCAGCCGGGATTTCTGGCCGTGGCGCCGGACCACGAGCCTGTCTTCTTCGTCCGCAAGGCGGTGGAGCGGGCCCGCACCGAAGCGCTCCCGGGGCTCGAGATCCGCTCGCTCGGGAGCCCGAAAGAGTTGCCTTTGGCCCTTGTCGAGGCGGGATTTGCGCCGTCCCCCGGCATTCTGGGCCTGGAACTCGACGTCCTGCCCTACCTGACCGTTGAGAGCACGAAACGCCTCTTTCCCGGCGCGCAGGTGAGCGACGTGGGAGGACTCCTGCGCAGTCTGCGTCAGGTGAAGGACGAGGCGGAACTCGCCGCCATGCGCGGGGCAGGCCTCGTGTGGCAGGCCACCATGGAGGCCATTCGAACCTCGTTCCGGCCCGGCATGGACGAGTTCGACCTCGCCCTTGCAGCCGAGGAGGCAGCAAGACGGGCCGGCCACCAGGGACTCGTGAGGACCCGCGCCCTCGACTTCGAGATCTTTCTGGGACACCTCCTGACCGGCCCGCACGGGGCCGTCCCCACCCGCTTCGACGGTCCGACGGGCGGGCCAGGCGTGCACCCGTCGACGGGCCAGGGGGCCGGTCACCGCCGGATCCTCAGGGACGAGCCGATCCTCGCCGACTACGCCTCGGCGAAGGACGGGTACATCTACGACGGGACGAGGACGTTCGTGTGGGGCACGCTTTCGCCAAAGCTCGCCGACGCCTACAGGATCACGCAGGAGATCCACCATCTCTTCCGCCGGGAGGCGCTTCCCGGACGCCTGGTGGGAGATGTGGTGGCGAAGACCTTTGAGATCGCCCGCTCCCACGGTCTGGAGGAGCACTTCATGGGCTACGGGCCGGACCGGGTGCGTTTTCTCGGCCACGGGGTCGGGCTCGAACTCGACGAGCTTCCGGTGCTTCTCGCGTCGTCGCAGACGGTGTTCGAAGCCAACATGACCGTCGCCGTCGAGCCGAAGTTCGTCTTCCCGGGAAAGGGTGCGGTGGGGCTCGAGGTGACCTACCGGATCACCCCGGAGGGACCCGAGGCGCTCGTCTCCTCGAGCGAGGACGTGACTGCGGTCATGCCGTCCGGGGGCGAGGCGTGAGGGGCCTCTTCGACCCCGACGCCCCGCTTGAGGTGGAGGGCGTTGTCACGAGCGTCGTCTACCGGCCCCTCAGCGGGGATTTCGCCGTCGTGCGCCTGAGGCGCGACGACGGTGAGCCGATCACGGCCACCGGCCCGCTGGGGGGGGCGACCGTGGGTGAGAGGCTGCGCCTCACCGGCAGGTATGAGGACCACCCCACCTACGGCAGGCAGTTTCGGGCAACCGCCATGGAAAAGCGAGCCCCCACGACGGAGGAGGGGCTCCTCGCCTTCCTCGAGGGCGCCCGTTTCCGGGGCATCGGGCCGAAGACCGCGGCGAAGCTCGTCCAGGCGTTCGGCACCAACCTCCTCACGGCAGGCCGGGACCCCCGGGCGCTCGCCGAGAGGTGCGGCCTCTCCGCCAAGAAGGCAAAGGAGATCGCAGGGCAGATACGGGCCATCGAAGAGGAGGCCGAGTCGGAACTCCTCTTTCTCTCGGCGGGGCTGAGGGGCGCCGTGATGCACCGCGTGCGGCGGGTCCTGGGCGAGGACGCCATCGCCCTCATCCGCAAGAACCCCTTCCTCCTTGCCGAAAGGATCGAGGGGGTCGGATTCAAGCGGGCGGACGCCGTGGCGAGGCGGTTGGGGGTCGATCCCAAAGCGCCCGAGCGCCAGCGTGCAGCCATCCTCTACGTCCTCAGGGAGGCGTCGGGCGAAGGGCACGTATTCCAGACGGTGGGGGATCTCGAGGCGAGGTGCGCCTCGCTCGAGGTTCCTGCCGAAGGGCTCGAGGCCGCCGTCCGTGCCGTCGCCGCCACGGGCGAGATCGCCACAGATGGTGAGCGGGTGTACCTCACCGCCCTCCTCGGAGCGGAGAGCCGCTCCGCCCGGCGGGTCGCCCGCCGCCTCACCATGAGGGGCTTTGCCCGGTCCCTCCCGTCTGGCTACGGCGCCGGCCTGTCGCCGAGACAGGCAGAGGCGGTGGCGCTCGCCCTCTCCTCCCGAATCTCGATCCTCACAGGCGGGCCGGGGACCGGCAAGACGTCGACGGTGCGCGGCCTCGTTGAGGCAGCGTCCGCCCTTGGCCTGAGACTTTCGCTTGCCGCACCCTCCGGGCGGGCGGCGCGAAGGCTCGTCGAGGCGACGGGCCACCCGGCCCAGACGCTCCATCGGCTCCTGCGCATAAGACCACCCGCCTTCCAGGCCCAGCCGGTCGACGCCGACCTGGTGGTGGTCGACGAATCGTCCATGCTCGACATCCAGCTCTTTGACGCCCTAATGGGAGCGCTCCCCGAAGACGCCGGCATCCTCCTCGTCGGCGACGCCGACCAACTGCCGCCCGTGGGCCCGGGCAGCCCATTTATGGATTTGGTCGGCTCGGGCCTCGTGCCCGGCATCCGCCTGAGCGAGATCTACCGCCAGGCGGAGGGCAGCCGCCTTGCGGAGAATGCCCACCTGATCGGCGAGGGCAAGTTTCCGCAGGACGGCGGCAGCGACTTCGTGTGGCACCGGGTCGGGGATGTGGAGGAGGCCCATCGGCTGGTGGTCGCCCTCACCATCGAGGAGTCGGAGCGCTTCGGCGTCGACGAGGTAGAAGTGCTCTCCGCCGGCAACCGTTCAGCGAGCGGCACGACGGAACTCAACACCGCCCTGCAGGCGGCGCTCAACCCCACATCCGACATGATCCAGGTCGGCGGCCTCGCCGTGAAGCGCGGGGACAAGGTGCTCCAGCGCAAGAACGATTACGGGCTGGGCGTATACAACGGCGAGGTCGGGCGCGTCATCGACGCCAGGGAGGGAGCCCTCGCAGTGCGCTTTCCCTCACCCGACGGCGAGATGGACGTGACCTACGATGAGGACGCCGCCGACAACCTTTCCCTGGGATACGCCCTCACCGTGCACAAGGCCCAGGGCTCCGAGTTTCCGGTGGTGATCGCGGTCCTGTCCACCCAGCATTACCCCCTCCTGCGGCGCAACCTGCTCTACACCGCCGTCACGCGGGCGAAGGCCCGGCTCCACCTGATCGCCTCGCCGCGGGCTGTGGCCGTGGCGCTCAGGAACCAGGGGGACCAGGAGCGGCGCGGGGCTCTGGTCGAGCGGATCGGGAGAGCGAAGTCTGAGGCCTGACAGGCGGTAGCACAGAGGGAATGGGGCAGGTCTCCTTCATGGGGACTCCCCCCTGTCGGACGGGGCCTGGCGGCACAGGCCGCCGACCGGCTGGCACGAGGCCGACAGGGATTACGGATCGTGCCATGCGATCGCCTCTGGATGCGCCTGGTGGCCATGCCTGCGACGTTGGGGGTGGCGTCGCAGGACTACGTGCTGGCCCGGGCCAGGGAGCGGCCCGTCACCTTGCCTGCACGGCCCGCCTCTTGAGGCCTCTGCGCTGATGCGCAGGGGACGGCGGGCATGGCCGGCTGCGGACGGGCCGTGAGTCCGAACAGAGCGCATCGGTCCTGTCAGATCAGCCTTCCCTCCTCCATTCCAGTTCCCACTCGTCTCTGATCGCGATCCCCGCCTCATCGACCGTCGGGATCTCCGGCTTCAGGCGCCTTGATTCCACGAGGGCGTCGAGATGGATGGCGACGAGTCGGAAGCCGCGCTTCAGGTAGAAGTTGAGGGCCCTCACGTTCTCGTTTGTGGTGATGAGCCACAGTCGCTCAGAGCCCCGGGCCACCATCTCCTCCTTCATGCGGGAGATGAGGGCGGATCCAACGCCGGCCCCCTCGTGAAAGCTGTCGAGCGAAACCACCTCCAGCTCATCGGGCCCCGGTCCGGGGCTGAATGTGACCATGCCATGCCATATCCCACCGTCGACGACCTTGAAGCCGGGAAGACCGGAGACGTCATGCACCACGCCCCGTGAGACGACCTTGGACGAGTGCCAGTGCGTGCGCGCCAGATCGGCCACGATCCTTGCGTCCCCGGGTTCGATGGGTATGGGATAGAAGGTACCCCTCACATACCCACCCCCTACGGCCCGCCCTGCGGTGAGAATGTAACACGGACCACCGTTCCTTGCGAGGCCTTGGTTCCGGCCGCAGGGTTCTGGGCCGTGGCATAGCCCGAACCGGACGGCGCCATCTGGTAGCCGTCGGCGAAGAGGGCGGAGGCCGCAGCACCGGTTGTGAGCCCGATCACGCTGGGTACGGTGCCGGCGGCGCCAGAAGCCCCCCCGGCGGCGAGGAAGACCACGCCTCCCACCTTCATCTGGGTGCCGGCCCTGGGCTGGATCGATGTGATGGCGGCGCCGCTGCCGCTCACCCGGGCGATGAGACCGGCGAGGTCGAGGGAGGCGATGGCCTGGTCGGGCGACATGCCGATCACGTCTGGCACGGTGGTGATGGGGGTCGTCGCCGGCAGCGGGGCGTTCGGCGGGATGCGCAGGTAGGTGAAGGTCTCCTTGAGGAGCTGCTTCACCACAGGGGCCGCCGTCTGGTCACCGTAATACGCCCCACGGGGATCCGAGATCTGCACGTAGACGAGAACCCTGGGGTCGGGCACAGGTCCGTAACAGATGAACGACCCGATGTACTGCTTGGTGGGAAGCCCGACCAGCGAGGAGGTGCCGGTCTTGCCGGCCAGCACGTAGCCGGGGATCTGGGCGACCTTGCCGGTGCCCCCTTCGACGACCGCTTTCATGCCCTGGATCACGTCGTCGGCGATGGTGGTGGGGAGGATCCGCTGGGAGGGGAAGGCGAGCATCTTCGTGCCGGTCGGGGTGATGAGCGCCTTCCCCACGTGCGGCGTGTGCCACACGCCGCCGTCGGCGATGGCGGCGACGGCGGCCGCCATCTGCACGGGCGTCACCGTGAGCGTCTGTCCGAACGCCATCTCGGCGAGGTCGAGCTGGGTGGTCCTCTGGGGTGGCGGCGTGATGCCTGTGGCCTCACCAGGCAAATCGATGCCGGTCGGGCGGTCGAGGTGGAACAGGTTGAGCCCTTTGAAGAAGTTCTGGACCCCGACCGCAAGCCCCAGGTCCATGAACGCCACGTCGGAGGAATCGGCGAAGATGCCGTCCCAGCCGAGGATGCCGAAGCCCTTGCGGTTCCATGTGTAGATCTTGACGCCCTGCACGATCTTGTAACCGGGGTCGTCCCACGTCTGGTGGATGTTGGCGACCCCGTCGAGCAGGGCGAGCGATCCCGTGACCGTCTTGAACACCGACGCGGGGTAGAAGGCGTACTGGACCATCTGGTTCACGAGGGCGTCGGTCGGGGTCGTGGCGGAGATGGTCGACGGCGAGTAGGTCGGGACTTGGGCCATGGCGAGGATGGCGCCGGTCTGGGGGTTCATGATGATGGCCCGGCCGGAGGTGGCCCCGTGCTGTTTCACGGCTGCGGCGAGCGCAGACTGGGCGTAGGCCTGGAGCGTGGCGTCGATGGTGAGCTCCAGCGAATCCCCGGCTTTGGCCGGTTTCAGGATGGTGGTGCCGTAGCTTGGGAGCGGCCGCCCGACGGCGTCGACCATCACCTTCTCGAGGCCGGCGGTGCCGGCCAGCTGCCGGTTGTATGTCTCCTCGACGCCGGCGACGCCTACCTGCTCGCCGTTCACGAAGCCCACGACGGGCTCGGCCCCGTCCGGGTACGAGCGCACGGTCTTCGGCGTAAAGCCGATGCCGGCAAGCCCCATGGCCTCGAGCCGGTCGGCGGCCAAAGGCCCGATGTGGCTCGCCACCACGCGGTAGCCGCCCCTCCTTGAAAGGATCGGCTCGATCGCCGAGGCCTTCTCCCCCAGGACGGGAGCCATCGCCTGGGCCTCGGCGGCGGCGTCGGTCACCTCGTTCGGGATGACGTACACGAGGGTCGTCTGGCGCTCGATGGCGAGCACCCTGCCCCTGGTGTCGAGGATCTCGCCGCGCGTCGGCGTCACCGGTACCGTGCGGTAGGTCTCGCCGGCCACGGCCGCGGCATAGGAGGCGCCGTCGACGATCTGGATCATCGTGAGACGGTAGGTGAGGAAGAGGACGGCAACTGCGAAAATGGCGACGAGGGCGAGGAGTCTCCCCGCGAGCTTCCGATGCACCGGCTGGCCTCCGCTCCACGGTGGACGAGCATGCATTCGACGCCATCCACACCGTCCCCTCGCCCCCAAGGGGCACAGGCACGCGGCCCCGTCCCGGACCAGGTTGGCACCTCGCAAGCACCGCGAAGGGGTTGGCGGCCACGGAAGTGCTCCTCGCCTCAGATGAACAGTCGACGGCCCTCATGGAACAGGAACTCGGACAGGCGGCCATGGCCGGGCTCGAGATCGGGGGGAGGCTCGCCCGTGGCGCAGTCCTTGCGACCTGGGACCGTCCCTATCCGGACCTCGCCCCGGAACTCCTCCGCCAGAAAATCGTGTTCTGCCGGCGCATCATGCCCGTCGAGGGGCGCCTTGGCGACGTGCGGTCGCTCGTCGACGAAGCCTGTCGAAGGGCGCTGGAGAGCGGAATTTCCACCGTGTCCGTCCAGGCCTGGGGAGGAGCGGGGGGTCTTGGACGGGAGATTGCCGAGGGCCTGTCGGCGAAGGGCGTCGGCGTGAGCGGCCAGGCGCCGGACGTGCTCTCCGTGTACCGGACGCCCGATGGCGAACTCCTCTACGGGCTCTCGGCCGCGGTCGACAACCGCTCGCCCTATCCCGCCGGGGCCGTGCGGCTGGCGGCACGGGATACCCCATCGAGGAGCGCCCGCAAGCTCGAGGAGGCGTTTGCCCTGTTCCATCTGCCGGGGGGACCGGGTCGGGCGCTCGACATCGGGGCGGCTCCGGGCGGCTGGAGCATGGAGCTGCTGCGCCGTGGCTACGAGGTCACGGCTGTCGACCGCGCCCCGCTCGCCCTTCCTCCCTCGCCCCGCCTCGAGGTCGTGCGGGGCGATATCCGGGATGTCGCCCCCCGGGGGCCCTTCGACCTCGTGGTCTGCGACGCGAACGGCTCCTACAGGTCCGCCGTGTCGGCGCTGCTTGGCCTCGCGTCGAGCGTTCGCCCCGAGGGGTTCGCTCTCATCACCGTGAAGTTCGGCAAGGAGCATCCGCTCACCGTGCTGAAGGACGCCCGGCGCAGGCTCTCGAAGGCGTACCGCGTGGCTGACGGGCGCCAGCTCTTCCACAACAGGCGGGAGGCGACCCTCCTCCTGCAGAGGAAAGCGGAGTGACACCGACCATGGAGACCATCGTCGACGGCACCCTCTTCGACGGTACCTCCTTCCTGGGGCCGTCCCGGGTGCGGATCGAGCAAAGCCGCATCAGCGCCATAGAACCGCTGCCGGGCGGTCCCAACGGGCGAACCATCACCCCGGGGTTCGTCGACGCCCACGTCCACCTCACCAGGTTCGCCGAGGATCTGACCAGAACGGACATTCACGGCCTCTCACGGGAGGCGGTGCTCGACACGCTCCGGACGGCCCCCGCGGTGGGCGGCTGGGTGCGGGCGGGCGGGCTCACGGGACGCAGGTTCGGCGGCATCCCCGACCGGCACGTCCTGGACCGCCTGCGCAGCGAACCCATGGCCGTGTGGGGGGCCGACCTGCACACCATCGTCTTCAACACGCCTGCCATCCGGGCCCTCGGCCTCGATGAGGCGCCGGACATCCCAGGCGGCACCATCGAGCGCGAGGGGAACGGATTCCCGAGCGGCATCGTGCGGGAGCGGGCCGAGGAGATCTTCGCCGAGAGGGTGCCGCACCTGCCGGTGGAGGCGATGGGTGGAGCGCTCGAGGAGGCCCGTCGCCTCTTCCTGGCGGCGGGCGTGACGGGGGTCGTCACGTACGAAGTGCCGAACGGTCTTGCCACCCTCGCCAACTGGGACGCACAGGGCCTTGAAGTCGTGCGCTTCGGCTACCGTGACGACGTTCGCAGGGCGCTCGCTGAAGAGGACAGTGAGGTCCTGGCATCATGCCGCGGCGTCAAGGTGTTCCTCGACGGGACGCTCGGCTCGCGCACGGCCTGGATGAAGGATCCTTACAACGACACGCTCACCTGCGGCACCCCGAGGGTTGACCCGGACATCCGCGCAGATCTCGACGCCTTCATCGCAGCCGGACTCATCCCGTCCTTTCACGCCATCGGCGACGCCGCCTTCAAGGCCGGGCTGTCGCTCCTCGCCGGGAGGCCCGGACGCATCGAACACATCCAGGTCGTCGACCCAGACGACCTTTTGAGGGTGACTCAGGCCCTCACGGCGAGCGTGCAGCCCGCCCACATGGCCTCAGATCGCGATGAGGTGCACCCGGCCTGGGGCGACCGGGTGCGCCACGCCTACCCCTACCGGTCCCTTGCCGAGGCGGGGGCCCGCCTCATCCTGGGCTCCGACGCTCCGATCGTCCCTCCATCCGCCCTGTCGGCCATTGCCTGGGCCGTCGACAGGCGCCGTTCGACCGACGAGGAGCCGTTCGTGCCCGAAGAGGCGATCGCAGTGGATCTGGCCCTCGCCGCCCACACGCAGGCAGCACACGACACCCTCGCCATGGGGCCCGGACGCCTCGGGCCCGGCGCCGAAGCCACCCTCTGCCTCATCGACGGCGACCTCAGGACGGAGGACGGCCGTCTGGCGGCGACTGTCCTTAAGACGTTCATCCGGGGGAAGGAGGTCTACCGCTCGGCGTCCTCTGGAGTGTGAGTCGTCCCTTCGTCCACACGGGTCCTTTGTGACGTCACGGGCTCATCGACAGCTTCAGGGGGCCTCTGCGGGGCACCCTTCTCCACGAAGGCGACGGCGGCCGCCTTCTGGTCTTCCGGCACGACGTAGAGAAGGATGTGGTCGTCGGGCAGGAGCAGGGTGGCCCCGTGAGGGGCGACGGTGCGGCCCGCACGCTCCACGGCGACGACCACGACGCCGGCGGGGAAGCGGATGTCCTTCAGTGCCTTGTGTGAGAGCGGGGAGAATGGAGGCAGCTCGACCTCGGCGAAGCCCCCCCTGCGCCGGCGGGAATGGGGGAGAGCCTCGAAGGCCGGCTCCGTTGAGACCTGCCCGATCTGCGTCTCGAGGGCACGCATGATGTCGACGCGGCGGATGACGCCCTCAAGGTGTTCCGGGTTCGCCGGGTCCACGACCAGCAGCTGATCCACGTTGGCGCGCGCCATGCGACGCAGGACCTCGCGCAGGTGCTCGTCGGGATAGGCCACGATGATGTCCTTCACCATGACGTCGGCGGCCGTGAGCGGTTCGTCGAGCGACTCGCGGGCATGCTCGAGGTCGCTCACGGTGACGACGCCGAGAAGGCGTGCCTCCTGCATGACGGCGAGCAGGCGCACGTTCGCCTCCGCCAGCATGTCGGCGGCTTCGGAAAGGCCGGCAGACGGGCCAATCGTGGGCGGCGGGCCGGTCATGGCCGTGTGGACCGTGATCTGCTGGAGGACATCGACCGAGGTGTCCTGGATGAGCTTCACGCCCCGCCGTGCGAGCTTCAGGGTGTAGATCGAGTCCTCGAGGGCGAGGCTGGAGGTTCGGGTCGCCACCAGGACCGCCAGCACGAGCGGGACCGCCAGAACGTAGTTCTGGCTCATTTCCATGACAATGAGGACGGCGGTGATCGGCGCCCGGGAGGCGGAGGCGAAGACGGCGGCGGCCCCGACCAGGGCATAGCCTGCGGAAGGTCCCACGATATGGGGGAAGAGGCCTGACGAGACGAGCCCGAAGAGGCCTCCCAACATGGACCCCATGTAAAGCGTCGGCGTGAAGATGCCCCCGGATCCGCCGGAGCCGAGGGTGAGCGACGTGGCGAGGAGCTTGCCGACCAGGTAGAGGGCGAGGATGGCAAGCGGCAGCCGCTGGTCGAAGACGAACGCCATGACGTTGTAGCCGAGTCCCCGCACCTGCGGTAGCGCCACGATCAGGATGCCGAGCAGGAGGCCGCCCGCCGCCGGCTTCAGGGCCTCCGGGAAGTGCCAGCCGTTGAAGCGGTCCTCGGCCCAGTAGAGAATTCGGGTGAAGCCGGTGCCGACGACGGCGGCGACGAGACCGAGCAGGGCGAAGAGGATGAGTTCCCATGGCGAGTGGAGCCCCACGCCGGAGGGCAGCACGAAGTACGGCCTCGAGCCGAGGAAGGGCAGCGCCACGATGTCGGCCAGAACGGCGCCGGTGCCGCAGGCCGCGAAGCTCTCGGGAGTCCACTCCCTGAGGATGACTTCCATGGCGAAGATGGCACCGGCCAAGGGGGCGTTGAAGGTCGCAGAGATGCCGCCGGCGGCACCTGCGGCGACGAGGAGGCGCAGGTAGCGGGGCGGCATGTGGAAGAGCTGTCCGAGTGTCGATCCGAGCGCCGAGCCGATCTGGGCGATGGGGCCCTCACGGCCGACCGAACCTCCGGAGCCGATGTCGATGGAGGAGGCCAGGGACTTGACGATGGCGACGACCGGGCGGATCTTGCCTCCCCGGAGCGCCACCGCCTCCATCACCTCCGGAACGCCGTGCCCCCTGGCCTCGCGCGCCCACTTCCAGATCATCGGGCCGAACACGAGGGCGCCGATCACCGGGATCAGGACGATGTTCACGGGGTAGATGGAGGCGGTCCAGGTGGCAAACGTGGTGAAGAAGAAGTGCGTGAAGAATGTGATCAGCTTGCGAAAGGCGACGGCTCCAAGCCCCGTGCCGAAGCCGATGATCACGATCGGCACCATCAGGCGGGCGAGATTGTAAGCGGTCTGCGACACCCTCGGCTGCGACGGGCCCGTGCCAAGAGCGGCGCCCGGAGTCTGTGGCGTCCCCAGATGAACCCCTCCCCGCAGCTCTCCCTTAAGTAGACGTCCCGGGGGGCGACTCCACCCCGGCCTCCTCCTCCCTGGCGCGCACCCTGGCCACAAAGGCGCCGACAGCCCGCACGAAGGCTTCCCTTTCATCGGCGCCCATGGCGTCGACCGCCGCCTCGATCGGGCTGCCGGCGAAGAGATGGTTGCCGAGCACCGCCTGTCCTGCACCGGTGAGAACGACTTCGACCTTGCGGCGATCACCCGCATGGGTGCGCCGGGTGACGAAGTGATCCGCTTCCAGCCGGTCGATCACGCGCGACAGCGAGGCGGGCTGCAACCCCGTTGATGTCGCCAGTGCCCCTGCCGACATCGGTCCCTCCCGAAGCCGGCGCAGGACGCGAAGTTGGGTGATGGTGAGGCCCGACTCGACCCAGAGCCTCAGCTGTCGAGGCTCGGCGAGGATCAGGACGTCGGCGTAAGCCCTGAGCACGTCCTTTGCCGAGGGGCTCTCACCGGATCCCTTGCCCATGGGGGAATCCTACCTCCGTCTGCCACGAGCGGCAACAAATCAGTGGTCACGCTTCGGCACGAGCCGCCCCAGAGCGGCGACAAGAGATGCGCTCGGCTTCCAGATGCGGCTGCCGACGATCCACTCCCCGCAGGGATTCTGGACCAGGACCTGCGCCGGACGCGAGGCGTAGCGGAAGGTGAGGAGGTAGACGAGCCTGCCCTGCGCATGTTCATGGCACCCGGTCCCCGGGCTGATAGGCTCCGCCCGGAGGGAGCGTACGGCGTCATAGACGGTCGTCGCCGCGGCACCGTGCACCGTACGTACGGCGACCTCGACCTGCCCCGCCTCCCCGATGCGCTCCACGGCGACGCGAATCGACTGCGGCGGCGGCAGCGTGAAGGAAAGAAGGTCCTGCGGGTGCAGGTAGAAGAGAACAGCGACGGTGAGCATGATGAGGGCGGCGATGGCAATTCCCCTCGAGATGGTGCCGCCCCCTTCCCACTGTCCCGACGGGAGGTCGTCTCATGATCGGATTTGAACCCGACGCCGAGGAGAAGGAGATCCTCGCCCTCGCACGACGCTTCGCCCATGAGACCATTATGCCAAGCGCCGCCGCCTGCGACGAGACGGAATCCTTTCCGAAGGACGTGATGCAGCGCCTCTTCGACGCCGGCCTCCTCGATCCGGAGATCCCCGTGGAGGCCGGCGGCATCGGGATGAGCCGCTGGCTCGACGCCTGGGTGACGGAGGAACTGGCATGGGGCTGCGCGGGCATCACCCTCACCAAGACGGCGAACAACCTCGGCCTCACCCCGGTCATGGTGGCCGGCACGCCGGAGCAGAAGCGGGAGCTCTTGGGCCCGTTCACGGAGGAACTGCGCTTTGCGGCCTTCTGCCTGACCGAGCCCACGTCGGGGTCCGACGCCGCCTCGCTTCGCACCCGCGCCCGCAGTGTCCCCGGCGGTTATGTCCTGGACGGGACGAAACGCTTCATCACGAACGGCGGTGTGGCGAATCTCTATACCGTGTTCGCCACGACCGATCCCGGCCTCGGGCCGAAGGGCATCGTTGCCCTGGCGGTGCCGCGCGAGACCGAAGGGGTCGGCGTGGGCAAGAGGGAGTCGAAACTCGGCATCCGGGCTTCCGACACCACGGAGGTCCTCTTTGAGGGAGCCTTTGTCCCAAAGTCCATGCGGCTTGGCGAGGAGGGCCAGGGGTTCAGGGTGGCGATGAAGACGCTCGATCTCTCCCGGCCCAACATCGCCGCCGGAGCGATCGGCATCGGCCGGCGGGCCATAGACGAGGCGACGTCCTATGCGCGGGAGCGCAAGCAGTTCGGCCGGCCCATCATCGAGCACGAGGGCATCGCCTTCCTGCTCGCCGACATGCAGATGGAGGTCGAGGCGGCGCACTGGCTCATGGTGCACGCCGGGTGGCTCGCCGACCAGGGCCAGCCGTTTTCCGCCTACGCCTCGATGGCCAAGGCCTTCGGATCGGACGCCGCCATGCGGGCGGCGACCAATGCCGTCCAGGTGCTGGGGGGCTATGGGTTCATGCGCGACTACCCGGTGGAGAAGCTCTTCCGGGACGCCAAGATCTATCAGATCTTCGAGGGGGCGAACCAGATCCAGCGGCTCGTGATCGCCCGCTGGCTGGCGCAGCGCTGATGTCGGACATCCGCCTCACCGTAAAGGGCGGCCTGGCCGAGATCGTCTTCAACCGGCCCGGGAAGAAAAACGCCATCGCCGGTTCGACAATCGACGCCCTGGAGGGGGCCGTTCGGGCCCTCAAGGATTCGGGGGCAGGCGTGCTCCTGCTTAGCGGAGCGGATCACACCTTCGTGGCCGGGGGGGACCTCGCCGACCTGCACGCCCTCCCCTCCGACGTGGCGCTCGCCTCCATGGACCGCATGCGGGCGATCCTAGAGGGGTTTGCCGACGCCCCCTTTCCGGTCATCGCCTATGTGGAGGGTGATGCCGTCGGCGGCGGGGTGGAGATCGCCCTGGCGGCGGATCTGGTCCTCGCCCAGAGGGATGCCAGGTTCTCCCTGGCCCAGGTGCCCATGGGGCTCATCCCGGGCTGGGGCGGTACGACCTTCCTCGAGCGCCGCCTCGGCCCGGCCCGTACCCGTGCCCTGCTCATCAAGGGGGCGCTCCTCAGTGCCGAGGACGCCCGCGCCCTTGGCATGATCGATGGGTTGGTGGCGAATCTCGCCGCGGCGCGACAGGAGGCTCTCCGCCTGGCGTCGATGCCCCCCGCCGCCGTCGCTGCGGTGAAGGCTGTCACGGGACGTATGCCGGGCGACGGGAGGGAACTCTTCGCCTCCCTGTGGAACTCGCCGGAACACGGGCAGCGGGTGGAACGCTTCCTCAAGAGGGGTCGGCATGACGATGGATGAGGTGCCGGGAGGCGGACGCCTCCTCGGAAATCCCGACGGTGACGTGATCCTGATCCACGGAGCCGGTGCATCCGCAGATCTCTACCAGGACGTGCTGCCGCTCCTGCCCCGGGCCATGGCGATCGACCTGCCGGGACATGGGACCTCGGCTCTCCCCGGCCTGGCATCCATCCGCTCCTACGTCGACTGGCTGAGCGATTTCGCCCGCCAAAGGGGAGTGGCGCACCCGATCTTCGGCGGTCACTCCATGGGGGGTGCCATCGCCCTCACCCTCGGGCTGACGAACGCCTTGGCCCCGAGGGCGCTTATCCTCATCTCCACCGGCGCTCGGCTCAGGGTGCACCCGGACCTCCTCGCCGGCCTCGCCGGCGGGGCGTTCCCCGCTGAGTTCCTCCAGGCGCTCACCTCGAAGGCTGCCCCACCTTCACTCGTCGATCGCATGGGGAGCTGCCCCGTCCAGGTGACCCTTGACGACTTCCGGGCCTGCGACGCCTTCGACGTCCTCGACCGCCTCTCCGGCATCCGATGTCCCACGCTCACCCTGGTCGGCGAGGAGGACGTCTACACACCGGTGCGCTACGGGGAAAGGATGGCCCGCGAGACGGGTGGTGCCTTCGCCGTCATTCCCGGCAGCGGTCATCTCCTCCCCTTGGAGCAGGCGGCCGAGGTGGCCCGTCGCATCCAGACCTTCCTCGACACGGCCGTCGACCACCCCGCATTGTCCGGCTGAGGCGGCCAGGGGCAGCGTCTCGGCGAACGTGGGGACCCGTGGTGAGGCTGACGTGCCCGAGGCGCCTGGAGACCTCCGCCCCGGAGTTGATCGAGCGGCGGGCGGACTGGGCTGTGGAGGCCGACTTCCAAGGCTTCTTCGCTCCCCTGGATCCCGGATGGCTCATGCGCGGACGGCGCCGGAATCCTCGATGGGCAAGCGCTGACGACACCGGAAGAGAGGCATCGCAGGGCGGCCCGATTTCGTCGGATCTGGCCGACGTATCCCTCCGCCCAATGCTGGCCGTCTGGTTTCCCTACCTTGGCGAGGCGTGGCGCCCTGGGCAGGGCACCCTCCGTCGCCAGACGCCCGACTGGGCGCGCAAGGGCCCCGGGGAATGCCCCGTCCGGAGTCCCGGGCACCCCGGGTCCCGTCAGCCTGTCTCCAACCCGGTCGACCACAGGGACGGCGCCCTGCCCTCTTTGTGGGGCACGGCGCCATCGTGGGGGTCCGGCTTCAGTGCGAGGCGTTGAGGTACCCGTGCGCAGTCAGGTAGGCTTTTGTGAATCCGGAGGAAGGGCCGGCGTTCGGGTAGGCGGCCCGTACGGCGTCGGCGACGGCCGCAGCCGGCTTCTGCAAGGCTCCCTGGAGGTACCAGTCGGCCGACAGTTGCGGCAGGAGTGCCCTGGCTTCCGCCTGCGACACGGGCCAGTCGGCCTTCAGCATGGCGAGGTCACCGAGGTCCTGTGGAGGCGGAGCCACCATCGAGGTGTCGATGGCCGTGCCGCCGGTCGGGACGGTGATCTCGTTGCTGCCGCTGCCCGAGGTCGGCACAACGGTGCCTGAGGCGCCGGCGGCGAGCAGGCCGTAGTATTCGTCCGAGATGGTGTTGTCCTCGATCACGGTATCGGAGATGGGGGAGCCGGTGGCGGACAGGATCGTGATCCCCTGGGTGTGGCTGTTGCCGGACGACGCATCGGCGAGGTTCGACGTGATGGTGTTGCCCTCGATCACGTTGCCCTCAACCCTGGAGCCCGGAGCGTGAGTGTGCATGACGACACCGCCGGAGCCGTTGCCCTCGACGGTGTTGTTCTCGACCAGATTGCCCGACACGATGCCGTTCGGGACCGGCGTGGCGAGGAGGATGCCAGCCGCCCCCTGCGGGTTGTCGGAGGTGTTGCCGATGACGAGGTTATCTGTCACCCCATGTCCAGGCACGTGCGACGCGAGCGTGATGCCACAGTCGACCTGGTTGTCCTTCACGGTGTTGTCGGCGATGAGGTTGCCGGAGGTGACGCCGGATTCGTCGGTCAGGTAGATGCCACCGTCAAGGTTGTTCTCCACCGTGTTGTCGGTGACGGTCGCGTTCGTCACCCCGACCAGATGCAGCGCCTCGCAGTCTGACCCGCCGGTCTCGGCGCCGCCGCACGGGACGGCGTTTGTGGCGGTGAAGGCGGTCCCGCCCGTGGCGACATTGCTCCCGCTCTGGCCTGCCGGAATGCCATTGTTGGAGTTCGGGTTGTTGCATGCCGTGTAGCCCGAGCAGCTCTGGTCGTTGGCCTCGACGACGTCGCCAGTGATGACGACGTCGGAAGTGGCCTCGACGACGATGCCCGCCTTCTGGGCGTTCTCCACGGTGAGTCCCTTGATCACGGTGCCCGCCGCCTGAGGCCCGGAGACGACGATGCCGTTCGACTCACCTGTCGCGTCGATGATGGTGTTGGCGGCGGTGCCGGAAGCCGGGTCAGACTCCAGCGTGAGGGCGCTCGTAATCGTGACCGACTCCTTGTAGGTGCCGGGCTCGACGACGATGACCGCCCCCGGGGCGGCTGATGACACGGCCTGACCGATGGTTGCGAACGGTGACGAGAGGGTGCCGGAGCCGGTGGTGTCATTGCCGCTCGGGCTGACGTAGATGGCGCCCGAGATCTGGGATGCGGCGAAGGCGGGTGCGGAACCGCCCGACACAGCAAGGAGGAGCACAAAGGCTGCTGCCATGCTGGCGAGGACAAGCGAAAGGCGTCGGTTCACAGATGAACTCCCCCCCGGCGAAGATGGCTCGGCGGTCGGTGGAAGCGTGGAAAAGTCGCTCCCGCGCAAGGGGCGCGGGAACAAGCCCCCACCTCCCCTCTCTGATGGCTGGAATAATCATACTTGGGAAACAAAGGGTGTTCCAGTGTGTGTGTCTCCGTCCTGAGACATGAACTTGCGTCAGTGGGCTCTTAATCACGACGTCAGCTACAAGACCGCCTGGCGACGGTTCCAGGAGGGGTCGCCCTCCTCGCCTCTTGCGTGGTTGTGGTGGCGTTGATGAGGAAGACTCGGCGGCAAGTGGCGCCTCTGGCGGACGTCTAAGCGGCCTCGCTGGCGCCGGGGCCCGCGTCCACGGGAGGGAGAGATGGGCCTCGGTCAGGGCGCCAGGGAGAGCTGCACCACCATCGCAAAACAGGTGGCGGGCGCCAGGAAGTGGGCACCGGATTCAGGGGCCCGGTTCGATGGGACGGGCTCCTTGGAAATAGACGGGTCACCGCCAGCCCTTTGGGTCGGCACGACAGGGCATGGGTGAGCACCGCGGCCTCGGCGACCTTGCCCTTCGTTCGGCTTGCGGACGTAGGCCTGGCGTCTGCCCATGGCGGAGAGCCCAAGAGGATGAATTCGTATAAGGATCAGGATCCCAGCCTGCTGCTCGAGCCCTTGCCGCCCTCTTCCCGGTCCCCTATGATGAGCCCGACACCATACGGGTGCGGGTGTCCCCCTCGGGGGATGAAAAGGGAATCAGGTGCAACGCCTGAGCGGTCCCGCCACTGTAACGAGGGATGAAGGTTCCACCGGAGCCACTGCCCACCCGGGGCGGGAAGGCCGGAACCGGACCGAGGAGCCAGGAGACCTGCCCGCATCTGCCGGCCGACCCTCGGGGAGAGGGGGCAAGCCGCGGGCATCCCGCCTTGTCCCTGTGCACCCCCGGTCTTGGCCGGGGGTGATCTCTTGCCGAAAGGCGGTAGCACATGCGGGGGCGAGGGTTCTTCCCGCTCGTTGTTCCGATGCTCGCGATCCTGGCTCTCACCGTGGCCTGCGGGGCCACGAAGGCTCCTTCCGGTCCCATCAGCTTCAAGGACGATGCCGGTCACCAGGTGACCTTGAAGAAGCCGGCCCTGCGCATCATCTCGCTCGGCCCGTCTGACACCGAGACCGTGCTCGCCCTGGGCCTCAGGAAGGACCTCGTGGCTGCCGACAGGGACTCGTTCCTCTACCTCCCAGATCCCTACCGCCGCGACCTCTCGGGTGTCCAGAACGTGGGCGACAGCGTCGCCCAGGCCGAGATCGAGAGGATCGTCTCCCTCCACCCGAGCCTCGTGCTCGCCGCCTACAACGCCCCCTACGTGGCCAAGCTCACCTCGCTCGGCCTGAACGTGGCGGTCCTCGACCCGACATCCATCGCCGGCATCCTGCGCGACGTGACTCTGGTCGGCAGGGCGACGGGGGACGAGGCGGCCGCTGTTCGGGTCGATGCGAACCTCCGGCGGCAGATCGCGGCCGTGAGGCGGGCGGTGGCAGGCCAGCCCAGGCCGACGGTGTTCGTGGAACTCGACCCGACGCTCTACACCGTCGGGCCGGGGAGCTTCATCGACAGCCTCATCAAGGCGGCCGGCGGGGTCAACGTGGTCGACGGTGTGGTCACGACGGCCTACCCCCAGGTGTCCTCTGAGGTCGTGCTGAAGGGCAACCCCGATGTGATCATCCTGCAGGACCAGGGCTTCGGGGGCACTCCCGCCGCCGTCGCTGCACGCCCGGGCTGGAGCGCCATCACCGCCGTAAAGGAGGGCCGGATCGTGACCTCCGTCAACCCCGACCTCCTCTCGAATCCCGGCCCTGCGGTGGGCGAGGGCCTCCTTGAACTGGCCAGGGCGCTGCACCCGGGTCTTGAGGTCCCGGGCTTCTGAGATGGCGGTGGGCCCCGGCCGAAAGCGCACCATCATTGCTGCCCTTGGTGTCCTGCTCCTCGTGGCCATGGCCTTCGCAGTCGATGTGGGGCCGACGCCGATCAGCCCGGGCGACCTCTTCGGCGCACTCCTTCACCCGAGCCCATCGACGATCGGTGTGATCGTATGGCAGATCAGGGTCCCGCGGGTCCTGGGTGGGGCGCTGGTCGGCGCCGCCCTGGCGATGTCGGGTCTGGTCTTCCAGGCCCTCCTCAGGAACCCGCTCGCCGATCCCTACCTCATCGGGACGTCGTCCGGAGCAAGCCTCGGGGCGGCGCTTGCCCTCCTTCTCCTGCCGGGGACGCTGGCCGTGCCTGGCGGGGCCTTCGTCGGCGCCGTGGCGGCGGTGCTCGCCGCCACGGGAGTAGCGAGGCGACCGTTCGGTACGTCCGTCGCCACCATGGTGCTCCTCGGCTACGCCCTGTCGATCATCCTCGGGGCGCTCACCGCCCTCCTGCTCTTCATCCACTCCCAGGAACTCCAGCCGATCTTCTTCTGGGAACTCGGGGGGTTGTCGAGCATGGCCTGGCCGCAGGTCCTGGAGTTGGCCGCAGCCGTGGCGGTGGGTCTCATCGCCATCCTGTCCGGCCATCGCCATCTCGACGCCTTCTCGCTCGGCGAGGCCGAGGCGCACGGGCTCGGCGTCGACGTGGTGAGGAGCCGCTGGCTCTTCATACTCGCCGCCGGGCTGCTCACGGCCTTCTCCGTGTACGCCGCCGGACTCATCGGCTTCGTGGGCCTGGTCGCCCCCCATGTCGCCCGGCGACTGGTGGGGGGGGTGCACCGATTTGCCCTGCCCATGTCGGCGCTCGGCGGAGGGGCCTTCCTTGTGCTGGCCGATGCCCTCGCCCGTGCCTTCCCCGCCTACGGCGAGATCCCGGTGGGCATCGTCACGGCCCTTCTGGGAGGGCCGTTCTTCATCGCCCTCCTGATGCGGACCGGGGTGAGGAGGGCCGGATCGTGAGCGCCCTTTCGGCACGGGGCCTGACCTACACGTACCCCTTTGGTCCGCAGGGCCTGATCGGGGTCGACATCGACGTGGACCAAGGCGAAGTCGTGGGTGTGATCGGGCCGAACGGAGCGGGCAAGTCGACGCTGCTCCGCATCCTGACGGGCCTCATCCGCCCCGATGCGGGAAGCGTCGAGGTGGCGGGGAAAGATCTCCGCCGCCTCTCGTCCCGGCAACGGGCGAGGACGCTTGCCTTCGTGCCCCAGGTGCGGGGCGAGGCGGTCGAGTTTGAGGTCGGTGAGATGGCGGCGCTGGGGCGCCTCTCTCACCTCTCGATCGGCCAGCGCCTGTTGTTCTCATCTCCCTCGGGCGCCGACGGCGAGGCCATTCGTCGGGCGCTCGCCGACACCGATCTCGAGGGGCTGGCCGAGAGGCCCTACACCTCGCTCTCCGGCGGGGAGCAGGCACGTGCCCGCCTCGCCATGGCGTTCGCCCAGGATGCCCTGATACTCGTCCTCGACGAGCCCACGGCACAGATTGACCAGGGACACGCCGCCGACCTGATGCGCCGGCTGAGGCGCCGGGCGGCGGCGGGCCGGGCGGTGGTGGCGGCGCTTCACGACATCAATTTGGCGAGCGCCGCCTGCGATCGCCTCATCGTCCTCGGAGGAGGGAGGGTGGTGGCTGAGGGGGCACCGAACACTGTCCTCGTGCCGGACGTGCTCGGCACGGTGTTCGGCCCGGGCCTCGTCGTCGGCTGGATGCCCGACGGAGGGCGTCCCGCCGTGTTCCCGGATTTCCGGCAGGGGAGCTGAACCCGAAAACGTCCTCGCCCGCATCGCCGCCGGCCCCTTCGACCCGGCCCAGAAACGACTGGCGGATGACGCTCGCCCTCTTCGCCCTTGCCTCACTCATCGAGTCTATGGGCTGGGGGCATATCTCGGTCTTCACGCCGATCTACCTGCGCGAGCTTCACGTCAGCGCCTCAGGCGTCCCGTTCTGGACCGGCATCCTGGGGTCTGTCGGCACGGTGATCGGCTTCCCGCTCCTGCCCTTCTGGGGGGCCTGGGCGGAGCGCTTCGGCCGCAAGGCCATCATCGTGCGCAGCGCCGTCATTGAGGCGGTGATCTACGCCGTCGCGGCCCTCGCCCAAAACCCTTATGAACTCATGGTGGCAAGGGCCATGTCCGGTTTCGTGATGGGCAACACGGGCGTCATGATGGCCGTCCAGTCGGAGATATCGCCCGCCGCCAGAGTGGGGCTGGCCATCGCCTCGATCGCCGCCGGCCCCTCGCTGGCGGTGGCGATCGGGCCGCTCTTCGGCGGCTTCGTGGCGGCCGGCCCAGGGCTCAGGACGCTCTTCTGGATCGACTCAGCCCTCTCCGTGCTCTCGTCGCTGACGCTCATCGTGCTCCTGAAGGAAGAGGTGAGGGAGCGCACCAGCAAGCGGACAGCCACCATCGCCTTCGAGGCGGTGCGGGACGTCGTCACGATCGCCCCGGTGCGCACGCTCTTCATCATCTTCTTTCTCTTCGGCATCGGCGTCTCAGGGATCCAGACCTTCTACCCGATCTGGTTCCACGAGGTGTGGCAGGCCGCCCGCGGCACCTTCCTCGGCAGGCTGCCCCTCACCGAGGCGCTTGGCATCGTGGTCGGCATGGCGGGCTTCGCCATGGGCGTCGCAACGCCACTCCTCGGCTGGGTGGGGGACCGCATAGGGACGCTTCGGGTGCTCGGCGTGGCGCTTTGGGGAAACGCCCTGGGCCTCATGGCCCAGGGGCTCTTCCCATCGCTTGCGGGGGTCGCCGCCGGCAGGCTCGGCCAGGGGGTCTTCCAGGGCGGCGTGAGCGCCAACGTCTCCACCATGCTTGTGCGGGTGACGCCGCCTGAGCGGCGTTCGTCCGTCATGAACCTCGCCATCCTGCCGCAGCAGATCGCCTGGTTCGTGGCGCCGATCTCGGCTTCGGCACTCGTGGCGTCGGTCGGCCTCGATCCGATGATCCTCATCATGGGTGCCATAGCCCTTGCCGGTGCCGTCCTGGGCGCCTTCCTGCTGCCGCGCCTGGCGTCCGCCGTGCCGCAACGCGACCTGTGATAGACTTTTCAAGGTGATTTCAAAGGCTTGCCGACCACGGGGAGGTCCTTTCTTGGATACCGTCGTGCTCGTGAAGCAGGTGCCGGACACGGCCACCAGAATCAAGGTGGGCCCTGACGGCAGGGACATCGAGCGCACAGGAGTGACCATGGTCCTGAATCCATACGACGAGTTTGCCGTGGAGGAGGCGCTGCGCCTGCGCGAGGCCCACGGCGGGACGGTGACCCTGCTCACCATGGGGGATGCCAGGGCCGAGGAGGTGCTGCGCACGGGACTCGCCATGGGTGCCGACGAGGCCGTCCGCCTCGACGGCGCCTCCGCCGACCCCCTCCAGACGGCACACGCTCTCGCCGGCCATCTGAAGACGATGCCGTTCGACCTGATCCTCTGCGGCAAGCAGGCGGTGGACGACGACAACGCGCAAATGGGGGCGCTCATCGCCGAGATCCTGGACCTGCCGCAGGCCACCGTCGTCGTAGCCCTCAAGGTTGACCCGGCGGGGAAGAGCGGCGAGGCGACACGGGAGATCGAGGGCGGCCAAGCGCGCGTGAGATTCTCCCTGCCGGCCGTCGTCACCGCCCAGAAGGGTCTCAACGACCCGCGCTATCCCTCGCTGCCGGGCATCATGAAGGCCAAGAGGAAGGAGATCGCCGTACATCCCGCCGACCTCTCGGGCCCGGTGGGCACCTCGACGATCTCCCTCGAGCCGCCCGCACCCAGGTCCCGGGGCACCGTCATCACGGAGCCGGATCCGGCCATGGCCGCCCATGAGCTGGCCCGGCTCCTGCACGAACAGGCGAAGGTCATATAGGAGGCAAGCGCCGTGATCTTGGTCGTCCTCGAGGGCGGGAAGACCCTCAAGAACATATCGCTGGAACTCATCGCCGCCGCCCGCGGGCTCGGCGGTCCCGTGACGGCGCTTTGCATCGGCCCAGACGCCAAGGCGCTCGCCGCTGAGGCAGCCGGTGCAGGGGCTGACAGCGCCCTCTTCGTGACGGCCCCTGAGGTGGCCGCCTACGCCCCAAGGGCCTATGCCCGTGCCGTGGCCGCCAGCACCGCGAAGACGGGGGCGAAAGTCATTCTCCTCGGTGCGACGAGCACCGGCAGGGATCTTGCTCCGCGCCTCTCGGCCCGCCTCGGGGCGGGGCTCGCCTCCGACGTCGTGGAGATCCGCCTCGATGAGGGGCACCTTGTCGCCAAAAGGCCGGTGTACGCCGGCAAGGCCTTCCTGACCGTGCGGGTCGAGACCCCGGTCGCCATCGCCACCATCCGCCCGAACGCCTTTCCCCGAGCCGGACGAGGGCCGGCGGCAAGCGCCGAGGAGTGTGCCGTCGACTTCGAACCAAGGGATACGGACGGCGCCATCACGAGCATCGAGATGGGCGACGCGGGCAAAGTTGAACTCACCGAAGCCGACATCGTGGTCTCGGGCGGACGGGGGCTCAAGGGGCCCGAGAACTTCCATCTGGTTGAGGAGCTCGCCGCCGCTCTGGGGGGGGCCGTGGGAGCCAGCCGGGCGGTGGTGGACGCTGGCTGGCGTCCGCATCCCGAGCAGGTCGGGCAGACCGGGAAGACGGTCTCGCCGACCCTCTACATCGCCTGCGGCATCTCGGGTGCCGTCCAGCACATGGCTGGCATGTCCTCATCGAAGATCATCGTGGCGATCAACAAGGACCCGGATGCCCCGATCTTCTCCGTCGCCGACTACGGCGTCGTGGGAGACGCCCTCGAAATCATCCCGCCGCTCGTGAAGGAGGTCGCGGCGCTCAGGGGCTAGCTCTGGACGGCGTCCTCGCCGCCGCGGGGCGGCGGGACGAAGGTGAGGCGGGGCGCTTCGGCCAGGGAGCGCCCCGCCTCGGCCGCGCGCTCACCGAGCAGCCGGCGCATCTCCCGCCTGACGGTGGACGCCGGTACGTCGTGCGGGGCGACGTAGGAGACCTTCGGGTCGAAGGGGAGCGGCGTGGCGTCATCGGAGGCCTTGCCGAGGATGATGGCCGCGGGCTTGCCGAGCTGATGCGCCCGGAGGAGGGCCTGCGCAGGTGCCTTTCCCTTCAGGCTCTGGCGGTCGAAGCGGCCTTCGCCGGTGATGAGGGCGTCGGTTGCCTTAAGCGCCTGGTCGAAGTCGATTCTCCGCATGACTTCCTCTGCCCCCAGGCGGACGTCGGCACCCAGGAGCAGGAGGGCGGCCGCCGTGCCTCCCGCCGCTCCGGAAAAGGGCCCGTCGACGGGACGGATCCTCCCGGCAACGTCGCGAAAGCGCGTCAGTGCGCCCTCCAGGGCCAGGGCGGTGTCGGCGGAAGCTCCCTTCTGGCGGGAGAAGAGCATGGAGGCCCCGTCCGGACCGACGAGAGGCGCCTCGACGTCGGCCAGCACCGTGAGCGACACGGTGGCAAGGCGCGGGTCGAGGCCGTCGAGGTCGAGGCGGGACAGCCCTGCAAGGGCGAGCCCCCCGCGCCCGAGTGGGCGTCCGTCGCCGCTCAAAAGCCGTGCTCCCAGCGCCTCGAGGAGGCCCGCCCCGGCATCGTTCGTAAGGGAGCCGCCGAGCGTCACGGTGATGCGCCTCACATCCAGGTCGAGGGCTGCCTTCACGAGAAGCCCGACGCCATAGGTCGATGCTTGGCCGACGTCCCAGTCCCGCCGGCGGGCCGTCGACCAGCCGACGGCCTGAGCGAGCTCCACGAATGCCTCGCCGGCAGGTGCCCAATGGAGGATGCGGGCTGGGATGGGACGACCCCAGGCGTTTTCGGTCCGCGCCGCGACGAAGCGCCCGCCGCGGGCGGCCCTGAGGCACTCGAGCGTGCCCTCGCCACCGTCGGCGACGGGCCGCAAAACGAACTCGAAGCCGGCCGCTGCGAGCCCCCGGGCCATCGCCCGGGCGGCGTTGTGGGCGAGCATGAAGCCCTTGTAGGATGCGGGCGCGACGAGAATTTTCATGGGAACTGGGCCAGGGGCTCTCTTCCCTCTGGCGGGCGCTTGTCAGGCAGCAGCTGGGAGATCGCAGGGCATCCCTTGCTCATGCGTCGTTTCCCTGGCGTGTCTTTGGGCGGCCCCAGCGTAGGCCCCGCCCGGAAGGGGTGTCAAGGCGTCAGGAGTAGCCGTAGCGGCGAAAGCACTCCCGGCACAGGAGCATGTCGCAGAACACCTGGAGCTTCTGGCGCGCCGTGAGCCTCTGGCAGATGTCGCAGCACCTGATCTCGATGACCTTGCCCACACGTCACCCTCCGCCCTACGATTCTCACCGTGGACGTTGGAATTTATGTGGGATGCGACGTGAGAGGACGGAAGAGATGGCAGACGTGATTCAGACCCAGGATCGAGGCTCCGTGCGCATTGTGACCGTGAATCGGCCCGAGAGGCGAAACGCCCTCAACCGGGCGACGCTGGAGGCGCTCGATGAGGTGCTCCGCCTTGCCGCGGGCGATCTTCCTGATGCTCTCGTCGTCACGGGTGCGGGGGAGAAGGCGTTCGTCGCCGGAGCCGACATCTCCGAGATCCAGGAGCAGGCCGGAAGAGGTGGCGGCGCCGGCTTTGCCCGCTTCGGCCAGGCGGTCTTCCGCCGTCTCGAACGCCTGCCCGTCCCGACCGTGGCAGCCATCGGCGGCTACGCCCTGGGCGGCGGGCTCGAGCTGGCCATGGCCTGCGACTTCAGGGTCGCCTTGGCCAGTGCCAGACTCGGTCAACCGGAGATCAACCTCGGCATCATCCCGGGGTACGGGGGCACACAGCGGCTTCAAAGGCTCACCGGGCGCTCCTTCGCCCTGCGCCTGATCCTCTCCGGCGAGAGTGTGGACGCAGAAGAGGCCCTTCGGGCAGGGCTCGTCGACGCCGTGGTGGAGACGGATGTGCTGGAGGCCGCCATCGGCTTCCTGAAGCCCTTCCTCGGGAAATCGCGTTCAGCCCTCGCCGCGGCCAAGTCTGCCGTCGACATGGGCTATGGACAGCCGCTCGGCGAGGCGATGGAGATCGAGGCCAACTGCTTCGACGAGGCGCTGGCGTCGCCGGATGCCGGCGAGGGCTCGAGAGCCTTCCTCGAGAAGCGAGCGCCTGACTTCCGTCGCAGATAGAGGGGCGCATTTTGCGCGGATGGCCATGCCCCGGGCGGGGAGATTAGCCCCGGGGTGAGGGCGTGGTCCTGATCGTGCTGGTGGTGCTGGGGCTCCTCGTGCTCGGGGGCGCCGTCCTGGCCGTCGTGTTCATGGGGGTCGGCGCCGGACCGCGCCGCTGATCACTAGAGGTCTGCGGAGTCGCCGGGTGAGAGCACCACGACCTTGGAGGAGGTCGACGATTCGACCCGCTGCTTGAAGGCGTCGACATCGGTCTTAAGCGCAGGGAACGTGTTGTAATGGATCGGCACCACCACCTTCGGCCGGACCCACGCGACGGCGACGGCGGCGTCATCGGCGTCCATGGTGTAGAACGATCCGATCGGCAGGAAGGCGATGTCGATCGGGCCCCAAAGGTCGTGTACGAGTTTCATGTCGCTGTAGAGCGACGTGTCGCCGGCGAAATAGACCTTGCGCGCACCGAGCGTGAGGATGAAGCCGCAGGCCTGGCCGCCGGCGATCCCAGAGCCGTGGAAGGCCAGGACCAGCTTCAGTTCGCCGAAGGCGAAAGGCACCCGCCCGCCAATGTGCATGCCCATGGCGTTCACGCCCTGGCCGGCCAGCATGATGCCGATCTCGTTCGTGGTGAGGACCTGGGCGCCGCTGGCGGTCGCCATGGCGACGGTGTCGCCGAGATGATCCGGATGGGCATGGCTCAGCAGGATGAAGTCGGGCTTCACGGAGGCCGCCCTCTTGGGAGCGGCGGGGTTGCCCGTGATAAAGGGGTCGAAGAGGAGCACCTTGCCAGCCTCGTCGATCTCGACGCAGGCGTGGCCCCAGAATGTGATCTTCACGTCAAGCCCACGGCCTTTCCATAAGAGTCTTGGTACGTCTGGAGGGTCTTCGGCGCACGACGCCCCCGGCTCCTTCTGGGCCCCAGGGGATCGGGCATGCCCCGAGGGACTGGCTGATTGACAGGGTCTGGGAGGCTCCTTATAATCGGCCACTAGATTCCACGAGGCCCCCGGCGGGGGCCCTCGATCTGATGGGCCAGCTGGATCCAGGAGGCATCGGCACGATGGAGAAAGAGGTTCTTCTTTCGCCAGAAGGACTGAAGAAGCTGGAAGACGAGCTGACGACCCTCAAGACGGTGAAGAGGCAGGAAGTTGCCGAGAGGATCAGGAAGGCCCGCGAGTTCGGCGACATCTCGGAGAATTCGGAGTACGAAGACGCCAAGAACGAGCAGGCCTTCATCGAAGGGCGCATCCTCACCCTCGAGCGGATGCTCCGCAACGCCCGCATCATAGAGCTCGACGGCGAGGAGCCGGAGGAGGTCGCCGTGGGCACGGCGGTGACCGTGGAGGACCTCGGCGAGCATGAGACGATTACCTACACGATTGTGGGCTCGACCGAGGCGGACCCGTTCCGGGACCGGATCTCGAATGAGTCGCCCGTCGGCAGGGCGCTCCTTGGCGGCAAGCCCGGCCAGACCGTCGAGGTCGTGGCCCCAGCGGGCACCATCCGCTACCGCATCGTCTCCATCCAACGCGGCGCATGACCCCCGGTCCCGAGGGGTGGGAGGAGCCGTACCGGCTGAAGAAGCTGGACGAGCTTCGTGCCCTCGGCCTTGACCCCTATCAGGACGGCTTCAGGCGCACCGTGGCCATCGGCGGAGTGCTTCCGGACTTTGATGTCCACCTCGGGGAGCACCACTCCATCGCCGGACGGCTGCGGGCCATCCGAGGCCATGGCAAGGCCGTCTTCGCGGATATCGAGGACGAGTCTGGCCGACTCCAGCTGCACCTGCGTAAGGACCTCCTGAACGACGCCTTCGCCGTTGTGGAACTCCTCGACGTCGGTGACATCGTCGGCGCCGAAGGGACCCTCTTTCGCACACGGCGCGGCGAACCGAGCCTTGAGGTGACGGGGCTCCACATCCTGGCCAAGGCGCTTCGTCCGCTGCCGGAAAAGCGGCACGGGCTCGCCGACCCCGACCTGCGGTATCGCCATCGCTATCTCGATCTCATCGCCAACGAGAACGTGCGTCGTGTCTTCGCGACGAGAAGCCGGGTCGTGGCGGAGATCAGGCATTTTCTCGACGAACGCGGGTTCCTCGAGGTGGAGACGCCCATCCTATCCACGGTCGCCTCGGGCGCCGCGGCACGGCCCTTCTCCACCTTCTTCAATGCGATGGGCGAGGAGGCCTATCTCCGGATCGCCACCGAACTCCATCTGAAAAGGCTTCTCGTCGGCGGCTTCCCGAAGGTCTACGAAATCGGACACGTCTTTCGCAACGAGGGCGTGGACCGGCACCACAACCCGGAGTTCACCATGCTCGAGGTGTACGAGGCTTACGGTGACGAAGAGTCGATGATGAGGCTCACGGAGGAGATGGTGGCGCATGTCGCCCTCGCCGCCACCGGTAGCCACACCGTCGAGATCGAGGGCGTGACGATCGACTTTACCCCTCCCTGGCGAAGGATCTCCGTACCGCAGCGGATCCGTGAGGCGACCGGCATCCGGATCGAGGATCTGGCGACGGGGGAGGACTGGCGGCGGGCAGCCCGGCAGGCGGGGGTCCCCAGCGAATCCCAGATTCCTGACGCCAAGGTGGTGGAAGGGTTCTATGAAAAATTCATCGAACCCGACTGCATCCAGCCCACCCACGTCTACGACTATCCCTTGATCATCTCGCCCCTGGCGAGACGGCATCAGGATCGGCCGAACTTGACGCGGCGCTTCGAGCCCTTTTGCATGGGATATGAGCTTGGCAACGGTTTCGCCGAGCTCAACGACCCGCTCGACCAGCGGCAGCGCTTCCTGGACCAGTTGCGTCAGCGCCAGGCGGGAGACGAGGAGGCGCAAGCCCTGGACGAGGACTTTCTCCTTGCGCTTGAACACGGGATGCCTCCGGCGGGAGGCCTCGGCATCGGCGTGGACAGGCTGGTCGCCATCCTGACCGGCCAGTCTTCCCTCCGTGACGTGATCCTGTTTCCTTTCACGCGGACCAAGGACCCAGCACCTTGAAGGTGGTCGTCAGCGTCTCGCTGGGATCGAGGAAGCGTGACCATCTTGTTGTCGCGCGCTTTCTCGGCGAGGAGGTCCAGATCTCGCGGGAGGGGACAGATGGCGATGTCGACAGGGCGGTCGAGCGCATCGCCGAACTCGACGGGAAGGTCGGAGCCATAGGCCTCGGTGGCCTCGACGTCTACCTCTTCGCCGGCGGCCGCCGCTATGTAGTGCGCGAGGGAGAGCGCCTGATGCAGGCGGCGAAGGTGACGCCGGTGGTGGACGGGTCCTCCCTCAAGGACACCCTGGAGCGCGACGTCATCAGGGGCCTCGCCAGGGACGGCCTCCTCGGACCGGAAACGCACGTGCTGATGGTCGCCGCAGCGGACCGGTTCGGGATGGCGGAGGCGTTCGCCGAGGCGGGATGCCAGGTCGTCTTTGGCGACCTCATCTTCGCCATGGGGATGCCCTACCCGATCACGACGCTCGACGAACTTTCCGAGGTGGCGAGAAAGATCCTGCCGGAGATGGCGAAGCTGCCGCTCGCCATGCTCTACCCGCAGGGGGCGGCCCAGGAGGCGGAGCCGGATGCGAAGTTCGCCCGCTTCTTCGAGGGGGTCGATGTGGTCGCCGGGGACTGGCACCTCATACGCAAGTACCTTCCCCCGTCGATCGAGGGCAAGACGATCATCACCAACACCACGACCAGAGACGACGTGGCGCTGCTTCAGGGGCGCGGCGCCAGACGTCTCGTCACCACGACGCCTGTCCTCGAGGGACGTTCGTTTGGCACGAACGTGCTTGAGGCGATGATCGTGGCGCTCGCCGGCAAACGGCCGGATGAACTCGGTGAAGAGGGCTTCCGTGGTTACCTCGACCGCCTCCACCTGGTTCCCAACATCACTGTCCTGGGAGGGTGAACCGTGTCCGAGCTCAGGTCCGCACTCCTCGAATTTCGCAACAGGGTGAACGGGGACGAGCGCCTCAAGACGATGAACAGGGACTGGAACCGGGTCATCGCCATCGAGCCCACCGACGCCGGAGAGAGGGTGACCATACGGTACATCGAAGGGATGATGCAGGTTGACGACGAGCCCGCACCGGCCCCCGATATCACGCTTGTGGCGCCGGGAGGGATCCTGGCCGACGTTTTTGCAGGCAGGATGTCGCCGACGGAGCCTTATCTCGAGGGGACGCTCGCCATCCGTGGCAGCCAGGAGGATGTCCTGCGCCTCGACTTCCTGTCCCTCATGATCTGGGGGGAGTAGCGACCTTGGACAGGGTGGAAGCCGTCATCGGCGAACTCGACGAACTCACCACAGCACAGGGGTTCATGTCCCTGTGCCTTGAGCTGAAGGCGGAGATGGCGTTCTATGAACCGAGCGCCCTTGTGGCGATGTCCGCGCAGATTCTGGAGGGCTTTTTGGTGAACGCCCTCGCCTGGGCAGCGCTTGAGGGAGACGAGCCCTACGAGGAGACCGAGGAGCGGCTCGAGCGCAGGCTTCGCGACTTCTCGCAACTCCTTCGCTCCGAGCGCATGGCGCTCGATGCCAGGGCGCTTTTCGACCGGTTCCTGCGCGAGGGCATGCCGACCCTGACGAGTGCCCTGCAGGCCGCCGAAGCGGCCTTTTCCACCTGGATGTCGGGGTCCGGTGAGGAGGTCGGCGAGGTCGACAGCCTCATCTCGCAGTGCCGTCTCGCCGTCGATTTTGGCGACAGCGAGACGGCGAAGCGCTTCCTCGCCCAGGCCGGGGTGGCCATTCTCAGAGGGTCGCGGCCGCGGCCCGTGTGGCTTCGCATCGCCGGTCCCATCACCGGCTGGGTGAACGGCCTGTTCGCCGTCCGCGAGACGATGCTCCTGCATCCGGAGCTTCCCTTCCCGCTCGGGGACACCCTCACCGAGCGCCTCATCGACGCTGACGATGGCGTCGTCGACCTCAGGGCCTGGAGGAACGAGGTGGTCGACGAGTGGGACGATGTCGATGACATGTGGCAGTCGATCCTTTCGGACCAGCCCGTGGTGCGTCGGGAGGACCTCGAACTTCTGGAGCGGGAGGGATCCGCGGCCCTGCCCATCCTCCTGGTGCTGGCTCAGGCCCCCGAGTTCCGGCGCACGAAGGCGGCGTTCGTCGCCCTCTCGCAGTTGCGGGAGCTGCGCTCGCCGAAGGCGACCGCCACATTCCTGAAGGTGGTCAAGGACGTACCGCCCGAAGACCCGCTGTTCCTCGAGGCGAAGAAGGGGCTGCTGTCCCTTGGCCTTGAGGCGAAGGGCCGGGTGTTCGCCTATCTCGACGACGAGACGGACCTCGCCAAGAAGGTCTCGCTCGGTGAGATCGTCGCCAGGTACCATGGCGACGAGCGAGCCTATCGCATCCTCACCGCCCTCTTCCGCCACGCGGGGTGGAACCAGGGCAAGGACGTCATCGCCCGCTGTCTCGGCTCCTTCGGGGATCCTCGAGCGGTGGCGGTGCTGGGAGAGGCGCTCAGGGGGCTGCCGCCACAGGACGCGGGAGGCCAGGCCCTCTCGCAGGCCATCCAGAGGCTCAAACGAAGAGGGCGCGGCATCGAGGGCACGAGGCCGCCATCATTCCACTCATAGCGCGGAGCCCCGGGATGTGTCCCGGGGCTCCCGCACGTCTTGATGGACCGACGGCAGGGGCCCTGCGGGACCAGGCGCTCGCCCGGGCATCACTCGCGATGATTTTTAATGAAGGCCGTGGCGATGGCGCAAGGCATCCGGATCCGCCCTGTCGCCCTCAACGGACGGCGACATCGTGGTGCAGCAGTGCAGCCTCCATTAGGATGATGGCAACGACCATGAGGCCCACGTGGGCGATCCAGAAGATGAGATGGTGACCGGCGACGAAGGCGATGATCGCTCCTGTGGCGCCCGCTCCGCCAGCCCACAGGCGAAGCGGGTGATGCTCCTCAAGGGCGAGGGTGACGATCGCATAGCCGAACGGCATGCCCAGAAGGATGTGCACGAGGTAGGGGAGCGGCAAGAGCACCGTGATGAGGGCGACGAGCCAGGAGATGCGCCCGAGCCACTTCACAGACATCGAATCCCTCCCGGACGGAGCGCGCAATCCAGAATAAGGATTTGAGAGTCTCTCTGGATTTTGTTATATTAATCGCTGTCGCCCAGCGGCCAGAACGGTTCCTTGACGGGCCTTCCGACCGTGGGTACAATCAGGTTCCCGGCCAAGCGGCCGCGGTCTTTGAAAACCGGACAGTGCGAGAAGAGTATGGTCAGACGGCCAAGACTCCAAACAGTAATGACGGCAGAGGTTCCCCTTCGGGGGGACGGAGCCGGCGTGAAGAGGGCCAGA